>Ga0074045_10000453_pt1 | contig 39946 bp, 35 predicted proteins | sample BogForMeECP23OM2_FD_94442 | JGI IMG/M metagenome (GOLD analysis project Ga0074045, IMG submission 94442) | Bog forest soil microbial communities from Calvert Island, British Columbia, Canada - Bog Forest MetaG ECP23OM2 | ecosystem: Environmental > Terrestrial > Soil > Wetlands ...
GCACGGCGCGCGTCATCTGACTGGCCGTGGCGAGCTGTTCGCGCAGGCTCGTCAGCTCCTGATCGCGTTCGATCAACTGGACGTCGCGCTCGCGGGTGCGATTCGCGAGCGCGGCGATCTGCGCATCCGCCGCGGTTCGCGTCGCGACGAGTTGCCGCGCCGAGCGGTCGGCGACCACGGTCATCAGCAGCGCGACGCCGGCCGCGATCGCCGCGCTGACCCGCCAGCGGCGCAACTCGCCCCGGCGCGCCGCGACCGCCGCGCCGCGCCCGCCCGCGCGCTCACTGGGCGTCGTGGAATCCGCCGCGATCGTATCGAGCCGCCGCTCGAGGCGCTCCCAGATGCGATCGGCGGGCGCTTCACCAGCCGCGCTCAAAGCCATCGCCGCGAGCGTCTCGCGAAAACCGCGCAACTCGGCCTCGCATTCGTCGCAGCCGTCGGCCCGATGCGCGGCGAGCGCGCGTGCCTCCTCGCCCTCGAGGATTCCGAGCGCTTCCAGCGGCAGAAGCTCTTTTAGCTGATCGTGATTCATCGATCGCCTGTTTACTCGCGCCTGTTTACTCGAGCCTGACTAACTCGCGCCTTGGTCGCCCGAGCCTCGTAATGCCTCCTTGAGCTTGATTAACGCACTGCGGATCCGGCTCTTGACTGTACCGAGTGGCAGACCGGTTTTGGCCGCGATAGCCGATTGCGACAGATCCGAATAGTAGGCGAGTTCGAGTACGGCGCGTTCGTTCTCGCCGAGGTTCTTGAGGGCCGCCGCGACCAGATTCCGGGTCTGGGCTGCCTGCAGGTCGAAGGTTGCGTCCGGCACCTCCGCCACGGAGCTCGACCCGGTGAGCGGCCGAAGACGGACGTTGCGCGCCCGGAGCCGGTCGATCGCCCGGCTGCGCACCAGCGTCATCAGCCACGCGCCGACCGAGCCGCGCGCGGGGTCAAAGACCACCGCCTGACGCCAGACCTGCCAGAGCACGTCCGCGGCGACCTCCTCAGCGTCCGCCTTGTCGTCGAGGATACGCCCGGCGACGGCCGCGAGCGCTTGCCCGTAGCGCTGATTCAGCGTACGCAAGGCTTCCTGATCCCCGCCGGCGATGGCATGCACCAGCGCCTGGTCTGGAAGTTTGCTGGCAGGGGTCTTCGGCACCGGATCCTACTGATACTTACGCACGTCGAGACGACTCGGATTAGCGAACTGATGCATTAAACAGTGGATTCTTACCTTGAGCAACGCGCGCAACCACGAGCCACCCTAGCTTGGCGGACGCAGACCGTCTATGCGTCACGTCCGATGGCGAAAACTTGGATATCCTCCATATATCAAAAGATAGGAAATTAATATTGGACCTGTATGAGACGAGCGCCTACCATCGGAACGCAGCAAGGAGGCACGTACTGATGGCAACGACCAAGCCAGTACAGGAATGGAATGCCGACCGCTATGCGCATCACGCGCATTTCGTCCCGGCCCTGGGTCAGCCCGTACTCGACCTGCTCAAGCCGCAGGGTGGCGAACGCATCCTCGACCTCGGCTGTGGCGACGGCGCGCTGACCGAGAAGATCGCAGCGGCCGGCGCGATCGTAAAGGGCGTCGACGCGTCGGCGGACATGATCGCGGCCGCGCGGCGGCGCGGTCTCGACGCGCAGATCATGGATGGCTTCAGCCTCAGCTTCGACGGCGAGTTCGACGCCGTCTTTTCCAACGCCGCGATCCACTGGATGAAGGCCGACCCCGACGCGGTGATCGCCGGCGTGCGGCGGGCGCTCAAGCCGGGCGGACGTTTCGTCGCCGAGATGGGCGGACATGGCTGCGTCGCCGCGATCACGGTCGCGATGCTGACCGTGCTGCAGCGCCGGGGCGTCGCCACCCAGGCGGTCATCCCCTGGTACTTCCCGACGGTTGACGATTACGGGGCGCGCCTCCAGCGGGGCGGTTTCGTCGTCGACTATATCGAGCTGATTCCGCGCCCGACGCCGCTGCCCACCGCGATGGCGGGCTGGATGGAGACCTTCGCGGAGCCCCTTTTTCGCCAACTGCCCGCCGAGCAGCGCAGTGTGGCGCGCGACGAGGCGATTGAGCTCCTGCGGCCGGTGCTATGCGATACGCAGGGTCGCTGGACCGCCGACTATATCCGGCTGCGCTTCGCTGCCCACCGGCAGGATTGAGCCGCGCGAACGCCGCTCAATTCCCGGCTCAAGAGCGGCTCAGTACGGACGGGCGACGCTGCCAATCAACGCACGCGCCACCAGCAGCTTCATTATTTGCGCGGTACCGTCGCCGATTTCGAGCCCGATCACGTCGCGCATCCGCTGCTGATGGGGCAGATCCATACTGAACCCGAGATGCCCATGCAGGAGCAGGCACTGATGGAGCACCTGGGCGGCAAGTTCGGGCGCCCACCATTTCGCCCCGGCGGCGACCCAGCCGTGGGGCTGACCGCGATCCTTGAGCCACAGCGCCTCGTAGCAGAGCAGGCGGGCGGCGCGCAGCTTGACCGCCGCCTCGGCCAGCGGAAACGATACGCCTTCGAAGCGCGCGAGGGGCGTGCCGAACGCCTCGCGCTCGGCGACATAGTGGCAGGTCTCGTCGACACTCTGCTGCGCCACGCCGAGGCACATCAGGCCGATCAGCGAGCGGCTGAAGTCGAACCCCTGCATCACTTGGACGAAACCAACCCCCTCTTCGCCGATCCGCGCCGCCGCCGGGACCCGCACGCCGTCGAAGAAGAGCTGCCCGCGGCCGATCGCGCGCGTCCCCAAATCCTTGAAGCGCGTGCGGCTGACCCCGGATGAATGCAGGTTGACGTAAAAGGCGCTGACCCCGTGCGCGCCGTCCTGATAGCTGCCGGTGCGCGCCATGATGAGGGCGGTGTCCGCCCACGAGCCGAACGAGATCGAGGTCTTCTCGCCGTCGATAATGTACGCGTCACCCTCGCGCCGTGCCGCCAGTTTGACGTGCGCCGCGTCTGAGCCGCCGCTCGGCTCCGTGACGGCGAGTGCGCTGACGACCTCGCCCTTGCAAATCGCCGGCAGGAATTCACGCTTCTGCCGCTCGTCGCCGCGGGCATCGACGATCGCGCCGACCAGCGCGGACAGCAACAGTACATAGCCGGCGTTCATATCGGCGCGCGAGATCTCCTCGAAGGCGATTCCTGTCGAAACATAGTCGAGCGCCTGACCGCCGTATGCCGTAGCAGCCATCGGGGCGAGCAATCCCAGCGCCCCGAGCTGGCGCACGACGTCACGCGGCAGATCGGCGTCGGTATCGCGCGACGCGTAATGGGGCGCCAGTTCGCGGGCGGCGAAGTCCGCCAGCGTCTGGCGCAGCAATTCCTGCTCGGGGTTGAAAGAGAAATCCATGGTTCACTCCGTCGCGCGGCGCAAGCGCCGCGTGTCTGATTCAACGGAGGGCGGCGGCAGAAAGCAAGAATCCCGGCGGTCCAATCCGCGCGGACAACGGGGATTAGTCAAATCGGATAATTCAGGGCGACTGCGACGAGCCCTGGCGTGCGTCTTCGGCGGAGGCGGGCGGCGGCGCCGAATTCATCGTCGCCAGATGCGGCAGGTTCTGAAGACTGCCGGCGTGCAGATCGGCGTCGAGCCCCGGGTATTCGACAGTTTGCGAACCTCCCGCGAAATCACCGCCGCTATCGGCGTTCGCCGCCGCTTCCATGGCCCGCTGATGGCGCTCTAGTTCCGCCTTGAGGTCGGCCGTCGAAGTGTCCGGCTTGAAACCGATACCGTGGGCAAAATTGGCGCGGTCGTCGGCACTCATTTTGAGCCAAAGCTGGCTCGCCTGGGCGCTATTCCCACGCTGCACGGCGCCCATAAACTGCTGCTGAGGCGACTCGCCGTGATGAAACAGCGAACATCCGGTAAGTCCGGCCGCGACTCCAGCCGACGCGGTCAGCCAGAGCAAAAACGTGATCGATCGGCCTCGCACGCCTCGATCATCACCGGGGGGCTCGCATCTGGCAAGACGATTTGGCAGCGACGCCATGCGGACCGCCCGTGAACAGGCTGTGGCCGAAATCTTGCTCCACGAACGCGTGCCTTTTATTTGAGGACGTGAGGCCAGAGAGTTGTAATGGAAATCCCGGTTGATGTACCACGCGCAAAGTCCGCGCCCGTTTCCGGCGATCCGCATAGCCTGGACCTGAACATCGCGCGTGCAAGGATCGCGCTGTCATTGCTGGCGATGCTCTCGATGTGGGTCGATCCAACCACGCCCGGAGGGCTGTTCGACCTGACGCGTACGGAAACCGCGACCCTGCTCGCTCATCTGACTTACAGCATTGTGCTCCTGGTCGTGCTGAGCCGGCGCGTTCCGCTTGGTAACCTCTCCCCGATTCCCAATGTGCTCGACCTCTTTTTCGCCACTGTGATTTCGTTTTTTACGCAGGGGCAGAGCGGTCCATCCAATGTCTTTTTTGTCTTCGCGATAATTGCGGCTGCGATCCGGCCCGGCCTCGCACCCACGATCGCCGCCGTCGTCGCGAGCCTAGCCCTTTATCTAATCGTCATCGCGTTCTCCGTCGGCCTGACCCTCGCCACCATGATGCGGCCGGTATATCTGGCAATTCTCGGTTATCTGATTGGTTTCGTCGGCCAGCAGCGGACGCTTTTCGAAGCACGCGTTCGCGAACTCGAGACGCGCGCGCAGCGCTTCTCGATCGCGCGGTCTCTGCATGATGGCTACGTGCAGGCGCTCGCCGGCGTAAACCTGCGCCTGGAAGCCTGCCGCGCATTGCTGGCCAGCGGACGCGTGGAGGAGACGCTGGGGCAATTACAGGAATTGCAGAAGGGGGTGGCTCGCGAATACGACGGGGTCCGGGCCTACATTCGCTCGCTCGCCGGCCTTGATGAAGGCGCGGGGCGTGAACCGTCGGTGGTAGTCGATCCACGATGCCGCGTGCAGGCCGCTTTCGCAGGACGTGGCTTGACCGGCGAGCATCTGCTGCAAATGATGCTGGAGGGGCTACGCAACGCCCGGCGCCATGGCACGGCGCGTCAGGTCGAGATCAACCTCTCCGGAACCGACAACCGGATATTGCTGACGATAGAGGACGATGGCATCGGCTTCACAGAGGCACCGACCAAGCCGTGGGCGATCGCGTCGCGCGTCGCGGAATTGGGCGGCCACTTGACCGTGACGAGTGGTGGCGGTGCGACGCGGCTGACGATCGAAATGAGTGAATGAGGGGGCGAGAATAATGACCCATCTGGTAATCGCTGATGATCACGCCCTCTTTCGGCAGGGCCTCAAGTCCTTGCTGTTGCTCCAACCGGATATCGAGGTCGACGCCGAGGTAGAGCACGCCGACGAATTGGAGCAAATGCTGACCAGCAACCAATGTGACGTGCTGTTGCTCGATTTGCAGATGAGCCGGTGGATGATGGATCTGATACCGTCGCTCTCCCGCCGCGCCAAGGTGGTCGTTCTCACCGCCAGCGAAAGCCCGGAAATCGGGGCCAACGCGATGCGCCTGGGCGCACGCGCGGTGGTGCATAAGCGGTTCGCTATTGAAACGCTCATGACCGCTCTGGTGGCCGTCAACCAGGGCCTCGTCTGGATGCCGCCCGAGGTGCAGACGGTGCTCGCTAACGCGCAAGCTTCCGCCGCGCGCGAACTCACTCCCCGCGAATATGAGATCGTACGATGCGTCGGTAGCGGTCTGCGCAATGCCGAGATCGGTGAACAACTCTCCATCACTGAAGCTACGGTAAAAACCCATCTCAACAACATCTTTCAAAAACTGAGTCTGCGTGACCGCCTGGAGCTGGCGCGTTACGCGATCCGGACCGGACTGGTTAGCGCCACTGGTCAGGCCAGGCGTCCCGTCGATGGAGCCGACAAAGACTAGCGCGCTTCTGCCTAAAGACGCGGCACTGCTGCCCAAATAGACATTGCCCCGAAGCTCCGGCTCAGCTCGGTCAACCCGCGAGCGCGGCGAGCCGCGCAAAATATAAAGCTCCGGCCCGATCCACCAATCCACCGAAGGATGGAGAAATCACTTCATCCCCTCCAAACTGCGGCATTCCCGCCGTTGGGCATAGCCCTTGCTCTACGACGCGCCGCGCGCTCGCGTCCCGATCTGAGCGATCGTTACCGGGTGCGGAACTAACACAGGAGGAGTCCCAAACATGCCGAGTCGATTTATCCTGGAGAAATACGCACTACTCAAGGAGCGCTGGCGTGATCCGGACATGCGCAAGAAAGCCGGCTCGTTATTGCTCGGCAAGACTATTGGACTTGCGATCGTCGTCTTCATCATCGCGAAAGCGTATTTGCCCAACTCCGCTTATGCCGATACGGCGCCAGCTTTACCGCCCGCGAATATCAACGCGATAAACACTGTCTGGACGCTGGTCGCGGCCTATCTGGTGTTTTGTATGCAAGTGGGCTTCGTCATGCTGGAGAGCGGCTTTGCGCGCTCCCGTGAGACGGTAAACATTTTGGTCGAGGGTATCGCAGATACCTGCATCTGCGGCGTAACCTTCTGGCTCTGGGGTTTCGCTTTCATGTTCTGCTCCGGAACGCCGTGGATCGGAACAACCGGTTTCATGCTTCATGGGCTACCCGCAACCTACGGCACCACGGGTGTTCCGATACTGGCCTACTGGGTATTCCAGTACGCATTCGCGGATACCTGCTCCACGGTTACTTCGGGAGCCATGATCGGACGTTGCGATTTCATCGGCGACCTGCTGTACAGCGTCGGCGTCACCGGCTTCATCTACCCGATTATCGGCCACTGGGCCTGGGGTCCCGATGGCTGGCTGGCCAACATGAATCCCATTTCGTTCCATGATTTCGCGGGATCGACCGTGGTGCACACGATTGGCGGGACTATCTCATTGGCTGGGGCGATAGCCCTGGGGCCGCGGCTCGGCCGGGTCTTCAAGCGCGACGGCGGCGAGCCGATGAAACCTCACGACCTCATCATCGGGGCAACCGGCGGGCTTATCCTGTGGTTCGGCTGGTACGGCTTCAATCCGGGCAGCACGCTTTCCGCGCTCGACGCGCAGGGTATTGGCCGGGTATCCTTCAATACCACGCTGGCCGCCTGTTCGGCCGGCCTCACTTCACTGTTTTACTCGTACTATAAGAGCCGCAAGTGGGATCTCGCCCTGACCACGAACGGCTTTCTGGCGGGCCTCGTTGCAATCACCTGCCCTTGCTACTGGGTGGATCCGGAGGGCGCGTTTTTGCTCGGCATCGGCGCCGGCATCGTGGTCGTCTGGGGTATCGACCTGCTCGAATACCTGCGTATCGACGATCCTATCGGGGCGGTGCCAGTGCACATGATCGCGGGTATCTGGGGTACGTTGTCGCTCGGCCTGTTCGCCGCGGGCAAGTATGGCGCGCCAACCCCGCTCGGAGCAGACACGAGCACCGTGGTTACAGGTCTATTCTACGGCGGTGGATGGGGTGTGCTCGAAGCACAGGCGATCGGCAGTTTTTCGATTACCGTTTCAACCTTCGTCGTCTCGATGGCGTTGATGTACGCGATCAAGTACGCGTTCAGACTGCGTATTCCGACCGAAGGCGAGATCGAAGGGCTCGACCTGCACGAGCATGGCTATCCGGCGTATCCTGAATATGTAGTCACGGGCAATGACGGCTGCCCGAAAACTATCGATGAGGTGCCGATCGGCCGGCGGACCCTGGTGCGGCCCACACGGACCAAAAAGGTTGCCTGACCCAAACTATAGTCTCTCGCGATCCTCCTGATGCGAGTAGAGGGGAGGGGCGGTCTTACCAATAGTCATGCGGTGAGGCCGCCCCAAAAATACCGGCTCAGTAGATAACGACGCTCCGGATTGGCCGGCGTCCCGCACCCAGGAGAACAAGAAACGGGGGAAATGACCAACGGCAACACTGCCGGCCCGCATCTGAATCAGCCTTGGTCAAGGAAAGCGCCAACCCCGTACAATCTTGTGGACATCGGCGCGTGTGTGCTGGCTCCTGCCCCCTTCAGCTGACCTTCTTTACTGCCGGCGGCTTCCAGGTGCCTTCGCCCGCTGGCAGAATCGAGGGCGAAGTCGTCTTTGGCCAGTAGAGGCGCATCACCAGATAGATCCGACCGTCGGGCGCCGGCAGCCAGTTGGATTCCTTGTCCGCGCCGGGCGAATCTTTCTGGATGTACAGCGTCAGCGAGCCGTCGGCGCCGGTCTTCATGCTCGGCAGCATCGGGGAGTTGATGAGATAGCGGTTGATCGGGTTCTTGATCAGAAATTGAGTCTTGGCATCGTACATCGTCACCGACCAGAAGGCATTCACGGGCGGAAGCTGGCCGGCGGGAAACGTAAGGATGTAGTTGTGCTTGCTGCCGTCGAGCACCTCACCGTCGGCCAGCGTCTTGGTAAGAGGATACATCGCCTCGATGGCGTCGTTGCCGTAGATGCCCCCTTTGGCGGCGGCGGCCCGCTCCAACCAATCGCCGTTGAAGAAAGCGCGGTCGCCAAAGAACGAGCCAACCTTCCACCCGTTAATCTGTTTGATGCCACTGGATAGGTAGTGCTCGACCTTGGCTTCGCCATCCGTCATGCCGAGCACGACTTCGGCTTTGTGTTTGAGGGACAGATCTTTGAAGTCGAAGGTCTTCCCCGGACCGACGCCGATCCTGGCCAACTTCGCCCGGATGGCTTCTTCCTCCGGCCCGGGCGGAGCGAACTGCAGGGCGAAGTCGAGGTATTCAAAGAACCCGGTTTTCACCATCTTCTCGTCGATCTTCGGGAAGTTGATTGTGGGGGCCGCCGGTGGCGCGGGCTGCTTGAGGTATGCTGACAGTGGTTGCACCTTGTAGCCGGCTTGGACCTTAACCACGTTCGGCATGTCGGCCGCATTGAAGAGTTGCGTTCGGTAGACCGCAGCGGAGAACTGCGTGGATGACCGAAACACCTTCTTGATTCCGACGGGAGTCTCGCCTTTCCAATCAGGGCCAACCACCATATAGTCGCCAGCTTCATTACCGGTGGCGCGGCTGCCGATGTAACCGTAGTTGAACGTGTTGCCATCGGTGAGCTGCACTGAGTAGTAGCGTGATTTCTCAACGGCCGGAACTGACAGCACCAAGGGTTCGGCGCGCAGGTCCATGAACATGAGGGAATACGGCGTGTCGCTGTTGGGAGTCACAACCGCCGTGTCTTTGTAAGTGAAGACGCGGGCTTCGTTCTTGATCTGATTGAACGGCGCCTTGAACTGTCCCGAATGGCGGTCCACCGCGTACTCGTACATCACCGCGTAGTTCATCACGATCGGCAGGCCGTAGATGAACCCTTCCTCAGCGATCGTTTTGGTCTCGGCGATGCCGGGTTTCTGATGCTCTGCCTTCTCCGCGTTGGAAATGACATCGCCGCTGGCCGTGCCGCAGACCAGCAAGACTGCCACTCCTACAGTGGGCAACGCCCTGAACCATCCCCTCATTGATCCCATGCAATCTCCTTCCTCGCCGGGTCCAGCTAAACCCAGCCGGCCTGTCTATCACACCCGGCGGCGCCCGTCGCGCATTTCGCAACAGATTGTCGCGGGATCGCACGCGCAGCTAATGCCACGCCAGCGCCGTCGACCTTGTCAGTAGATGATGACGCTGCGGATCGATTTGCCGGCGTGCATCAGATCGAAGGCGTGGTTGATCTGCTCGAGGGGCATCGTATGGGTGATCAGGTCGTCGATATTGATCCGCTTGTCCATATACCAGTCGACGATCTTCGGGACGTCGCGGCGGCTCCTGGCGCCGCCGAAAGCGGTACCCTTCCAGGTGCGGCCGGTCACGAGCTGAAAGGGACGGGTTGAGATCTCCTGGCGCGCGCCGGCGACCCCGATGATCACGCAGGTGCCCCATCCGCGCTGGCAACATTCGAGCGCCTGCCGCATCAGCTTGACGTTGCCGACGCACTCGAAGGCGAAGTCCGCGCCGCCCTTGGTCAGGTCGACCAGGTAAGGCACGAGATCGCCGCGGACCTCGTCGGGGTTGACGAAGTGGGTCATGCCGAATTTCTCGGCCATCGCGCGCCGCGCCGGATTCAGATCGATCCCGACAATCATCGACGCTCCCGCCATCCGCGCGCCCTGCACCACGTTGAGCCCGATACCCCCGAGCCCGAAAACCGCGACCCGGTCGCCCACCTGCACTTTGGCGGTGTTGATCACGGCGCCGATTCCGGTCGTGACGCCGCAGCCGATGTAGCAAACCTTGTCGAACGGCGCGTCCTCGCGGATTTTCGCCACGGCGATTTCGGGCAAAACCGTGAAGTTGGCGAAGGTCGAAGTCCCCATGTAGTGGTAAAGCGGCTTGCCGTTCTCGGAAAAGCGGCTCGTGCCATCGGGCATCACGCCGCGCCCCTGTGTCTCGCGAATCGCGGTGCAGAGATTCGTCCGTCCGGAGACGCACGAGGGACATTGACGGCACTCCGGAATATACAGCGGGATAACGTGGTCGCCGGGCTTGACGGAGGTGACGCCCGCACCAACCTCGACCACCACGCCGGCGCCTTCGTGGCCCATGATCGAAGGAAACAGCCCCTCGGGATCGCTGCCGGAAAGCGTATAGGCGTCGGTATGGCATATGCCGGTCGCCTTGATCTCGACCATCACCTCGCCCTGGCGCGGTCCGGCGAGATCGACTTCGCCAATTTCGAGGGGTGCGCCGGCCTGGCGCGCGATGGCGGCTCGGGTCTCCACGATACTTTTCCTTCCGCTGAATGAAATCGTTTCAGCCGCGCAGGATCACGACACCGTCGCGAACCGCGCGGCCACCGTCGGCGCTGAGGGCTTCGAAAAAGACCGCCTCGCCGCGGCCGGTCTTTTCACGGGCCTGGACGCGGACTACCACCTCCGACGGCATCAGCACCATCGCGCCGAAGCGGCCGTATATCTCCACTACCTTCTCGGGATCGTTCGCCGCTTCCCTCTGCACGATCGCCGAGACGGCCAATGCGAGCGTCGCGGTACCGTGCAGGATCAGACCGGGCAGCCCCGCCGCCGTGGCGACGGCCAAATCAGTATGGATTGGATTCCAGATTCGTGCGCATTCGGTATAGACGTGCGCCGCGCCCGCGCTGATCGGCAGCCGCACCTCGAAACGCGGCTGTTTCGCGATGGACGCCGGAGTCGGCGGAGCCTGAATATTGGCGGGGCGATCAGCGCCGTTCACCTCGACCTTGCGATAAAGGCTGCCGTAGTAAGTCGTGCAGACCGGCGCGCCACCTTCGTCGACCGTCTCGAAGCGCACGACTTCGTAGGCGCCCGCCGAGCGGCGCTCGACACCCAGCACTTCGGCCGTCGTGCGCACACGCAGCGGCGGTCGAAGCGGCCGATGGAGCACCGTGTGATGGGTCGCGTGGACCCCGCGCGCGGGTTCACCCGGCGCCATCGTCGCGCGCAGTTTCGCCCGGATCGCGCCCGCCGCCGGCCATTCGAAGCAGACCGGAAAGAGCGGATGCGCGACGATTCCACCGGCGCGGCGGGTGTCGATATAGCAGTCGAGCAGGTCGCCGAGACTCGCGGCGTACGCCATCGTCCAGCGTGCGTCGACTTCGGCCTCGACCGGACCGACCCGGGCGCCAGTCAGGTTTGCATCAAGTGCCATGACTTAGATTTTCGCGACTTCGTTCGTGGCGCTTTCGAGTCCGGCGCGCAGCTTGACGGGATCCGACGACGGTGGACCAAAGACCACGCGTGTCACGCCCACCGCGGCGAGCGCCTTGAGCGACTCGGCCCGCGGCGCGGCCATCGCGGAAAACTCGATCGCGTCAGGATTGCGGCCCGCCTTCCCGGCGGCTTCGCGCACGAGGGCGAACAGCTCCTTGAGCTTGGCCGGATCGGTGACCGTCGGAAAAAAGCCGTCGCCGTATTTTCCCGCCCGCCGCGCCGCTGCCGCCGAATGACCACCGACGTGGATCGGAATGCCGCCCTTCTGCACCGGTTTCGGGTAGCTCTTCACGTCATGGAAATGGAAATGTTTGCCGTGGAACGTCGCGACGTCGTCGCGCCAGATCGCGCGCATCGCCTGGATCGATTCGTCGGTGCGCGCGCCGCGCGCGTGGTAGTCGATGGCGAGCGAATCGAATTCCTCTTTCATCCAGCCGCTGCCGATTCCGAGCATCAGACGACCCTGCGACAGGCAGTCGAGGGTCGCGAGCTGCTTGGCCAGATAGAGCGGATGACGCTGCGGCAAAATAACCACGCCGGTCGAGAATTTGAGCCGGGTCGTGAGCGCCGCGGCATACGCCAGCGGGATCAGCGGATCGGGAATCGCCACTTCGTCACCGCCCGGCATCCGGCCGTCTTTCGAGCCGGGATAAGGCATATGGGGCTGCGGGATGACGACGTGCTCGACCGTCCAGATGGACTCGAAGCCGAGTTGCTCGCAATCCCGGGCAAGCTGGGCGAACAGTTCGGGCCGGCTGAACGGTCCCGAGTTGGCAAAGATGATTCCGGCTTTCATGATTTGACCTTAAGCCCGCGCGATTACTTCGTTGCCGATTTTTTCGAGTCCCCGGGAAAGCGCCTCTTGGTCGAAACCCGGCGGCGCGAGGATGACCCGCGCGATGCCGACTTCAGCCAGCGGTTTGAGCGCTTCGACGTTGGCCCTGCCGATGCAGGAAAGCTCGATCCGGCTGGCGTCGCGACCCGCCTTGGCGGCCGCCTCACGCATCAGACCAAAAAGCTCCGTCAGTTTCGGCACGTCGCTCAGCGCCGGGAAGAAGCCGTCGCCCAGGCGGCCCGCCCGCTTCGCCGCAGCGGGGGAATGACCACCGATATGCACCGGCACTCCGCTCTTCTGCGCGGGCTTCGGAAAGCTCATCAGCGGACCGAAATTGAAGTGCTTGCCGTGAAAGCTCGACGGGCTCTCGCACCAGCAGGCGCGCAACGCCTGGATCGCTTCATCGGTGCGCGCCCCGCGGACATGGAAGTCGAGGCCGAGGGCGTCGAACTCCTCCTTGAGCCAGCCCGAGCCGATCCCGAGGATCGTGCGGCCGCCCGACAGCAGGTCGAGCGTCGCCAGTTCCTTCGCGACGTACAGCGGATGGCGCTGCGGCAGAATCATGACGCCGGTCGCGAGCCGCACCTTTTTGGTGAGCGCGGCGACGAACCCGAGCGGCAACAGCGGATCGGGAATCGCCACATCCTCGCCGCCGGGAATCTTGCCGTCCTTCGAGTAGGGATACGGCGTCTGGTAGCCCTTGGGAATCACGACGTGCTCGACCGTCCAGAGCGACTCGAAGCCGCAATTTTCGGCGGTCACCGCCAGATGGGCCAGCAGGTCAGGATTGCTGAACGGCCCCGAGTTGACGAACATCAGTCCGAACTTCATCGCGATCTTCCTTTACGACTTCACACTTTACGACTTGGCGCGCCATGCGCTGGCGCCAATCTTCCGCCGACAACATTGGCGGCTTACTTCTTCGGCGGCTTACTTCTTCGCCCAGCCGGTTTCATATGGCGCGTTCACCCGGATGATCGCGCGCAGATGCTGGTACTTCCACTCGCCATTGATCTTGACGTAGTCGTCTTCATAGCGGCAGGCGAGCCAGCGCGCATCGCCTTTTTCGCGAAAGGTGAAAGGCCCCACCAGGTACCAGCTCGCGTGGGCGCGATTGCCGTTGATCACGATCTGGGGGTTGAAGACGTTGTGCTGCGAGAAGCTGATGAGCTTCTTAAAGCCCGCAAACAGTTCGCGAATCGCCGCGTGGCCCTGCGCCTGGCCGAAGCCGCCGCCCTCCCAGATGCCGTCCTCGGCGAAGAGCTTCCAGATGCGTTCGGGGTTGTGGTCGTCGTCGCAGACGTCGCAATAGAGCGCCTTCAGTTTCTTGATCGCCTCGATATCTTCGAGCTCGGTGATACGTTTTTCGAGATCACTGGCCATTGACGCAATCCTCCTTGTTACTTGACGCAGCTCGCGCATGCTGGCTTGTAGCTGCGTCTCGTAGACAATTTTCTTAACGCAGCTCGCAGACTTCCTTCGAGGGACTCAGGACAGGCTGCCTGCTCGTTCCGCTGCGCTCCACTAGCGTTAGCCGCGCGCGCGATGCTCGTCAATCTTGCTGCCTCACGTGTTCTCGACCCGCAGGCGGGTCAGCTTGAGCGTCTTGATCAGCCATTTGCCGCCGATTTTTTCGTAGGTCTCGTGATAATGACCCCAGCCGTGCATGGTCTTGTAGCGCGACCCCTCGGGCCAAAAGATCAGATCTTCCATCGCGAAGACCGCACGCGCGCTGGTCGGCGAGGTGATTTCGATTTCCGGCATATGGCCGTGATGGATCGAGACGGCGCGCTCGACCACGCTACGCACCAGTGCAACGATCTTGGCGGCCCCGGTGGCCTTCCAGTCGCCGGAACTGCTCGACGCGGGCGTGTAATCGACGCTCGCATCCGGTGCGAAGACCACCATGAAACCGGCCCAGTCCTTCATATCCATGCAGCGAAAATAACGCGCCTTGACCTGTTTGATCTCCTCGATCGCCAGCAGTTGCTCGGCTTCGGTCATGATTCTCGCCTCCCTTTGCCTGATGGTTCGACGACGATGCAGGCGAAAACTAGCATACTTCCGGTTTAATGGATCATCGGCACGGCTTGTTCGGCGCGGCGGCTCCGGCTAATTACAAACCATGGATATTGGAAAAATCGGCATCTGGTTTTTTCTCGACGGAATGAACGCGGCCGACAGCGTCGCCTTCGCCCGCAAAGTCGAGAAGCACGGCTACGGCGCAATGTGGATTCCCGAGGCGGTAGGACGCGAACCGTTCGCCCACGCGGGCTACCTGGCGGCGCATACCGAGAAGGTCGTCTTTGCGACCGGGATCGCCAATATCTACGCGCGCGACCCGATCACGATGTCGGCGGCCTCCAAGACCGTCGCCGAAGTGTCGGGCGGCCGCTTTCTGCTCGGGATTGGCGTGAGCCACAAGCCGCTGGTCAATAACCTGCGCGGCCACAGCTACGACAAGCCCTACAGCTACATGAAGGATTATCTGCCGAAGATGAAGAGCGCGCTCTACCGCGCGCCGCTGCCGAAGGAAGAAGTACCGGTTGTGATCGCGGCGTTGCATCCCAAGATGCTCGCGCTCGCGGCCGAGCAGACCAACGGCACGCATACCTACTTCGTCCCGCCCGAGCATACCGCGAAGGCGCGCGCCGCGATCGGACCCAAACCGTGGATTTGCGCGGCGCAGGCGGTGATTCTCGAAACCGATGCGACCAAGGCCCGCGCGATGGCGCGGACCTATATGAAGACCTACGTACCGCGCCTGCCTAACTATACGAACAACCTGAAAAACCTTGGCTGGCAGGACAAGCACTTCGAGAATGGCTGCAGCGATGAGCTGGTCGATGCGATCGTGGCGTGGGGCACCGCCGACAAGATTCGCGAGCGGATCGACGCCCATCTCAAGGCGGGTGCGACCCATGTCTGTATCCTGCCGATTCGGGTCGACAACGAGTCCCTGCCCGACCCGCGCGTGATCGAGGCGTTCGCCCCCAAAGCCTAGCGCTTGGCGATAGGTTTGGGGCGACTGATCACGGGCGCGCGGCTGCTCGGCGCGCTCGCGACGAAGACTAGCTGGATTTTTTCTGCGGCAGCATCCGCTCGATCGCGTCGTGGAGCAAGCCGTTTGAAGCGACAAAGCCCTTGAGCTTCACTGAAGCCTGATTGAAGCGAATCTCTTGGCCGTCGAGATCGGTGACCCGCCCACCGGCTTCGAGCACGAGCGCGGTCCCCGACGCGATATCCCACTCACTCTTCGGCGTGAGCGTGAAGGTTGCATCGGCCTGCCCGGCGGCGACCAGGGCCAGCTTGTAGGCAACGCTGCCGATGGCGTCCACCTTGATCAGGTTCTCGTAGGCTTTCCACTCGCCGCGTGAAGTTTCGCTGCGGCTTGCCAGCACCCGCGCGTTGGCAAGTGTGTTCCGCGCCGTGACCCGGGCCGGCGCGCCGTCCAGCAGAACTCCGGTGCCGCGGGCACACGAGAACAACTCGTGCCGGATTGGATTATACGTTACGCCCACCACGGGAACGCCCTGCTCGGCCAGCGCGATCGCGACGACGAATTCGGGAATCCTCTTGATGAACTCCTTGGTGCCGTCGAGCGGGTCGACGATCCACACTCGCTCGTGACGCAGTCGCGCGCCGTCGTCGGCGGTCTCCTCGGAGAGCCATCCGTACTCGGGAAAGCCGCCGTGGAGGATCTCCTTGAGCAGATGGTCCGCCTCGAAATCGGCGGTGGTAACGGGGTTATTCTTGCCCTTGTGTTGGACCTTGAAGCCGCCGTCATTATAATGCCGCCGCAGAATTTCGCCGGCCGCCAGAGCCGCCGTGCGCGCGGCCTCGAGCTCACGCGCAAATTCGTGGGACGCTACCGGAATCGTTGGAGCTGGTTCGATGTTGGTCATAATTTCCGCCATATTGTACCGCAGCCATCGGGCTAATTCATGATGATTTGTTACGCGCCCGTTTGCGCCGTACTTTGGCGTAGGCGCTCGCAACTTCCGCCAGCATCTGCTCGCGCTGTTCGTAGAGGCGGCGGGGTTTGCGCGCCTTGCGGCGCGCGAGCGCGTAGGCGGTGATCAGCGGCAGCGCTACCGTCGAATCGACGTAGCAGACCACGGAATCGGGCAGTTTGTCGGGATCAATCTTGCCCCAGCTCACCGCCTCATTCGGCGTCGCGCCGGAAAGACCACCGGTGTCGGGTCGCGCGTCGGTCACCTGCAGAAAATAGTCGTGCCCCTTCTCCGCCACGCCCATCACTTCCTGGATCTGCGGCTCGGTCTGCAGCACAAAGTTCTTGGGCGAGCCGCCGCCGAGAATAAACACCCCGCTGTTCATCCCGTGGGACTTGGCGGAGTAAACGATCGCGGCGGTTTCGTTGACGTCGGCCAGCGGATCGATCCGCAACTGGTAACCTTCCATCTCGAGCAGCGCGAGGTTCATGCCGATCGAGGAATCGCCGGGCGAAGAGGTGTAGACCGGCACCGCGTGCTCGTAGGCCGCGGCCAGGAGCGAACGGCGTTTCAGCTTGAGGATCCGTTCCCGCTCGGCGACGTAGCGCCCCGCCCGATAGTGAAATTCCGCAGTGCCCATCGGATGCTGGAATTCGTCGTTACGCGCCATCTCGCGAAAGAAGGCGTCAGTCGAAAGCAGGACGCGATAGTCGAAGAAGATATCGTAAATCCGCACGATGCCGGATTTGTGCAACGCCACGTCGTCGGCCTCGGCTGATCCCTGAAACATCTTGAGCCCGAGTCCGAAGTGAGTGTCATGGTAGAGGTTCGCTCCAGTCGAGACGATCCAGTCGACGAAGCCGTGCTCGATAAGCGGGATAAGGCACGACATCCCGAGTCCGGCCGGAGTCAGCGCGCCGGTGAGACTCATTCCAACGATCGTGTCCGGCTCGAGCATCTTTTCGGCAAACAGCCGGCACGCCTCGCGCAGCCGACGTCCGTTATAGGCCATAAAGGCGGTATCAATCAGGTCCGCGGCGGTCATGTCGCCACGGACCGGGTGCGGTTCGATCGCCGCGCCGGCAAGGAAGCGGTTGATTGTTTTGGTCGGTGCCATGATCAGCGTCCAAGGAGGATTTTTGCGACGCCTGCATCCTAGCCGCGGTTTTGCCACGACGCTATCACAACCTCGTGATCTTGATTTGCCATAGTGCGCGCCCGCGCCCTAAGATGGCCGTCGGGGACAGAATCGACCGGGGGACAGCCGATGGCAATAATTGCGATGACCCAGCATATTGGGACACGAGCGTTCGAGCTCGGCCGATTGACGGCCGAGGGCCTGGGCTACCGCTTCCTGACGGCTGATCAGATCATCGCGCAGGCTGCCGAGCAGTATCATTTGAAACCTACGGAGCTGGTCGTCGTCGACGAGCGTCGCCCGCACTTCTGGGAGCGCCTGAAAACCGATACCGAGCGCTTCGTGCGGTTTTTTCGCGCCGCGGTCCTCAAGGCGATGGCCGCCGATCGTCTAGTGGTCGTGGGTCGTTCCGTCACCCACATGATGCCCGATTGCGGATGTGGTCTGCGCGTCCGGCTCACCGGACCGCTCGCGGAGCGGGTGCGCGTCGTGGGCGGCGAGGAAAAGCTTGCTCCCGCGATCGCCGAACGGCGGGTGCGCGATTACGACCGCGAAACCCGCGCGCGCATTCAGACCCTGCTCGATGTCGACATGGACGACCCGGCCAACTTCACGCTGGTGCTTAACACTTACGCCCTGCCCCTGGAGATGCTCGCGGGTGCGCTGGCCGGTCTGGCGGCGGATATCGACAAAACAGTGACCCCGGAGAACTGGCGGCAATTGCGCGACGCGGCCCTCGCCGCCGAGGTCCAGGCCGCCCTGATGCTCCATCCGAAAATCGGGCACGCGCCGCTCGACGTGCACTGCGCCGCCGGGGTGGTACAAGTCAGCGGACCGGGGCTGGTGCCGCCGTGGGACGGGCTGATCAACGACGTCGCGCGGCAAATCGAGGGGGTCACGGCGGTCGAGGTCAACGCCGACGAACAGCCTATTCCAGTAAGACCGAATTAGTATTCCCGGAGCTGCTGCCATCCGCCGAGCGATACTCATCGCGAGGCTGGCAATGTGGATTAGCTACTCGATCTCGCATGTTGTGCTGGTGTGCCGCGATGTCAGTTGTCGAAGATGCGGCCGTTCCATGAGCGGCTCGCCAGGTCCAACTCGCCCTCGGTCATTACCTTGCGGCCATCCGACATCTCGAGGCAGCCCCGCGTCCGCCAGCGATGTTTGCCGACAGTGCCGAAAGTGCCCGACCCGCTGCCCGCGAGCGACTCGCCGTTGTCTAGCGCCGCGATCCCGACCGAACCGTAGGTCCCGCTCTTCGCGCCGACGAAGGTCGCCGTAGTGATGATCGTGCCCAGGCCCGTCGCGGTGCCCTCCGCGTTGCCCTGAATAAGAATGCTGCCGGCGGGTCCCGGGCTGATAGTGAGTGTCGTGAATTTCGATGAAAATTCGCCTAGCTGTTTTAGCGCCATGGTCGTTCCCTCCGTGCGGACCGAATTAAATCTTAAAAGTTCTTTCTTCCTTCTCTGCAATTTTTTCGGTTGGCCACGTCACGAATGTTCGTGCAGGCGATCCAACGCCTCGGTTGAAGCCGGGCGGTGATGGCTATCGAGTCCCTCCGCCCACGCTCTCCGCGCTTCGAGCCACACGGCCAGTGCGAGCCAGCTCAACATTCCGATCAAAAATCCGATGACCAAGCCTGCCGCGAATTCCACGACCGAGCCTCCCTTGCTGATTCCGCTTTGAATGGTTGTTCCATTCAGGATCGGAGGCGTTCAATCGCATTGAACAATTCGTTCAACGCGAACCAACTGAATATCGCGACGCAGTTGAAGATCCGCTGTGGCGGTTGTCGCGGCCCGCCTTACGCATGCTATCGTTCGTCGTTCCCGCGACTCCCTGACAACGATGCGAAAGCTTGTCACTTTTCTGGCTACTGGCGCCTACCTGGGCTACGTTCCGCTGCTGCCCGGCACCGCCGGATCGGTGCTCGGTCTGGTCCTGGGGATGCTCCTTGCACCGCTCTGGCTCCGTTCACCAGCGGCCTTCCTGATGCTCTTCGGCGTGCTTTTCATCGGAGCGTGTCTGATCGCCGGATCAGCCGAGCGGCACTGCGGCGAGCATGACGCCTCGATGATCGTAATCGATGAAGTCTTCGGGATGGTTGCCGCGATGTGCTTCAACCCGACCAGTTGGGGCGCGCTGCTGGCGGCGTTCGCCCTTTTCCGGGTCTTCGATATTGTCAAACCGTGGCCGGCCAGCTATTTCGACCGGATGAGCGGCGGCGCCGGTGTGATGCTTGACGATCTGGCCGCGGGCATCTACGCCAACCTCGTGCTACAGATATTCCGGCGGTTGATCTGAACTGCGCCGACCGCTCAACCAGCGCCCCGCGTGGGAAGGAGCTTATCAATGATCCAGCGAGCCGTTATTCTCTCGACCGGCGATGAAATCACGACCGGCAAAGTGGTCGACAGCAACTCGAGCTTTATCGCCGACAAACTCCATGAAATCGGCGTCGACCTGATTGCCGTGATGACCGTCGGCGACGTGCCGGAACGGCTCGAATGGGCGTGGAAGACCGCGATGGCGATGGGCGATGTGGTCATTTCGACTGGTGGCATCGGGCCGACCGCCGATGACCTCACTACCGAAACCATCGCGCGCCTGACCGGCAAAAGCCTGTGGCGCCACGAACCCTCGGTCGACAAGATGAAGCGGCTCTTCGCGCAACTCGGCCGCCAGATGCCTGAGAATAATATCAAGCAGGCGCTCTTCCCCGAGACCGCCGAGGTCATCACGAATGAATTGGGCACCGCACCCGGCTTCCGAATGGCCGTGCCGCAGGCGAATCACACTTCCTATCTGATCGTGCTGCCCGGCGTACCGCGCGAGATGAAGCCGATGGTCGACGAGCAGGTGATTCCCTGGATCAAGCATAACCGCGGCAACGACAAGGTCTTCGTAACCAAAATCTTCCAGACTTTTGGCCTCAGCGAATCAGGGCTCGACGAGATGGTGGCCGGGCTGATCCAGCCCGAGGAAGGCAAGGTTGGCTTCCGCGCGAGCTTCCCGCAGATTTCGATGAAGGTAATGGTCGAGGATCTTCCCGGCATCGCGCAAAAACGGCTCGACGAGTTGGCCGCACGCGTGCATGGGAAGGTGGGCGCTTTCATCTACGGCGAAGGCGACACCTCGATGGAAGAGGTCATCTGCCAGCTCTACACCGAAAAGAAGCTTAAGGCGGCGGCCGCGGAGTCCTGCACTGGCGGCCTGATTGGCCATCGGCTGACCAATATCGCGGGCAGCTCCGGCTATTTTACCGGGGGGTTCATCACCTATTCGAATGAGCTCAAGCAGAGCGTGCTGGGCGTGCGTGCGGAAACCCTCAAACAGTTTGGCGCGGTGAGCGAGCAGTGCGTACTCGAGATGGCGGCCGGGGCCCGTGAGCGCGCGGGCGCCGACGTTGCGATCGCAACCTCGGGCATCGCCGGGCCGGAGGGCGGCACCGCCGACAAGCCGGTCGGCACGGTCTGCGTCGGACTGGTTGGCGACGGCGTCAAGGCCGCGCGCCAATACAACATGATGCGCGGCACGCGCGACTGGATAAAGCTGCTGGCCTCGCAAGTCGCGCTCGACTGGTTGCGGCGCTACGCGCTCGGACTCCCAGTCGGCGACGCGACCCTGTTTCGGCGGTAAACGCGGCGAACGAACGCGGAAGGATCTGCCTAATTAGGGCGGGACGGCTCCACGAGCCGTCCCGCCGCCTTATCCACACGATTTGCAACACGCCTGGCGCGCGCCCCGCGCTGCCACAGCCTTAGCGACGTGCTCGCCGTAATCCAGATCGGTCTTGCGAAAATGTCCGATCACCCGCTCTCTTTCCGCCGAGCTCAGGCAAGGTCGTAGCGATCAAGGTTCATCACCTTGGTCCACGCCGCCACGAAGTCTTTCACAAACTTCTCCTTCGCGTCGTCGCATCCATAGGCTTCCGCGAGCGCTCGGAGCTCGGAGTTCGAGCCGAAGATAAGGTCGACACGGGTGCCGGTCCACTTGACCTCGTTCGTCTTCCGGTCACGGCCCTCGTACACACCTTCGGAGCCAGCGGACGGCTGCCATTGCGTGCTCATGTCGAGCAGGTTGACGAAGAAATCATTCGTCAACGTCCCGGGTCGGTTGGTGAAGACGCCGTTTTTGGATTGCCCGAAGTTAGCATTCAGAGCGCGCATGCCGCCGACGAGAACCGTCATCTCGGGGGCAGTCAGCGTCAGCAACTGCGCCCGATCCACCAGCAGCTCCACCACTGGTATTTGGTGTCCGTTCCTGACGTAGTTGATGAACGCGTCCGCGGCCGGCTCCAGTACCGCGAATGATTCCACATCGGTCCACTCCTGCGAAGCATCCGTGCGCCCCGGCGCGAAGGGAACCTTCACGTCGTGCCCGGCCCTTTTCGCAGCTTCCTCGACGGCTGCGCAGCCGCCCAGAACGATCAGGTCGGCAAGCGAGACCTTCTTCTTCCCGGACTGCGAGCTGTTAAAATCCTTTTGGATCCCTTCCAGCGTCTGCAGGGCCTTCGCCAGTGCGGCGGGCTGGTTCACTTCCCAATCCTTTTGCGGCGCCAGGCGAATGCGCGCCCCGTTCGCCCCGCCGCGCTTGTCGGAGCCGCGGAACGTCGCCGCCGACGCCCAGGCCGTCGCGACCAGTTGGGCGATCGACACGCCGGATCCGAGGAGCTTGGTCTTCAGATCAGCAATGTCACGCTCCCCGGCCAATTCGTGATCCACTGGCGGAACAGGGTCTTGGAACAACTGGGGCTCTTTGGGAACGAGCGGGCCAAGGTATCGCGAGACAGGCCCCATGTCGCGGTGCGTCAGCTTAAACCACGCCTTGGCGAACGCATCGGCGAACTCCCGCGGATTCTCGAGGAAACGCTTCGTGATTGGCGCATAGGCCGGGTCCATCCTCAAGGAGAGGTCCGTCGTGAGCATTACCGGGGTGTGCCGCTTCGACGGATCGTGGGCATCAGGAACGGCGGCGGCCGCAGACCCGTTCTTGGGAACCCACTGGTTCTTGCCGGCCGGGCTCTTCGCGAGCTCCCACTCGTAGCCGAAGAGGTTTTCCAGGAAGTTGTTGTCCCACTTTGTTGGGTTGGTGGTCCAGGCACCCTCCAACCCGCTAGTGAACGCGTCGGCGCCTTTGCCGCTGCCATAGCTGTTTTTCCAACCGAACCCTTGCTCTTCGATAGGGGCGCCCTCCGGTTCGCGGCCGACAGAGCTTTCCGGACCGGCACCGTGGGTTTTTCCAAAAGTGTGCCCGCCGGCAATGAGCGCAACGGTCTCCACGTCATTCATCGCCATACGGCGGAACGTCTCCCGGATATCGCGCGCCGCAGCCATTGGATCCGGCTTTCCACTAGGCCCTTCCGGATTCACATAAATCAGCCCCATCTGAACCGCGCCGAAAGGATTGTCGAACTGGCCTGGGCTCTGGTAGCGATCTTCTGCCAGCCATTTGCGCTCAGGCCCCCAGTAAGTCTCGTCGGGCTCCCAGACGTCCTCGCGCCCGCCGCCGAAACCGAAGGTGTTGAACCCCATCGATTCCAAGGCGACGTTGCCGGCGAGAATCATGAGGTCGGCCCAGGAGATTTTCCGCCCGAACTTCTGCTTTATCGGCCAGAGCAACCGGCGCGCCTTATCGAGGCTCGCATTGTCCGGCCAGCTATTGAGCGGCGCAAAACGTTGGTAACCTGAGCCCGCCCCGCCGCGGCCGTCGCCGATGCGGTACGTACCTGCGCCGTGCCACGCCATCCGAATGAACAACGGCCCATAGTGGCCATAGTCGGCCGGCCACCATTCCTGCGATTTCGTCATCAAGGCATGGAGGTCCTTGATCACGGCATCCAGGTCGAGCCGCTTGAATTCTTCGGCATAATTGAACTCCTTGCCCATAGGATCGGACAGGGGAGAGTTCTGGCGCAGGATCTTCAGGTTCGGCTGATTCGGCCACCAGTCCACATTCGTCGGGCTGGTGTGTCCGCCGGCCGAGACCGGGCACTTGGTTTCGGTTGTCGCCATGTTCTTGTCCTCCCGTTTTTCGTTCAGAGACTTTCCTCGTTTGTTTCCTCTTTCTGCAACCCCTGACGTTTCTCCGTGGACTCATCCAGGGGTCTCACACTGGTGTAGTGTGGGTGTTGGGCGCGCATTTCGCTTCTCGGCAAGTTGGCACCGCCTGCAGAGAGCCTCAATTTCCAGCGAACAGCGCAGCAGTGCGAACTGTCCGAGGCTGGTTCTACCCTCCAGAAACTTGTCCACCTCGGGTATCTCGATGTCCTGTACCCGTCGGCATCGGACGCAAAGGATGTGGTGATGAGGCTCCACGTTGCCGTCATAGCGCGCAACATCGTGCAGGAGTGTTACCTTGCGCGCCTCTCCCACTTCGCAAAATTGCTCCAGAATCCGATGGACGGTGGCCAATGATACGTGGGGATGCTGGCGACGTACTGCCGCGCCGATCTCGTCGGCGCTCGGATGGTTCTCCGCGGCGAGCAGGGCCCGTATGACTGCGAGCCTTTGGGGCGTGACGGCAACCCCCCGCTGACGACACCGCGCGACGAACTCGCCGAGTCGTTGAACCGAGTATTTCTCACGCCACGGTCGATCCACCAGCCGGACTTCTCGCATAAGCGACTCCTGGCCGAGCAGCGACACTGAACGCGACCGACAACCAGCGCCCGAAAAAAGGTGATGACGGCTGACAGGTTGGATGTTCTGCAGGTTCAGCCGACACCTGCCCTCACCTGCAACTAACCACTAGGGCCTACATCCAATCATGTAAGATTGTCAACCTTCGGGTCTCAGGTAAACGGCGAGCCTCACCTCCTCTATCTGGCGCGCATGATCCCAGAAAAAGTAACGGGGGCGGCGCTTGCGCGCCGCCCCCCCGTGGTTCAGTCAATTACAGACGATTCGATCAGGCGTGGCCGTGACGCAGCAGCTTGCCTGGCGTCGCGCCCGTGCACTTGCCCTCGTCGAAGGTCTCAACCCCGTTGACGATGATCGAGCGGTAGCCCTTCGGGTGCTGCACGCGCCGCCATTCGCCGCCCGGCAGATCATGAACGATCTCGCCGACCCAGTCCGGCTCGACGCCGAGGCCGTTGAGATCATAGACCACGACGTCGGCCGCCGCACCTTCCCGTAGCACGCCGCGATCACGAAAGCCCGCCGCGTGCGCCGGCAGCGCCGAGAGACGATAGTGGGCCTCTTCGAGCGTGATCCGCTTCTCGTCACGCACCAGCCAGCGCAGGAAGTCCGTAGTGAACGCGCCGCCCGTGAAGAACTTGGTGTGCGCGCCGCCGTCGGAGACGCCCGGGAAGGTGAACTGCGAGTTGTTGATGATCTCGGCCATGTACTCGGCGTTCATGCCGCGATTGGGGCCCATGAACTCCGCCTTCAGACCGGTGGCGATCGAGATATCGAGCATCGCTTCGATCGGATGCTTGCCCTCTTCCATGCCGATCTGGCCGAGCGTCTTGCCGACGTGCTTCTCGAGCGCTTCGTTGTTCTCGACCCACTGCAGGACCAGATGCTTCGGATGGCCGCCGACTCCCGCCTGAATCGCCTTGAAGTTCGCGTCGCAGTTATCGTTGGCCTGGATCACGGCCGCACGCAGTGCCGGGTCCTTCATCTTCGCCAGCTTTTCTTCCGTGGTGCCGGTGGTCAGCACGCGCCATTCGGGCAGCGTGTCGTAGAGGTTCCAGTTTTCCAGGGTGAAGGCGAAGCCGCTGCGGACCGTACCCGCCTGGCCGAAGATCTGCCGCCCCTTGGCACGATTGCGTTCGACGAATCGCATGCTGCGGCGATGGATTTCCGGATTGTTGCGCGTCGGAATAATCGCCTGCCACAGAATCGGACGCTGGGCTTCGTCGGCGAGCTTCTCGACGAAGGCCAGATCGTGGCGGGCATCGCCGGTGCCCTGCGTGATCTCCATGAAACCTTCGTCACGCTTACGGAGCACACGCGCGAGGTTGAAGATATCCTCGTCGCACATCGTATCGGTGACCATCGGCGTGCCGTCAAAGTCCGCCTGCACCGAGTTCGGTCCGAGCCGCTGAATCGAAAAGCCGCAGAGTCCGGCGTCCATGCCTTCGTCGAGCAGCCGCGCCATCTCGATACGCTCGGCCTCGGTCGCCGGACGCGTCTTGGCCGCCTCGAGACCCATCACGTAGGTCATCAGTGAAGCGGTCGGCATGTACTGAATACAGTTGACGCCCTTGGGCGCGCGGTCCAGCGAGTCGAGGTACTGCGGAATGGTCTCCCAGTCCCACTTAACGCCTTCCTTCATCGAAGCATAGGGAATCGCTTCGGTGCGCGTCATGGTGAGCATCGAGCGATCGCGAAAATCGGGCTTGCATGGAGCAAAGCCGAAGCCGCAGTTGCCCAGCACCAGCGACGTGACGCCGTGCCACCCGGAGATAGTGCAATACGGATCCCAGCGAATCTGGGCATCGTAATGGGTGTGCAGGTCAACGAAGCCAGGCGCGACGATCAGCCCGCTCGCGTCGATGACCTTCTTGGCAAAACCCGGCGCACGTCCGCCGAGCTGTACGACTTTGCCGTCTTTGATCCAGACGTCGCCTTGGTATCGCGGAACGCGCGTACCATCGACGATCGTGCCGCCTTTGATTTGAATGTCGAAATCAGCCATCCGGGGTTCCCTCCTCGCTTGGTAAGGACTTGTGGCGTCCAAAAATTGTTGTGTCGTCTACGCCTGCTGTTCTTATAACAAAAAGAAGCCCTGTTTCACCAGCGCTGCAACATGCTGGATTCGGGGGCCCGCTCAGCCCATCATTTCGTTGAAATTCGTCGTGTAAAACCGTTCCTTCGCCGGCTCATCGATTCCGGCCATCGATTCCTCGAACCGCTTGAGCGGGTTCTTGGTACCCTCGATATGCGGATAGTCAGAGGAAAAGAGAAACAGCTCCGCGCCGCCCTGCTCGATTATCCAGCCGGCCGGTTCGGTCGGATGGGGGGTGAACTTGAGCTGGCGGCGAACATAGTCCGAGGGTTTCATCGGCAGGGCCAGGGCCGGCTCGGTGCGGATGAAGGCCTGCTGGGCGACGTCGAGCCGCCGCAGCCACGACGGCACCCACAGCGCGCCGAACTCGATTACGCCGCCGCGCAGGCGCGGGAACTGCTCAAGCGTGCCGTCGAGCACCATCGCACTCACAAAGGCCTCGGCGGGGCTGTGCAGCAGCATAAACCCCTTGGAATCGAGGTCCTCACCGCCGCCGAGAAAGCCGGTGCGCGGCCCGCGATCGTTGTTGCGATAGGCGTCGGGCATCGGCGTCTCGCTCGCGCCGACGTGCAGCATGAACGGGACGTTGGCGTCCTGCAGCCGTGCCCACACGCCGTCGAAAGCGTGATGGGTGGGCGACTTGTCACCAGCCGGGTTGGCGGGAATCCAGAAGGTGCCGCAGCCCAGCTTGAGCCCTTCGTCGATCGTGCGCTCGGCGCGCCGGGCATCGTCGAGCGGCAGGAAGCCTACGGGAATCAGGCGCCGATCGTCCTTGCAGAAATCGGTGATGCCACGGTTAACCGCGGCCGCGCCGCCGTAGAGCAGGTCCAGGTTATGCTCGCGCTGTGCGAACACCCCCCAGAACTGGCCCATGGCGAGCGAGGTGAAGACGAGCTGGCGGTTGAAGCCCATCAAATCCAGCGCGCGTTTGCGCTCGCTCGGATCGAAGGCGCCCAGCGCCTCCCAGCCCTTGATGAACATCAGGTTCTTTTCGATATCGACTTCGTCCCAATGGCTCGGGTCGAATCGGCCCAGCGTCGCATGGTCAGCCATCTTGCCTGCCTTCGACAGATCCATCGGCTTGAGCAGCGCGCGGGTTTTGGCGTCGGCGTAGCTGGTCACCCAGTTGGCCGGTTCCATGATATGGGCGTCGGCGTCGTTATAGATACGTCCTTCGGCGTACGGCATCAGGTTCCTCCCTCAATTGCCTGTGGTGAGGCGCTATTCATCAATAATGAATAATTTTGCTTAAGTCCAAGCCCGCCGCGGTCAACCCATCATTGCGTTGAAATTCGCCGAGTAGAATCGCTCCTTCGCCGCTTCACTGATTCCGGCGGTCGAGTCCTCAAAACGCTTGAGCGGATTACGGCCGCCCTCGATATGCGGATAGTCGGAGGAAAAGAGCAACAGCTCGGCGCCCGCCTGCTCGATTATCCAGCCGACGGGCTCGGTCGGATGGGGCGTGAACTTGATCTGGCGGCGAACATAGTCGGAGGCCTTCAGCGGCAGGGCCAGGCCGGGCTCGGTGCGCGCGAAGGCTTGTTGCGCGACGTCGAGCCTGCGCAGCCACGACGGTACCCACAGCGCGCCCAGTTCGATCACGCCGGCGCGCAGGCGTGGAAACTGCTCGAGCGTGCCGTCGAGCACCATCATGCTGAGAAACGTCTCGGCGGACGCGTGCAGCATCATGAAAGCCCTTGAATCGAGCGTTTCGCCCGCACCGACGAAGCCGATGATCGGCCCGCGATCGTTGTTGCGATAAGCGTTGGGCATCGGCGTGGGCCCGACGCCAACGTGCAGCATGAACGGGACGTTGGCGTCCTGCAGGCGGCCCCAGACGCCGTCGAAAGCGTGATGGGTGGGCGATTTGTCACCGGCCGGTGTCGCCGGAATCCAGAAGGTGCCGCAGCCCAGCTTGAGCCCGGCGTCGATTTCGCGCTCGGCACGGCGCGGGTCGTCCAGCGGGATGAAGCCCACCGGAATCAGCCGCTGGTCGTCCTTGCAGAAATCCGCGATCGCGCGGTTGACCGCCGCCGCGCCACCATAGAGGAGATCGGGGTTGTGCTCGCGTTGCTCGTACACGCCCCAGAACTGGCCCATCGCGAGCGAGATAAAGACGAGCTGACGATTGAAACCCAGCAGATCAAGAGCCCGGGTGCGCTCCCCGGGATCGAAGGCGCCGAGCGCCTCCCAGCCCTTGATGAACATCAGATTCTTTTCGATGTCCACCTCGTCCCAATGGCTCGGCGCGAATTTACCCTTGAAAGCGTGCTCGGCCATGTTGCCGGACACGGCCAGATCGAGCGGCTTGAGCAGCGCGCGGGTTTTGGCGTCGGCATAGCTGGCGATCCAGTCGGCCGGTTCCATGATATGGGCGTCGGCGTCGTTATAGACGCGCCCTGTGGCATACGGCATTGATTTTTCCTCGATCGCCGATGGTGACGTCTAACTGTGCCTCATGCATAGTCCGCTCGAGTCCAGGCCCGCAACCGTCGCGGCGTTCACGCGGTAATAGTTATCGTCGCCGTCAGCTGCATGGAGTGACCGTTTCAACCGGATCCGCGGGATTTTGCTGCCAATCGAGATAACTCAGGTAGTAGAGCGAAACATTATCGTAACCCGCGTCGATCAGGGACACCGCGGCCAGCGAAGACTTCGCACCATCGTGACAGTACGCGATGATTTGATCGTGGGTATGCAAGCCGAAGTCGTCGAAGATAGCGCGCAAGTCTGGCGGTGAATCCAGCAACGAGAGGTTCGGATCACTCGCCTGCGGGGTCAGCAGATTTTCGACCGGCAGGTTGCGCGCGCCCGGGATATGGCCGGGGCGCGTGATTCCGGGCAGCACCTGACATCCATCGAACTCGCCGACCGTACGCACATCGATAAGCGTCACAGCGGGGTCGCCCAGCACTGCCGATACGTCGGCCTGATTGACGAGATGGATTGGATTGTTCTGTACGGCTACCACGAAGGTCGCCGGAATGGGTGTTCCAGCGGCAGTCGAGGTGAGCTGTCCATCCGCGATCAGCGGCTGCAGCGCATTGTAACCTCCATTGACGATGAAGCTGCGACGGACCCCGAAATAGTAGAGGAGAAAGCGGACACGCGAGGCGAATTTGATTTCGCCGTCGTCGTATAAGATGACCTCGCTGTTGGCTGTTATACCCAGCGCACCGAAGATCTGCGCCCACGCGCTGAAGTTCGTAAATGCTCCCGCCGTTTCGCTGAACGTCGTCAAAGCATCGTCGTCGACTGCGATTGCGTTATTCACGAATCCGGACGCCGCGACCTCGAGGCTGCTCTGCACCGATAACAACACCACATTGGGGCGCTGGAGGGCGACTGGTAACTCATCGGCGGTCATCACAAAGCGGGTGGAGAGCGTTGACGCGGTGCCTGCACCAGACCCATCGGAGCCGCAGCCCGCCACGACGAGAAGCATCAGTTGGAGCACGATCAGGACCGCGATCCGAACAAGGCCGGTCTTTCCCTTTCGACTGAGGTTTGAAGGCATCGTTGGAAGCGGCTGCCTAGCGCACGCGCGCATATGCGATCGTATCGCCGGCGGCGCCCGTGATCGTCAGACTGCCGGCGGCGGGCGTGCATCCGACGGCGGCGGCCGAGGTGGTGTCGGTGCACAGGACGACATTGTCGGCCGCGGTAAAGCAACTGTCACTGATCACGGCGGGCGTACCCCCCAGCGTCGCGTGGCCCGCGCAGTTGGCCCCGGAGGACATCGAGAAGCCGCCCAGCGGGCTCCACGAACTGAAGGTCGTTGGCGGCGGCATCGGTTGCGGCTGCACCTGCAGGCATCCGGCGGCGACCACGACCGCGGCGGCCGCGACCATTAGCAATTCGATTCGTAACATCCACACCACTTTGCTTGCCGCGCCCGATGCAGGGCAAGCATGCGGTGGATTATTTCCAATCTACGCCGGCGAGCGCCGCGACGCGCGACATATCCACGTGCCCTTCGAGCAGATCGGCGATTCGATCGAAGGCCGCGCCAAGATCGGTCTCAGGATGACCGGCGTCAGGTTCATCGGACCCGCCCAACGCGAGCGCCCCGAGCCCTTTCACCTCGCGCACGGCGTCGATGAAGCTGCGGCGAAAGCCCGCGGCATCGAACAACCCGTGGATCGAGGTTCCGATGACCCGTCCGTCCTCGGAATGGATTCCCTCGAAGTCGTCCGCGGCGGCGCCGTCGCGTTCGGTTATCCTGAAGAGCGCACCCGAACTGGTTATCCCTGCTACGCGGCCAGCATGAATTTCGTAGCCCGCCACGGGCAGCCCTGTCGGCAGGTGAACCGCGCCGACCCGTGCAGTGATCTTTTCACGGTGAAATGCCGTCTCGATCTCAAGCAGTCCTAACCCTGGGGTTTCCGGCCGGTCGCTCTCAATCCGCTCGTGGTCCAGGATCCGCTGTCCGAGCATCTGGTAACCGCCGCAAACGCCAACCACCCAACCGCCACTATGGCGATGCCGCATCAGGAAATCCTCCCAGCCGGTCGCGCGCAACCAGCCGAGGTCGGCGACCGTGCTCTTGGTCCCGGGCACGATCAGAACGTCGAGGGGCGGCGCTGAGTGCGGATCACGCAAATAGTGCACCGTCACATCGGGTTCGTTGGCCAACCGCTCAAAGTCCGTAAAATTAGCGATCCGCGGCAGATGCAGGACACCGACCGTGATCGCGGCTGGCCCGCGGCGTCCCGTCGGCCCATCGAGCACCACCGCGTCCTCTTGCGGGATACCATGACTTTCCTGATAAGGGACCACCCCCAAAACCGGAATACCGGTGCGTTCCTCGAGCATGCGCAGACCGGGTTCGAGCAGGGCGATGTCCCCACGAAACTTGTTGATCAGGAAGCCTTTGACCCGCTGGCGTTCAGCGGGGGTCAGCAATTCGATCGTGCCGACCAGTGCGGCGAAAACGCCGCCCTTATCGATATCGCCAACCAGCAGCACCGGGGCGTCCGCGAGCTCCGCGATTGCCCAGTTGACCATATCGCGATGCCGCAAATTGATTTCCGCGGCCCCGCCGGCGCCTTCGATTACCAGCAGATCGAAGTTCTGCGCCAGAGCCTGGTAGCTCCGCACGATCGCGGGCCAGGCCGCCACGCGATAGCGTTCGTACTCGCGGGCCTCCATCTGAAAGCGGGGCCGCCCGCTGATCACGACCTGACAGCGTGCGTCACTTTCCGGCTTCAACAGCACGGGATTCATCGCAACACTGGGTGGCAAGCCGCACGCCGCGGCCTGCACCGCCTGGGCGCGGCCGATCTCGCCGCCCCCGGGACATACCGCGGCGTTGTTCGACATGTTCTGTGACTTGAAGGGTGCGACGCGAACCCCGGCGCGCGCGAACGCCCGGCATAGCGCCGTCACGAGGACGCTCTTGCCGACATCCGACGCGGTCCCCATCACCATCAGGGTCTTGGCCTTCGTCATTAGTGGCGCCGCCGCTCAAAAATCGAGCTTCACGCCCGCGAGGAAATTGACCGGTGGCGCGGGAAAGCCGAACGCCTCCGCGTAATGGTGGTCGAGCAGGTTCTGAATCCGCACGAGAAACTCCTCGTTGCGAATGACGCGCCACGGAATCCCCGGCGAGTATGAGAATGCCGCGTCGACCCGCTGGTACGACCCGTGATTCGCGATATCGCCGGCGTCTGTGAAATCGTCGCGGTCGCCGACGAACGTGTACGCGACCGTCGCGATCGCGCGATCACCGCCGCGCAGAATATTCCGCCGCAGATACTGCGCGAGCGCCGCGGCGGAGTATTTGGGCACGCGGACGGGCTGGCGAGCGAAGAGCGGCGGATCACGCCGCTGATCGAGGTAGGTAAAGCTGCCGCTCAGATCCAGGCCCTTGAGCGGACTCCACGTGGGTGCGAACTCGACGCCCTGGGTGTCGACCCGCCCGGCGTTGCCAGCCATCGTGTCAAAGGGACAGCTCACCGCATTGAAGGCGCAGGGCACGGCAACAATCTGGTCATGCACCCGGCGCGAGAAATAGGTGGCGGTGACCGACGCGGTCTCGCCCAGCGTTTGCGTGAAGCCGCCGTCATACTCGCTCGAGAGCTCGGGACCCAGATGAGGATTGCCGAAACCCGGGAAATAGAGTTCGTTGAAGCTGGGCGCGCGAAAGCCCTCGGCGTAATTGCCGCGCAGGGTCAGCCCGTACTTGAGCGGCATCGCGACCGACCAGGCGGGGCTGACTTCCTTGCCGAAATCGCTGTACCCGTCGACGCGAAAGCCGCCGGTAGCGATCAGATGCCCGTCGAACAGTCGCGCCTCTTGTTCCACATAGCCGGCATACTCCTGACGGCGGTGATCAAAGACGGTGAGGAAACGCTCAAGCGGCGGCGGCGCATAACTGACGAAATCCTCCTGGGAATGGACCCACTGGTCCAGGAATTCAAATCCCACCAGCGTCCGCAAGACCGGGTTCCACGTGTAGACCGCGTCGACGTTACTGCCGCGCGTCTCGTCGGGAATATGGTCGGTCTCGGCGGAAGAGCTGTCGGCGAACGGCACTTCGTTGATACGCAACTCGTCACGCACGTAAAAGGCGCTCGTCCGGACCAGCAGATGCTCGCCGAACTGATGGTCGACGCCGCCCTTGAAGAGCATAAATTCGTTGCGTTGATGAGCATTTGGATTGAGTGAGATGCCGCTGGCAACGGAATAGCTCGATAGACTGACGTTGGCACGGATATAGCGCGCGAAGCCATGCAGAGTCGTATTTTCGTCGAGATGATAGTCGAGGCGCAGCGCGCCGTTGAGATTGTCGGAATTGTCGTTGATCGGCCGGAAGCCGGTGGTCGAAAAGTACGACAGCGCGCCGGCGTAGGCGAGCTTGCCCTCCGCGCCGTCGAAGGTTGCGACCTGGTTTTCGCTCGCCCGATTACCGCCCTCGGAGAGCAAAGAGAATTTGAGCGGCCCGGAGCCTTCCTGCGTGATCAGGTTGACCACTCCACCAATCGCCTGCGACCCGTAGAGCGCGCCGCCGGCGCCGCGTACGACCTCGATTTGCTGGAGACCGCCGGTGGTAATCCGGCTCAGATCGAATTCCGAAGTGGCGGAGTCGTTCACCGGCACTCCGTCGATCAGAATAAGATTCTGATCGGGTGGCGCACCGCGGATAAAAACTTCGCCGAGCGAGCCCGGCGAGCCGCTTTGGACCACCTGCACGCCGGGCACTTCACGCAAGGCGTCGAGCGCGCTCGCGATTTGCTGCGCCTGTATCGTCGGGGCGGCGACGACGGAGGTCGTCGTCCCGACCTGACCCAGCGGCTCGGGGAGACGCGTCGCGGTCACGACGATCACCATCTGCGGCAGTTTCCCGCCCGGACTCGCCTTGGCGGCCGGCGTATGCGCGGGCTTGCTGCTCGGGCGGGCCGACGCGCCGGGCGTCGCCGCCGGGCTGGGTCCGGCTTGTGACCCGTCTCCCGGAGGACTCGTGGCGGCTGCGCCGCCGATTCCAATAATCGAAAGTAAAACTAACGCCAATAGACCAAAGACGACGCGCCGCATAACCACCCCTCGTGGCGCGGGAGCCTTCCAGCGGTATCGCCGACAGCGAATCCAATCGTGGAGGGGGAAGAGCGGCCCGGACGGCGGACGCTCAGCGACCCTCCCCGCGGAAGGCAACCGCAAAGTCGCTCGGCCGGTCTCCTGGCTTGGGGTTCATCCTCGGGCCCGCCTTCCCGCCGAAGCGGTGGCATGTGGGGCCGTCGTCCCCCGATACAGTTGCGGGGCAGCGCCGGATTCGCACCGGCTTCCCGTACACCGAACGCGCGAAATGATTACGCTGGCCGGTCGGTCAAGTCAACGGCGCCTGCGCCTTCTGCTAGGATTCGTGTGGTATGGCGAGGTTGACGCTGATTACCGGCGGCGCGCGCAGCGGCAAGAGCGCGCACGCGATCGCGCTCGCGTCGGCGTATCCGGGGAGCCGGCGCCATTTCCTCGCCACCGCCGAGCCTTCCGACGACGAGATGCGTGCGCGAATCGAGCGCCATCGTGCGGACCGTCCGGCCGGCTTCGTCACGATCGAGGAGCCGCTGGCGTTGGCGACGGCGCTCGAGTCGTTGGAAGGTCTGACCGACGTGGTGGTGCTGGACTGCCTGACGCTGTGGGTCGCGAACCTCACGACGCAGGACCGCGACGACTCGGCGATAATCGCGGAAGCCGAGCGGCTGGTGGCCACCCTCACCCGAGTCAGCTTCGGCGCGGTGGTCGTTACCGGCGAGGTCGGTGCGGGAATCGTGCCGGCGAATCCGGCGGCGCGCCGCTTTCGCGATCTGCTCGGATGGACCAATCAAAAGGTCGCACGCGCCAGTGACCGCGTGCTACTGATGGCGGCCGGTTATCCGCTCATCGTCAAATGATGCTGGTCAAGTAAGCCGACGATTGGATGGAATTGCGCCATCGTCGAGGCTATAAACACTCGCAACCGCCGTCGCTAAACTGGAGGTCTGATGCAAGGGGTCGTTGAATTACTCAAGGGCTGGCAACTTCATCCGGTCATCGATCATTTCACGGTCTCGCTGATTCTCGTCGGCGTCCTGATCGACCTCGTTGCCAGCCTGGCGCCAAGTCGCCCATGGCTCCGTTCGATGGCCACGACCTTGATGGTGCTGGGTGCGGCGGCCGCCGTCGGTTCAAAATTCACCGGTGGATGGGAGGCCCATCGGGTCTGGCACGATCTGACCGGTCCCGCCAAGGATCTGCTCAAAAGGCATGCCTGGTGGGGCGATATCCTGCCGTTTGTCTTCGCCGGTCTCGCCGTATGGCGTCTGGGCCTCCAGTTCATCGGCTTCCTTGCGCGCACTCGCGTCGTCTATTTGTTAGTCGCGATTCTCGCCGGCGGCGCGATACTTTATCAAGGGGACCTCGGCGGCGACCTCGTTTACGACTACGGCGTCGGCACGGCGCTCATGAATCAGCAGGCGCCTTCGCCCGAGGCTTCGATCGCGGCGCCCGAGGCCCCGGCACCGATTCCGACCGTTTACGTACCCCCGCCGACGCCGGCGGCAGCGCCGTCATCGGCCGCGCCAGCCGCGACCGCGGCGCCCGCTCCCGCACCTTCGATCGCCGCGCCGGCGCCGTCGCCGGCGACGACTCCTGCCGCTTCGGTTGGGACCGAGGTCAGCCCGCCGCCCGGAGCGGCACCGCCAAGCGCCGCGGGCTCGCCCGCGTCCAAATCGACGACCCTGTAGCGATGATCGCATGAGCGGGCGGCAAATCGGGGTCGTGCGGGAGCTGTGGCGCTACCCGGTCAAGTCGTTGCGCGGCGAATCGCTGACCGAGGCAAACCTTACCGAGCGGGGTATCGAGGGTGATCGCCAGTGGGCGCTCCGCGAACTCGATCGCGGCGGGATCATGAGCGCCCGGATCTGGGCCGGGCTGCTGCAACTGCGCGCGACTCGCGACGATCGCGGCGGCAACGACGACGCCCGCGTGCGGATCGAGCTGCCCGACGGCCGCGCGCTTGATGTCACCGATCCGGCGACGCCGGCCGTCCTGGCCGAGCTGCTCGGCCGCAAGGTCGAGTTGGCGCGGGTGCGTCGCGAGCGGCTTTCCCCAACCGAACTCGACGCGGTGATGCGCGGTGACGCCTACCCGCCGAAGCGGGATTTCTTCGACGAGGATGTCATTCATATCATAGCCAGCGGCACGATTACCCATCTGCGCACGCTTAAACCCGATTCGGACTTCGACCCGCGCCGCTTCCGCGCCAATATCCTGATCGACACCGGCGCCGAAGCCGACGGCTTTATCGAAGACCGCTGGCTCGACGGCGTCCTCGAAATTGGCCCGTCGGTAAAAATAAACTGGATGCGCCCGGCGGTCCGCTGCGTGATGACCACCCACTCGCAGCCCGACTTGCCGCGCGACATGGCCATTCTGCGCACCGCCGCACAGGCCCATGACGCCTACGTCGGGGTCTTCGCGGCGGTCGGCGCGACGGGCCGGATTCGGGTCGGCGATCCGGTCGTGTTGAATTCGGAAGGAGCGTCGCATCGTGAGTGAGCGCCAAATCGGAATCGTGCGGGAGCTTTTTCGCTACCCGGTCAAATCGATGCTCGGTGAGCGGCTCGACGAGTTCGCGGTCGCGGTCAACGGCGTCCTCGGCGATCGCGCCTGGGGGTTGCGCGAAGCCAACGGACGAATCGCCAGTGCGAAGAAGTGGGCCAACCTGTTCGACTTCCGCGCCGCCTACGAGTCCGCCCCTCAGCCTGCGACGCTCGCGCCCGTGCGAATCACGCTGCCCGACGGCGGGACGCTGCATGCCGACGATACTGACGCCTCGGCGCGTATCTCGGCGATCCTCGGCCGGCCGATCAAACTCGAACGGGCGCGTCCCGACGAGCACGCGCGCGGCGAGATCGATCCGCAAACGGTCTTCGGCGACGTCGGCGTCGAACGGATGATGCCGCAGTTCACGGCGGCGACGCTGCCCGACAGCTTCGGGCTGCCGCGCGGCAGCTTCTTCGATTCCGCGTCCATCCATCTGATCGCGACCGGGACGCTCGCTCATCTGCGATCCCTGATTGGCAATGATGCGGCCGGTGGCGCCGCGCGCACCGATCCGCGCCGCTTCCGTCCGAATATCGTGATCGATACCGGCTCGGACGGCGACCGCTTTATCGAGGACGACTGGCTCGACGGCGAGCTGCGGATCGGTGGCGCGGTCAGGATTGTCAAGATGCAGGCCGCGTTGCGCTGTGTGATGACGACCCATCGGCAGACCGACCTCGCGCGTGATCCGCGTATACTTAGGGCCGCCGCGCAGCATCATAGCGCCCGGATCGGTGTGTTCGCGGCGATCGGCGCACCCGGCCCAGTGCGCGTCGGCGACCCGGTCCTGCTCACGACGTAACCATAGCGCTCCTGTCAACCGCGCCTGTTGATTGCGCGTGCGCCACCCTCTTGCCTGAGGAACGCCGCGCGAGGGACGATTCCGGCCATGGTGGGCATGGTCGGGCAATGACCCGGAAGAAAATCGTCGTTTCGCCGCGCGCCGCCGAACGTCTGGCGGTCGCGCGAACCTGGCTTGCCGGACTGACGCCGGGCACCGAAGCCCTGGTTGTCGCGCCCAGCCCGGAGGCCGCCGACGACCTCGTGCGCGGGCTCGCACTCCGGCGCGGCGCGGTCTTTTCGATTCATCGTCTGACCTTCAACCGGCTGGCCGGGCTGCTCGCGGCGGAGAATGCCGCGGCGGAGGGCCTCGCCTATGTGAACGAGCTCGGCGCGCAGGCCGTGGCGGCACGCGCCCTCTTTCGCCTCCGGGGCGACCCGCGACTCGCGCCGCTCGGCGAAGTGATCAAACTGCCCGGTCTGCCCCGCGCGCTCGCCGTGACGCACGCCGACCTGAGCCACGCTCTGGTTGAAGCGGCGCAACTCGCGGGGCTCAGCGAAATCGGAATCGCGCTGGCCACCGTCTTCGCCCATTTCGACGAGCAACTGCGCGCCGCGAACCTGATTGATCGCGCGGGCATCTTCAAAGCCGCGATCGGGGCTCTGCAAGCCGCCGGCGCGCCGCGCTTCGCCGGACTCCCGACCCTCCTGCTCGACCTCGCGGTCGGCAGCGTGCTCGACCGCAACCTGATTGCCGCGCTGGCCCGGCGCGCGCCCGACCTGCTCGCCACAATGCCCGCCGGTGACGCCCGCAGCCTCGAATTCCTCAGCGCGGCGCTGGGCGTCGCACCCCAACCATTCGCGCAGGCCGCAGCGGATCAACCCACCGTGGACGCGAATGCGCTCGATCGGGTGCAGGAATATCTCTTCGCCGCGGCCACCGCCACGCCCGCACCACTGGATGATTCCGTGACGCTCTGCTCGGCGGCCGGCGAGATGCAGGAATGCGTCGAGATCGCCCGCCGGGTCCAGCTCGAAGCCAAACGCGGCGTCCCGTTTGATCGGATCGGCGTCCTGCTCCATGCGCCTGCGCGCTATGCGCCTTATCTCGAAGAAGCCCTGACCCGCGCGGGAATCCCGGCCTGGTTCGCCCGTGGCACGATCCGCCCCGAACCGGGCGGCCGCGCCCTCCTGGCACTGCTCAATTGCGCCGCCGAGCGGTTCTCGGCGCGCCGCTTCGCCGAGTATCTGTCGCTCGCGCAACTGCCTGAACCAGATCCCGGCGGCGCGACCGGCGCGGCAACGCGGCAATTCGTGCCGGCCGATCCGGAGTTCCTGCAGGCCGGTATCGAGCAGACTGAATCACCGGAGGCCGCCGCGCGGGAGCGTGATCCCACGCCGACCACACCCACGCCCGTCGCCGACGGCGCCGCCCGTGCGCCATGGCGCTGGGAGCGCCTGCTGGTTGAAGCGTCAGTGATCGGCGGACGCGAGCGCTGGGACTCGCGCCTGCGCGGTCTCGCGGCGGAACTCGCCCTGCGGCGGGGTGAACTGGAAGACGACGACTCGCGCACGGCCGCGCTTGATCGCGAGCTGACCGATCTCGCCCATTTGCGCGAAATCGCGCTCCCGCTGATCGCCGCACTGGCCGCGTTGCCCGTCGAGGCCGACTGGACCACCTGGCTGGGCCATCTGCGCGACCTGACCCATCTGGCGATTCGCGATCACACCGCCGTATTGGCCGCGCTGGCCGAGTTGGAACCGATGGGCCCGATCGGCGGAATTACGCTCGACGAAGTGCGGATCGTGCTGAACGAGCGGCTCGGACGCCTCGAAGCGACCCGGCCGGCCCGCCGCTACGGCGCCGTCTTCGTGGCGCCGACCAGCTACGCGCGCGGGCTCGAGTTCGCCGTGACGATCGTGCCGGGTTTGGCGGAGCGCGTGCTGCCCCAGAAGCTGACCGAAGATCCCCTGCTGCCCGACGCCGTCCGCCGCACCCTGAGCGCCGCGCTCGCCGTGCAGTCCGATCGGGTCGAAGGCGAGCGGCTGGCGTTGCGGCTGGCGGTCGGGGCCGCGCGCGAGCGGCTGAGTCTCTCGTACCCCCGGGTCGATCTCGATCAGGGCCGTCCGCGCGTGCCCTCTTTTTATGCGCTCGAAATCCTGCGCGCCGCCGAAGGACGCCTGCCCGGTTTCGACGAGCTGGCGCGGCGGGCGGCGGGCGAGCAGCGCGCGCGGCTGGGCTGGCCGGCGCCCGAGGACGCGCGCGATGCGATCGACGACGCCGAATTCGATCTCGCCGTGCTCGACCGCCTGGCCGGCGCGGATCCTGGGACCACGCTCGGCGCCGCCCATTACCTACTCGACGCCAACCCTCATCTGGGCCGCGCGCTGCGCGCCCGGGCCCGCCGCTGGATTAAGCGGTGGACCCGCAACGACGGCCTGGTCGACCCCACGCCGGAGGAGCGGGCCGCGCTCGCCCGTCATCAGATCGCCGCGCGCGCCTACTCGCCGACCGCGCTTCAGCACTTCGCCGCCTGTCCGTACCGGTTTTTCCTGCAGGCGATTATCCGGCTCGAACCGCGCGAGGAGATCGAGGCGATCGAGGCGATCGATCCGCTGACCCGGGGCGCGTTGTTCCACGAGGTTCAGTTCGAGACCCTGACGGCCCTGCGCGCGGACGGCCGTTTGCCCGTCACGCACGCCCGGCTCGAAACCGGCTACGCGACGCTTGAAGAGCAACTGGCGGCGGTCGCCGCGAACTACCATGA
>Ga0074045_10000455_pt1 | contig 39806 bp, 36 predicted proteins | sample BogForMeECP23OM2_FD_94442 | JGI IMG/M metagenome (GOLD analysis project Ga0074045, IMG submission 94442) | Bog forest soil microbial communities from Calvert Island, British Columbia, Canada - Bog Forest MetaG ECP23OM2 | ecosystem: Environmental > Terrestrial > Soil > Wetlands ...
GTCACCGGCTCGACCATGCGCGCGAGCCCGCACGAACGCAAGGCGGCTATCGCGCAGGCGCTGCGCGAGCGCGTCTGGCCGTTGTTCGAAGCGGGCCGGGTGAAGCCGGCTATCTATCGTGTGTTTCCGCTTGCCGAGGCCGCGACCGCGCATGCGCTGATGGAATCGTCACAGCACATCGGCAAGATCATGCTGGCGGTGAGCCCTGAGTAGGCGCGCGATCTATATCAGGCCGGCACCGCGTGCCCACCGATACTTCGCGCCGAGCACCGCGACTGGCATCTCCGTCGAGTAGGGATAGGCCGGAATGCCGTGGTCGAACAGGTACTCGGCAGCTTCCTCGACCTGCACATCGCCGGCCAGAGACGCGACCACCGGCTTGTCGATGCCCTGAGCGCGCATTTCCTCGACCACTTCCGACACGAGCTTCGCAAACACCATCGGCGGCGTGATGATGGTGTGCCAATAGCCGAGGATGAGGGCGTGGATGCGCGGATCCGAAAGCCCGAGGCGGATGGTGTTCTGGTAGGTTTTCGGAGGCTCGCCGCCGGTTATGTCGACCGGGTTGCCGGCCGCGCCGAAAGGCGGAATGAACTTGCGGAATGCCTGGTCGAGGTCCGGCGGCATGGCCATCAGCGTGAGCCCGTTGTCGACGACGGCATCGGAGAGCAACACGCCGGATCCGCCCGCGCCGGTAATGATGATCACGTTCTCGCCCTTGGGGGTCGGCAGGACAGGAATCGCGCGCGCAAACTCGAGCAGGTCGCGCAGGCTGCGGGCGCGAATGACGCCGCATTGCTTGAACACGTCCTCGTAGATCTTGTCGTTGCCGGCGAGGGCGCCGGTATGCGAACTTGCGGCCCGCGCTCCCATGGCCGTGCGACCGGCCTTGAGAACCACGACCGGCTTCTTTTTCGACACGCGCTGGGCGACTTCGGCGAACGCGCGCCCGTCTTTCAGGTCCTCGCAATGCTGGGCGATGATCTGGGTATTGTCGTCCTGCTCGAAAAAGGTGAGCAGGTCGTCCTCATCGAGGTCACACTTGTTGCCGAGGCCAACGATCGCCGATACACCCATCTTGGCCGAGCGCGAGAAGCCGATGATGGCCATGCCTATGCCACCGGACTGCGAGGAGAGCGCTGCCTTGCCCTTGACGTCGTACGCGGTGCAGAAGGTCGCGCACAGGTTCTTGGGCGTGTAGTAGAAGCCGTAGATGTTGGGCCCCATCAGCCGCACGCCGTACTTGCGCCCGATGGCGACGATCTCTTTCTGGCCCTCCACATTTCCGGTCTCGGCAAAGCCCGAGGGGATGAGCACCGCGCCGGGAATCTTCTTCTCGCCGACTTCGATGAGCGCCTGCGCCACGAACTTGGCGGGGATCGCGAACACCGCCACGTCGATGCTGCCGGGCACGTCCTTGACGCTCTTGAATGCCTTCCGGCCCATGATCTCGGTGGCCGACGGGTTGATCGGATAGATCGCGCCCTGGTATCCGCCGTTGATGAGATTCTTCATCACCGAGTTGCCGATCTTCCCGTCCTCTGCCGAGGCGCCGATGACGGCAACGGCGTCGGGCTTCATGATGCGGTTCATGTCGCGCACGATTTCTTCCCGGCTCGGACGGTAGCGTGCCTCAACCGGCGCAAAGTTGACGACGATGCGAACGTCCGCAGCAACCGCGCCGGTCTTTGTTGCGAACACTGGATTCAAATCCATCTCGACGATTTGCGGGAAGTCGGACACGAGTTGCGACACGCTTTGAATCAGGCCGGCCAGCGCGTCCCGGTTGACGGGCTCGGCGCCGCGCACGCCGCGCAGAATCTCGGCCGCGGCTATGCCGTCGAGCATCGAAAGGGCGTCTTGCTTTGACGCCGGCGCCAGGCGAAAAGTAATGTCCTTCAGCACTTCGACGAGGATGCCCCCCAGTCCGAACGCGACCAGCTTGCCGAAGGACGGATCGGTGACCGCGCCGACGATGACTTCCTGGCCCCCGGAGAGCATTTGCTGCACCTGGACCCCCAGCAGGTTGGCCTTGGCGTCGTACTTCTTGGCGTTGGCCATGATGGTGTCGAAGCCTTTGACCACGTCCTCGGCGTTCTTCACGCCGACCAGCACGCCTCCGGCCTCGGTCTTGTGCAGGATCTCGGGCGACACGATCTTGAGCACGACCGGGAAACCCATCGAGGCCGCAAGCGCGGCGGCTTCGGGCCCCGACGTGGCCACCGCCTCCTTTGGCACGGCAATGCCGTACGCGTCGCAGACGAGCTTGCCTTCCGGTGCCGTCAACGACGTGCGGCCTTCGGCCCGCACCTTGTCCAGGATCCGCTGGACTTCGGTCTTGTTGTTCGCCATGGTTTTTTCCTCAATATCATTCGCGGCCGCGCCGGTTTGCGCCGCCGATCATCGGGTTCCGAGATTGCGCTTCAGATAACCTTGTCGGCGCGCAGCGCCGCGACCGCATCCTTGCTGTAGCCCAGCTCCAACAGCACCTCATCGGTGTGCTCGCCAAGCAGCGGCGAACGCTTCACTTCGGACGGGCTGTCGGACATCTTGATCGGGTTGCCCACGGAGAGGTATTTGCCGCGTTTGGGATGGTCGACCTCGACCACGGTCCCGGTCTTGCGCAGCGACGGCTCCTCGGCGATCTCCCTCATGGACAGAATCGGTCCGCACGGGATGTCGTGTTTGTTGAGGATGTCCATGGCCTCGAACTTATCCTTGGTCTTGGTCCATTCCTCAATCTTGCCGAAGATTTCCACAAGATGGGATAGCCGGGCTTTGGGCGTCGCGTAACCGGGGTCGGTCACCCAATCCTCGCGCCCGATCACTTTGCAGATCTCGCCCCATACCGGCGCCTGTGTAATGAAATAGATGTAGGCATTGGGGTCGGTCTCCCAGCCCTTGCACTTGAGGATCCATCCGGGCTGTCCGCCGCCCGAAGCGTTGCCGGCGCGCGGCACTGCATCGCCGAACTTCCCGTGGGGATACTGCGGGTACTCTTCCATCACTCCGGTACGCGCGAGGCGTTGCTGGTCGCGCAGCTTGACCCGGCACAGGTTCAGGACGCCATCCTGCATAGCCGCGAGCACGCGTTGCCCGCGTCCCGTGGTCTTGCGCTGGTAGAGCGCAGCGACGATGCCGAGTGCCAGATGCAGGCCCGTTCCCGAATCACCGATCTGCGCGCCGGTGACCAGCGGCGGGCCGTCGTCGAATCCGGTCGTCGACGCCGCTCCGCCCGCGCACTGGGCGACGTTCTCGTACACCTTGCAATCCTCGTACGGGCCCGGGCCGAAGCCCTTGACCGAGGCGACGATCATGCGCGGATTGAGCGACTGGATGTGGTCCCAGGTCAAACCCATGCGGTCGAGCGCGCCCGGGGCGAAATTCTCGACCAGGACATCGCAATGCTTGACCAGCGTTTCCAGTATCTGCTTGCCCTTCGGATGCTTGGCATCGACCGTGATCGAACGCTTGTTGTGATTGAGCATCGTGAAATACAGGCTGTCGACGCCGGGTATGTCGCGCAGCTGACCACGCGTGATGTCGCCCTCGCCTGCGCGTTCGATCTTGATGACGTCGGCGCCGAGCCAGGCGAGAAGCTGCGTGCAGGTTGGCCCCGATTGCACGTGGGTGAAGTCGAGAATCTTGACGCCGTCTAGTGCCTTGCTCATAGCGTTCCCCTATCCGATACCGTCATTCCGAACCGCGACCCGGAGCCAGAAGGCCGTCACGGTTTCTTCTTCGCTGCGGGATTGAGACTGGTGATGCGGCCGCTTTCCGTGCCCGCCTTCTCGTCGATGACCGTGTTAATCAGCGTGGGACGACGCGAGCGGATCGCTTCTTCCATCGCGTTGCGAAGCTCGGAGGGCGTCGTGGCCAGCACGCCGATGCCGCCGAAGGCCTCCATCAGTTTCTCGTAGCGCGCGCCCTTGACGAACACCAGGGGGGATGGATCGCGACCTCCGGTCGGATTCACCTCGTCGCCCCGGTAGACGCCATTGTTGTTGAGGATGACCACACAGACCGGCAGGTTGTAGCGGCAGATCGTCTCGACTTCCATGCCGGAGAACCCGAACGCGCTGTCACCCTCGACCGCGATCACCTGCTCGCCGCTGACCACTGCCGCGGCGATCGAAAAGCCCATGCCGATACCCATCACCCCCCAGGTGCCTACATCGAGCCGCTTGCGCGGCTTGTACATGTCCACGATGCTGCGCGTGAAGTCGAGCGCGTTCGCTCCCTCGTTGACGAGGATCGCATCCGGGTTCGCCTTGACGATGTCGCGCACGACGTTCAAGGCGCTGTGGAAGGTCATCGGCGAGGGGTTCTTCGCCAGTGCTTCGGCCATCTTTGCGACGTTCTTGGTCTTGCGCTCCTTGATCGCGTCGAGCCACTCCGCGGGCGGCTTCGGCCAGTTCGATCCGATGCCGGCGAGCATCGCCGAAACGCACGAGCCGATGTCGCCGACGACCGGGGCGTCGATACGGACGTTGCTGTCCGCCTCCTGCGGCGAGATGTCGATCTGGACAAACCTCTGGCCGCCCCATTGCTTGCCACCGTTGGCACCCCATGTCTTGCCCTTGGCGTGCGAAAGCAGCCAGTTCAAGCGCGCGCCGATCAGCATGACCACGTCGGCCTCGGGCAACACGTATGAGCGTGCTGCGGCCGCGGACTGGTCGTGGGCGTCGGGCAGCAGACCCTTGGCCATCGACATCGGAAGATAGGGGATGCCGGTCCTTTCCACCAGGGCGCGGATATCCGCATCGGCTTGGGCGTACGCCGCGCCCTTGCCGAGGATGATAAGCGGACGTTTGGCGCTCCTGAGCAGATCAAGCGCGCGCTGCACGGCGTCGGACGCCGGGATCTGGCGCGGCGCCGGGTCGACCACCTTGATCAGCGACTGCCTTCCCATTTCCGCGTCGATCGTCTGCGGGAACAGCTTGGCCGGCAAGTCGAGGTAAACCCCGCCCGGACGACCGGAAACCGCCGCCCGGATCGCCCGCGCCATGCCCACGCCGATGTCCTCGGCGTGCAAGACCCGGAACGCGGCCTTGGCGTGCGGCTTGGCGATTGCGAGCTGGTCCATCTCCTCGTAATCGCCCTGCTGCAAATCGACGATCTCGCGCTCGCTCGAGCCGCTGATGAGAATCATCGGGAAGCAATTGGTGGTGGCGTTGGCAAGCGCCGCCAGTCCATTGAGAAAACCGGGAGCGGACACCGTCAGGCAGACGCCAGGCTTCTGCGTCATGAAGCCGGCGATCGAGGCGGCATACCCGGCGTTCTGCTCATGTCGGAAGGAGACGACGCGTATTCCCGCGGCCTGAATGCGGCGCGTGAGGTCGGTGATGGGAATGCCGGGCAGGCCGAAGATCGTGGCGATGCCGTTTAGCTTGAGGGCATCGATGACCAGCTGAAAGCCGTCGGTTTCCTGTGCCGGGGCATTGACCTCGCCGGCGGCGACATTCGGCATGTCTTCGGGGGGGCTCGCTCCGGGCGAGGGCTTGGCGGTTTCGGTGGGATGGGCGAGCATGATTGCTTCTCCGAGTAGGTGCCGCGCTGGCGGCCGGACACGGTCGCACCGCGACGATCCTTTCGCGGCGCGACCGTCCGGCGTTTCTAGGTGGCCGCTTTCTGCGCCGCCGCCATGGCGTTGCCGCTTGCCTGCTGGCGCGCGCGCAGCGGACGCAGCACCAGCAGCGCGAGCGCGACCACGACGAAATTCGCGATCGCGGTGACTACGAACACGCCTTGCCAGCCGTGCAACGCATCCTTCAGCACGTTGGCCAGCAGCACGAGCAGCGCGGACGTGCCCTTGGCCGTGTAGAGCAGGCTCGTGTTCACGGTTGCAAACTTGGAACCGAACGTATCAGTACAGGTGGACGGAAACAGGCTGAAGATCTCGCCCCACGTGAAGAAGATCAGGCCGGCAAACAGGACGAAGGCCCAGGCATTGGTGCCCAGGGCACCGAGCAGCCAATAGGCAACACCGCCGGCGCCGAAGGCAATCGCCATGGTTGGCTCGCGTCCGATGCGATCGGAGACCCAGCCGAAGAACGGGCGCGCGACGCCGTTCATCACGTTGTCGAAGATCAGCGCAACGGTCAGCGTCGAGGCGCCAAGGAACAGCACCGTGTTCGAGACGCCGTTGTCCTTGGCGACCACCGCGATCTGCGCAGTGGCCATGAGCCCGCTCGCGGAGATCAGCACGAACATCAGATACAGCAGCCAGAACGTCGGCGTGCTCAGCATTTCCATGGGCGAGAAGCTTCTTGTCGATTGCAGGACACGCGCGGTGGACGCCGCTGCGGGAGCCTCGCCGGGCAGCGGGCCGCGCAGCAGCCACCCCACCAGAAACACGACGCCGCCTTGGACGAGGCCGAACCAGAAGAAGGTCGCCGCATATCCCGACGACTCGATCATCATGCGCATCGGGATCACCGTCAGCGCCGCGCCCGCGCCGTAACCTGCGGCAGTCAATCCGACAGCCAACCCGCGACGGTCGGCAAACCATTTCACGGCGTTGCCGACGCACACCGAGTAGACGGCCCCGCCGCCTATCCCGGAGACAACCGCGCCCAGATAGAGCAACGAAAGCGAATCGGCGTAGGAATTGATCACCCAGCCGATTGCCACCAGAACCCCGCCCAAGGCGACGACGAGCCGCGGCCCCACTAACGGCCCCAGCCGATCGGCAATCCAGCCATGAATCGGGGTGAACCAAGTCTCGAGCGCAATGAAGATGCTAAACGCGACCTGAATCGCCGCGATATCCCACTGATGGGCCTTGTTCATAGGCGCGACGAAGAGCGTCCAGCCGTATTGCAGGTTGGCAATCAGCACCATGCAAAGGATGCCGATGACAAGTTGCGCCCAGCGGTTGGTAGGCGACGAGCCTTGCTGCGTAACGTTATCTGCCATGGTTCCCTCCGATGTCTCTTGGCGCGTCGTTGCGCGCGGTTGTAGTGTCACTGCCCTATCGAATGCGGAAATGCCAGCCAACAGCCCGGGCGATTGCATCCGGGAAATGCCTATCCGGCGATGACGGGCTTGTGGTCTTCCGCGCCCGGCGCAGGCGTCCGCCCGCGCCCCGTGGCTGCGAACCGGTCGACATCAACGCCTCCTCACCCGCACCGAGACGAACACGTGCTGGCCCGCGGATCGGGTCCGGTCCCCGCCCAGGGCCTATTGGTTTATCCTGCGTTCTGGCGTAACGTATTTGGTATATCAGATATTGTCAATAATGCTTTCGGGGTACTTACAGGGCTAGGCGCTCAGCCGCCCCCTAAAGCGCGCGTCGAGGGATGGCAAGGGATCGAACCAGGGTATGCATCTTCGGCGCTGGCGCGATCGGAGGGTACTTCGGTGTTCAATTGGCGCGAGCCGGCATCGACGTGGTTCTGGTCGCTCGCGGCCCGCACTTGGCGGCGATCCGCGAACATGGCCTGCGCTTGCAGATCGGGGGGGCGGAGCATGTTGCCAGGCTAGCGTGCACCGATCGCCCGGCGGAACTCGGGGTTCAGGATTATGTCATTCTGGCGCTAAAGGCCCACCAGATCCCGGACAACGTCGACGCAATGTTGCCGCTGCTCGGCCCGGAGACCACGATCGTAACCGCAAGCAACGGCCTGCCTTACTGGTTTTTCGCCTTCGGCGCAGCGCCGTACCGCGGGGTGACACTGGAGAGCGTCGATCCGGGCGGCCGGCAGCGGTCGCTGTTCGGGCCGGAGCGGGCGCTCGGCCTGGTCGTGTATCCGGCCACGGCGATGCTCGCGCCGGGGGTCATTGTTCATGAACATGGTTCGAAGCTGCCGGTCGGCGAGCCCGGCGGCGGCCGCAGCGGGCGGGTGGTTCGCCTGCACGAGATGCTGGTTGCCGGCGGCTTCGATGCGCCGATTCGCGACGATATCCGTGACGAGATCTGGCTGAAGCTGTGGGGAAACGTGTGCTTCAATCCGCTTAGCGCGCTGACCTGCGCGACGATCGACCTGGTCGCGACCGATCCCGGAACGCGTGGCGTCTGCCGCGCGATGATGTCGGAGATGGCGTCGATCGGCGAACGGCTCGGCCTCAAGTTGCGGGTCGATATCGAGCGACGCATCGATGGCGCCGCGGCGCTCGGGCCGCACAAGATGTCGATGCTGCAGGACCTGGAGGGCGGCCGGGCAATGGAGGTCGAGCCGCTGGTGGGAGTGGTCCAGGAACTCGGGCGCCTGCTCGCCATGCCTACCCCGACCATAGACATCGTCCTCGCGCTGCTGCGGCAACGCGCAAGCAGCGCCGCGCGCTCATGAAACCGCCTGCAATAGCGGTCGGTCGTTAGAGGGAACGAAGACAACATGCCGCACAGTGCCGAAACCGCCGCCGAGCCCGCCAGACTGGTCCTGCAGCCGCTGAGCACCAGCGTGAGCTTGCGCGAGCAGGCCTACGCCGCGCTCAAGCAGGCCATCATGGACGCCGACATCTACGCGCAGCGCGAAGAGATCCGGCTTGACGAGCGGCAGTTGAGTCAGGCACTCGGCGTCAGCCGTACCCCGATTCGCGAAGCGATGTCGCTGCTCGAGCAGGAGGGTTTCCTGCGCACCGAGCCGCGACGCGGGGTGTTCATCGTACGCAAGACCAAGAAGCAGATCATCGAAATGATCGAGATGTGGGCGGCGCTCGAAAGCATGGCTGCGCGACTGGCGACGCTGAATGCCTCCGACGCGGACATCGGGGCGCTGCGACACATGTTCGACGATTTCCTCAACTCGGCCCCGGCCGAGCATATCGACGAATACTCCGACGCCAATATCGCCTTTCACCAGGCGATCATCCGGCTTTCGGGGTCGCATCTGATGGGCAAGACCATCGAGAACCTGTTCATCCACGTTCGCGCCATTCGCCGCATGACCATTTCCCAGCGCGACCGTGCTGCCAAGTCGATCATCGATCACATGCAGATCATCGAGGCGCTGGAGCGCCGCGACACCGAGCGGGCCGAGCGCCTGGTGCGCGAGCACTCGCTCAATCTCGCGGCGCATGTCGAGAAGTATTGCGATTTCCTGGACTGATGCGCGTTTTGCGACCAGGGCCTGGCTCATGCGCTGCTCCCTAATCCGCCGCTTCATCCTCGCGACCAGCCGGCGATGACACAGGAATCGGTGATCGATACATCGAGGCTGGCGCGCAGGCGCGCGGTCCGCAGCACGCCCAAGGGGCGGCAAGTCGACCCGAAGGCCTTGGCCGAGGTGCGGGCGTTGCTCGCGGATGCGCCGCGCCGCCGCGACCTGCTGATCGAGTTTCTGCACCGCATCCAGGATGCGCATGGTTGCATCAGCGCGACGCACATCGTCGCGCTGGCGCAGGAGCTGCGGCTGGCGATGACCGAGGTGTACGAGGTGGCGAGCTTCTACCATCACTTCGACGTGGTGAAGGAAGGCGAGCCTGCGCCACCGCCGATCACGGTGCGGGTGTGCGAGACGCTGTCCTGCCAGCTCGCCGGCGCGGAAAGGCTGCGTGCTGAGCTCGCGCAACTCGATGCGCGCGAGGTGCGGGTGGTCGGGGCGCCGTGCATCGGACGCTGCGAGCATGCTCCGGCCGCGGTCGTCGGCCGCAGGACGATCGATCGCGCCTCGGCGCAGGCGATCAGTTCGGCGGTCCGGGCGCGCAGCACCGAGGCTGAGCTGCCCGCCTACCCCGGGCTGGACGAATACCGCCGCGCCGGCGGCTATCGGACGTTGCGCGCCTGCGTCGCCGGCGAGCGGTCGATCGACTCGGTCACCGCCGAGCTCGAGCAATCCGCGTTGCGGGGCCTGGGCGGCGCCGGCTTTCCCGCCGGACGCAAGTGGCGCATCGTGCGCGCCGAGGCGGCGCCGCGGCTGATGGCGGTCAACATCGACGAGGGCGAGCCCGGCACGTTCAAGGACCGTCACTATCTCGAGCGCGACCCGCATCGTTTTCTCGAGGGCATGCTGATCGCGGCATGGGCGGTCGGCATCGACGAGGTCTACATCTATCTGCGCGACGAGTATGCCGCGTGCCGGGCCATTCTGGAGCGAGAACTGCGCGCCCTTCAAGCCGACCCCCCGTGCCTGTTGCCGCGAATGCATTTGCGCCGGGGTGCGGGGGCGTATATCTGCGGCGAGGAATCGGCCATGATCGAGTCGATCGAGGGCAAGCGCGGGATGCCGCGCCTGCGCCCGCCGTACGTCGCCCAGGTCGGGCTGTTCGGGCGGCCGACGCTCGAGCACAACATGGAAACGCTCTACTGGGTGCGCGACATTCTGGAGAAGGGCGCTGGCTGGTTCGCGGGCCAGGGCCGGAACGGGCGCAAGGGGCTGCGCTCGTTCTCTCTTTCCGGCCGCGTGGCGAAGCCCGGTGTGCACCTGGCTCCGGCCGGCATCACGGTGCGCGAGCTCATCGCCGAATTCGGCGGCGGCATGCTGCCTGGGCACGAGTTCTATGCCTATCTTCCGGGCGGCGCATCCGGCGGCATCCTGCCCGCGACGCTCGGTGACGTCCCGCTGGACTTTGATACGCTGCAGCCGTACGGCTGCTTCATCGGCTCGGCCGCGGTGATCGTCCTGTCCCAGCACGACCGCGCCCGCGACGCCGCGCTCAACATGATGCGATTCTTCGCCGACGAATCCTGCGGCCAGTGCACCCCGTGCCGCGTCGGGACGGAGAAAGCGGTCGGGCTGATGGGACGGGAGCGGTGGGACGCGACGCTGCTTAACGACCTGTCGCGGGCGATGGTCGACGCATCGATTTGCGGGCTGGGCCAGGCCGCGCCCAATCCGATCACTTGCGTGTTCAAGTATTTTCCTCAGGAGCTCGAATGAACGCTGAGCGCGCGCCGGACTCGAGGCAAGGCGCATGAATGCCCCGCTGACGCAGGCATTGGAGCAGGAGCGCATCGTCTTCAAGCTCAACGGCGAAGACGTTACCGCCCTTGCCCACGAAACGATCATCGAGGTGGCCGACCGCGCCGGCGTCGCCATCCCCCGGCTCTGCTATAAGCCCGGCATGCGGCCGGACGGCAACTGCCGCGCCTGCATGGTCGAGATCAAGGGCGAGCGGTTGCTGGCGCCGTCCTGCTGCCGGCGTCCGGTCGCGGCGATGGAGGTGGCGAGCCAGAGCGAGCGCGCCGTGCACGCGCAGAAGATGATCGTCGAACTGCTTGCCTCGGACATGCCCGAGAGGGCCTATCGGCCCGACTCGGAACTCGCGCACTGGCAGCGCGCCCTGGGCGTGGGCAAGCCGCGCTTCGAGCCGCGGGCGCAGCCGGCAGCCGACCTTTCGCACCCGGCGATGGCGGTCAACCTCGACGCCTGCATCCAGTGCACCCGCTGCGTTCGCGCCTGTCGCGAGGAGCAGGTCAACGACGTCATCGGCTACGCCCTGCGCGGTGCGCATTCGCGCATCGTCTTCGATCTCGACGATCCGATGGGCCAGTCGACGTGCGTGGCCTGCGGCGAATGCGTCCAGGCCTGCCCGACCGGCGCGCTCGCACCCGCCGGCGACGCGTACCTTGTGCCCGCCGATCGTGCCGTGGCGTCGGTGTGCCCCTATTGCGGAGTCGGCTGCCAGCTCACCTACCACGTCAAGGACAATCGCATCGTGCGCGTGGAGGGGCGCGACGGCCCAGCCAATCACCAGCGCCTGTGCGTCAAGGGGCGTTTCGGCTTCGACTATGCGCATCACCCGCAGCGCCTCACGAAGCCGCTGATCCGCAAGCCGGGTGTGCCCAAATCGGCGGACTTCACGATGGACCCCGCCGATGCGCTGTCGGTATTCCGCGAGGCGACTTGGGACGAGGCGCTCGAGCTCGCGGCAGGCACGCTCAGACGCATCCGCGACGAGCGCGGCAGCCGCGCGCTGGCCGGCTTCGGTTCGGCCAAGGGATCCAACGAGGAAGCCTACCTGTTCCAGAAACTCGTGCGCACCGGTTTCGGTTCGAACAACGTCGATCACTGCACGCGCCTCTGCCACGCCTCAAGCGTCGCCGCGTTGCTGGAAGGCATCGGCTCGGGCGCCGTGTCCAATCCGGTGATGGACGTCATGCAAGCGGAAGTGATCTTTCTGATCGGGGCCAACCCTGTCGTCAATCATCCGGTCGCCGCGACATGGCTCAAGAACGCCGTCAAACGCGGCGCAAAGCTCATCCTGGCCGATCCGCGTCGCTCGGAGCTCGCGCGGCACGCCACGCATTACCTCCAGTTCCGGCCCGACAGCGACGTCGCCCTCCTCAACGCCATGCTGCATACGATCGTTGCCGAGGGCATGGTCGACGAGCGCTTCGTCGCCGACCGGACCAGCGGCTATGAGGCCATCCGCAAGAACGTCGAAGGCTACAGCCCGGAAGCCATGGCCCCGCTGTGCGGGGTTCCGGCGTCGACGATTCGCACGGTCGCGAGGCTGTATGCGCAGTCTCGCGGGTCGATGATCCTGTGGGGCATGGGCATCTCGCAGCACGTGCACGGCACCGACAACGCCCGGTGCCTGATCGCGCTCGCGCTGGTCACCGGGCAGGTGGGCCGGCCGGGAACGGGGCTGCATCCGCTGCGCGGACAGAACAATGTCCAGGGCGCGAGCGACGTGGGCCTGATCCCGATGATGTACCCGGACTACAAGCGGGTCGACAACGCGGATGCCCAAAGCAGTTTCGAGGCGTTGTGGGGCAAGACGCTCGATCCGCAGCCGGGGCTCACGGTGGTCGAGATCATGCAGGCGGTGCATGCCGGCCAGATCCGCGGCATGTACATCATGGGCGAGAATCCGGCGATGTCGGATCCCGACGTGCGCCACGCGCGGGAGGCGCTCGCCGAACTCGAAATGCTCGTCGTGCAGGACATCTTTCTCACCGAGACCGGGTACCTGGCCGACGTCATCCTTCCGGCGTCCGCGTTTCCCGAGAAGACCGGCACCTTCACCAACACCGATCGCTCGGTGCAGATCGGCCGGCAGGCTCTCGATCCGCCCGGAGAGGCGCGACAGGATCTGTGGATCATCGTCGAAATGGCCAAGCGACTCGGGCTGGACTGGCGATACGCGCATCCGCGCGAGGTGTTCGCGGAAATGCGCGCGGCAATGCCGTCGATTGCCGGCATCACCTGGGAGCGGCTTGAGCGCGAACACGCGGTGACGTATCCCTGCACGGGCGATGACGATCCGGGACAGCGGGTGGTCTTCACCGAGACTTTCCCGACCGCAACGGGCAAGGGGCGATTCGTGCCGGCGCAGATCATTCCGGCCGCCGAGCAGCCCGATGCGGCGTATCCGTACGTGCTCATCACCGGTCGCCAGCTCGAGCATTGGCATACCGGCAGCATGACGCGGCGCGCCGAGGTTCTCGACAGTCTCGAGCCCGTGCCAGTGGCGTCGCTGCATCCGGACGATCTGCGTTCGCTCGGTGTGGCGCCGGGTGAAACGATTCGCGTGACCTCGCGCCGGGGCGGTATCGCACTGGCGGCGCGGGCCGACGACGGCACGCCGCGCGGCGCGGTGTTCATCCCGTTCTGCTTCTACGAGGCCGCGGCCAACCTGCTGACCAACCCGGTGCTCGACCCGTTCGGCAAGATCCCCGAGTTCAAGTACTGCGCGGTGCGCGTGACTGCGAGCGGCACGGTCGGCGAGGCACGCGGCTACGGTCCGGCCAGGGCGGTCGCGCTGGACTGACGCGATCAGCGCGCGGCGCGGAACACCCGCGCCAGCTGCTCGGCGCGGTCGGCGAGCAAGCCGGACGCATCGGCGACGCATTCTTCGAGCGTGGCGGGGCCGAAGGTGATCGAGTGGCATCCGGCAAAATGCTCGCCGAGCCCGGGCAGGGCGTTGCGGTCGATCCCGCCGGATACCAGGGTGGCAGGCACCCCCTTCAGGGCGGCGCGCCGGGCCGCGACCAGGGGCGTCTTGCCGAGCAGGGTTTGCCGATCGCTGTGCCCTTCGCCGGTGATCAGCCAGTCTGCCTCGTCGAGGGCGGCATCGAGGCCGAGCAGGTCGGCAATGACCTCCGCGCCGGAGCGCAGCTCGCCGCCAAGGAGCAGCAGCGCGAAGCCGAGTCCGCCGGCGGCGCCGGCACCGGGGCTGTCCTTGGCATGTCGCCCGAGCGCACCTTCGACGAGCTCCGCGAAGTGCGCGAGCCGCGCATCGATCTGCGTCACCGCCTCCGGGGCAACGCCTTTCTGGCGCCCGAAAATCGCCGTCGCGCCCTGCTCGCCGCAAAGGGGATTGGTGACGTCCGACATGATGGTGATCCGGGTTTGCGCCAGACGCGGGTCGAGGTCGCGCACATCGACCGCCTCGAGGGCCGCGAGCCCCGCGGGAGTCGGCTCGACGCTCCGCCCGTCCGCCGCGACGAGCCTCAGGCCCAAGCCCGCAAGCAGGCCGGCCCCGCCGTCATTGGTGCTGCTTCCACCGAGTCCGACCATGATGCGGCGAATGCCCGCATCAAGCAGCCGTCGCATCAGTTCGCCCACCCCCCGGGTGCTGCGCTGCTCGACAGCATGCGCCGTCGCGCTGGCGTCGGTGAGGCCTACGACCTGTGCGGTTTCGATGATCGCGGCGTCGGCCGCAAGCAGGCCGTAGGCGGCATTTATTGCCGTTCCGGCCGCGCCGCTGACACGCGCGCTGCAGCGCCGCCCGCCGGCCGACAAAACCGCGTCGAGGGTGCCTTCGCCGCCATCGGCCAGCGGCACCAGACGCAAGTCGACATCGTTCCAAACCCGGCGCAGGCCTGTGGCGATGGCTGCGGATGCATCCGCCGCGGACAGCGAGCCTTTGAACGAGTCCGGAGCAATGACGACGCGGAGCGGTGACGCCGGCATGGTCGTCAGGCGCTGTGCGTGGCTCGGCGCAGCCGGTCGCGCACGGCGTGCCACTCCGGTCCGTCCGGAGGCGCCTCGATCCAGATCTCATCGGCGGCCAGCGCGTCGAGCGCGCGCAGGTTGGCGTAGAGCTGCTGGGCATAGGCGGTGTCGCGGGCGGGCGCGTCGAACCAGGCACCCTCGAAGAACGGCGGTTGCGCCACCGAGTGGGCGAGCACGGCGATGTGCGCGCCCGGGCTGACACGTTGCCGCAGCGCTGCGGCGAATTCCGCCGAGGGCACAAGGCGCGCCGGAGTGCGGGGCGCGTAATGCGTCTCGAGGCTGCCCGGTGCACGCGGGGCGCCCGCGCTCACCGCCTTGGGCTCGTATCCCAGCACCCGCGCGAGCTCGGCGAGCGGTACGGCGCCAGGGCGCAGCAGCACCGCGTCGCCGTCGGTGAAGGCGACGATCGTCGACTCGATGCCATGATGGCAAGGGCCGCCGTCGAGGATGAGGGCGACTTCCCCTGCGAAGTCGTCGGCAACGTGCTGCGCGGTGGTCGCGCTGATGCCGCCGAAGCGGTTGGCCGAAGGAGCGGCGATACCCTCGCCGCCGATGGCGGCAAAGCTTGCCAGCAACGCCTGGGCGACGGAGTGGCCGGGAACGCGTAAGCCCACGCAGTCCTGGCCCCCGGTGACGATGTCGTCGACTTCGGGCCTTCGCGGCAGGATCAGCGTCAGCGGGCCCGGCCAGAAGGCCTCGGCCAGCGCCTGCGCGGCGGCGGGGACTGCGCGCGCCCAGCGCGGCAGCGCGCCCGGGTCGGCGATGTGCACGATGACCGGGTGCGCGGCGGGGCGCGCTTTGGCGGCGAATATCCGCCGCACTGCGGCGGCGTTGGTCGCATCCGCGCCCAGGCCGTACACGGTCTCGGTCGGGAACGACACGAGCTGCCCGGCGCGCAGCAACTGCGCCGCGCGGTCGATGTTGTCGGGGGTCGGTGCAACGATCATGCGCCGCCTGGGGCGCGGCCTTCGACTCGGCGCCCGCGCTTTCCAGGGGACCGGGCTCGCGAGCGCTGGATTTGGTAGAATTGCCGACTTTGCGCCTCCCGGGAACCCGGGTGCGCCATGCCGAGCACGGAGCGCTGATGAGCGATTTTCTGTTCACGTCGGAATCAGTTTCAGAAGGCCATCCCGACAAGGTGGCCGACCAGATTTCCGACGCAGTCCTCGACGCGATTCTAGCGCAGGACCCCCACGGCCGGGTGGCCGCCGAAACGCTGGTGTCCACAGGCCTGGTTGTGCTGACCGGCGAGATCACCACCGAGCACAAGCACGATTACGGCCGTATTGCGCGCGACACCATCCACCGTATCGGCTACACCGACCCCGAGCTGCGCTTCGACGCCGAGGGCTGCGCGGTGATGGTCTGCTACGGCCGGCAATCGCCCGACATCGCGCGCGGCGTCGAGCGCACCTCCGAGGAGTACATGAACCAGGGTGCCGGCGACCAGGGCCTGATGTTCGGCTACGCCTGTGACGAGACGCCTGCCCTGATGCCGTTTCCGATCTACTATGCGCACCGGCTGATGCAGCGTCAGAGCGAGGTGCGCCGCGACGGGCGACTGCCCTGGCTGCGTCCCGACGCGAAGTCGCAGCTGACGGTTCGCTATGCCGACGGCCGGCCGCGGAGCATCGAGACGGTGGTCCTCTCCACCCAACACCACCCGAGCATGAATCACAAGCAGAAGGAGCTCGCCGAGGCGGTGATCGAGTTGATCGTCAAGCCGGTGTTGCCCAAGGAGATGCTCGTCAACACGCGCTATCTGGTGAATCCGACCGGCCGTTTCGAGATCGGCGGCCCGCATGGCGACGCGGGTTTGACCGGGCGCAAGATCATCGTTGACACCTATGGCGGGGCGGCGCCCCATGGCGGCGGGGCGTTCTCGGGGAAGGACCCGTCCAAAGTCGATCGTTCCGCGGCCTATGCCGCACGCTACGTCGCCAAGAACATCGTCGCCGCCGGCATCGCGCGGCAATGCCAGGTGCAGGTCTCCTATGCGATCGGCGTCGCCCAGCCGATCAATGTGACCGTCTATACCGAGGGCACCGGGAAGATACCCGACGAAAAGATTGCCGCGCTGGTCACCGCCCACTTCGACCTCAGGCCGAAGGGCATCATCCAGATGCTCGACCTGTTACGGCCGATCTACCTTAAGACGGCGGCGTACGGGCACTTCGGCCGCGACGAGCCGGAGTTCACCTGGGAGGCGAGCGACAAGGTCGAAGCGCTGCGCGACGCCGCCGGGATTCGCGGCGCACCCTCGGCGCATCTGCGGCCGCATCGCGAACCGGCGACATGATCCAGGGCCACGCGGCAGGCAGGCGCGCCCCGGCCGCGATGGGCAAAGGGTTCGCCCTGGCTTGCGCGCTGCTTGCCTTGGCGTCATGCGCGACGACCCCGCCGCCGCGCGCAATCGACGCTTCCGCCGACGGTTCGCGGATCACCCTCGCCCCGGGCCAGACGCTGCGGGTCACCGTCGAAGCCAATCCGGCGACCGGTTACCGGTGGGTGGTCGACAAGGGTGCCGTCGCAGTGCTGCAGCCGGTCGGTCAACCGCTGTACACGCCGAGTTCGACCAGCGCTCCGCTGGTAGGCGGCGGCGGCACCATGACCTTCGAGTTCGTTGCCGCTGCGGCGGGCAGCGACACGCTGCAAATGGCGTACCGGATGCTGACGCCGGGCAGCTCCGGCGCGGTGCGCAGCCTGCATGTCGAAGTCGTGGTGCAGTAGCCGTTGCGGCGACTCCACGCGGCAACGCAGCGCCATGGCCCGAGTTCGCTTGCCGTCGCGATGGCGCGGCGCGAGGGCCTAGCGCTGCTCCGGCAGGGGGATGAACTCGGTTTCGTCCGGGACCGGCGGGAAGCCTTGCTCCTGCCAGCGCCTGCTCGCCGCATCGATCAGCGCCCGCGAGCTGGCGACAAAATTCCACCAGATCAGGTGCTCACCCGGCAGGGGCGTGCCGCCGAGCAGCATGGCCCGGGCGCCGGCCGGCGCCTCGATGCGCAGCGTGGCGCCCGTGGGCAAGACGCCCAGATGCCGCTCGGCCAGGGCCTCGCCCCCGATGCGCAAGTCCCCTGCGACGGCATAGACCCCCCGCTCCTCGTGCTCGGGCGGCCATTCGAGCGCGGCGCCCGGCTGCATGTCGAGCGTCAGGTAGTGCATCGGCGAGAGCACCGGCGTGGGCGCCCGCTTGCCGAGCGCGGTGCCGGCCAGCAGGCGCATGGTCACGCCCGGGAGCGCGATCTCGGGCAACGCCGCCTTCGGCTGGTGACTGAAGGATGGCTCGGTGCGTTCCTGGTGCTCGGGCAACGCGACCCAGGTCTGGATGCCATGCATGCGATGACCGCGTGCCCTGGCTTCCGGTGCCGTGCGCTCGGAGTGCACGATGCCGCTGCCCGCGGTCATCCAGTTCACGGCGCCCGGTTCGATGCGCTGCACGGTGCCGAGGCTGTCGCGATGGATCATGTCCCCCTCGAACAGGTAAGTCACCGTGGCCAGACCGATATGCGGATGGGGCCGAACATCGGCGCCGCGCCCGGGGGCAAACGCGACCGGGCCGAAATGGTCGAAGAAAATGAATGGCCCGATCAACTTGGCCGACGCCGAGGGCAGCAGCCGCTGCACCGTGAAGCCGCCGAGATCGCGGGTGTGGGGTTTGAGCATGAGCATGGCCGAAGCCTCCGGCGCTAGTGTAGCGGTGAGCCGGCGGCGGCAAAAGCTCGCGGCCGCGCCTGATCCCGGTGGCGCTCGAGCGTGCCGGGGGACGGCTGGAGCTCGATGATGCGCTTCGGCTACTACGAGCGACTCTCTTCGGCGCGCAAGAAAATCTATCGCTGCAGCGATGGCATCGCTGAGCTCGGCTTGCCGCCCGGACTCGATCTTGGCGCGACCGTCGCACGCATCGAGGCCGCGCTGCGTGCCGACGAGCGCGCGGCGGTGCAGCGCGAGTGCCAGAGCCTCATCGACGCGCTTGTCGCGGGCTATCGCGTCCCGAAGCTCCGGGTGCGCGTGCTGGCCGAACGCCCCGCCGACGACTATGGCGAGCTGCACGGCCTCTACGAGCCCGAAGAGGGGCGCGCATCGCCGCGGCTCACCGCCTGGATGCGCACCGCGCGCAAGCGCCAGGTCGTCGCCTTCAAGACCTTTCTGCGCACCGTAATCCACGAACTCTGCCATCATCTCGACTACGAGCTGTTCGCGCTCGAAGAAACCTTTCATACGGAGGGTTTCTACAAGCGTGAATCGAGCCTGGTAAACGCGCTGCTGGCGCAGCGCCAGGCGGCGATCGATTCCTCGCCGCCTTAGGACCGCCGCGCGGCTTGGCAAAGGCGGAGCTTGCGCTATAATTCGGGGCCTCCTCGAGGAGCGTTGCAACAGGACGGCCGAGCAGTTCGATGCCCGCCCTGCCAGGCTCGAGGATCCTCCAACTTTGCAACGGCGCTCGTTGAACCGCGGCTCGCGCGCGGGGTGACGAGCAAAGGTCTCCCACGGCGCGGTCCCCGACAAGGAGTGACTGATGAACGCTGTGACCGATCCCCGGAAATTCGCCGACTTCAGGGTCGCCGACGTTGCGCTCGCCGGCTGGGGGCGCAAGGAAATCGCCATCGCCGAGACCGAGATGCCGGGCCTGATGGCGATTCGCGAAGAGTTCGCTCCGCAGCAGCCGCTGCGCGGCGCGCGCATCGCCGGCTCTCTGCACATGACCATCCAGACCGCCGTGCTCATCGACACGCTCAAGGCGCTCGGTGCGGAAGTTCGCTGGGCGTCATGCAACATCTACTCGACCCAGGATCACGCCGCCGCCGCCGTCGCGGCGTCGGGTACGGCGGTGTTCGCCTACAAGGGCGAGACCCTCACCGAATACTGGGAATTCACCCATCGCATCTTCGAATGGCCGGACAATCGCGGCCCGAACATGATCCTCGACGACGGCGGCGACGCGACCTTGCTCGTGCACCTGGGGGCCATGGCGGAGACCGACCGGTCGGTCATTTCCCACCCGGCCAACGAGGAAGAGTTCGCCTTGTTCAGCGCCATCGCGCGGCGCCTGGCGACCGACGCGCATTTCTACTCGCGGCTTCGGGCCTCCATCAAGGGAGCCACCGAAGAGACCACGACCGGCGTCAAGCGCCTCTACCAGATGCACAAGGAGGGGAGGCTCGGCTTTCCGGCCATCAACGTCAACGATTCGGTTACCAAGTCGAAGTTCGACAACCTGTACGGTTGCCGGGAGTCGCTCGTCGATGGCATCAAGCGCGCAACCGACGTGATGATCGCCGGCAAGGTGGCCGTGGTCAACGGTTACGGCGACGTCGGCAAGGGCTCGGCCCAGGCCCTGCGCGCGCTCTCGGCCCAGGTCTGGATCACCGAGATCGACCCGATCTGCGCGCTGCAGGCAGCGATGGAAGGCTATCGCGTCGTCACCATGGATTACGCCTGCGACAAGGCCGACATCTTCGTCACTGCGACGGGGAACATCGACGTGATCAACCACGAGCACATGCGGCGGATGAAGAACAACGCGATCGTGTGCAATATCGGTCACTTCGACAACGAGATCGATATCGCGGCGCTGAAGGCGTATACGTGGGAGAACATCAAGCCGCAGGTCGATCACATCATCTTCCCCGACGGCAAGCGCATCATTCTGCTGGCCTCCGGGCGCTTGGTGAATCTGGGCTGCGCGACGGGCCATCCGAGCTATGTGATGTCGAGCTCGTTTACCAACCAGGTGATGGCGCAGATCGAGTTGTGGGGCGACGCGCAGTCCGGGGGCAGGAAGTACCCGATCGGCGTCTACGTCCTGCCGAAACACCTGGACGAGAAAGTCGCGCGCCTGCAGTTGAAGAAGCTCGATGCGGCGCTCACCGAGCTCTCTGACAAGCAGGCGCGCTACATCGGCGTTCACGTCCGCGGCCCCTACAAGCCCGACAGCTACCGCTACTAGGTTTCGTGGCGCGCGCAGGCAGAACCCTGCGCCGCGCCGCGACTCATGGGCACCCGGAGGCGGATCGGCGAGCGTGGAGGCGCGGCAGGGCAATTGACCGGGAGATGGTGATGCGCATTGCAGTGATGGCGGCCGGCGGCGTTGGCGGGTACTTTGGCGCGCGCTTGGCGCAAGCCGGGCACGACGTGGCCTTTGTCGCCCGCGGCCGGCACCTCGCGGCGATCCGCGAGCGCGGTTTGACCGTGCGCAGCGCCGGCGGGGAAATTCACCTCGCCAGGGTAACGGCGAGCGACGATCCGAGTTCGCTCGGCCGCTTCGACCTCGTGCTCTTCGCGGTCAAGCTCTGGGACACCGAAGCGGCCGCGGCGGCCAGCCTGCCGCTGGTGGCCGGCGGCGGCGTGGTGATCCCGTTTCAGAACGGGGTCGAGAGCATCGAACGGGTCGGCGCGGTGATCGGCGCGGCGCAGGTGCTAGGCGGTGCCGCCTATATCGCCGCAACGATTGCCGAGCCGGGGGTCATCGTGCACACCGGGCAGATGGCGCGCCTGCGCTTCGGCCCGGTGCTGCCGGCGCAGGAAGCTCCGGCGCACAGCTTCCTTCAGGCCTGCACCGAGGCCCGAATCGACGCCGAGCTCGTTGCCGACGTGCGCCGGGTATTGTGGGAGAAGTTCGTGCTCCTCACCGCCTTGTCCGGCGTGACCAGCGCGACCCGGCAGCCGATCGGCGCTATCCGCAGCGATCCCGATCTGCGCGCCGTGTTCGAGGCCGCAATGGCCGAGGTATGGGCCGTCGGGCGCAGGCGTGCAATCGCGCTCGACGAGGATCTGGTGGCGCAGATCATGGCGCTTGCCGACGGCCTGCCGGCCGAGATGAGATCGTCGATGCTCAACGACCTCGTCGCCGGCAACCGGCTCGAAGCGCCATGGCTGTCGGGGGCGGTGGCGCGCATGGCGAAGGAGTCCGGCCTGGCGGCTCCGGTCAACGCCACTTTGTACGCGAGCGTGAAGCCTTTTTGCGACGGAAGGAGCCGAAGCCAGGCGGCCGAGGAGAAGCAACGATGAAACTGCTGCTGGTGTGGCTGATCAACGCGGTGGCGCTGCTCGCGCTGCCTTACTTGCTGTCGTCGATCAAGGTTGACTCATTTGCGGCCGCGCTCCTCGCGGCGCTGGTTCTGGGCCTGATCAATACGTTCATCCGGCCGCTGCTGGTCCTGCTCACGCTGCCGGCGACCCTGCTCACGCTGGGGCTTTTCATCTTCGTCATCAACGGCCTGCTGTTCTGGTTCGTCGGCTCCTTCATCGACGGCTTTCACGTGGCGGGATTCTGGCCGGCGTTCTTTGGCGCGATCCTCTACAGCATCATTTCGTGGGCGCTGTCGGCACTGCTGCTGAGGAAGGTCGCGTAAAGTCGCGAGCGCCGATGGCCCAGTCCAGCGACCGCATCTTCAGCTTCGAATTCTTCCCCCCGGCGACGCCCGAGGGCGTGGCCAGGCTGCGGGCAACGCGCCAGCAACTCGCCGAGCTCGGCCCCAAATTCTTTTCCGTGACCTTCGGTGCGGGCGGCTCGACGCGGGACCGCACCCTGTCGGCCGTGTTGGAGATCCAGGGCTCCGGGCAGCGGGCTGCGCCGCACGTTTCCTGCATCGGTTCGACGCGCGAGAGCATAAGGGCGACGCTGGCCACCTATCGCGAGCACGGCATCGGCCATCTCGTCGCATTGCGCGGCGACCTTCCATCGGGGACCGCCGACGTCGGCGAATTCCGCTGGGCGAACGAGTTGGTCGAGTTCATCCGCAACGTGACCGGCGACTGGTTTCACATCGAGGTTGCCGCCTATCCGGAATACCATCCGCAGGCGCGGACGCCGCAGGAGGACCTCGTCAACTTCAAGCGCAAGATCGATGCCGGCGCCAATTCGGCCATCACGCAATATTTCTTCAACCCCGACAGCTACTATCACTTCGTCGACGAGGCGGCCGCCCAGGGCGTCGCCGCGCCGATCGTCCCCGGCGTGATGCCCATCCAGAGCTTTTCGAAGCTGGCGCGGTTCTCGGATGCCTGCGGGGCCGAAATCCCGCGCTGGATCCGGCGCAAGCTGGAAAGCTTCGGCGACGACACCGCGTCGATCCGGGCTTTCGGCCTGGACGTGGTCACCGACCTCTGCGCCGACCTCCTGGCGCATGGCGCGCCCGGCCTGCACTTCTACACCCTCAATCAGGCAAGCCTGACGACGATCATCTGGCAGCGTCTGGGCCTGTCCTGAGCACGGCGGCCTGCCCGGCACGGCACGGTCATCGGCCTCCCGGTCGAAACGATTCGAGCTCGAGCACCACCGATTCGGTACGCACCGTCGCCGAGTCCGGACCGTCCTTCTCGGTATATTGCGCGTCGCGCTCCTCGCGCACGGATCCCTTGGCGTCGGGCGCGTACCAGAGCGCGGTGCGTAGCAGGGTTCGCGTTCGCCAGAACTCCTCGTCGTCGAGGCGCACGATTCGGTAGACGTAGAAGGCATCAAAGCTGCCGGCCGGCACGGTCATCATGCCGGGGGAGTCGACGCGGCCGTAGATCAGGATCTGGTCGTCGAGCTTGGTGTCGGGCCTGACCGTATCGATGACCTGGTTCCAGGTCTTGCCCGGGTCGAGCGGGAATGCGAGCAACCGCGCCGCCGGCTCGAACGGGCGCGGGGGTTCGCGGTACAGCGATCCGGCGCGCAGGCCGCCTTCGCTGTCGACGTCGGCGATCCATTGCGTGCGGCCCTCGGCGTCGGCATGATCGAACCGGAGTCGCGCTTCGCGGCCCGACAGCGCGACGACCTCGACATCAAGCCGCGACACCGTGCCCCGGCGCAGGTTGTCGGTGACCTTGTATTGCCAGTGATCGCCAAGCGCCAGCTGCGGCGCAGCGACCCCGACGCCTGCCGGCCCCGAGGCGCAGCCGGCGAGCGACACAACGACAGCGGCGGCGAATGCCGACGCGACGCTTCGCCAGCGCGCAAACCAGGCCATGGCAGCGAACCTTTCTCCGCATTCCGGGCGTTGAGCTTCGACCAAGGTCCCGTGCCCTTGGTTGCAGGGCGGTGGCCGCGCGCCGAGAAGCTAGGTGCCCTGATCGGTGATCGCCCCGAGGCTTGCCGTCGACACCAGGCGCAGATACTTGGCCAGCACGCCGCGCGCGTACCTCGGCGCCGGCGGTTGCCAGCGCGCGCGCCGACGCGCCAATTCGTCTTCGCCCACGTTGAGCTGGATGCAAAGCCGTTGTGCATCGATGGTTATTGAGTCCCCCTCCTCGATGAGGGCGATGTTTCCGCCGACATAGGCCTCGGGCGCGACGTGGCCGACGACCATGCCCCAGGTTCCCCCGGAGAAGCGCCCATCGGTGATGAGGCCAACCGACTCGCCAAGGCCCTGGCCGATGAGCGCGGATGTAGGCGCCAGCATTTCCGGCATGCCGGGGCCGCCCTTGGGGCCTTCATAGCGGATGACGATCACGTCACCGGGCCCGATCTTCTTGCCCATGATGGCGCCGAGGCAGGCACGTTCGGAGTCAAACACGCGCGCCGGGCCGGTGATCGCCGTATTCTTGAGCCCGGTGATCTTTGCCACGCAACCTTCCGGCGCCAGGTTGCCCTTCAGGATCGCGAGGTGACCCTGGGGGTACAGCGGCTTCGACCACGGCCGGATGACCTCCTGATCCGCTCGCGGTGTCGCCGGGACGGCGGCGAGCTCTTCGGCCAGGGTCTTGCCGGTGATGGTCATGCATTCGCCGTGCAACAGGTCGTGATCGAGCAGCAGTCGCAGCACCTGCGGCACTCCGCCTGCGGCATGAAAGTCGGTGGCCACGAAGCGCCCGGAGGGCTTGAGCTCACAGATCACCGGCACCCGCTTGCGCACCCGCTCGAAGTCGTCGATCGTCCATTCGACTCCCGCTGCCGCGGCGATGGCGAGGTAGTGCAGCACCGCATTGGTCGAGCCCCCCGTGGCCATGACCAGGGCGATCGCGTTCTCGATCGCCTTGCGGGTAATGATGTCGCGTGGTTTGAGGTCGAGTCGGACGGCGTTGACCAGCGCGCGTGCCGACGCGGCAGCCGAGTCGGCCTTCTCCTGATCCGGCGCCGCCATCTGCGAGCTGCCGAGCAGGCTCATGCCTAACGCCTCGAACGACGAGGACATCGTGTTCGCGGTGTACTGGCCTCCGCAGGCACCGACCGTCGGGCAGGCATTTCTTTCGATGCCGTCGAAGTCTTCCTGGGACATCTTGCCGGCGGCGAACGCGCCGACCGCCTCGAACGGGCTGACGATGGTGAGTTTCTCACCCTTCCAGAACCCGGGCTTGATCGTGCCGGCGTAGACGAAGATGCCCGGCACATTCATGCGCGCCATCGCCATCACGCAGCCCGGCATGTTCTTGTCGCAGCCGCCGACGCAGACGACGCCGTCCATGCACTGTCCGTTGACCGCGACCTCGATCGCGTCGGCGATCACTTCGCGCGACACGAGCGAATACCTCATCCCCTCGGTGCCCATGCCGATGCCGTCGGTCACGGTCGGGAAGCCGAAGACCTGCGGCATCGCGCTGGCGAGCTTGAGTTCAGCCATAGCCCGGTCAACGAGCCGCTGGATGCCAGCGTTGCACGGGTTCATCGTGCTGTGTCCGTTGGCCACGCCGACGATGGGCTTGTCGAAATCGCCATCACCGAAACCGACCGCGCGCAGCATCGCCCGGTTCGGCGAGCGGGCCACGCCCTCGGTAATGATCCGGCTGCGACGGTTGCTGGGCATCGGGAACTCTCTTTCGCGGTCTCGTATAATCGGCGAATTCTAACAAAGCTCGCGGCGCATCCGAGCCGCGCCGGCCACTCGATGCTCGTCCACCCGCAATTTGATCCGGTTGCCTTCCACGTCGGGCCGCTCGCGGTGCGCTGGTACGGTCTGATGTACCTGATCGGGTTTGTGCTCTTCGTGGTGCTGGGGAAGATCCGCGCCCGCCAGAACCTGCTCACCGGCTGGCACCCGCGCGACGTCGACGACATGCTCTTCTTCGGCGTGTTCGGCGTCATCCTCGGCGGCCGCCTGGGGTATGTTCTGTTCTACAAGCCGCTCTACTACTTTGCGCATCCACTGCAGATACTGGCGATATGGCAGGGAGGGATGAGCTTCCACGGCGGATTTCTCGGCGTGCTGATCGCGTTGGCCGTATTCGCTCGACGACGCAACAAGCGCTGGCTCGAGGTTACCGATTTTGTCGCGCCCCTGATACCGCTCGGACTGGCTGCGGGCCGAATGGGCAACTTCATCAATGGCGAGCTGTGGGGCAGACCATCGACTCTGCCCTGGGCAATGGTGTTTCCGCAGGTCGACGCCGTACCGCGCCATCCGTCGCAGCTCTACGAGTTCGGTCTCGAGGGTCTGGTGCTGTTTGCGCTGTTATGGCTCTATGCGCGCCGCCGTCGGCCGGTCGGCGCCGTTTCGGGGTTGTTCCTGGTCGGCTACGGCTGTTTTCGATTCCTGGTCGAATACGCGCGCGAGCCCGATGATTTCCTCGGCGTGCTTGCGCTGGGGTGGACGATGGGACAGTGGCTGTCACTGCCGATGATCATCGCCGGCGTTGCCATGATGCTGTGGGCCTATTGGCGTGCGCGCAAGGCGCAACCGACGCTGTTCGGACCCTAGTCAACGCGGCGAAAGTCCCCCTCGAGCGATTCGCGTCGGAAGCTGCGCCTGAAGCCGGCCGACTGGGTGGCGAACGGCGGCCCGAGATTGAGCGGCAGCAGCAGCAGGAGCAAAGCGATCAGATCGGAGACGACGCCCGGCAAGATCAGCAGCAATCCGGCCAGGACCCTTCGCCCGCTGTCGAGCAGCCCGCGCAGCAACGGTTGGTCGCCGCGCAACGCGGCAAGCGTCTTGGCGCGGAAGGTCATCCGCTCCTTGCGCAGCAACAGCACGCCGGCGATGGCGGGGGCGACGAACCATACCAGCGCCGGAATGCCTGTCCAGCGCGCAAAGCGCAGGGTCGCCAGGACATCGAGCACCGGGAAAATGAGTACAATCAACGATACGACGAAACGCATGCGAACTCCTCGCCGCCGGCGGCATGGTTCCCGATGCAACGGGCGGCTCGCGGAGGGCCCAAGTGGCAGCTCAGTCGAAAACCCGATCGGCGACCCGGTCAGGCCCTCCGGTGCCCGAGGGGCCGCCAGGAAACCGTGCGTCCGAGCCATCGATTCTCATCCTCACCACCCTGCCCGAGCGGGCCGCGGCAGAAGCATTAGCGCGCCAGCTGCTCATGACCCGTCTCGCGGCCTGCATCCAGATCGGTGCGACGGCGCAATCACTTTATCACTGGCGCGGCCAAATCGAAACGGCAGACGAGATCCCGCTCGCCATCAAGACGCGCGCCCGCCTCTATTCGCGGGTCGAAGAGGCGATCCGGCGGCATCATCCCTACGAACTTCCCGAAATCATCGCTGTCCCCATCACCTGTGGCTTGCCCGCCTACCTTGACTGGATCGCCGCGGAGACCGAAGCGCCTGCTTGAGGCGCATTGGCGTCGGCTGTTAGCCGGCGTGGCGGCCGGCATGCTGCTCGTGGCCGCCCGGGCCGGGGTGGCACAAGTCGAGCCGCTGCCTCCGGACAAGGCGTTCCGCTTCACCGCCAGGCTGCTCGATGCGGACACGGTTGAGGCGCGGTTCATGATTGCCGACGGCTACTACCTTTACCGCGACCGGATTCACTTTGCGGTTGAGCCGGCTGCCGCCGGCCTCGCGGTGCCGCGCCTGCCCGCGGGAACGGTGAAGGAAGACCAGTTTTTTGGGCGCGTCGAGACCTATCGCGGCGACGTCATCGTCCGGCTGGCGCTGAAGGACCCGAAACCAGGACAGTCGATCGTCATTGCGGCCGAGTCGCAGGGTTGTGCGGACATCGGAATCTGCTATCCGGCCACCGTGCAGCGCGTGCCTTTGGAACTGCCCGAGGCCGGCAAGCCCCCTGCCGCGCCGAGCCAAGCGCCGAAGCGGGCTTGGTTCAACTGAGTTCGGGAAGATAGTGGGCGCTCGCTGCGACAACCCATGACCGGTCGCTTGCGCAGGTTTGCCGTCGGCGCCGGCGTCGGCGCGCTGGCCTTGGCGCTGGGCGTCGCCGTCGCGATGTGGAATGCCAAGGCGCCTGACGCGAGCGCTCTGCTCGCCTTGTCGCTCCCGGACACGCAGGGAACCGCCCAGCCATTGCGGCAATGGCGCGGCAAGGTGCTGGTGATCAACTTCTGGGCCACCTGGTGCGAGCCCTGTCGCGAGGAAATGCCCGAGTTCATTCGTGTCCAACGCGAGCTCGGCCCCCAGGGCGTGCAGTTTGTGGGGATCGCGGTGGACAGCGCCGACAAGGTCGGGCGATTTGCCACCCAACTCGGTTTGAACTATCCGGCGCTCGTTGCCGGTTACGATGCCATCGACCTCTCCAAACCCCTGGGTAACCCCCTTCTGGCGTTACCCTTTACGGTCATCGTCGGCCGCGATGGCCAAGTCGCGCTCACCCATGTGGGTCCCATTAACCCCGCGCAATTACGGTCAACAATAGCGAAGTTGATCTAAATCCTCGTATCTGCTCTGCAAGCAATCATCGCGCCGGGAGCCGGTTGGGGCAGCAGAGGGGCAGCGACCCGGGGGTTTCCGGGATGGCCGCCCACGAGGCACCTGCGGTGGCCTCGCCTCGGCGCAGGCGCGCAGCAAATTGCTGCTAACGCTGGACAATCTGTCGCGATCTCCTGCAAACTTGCGGCCTACTCGGGCAGGGGGATGGGGGATGGATGGACCTGCGCAAGCTTAAGACATTGATCGAGCTGGTGGAAAGCTCCGGCATCGCCGAACTCGAGATTGCCGAGGGCGAAGAGCGTGTGCGCATCACCCGGTCGCTGCCGCCTCCTGCCTTGCCGCCGGCGGCCGCTGCGACAAGCCTGCAGGCGTCGCCTGGGGTGCCGGAGCCGGTCCCCGCGCCTGCCGTCGCGCCGGAAGGCCACGTGGTCAAATCGCCCATGGTCGGCACTTTCTATCGGTCGGCTTCTCCCGGGGGCAAGCCGTTCGTCGAGATCGGCGACGAGGTGCAAGTGGGCGACGCCCTGTGCATCATCGAGGCGATGAAGCTGATGAACGAAATCGAGGCCGATCAGGCCGGCGTGGTCAAGGCGATCCTCCTCGAGAACGGGCAGCCCGTCGAATACGGACAGGCGCTGGTCGTCATCGGCTAGGCGCAGGGGGAGAGCCGCGCCGGCGGCATTCCCCGAGGTCGCCTTTTCCAGCACCAGGCTAACGTGTCGACCAAGAGCGCCGGACAGCTGTTCGACAAGGTCCTTATCGCCAATCGGGGCGAGATCGCGCTGCGCGTCCAGCGAGCGTGCCGCGAGCTGGGCATCAAGACCGTCGTCGTTCATTCGGAGGCCGATGCCGACGCCAAGTACGTGCGCCTGGCCGACGAATCGGTTTGCATCGGGCCGCCGCCGTCGGCGCAGAGCTACCTCAATATCCCGGCCCTCATCAGTGCTGCCGAGGTCACCGACGCGCAGGCGATTCATCCAGGCTATGGCTTTCTCTCCGAGAACGCGGACTTTGCGGAGAAGGTGGAGAAGAGCGGCTTTGTCTTCATCGGCCCGCGCCCGGACACGATTCGGCTCATGGGCGACAAGGTGAGCGCCAAGATCGCGATGACCAAGGCCGGCGTGCCCTGCGTGCCGGGCTCGGCCGGCGCCTTGCCGGACGATGCGAAGGAGGTACTCAAGCTCGCTCGCGAGATCAAGTATCCGGTGATCATCAAGGCCGCGGGCGGCGGCGGGGGTCGCGGCATGCGCGTTGTGCATACCGAGGCCGCGCTGTTGCCCGCCGTCAGCCTGACCAAGGCAGAGGCGTTGGCGGCATTCGGCAATGCCACCGTGTACATGGAGAAATACCTCGATCACCCGCGGCACGTCGAGATCCAGGTGCTGGCCGACGCGCACAAGAACGCGGTCCACCTTTTTGAGCGCGACTGCTCAATGCAACGGCGGCACCAGAAGATAATCGAGGAGGCACCGGCACCGGATATTCCGCTGCGCTCGCTCATCAAGATCGGCGAACGCGCCGTCGAGGCCTGCCGCAAGATCGACTATCGCGGTGCGGGAACCTTCGAGTTCCTGTACCAGGACGGCGAATTCTTCTTCATCGAGATGAATACCCGCATTCAGGTCGAGCACCCGGTCACCGAAATCATCACCGGCGTCGATCTGGTGCAGCAACAGTTGCGCGTGGCGGCCGGCCAGAAGCTCGCCTTCCGCCAGCGCGACATCGTGCGTCGCGGGCATGCCATCGAATGCCGCATCAACGCCGAGGATCCGGAGACCTTCGTGCCATCGCCCGGGCGGATCACCTCGTACCATGCGCCCGGCGGGCCCGGAATCCGCGTCGACTCGCACGTGTACCAGAATTACGTCGTGCCGCCCCACTACGACTCCATGGTCGGCAAGGTCATCGCCTTCGGCGACAGCCGCGAGCAGGCGATCGCCCGCATGCGCGTGGCATTGTCGGAGATGATCGTCGAAGGCATCAAGACCAACATTCCGCTGCATCAGGAGCTGCTGCTCGAAGATTCGTTCCTTCGCGGTGGCACGTCGATCCACTACCTCGAGCAGCGGATGGCGAAGCGCAAGTCCGGCGCCTGACCGAAGCGCCTTGCGACCAGCGCATGCCCTATCACGCGCTCTGCTTCGACGCGCCGGCGCTGTCGGCGGAGCGCTGGGCGGACGCGCTGCTCGCCGCCGGCGCGCTCTCGGTTGACCTCGCCGACGCCTGCGCGGGCACGCCGTCGGAACGCCCGCAGTACGGAGAGCCGGATCATTCCCCGTTACCGCCCTGGCCGGTGAGCCGGATCGCGGCCCTGTTCGACGCGACCCGGGACGTGCCGGCGGCGCTGGCGGCAGCCGCATCCTGGATGGACGAGCCTGCGCCGCCGCACTCGCTGACGCCTGTTGCCGACGCCGACTGGGTCCGCGAGACGCAGGCGCAGTTCGTGCCGCAGCGCGTGAACGAGCGCTTGTGGATCGTGCCTTCGTGGCGCGAGCCGGTCGACCCCGGTGCGGTCAACGTCAGGCTCGATCCGGGATGGGCATTCGGAACCGGCAGTCACCCGACGACGCGACTCTGCCTGCGCTGGCTCGCGGAGAATGTCGACGCCCAGGCATCAGTACTCGATTATGGCTGCGGCTCGGGCATCCTGGCGATCGCCGCGGCAAAGCTCGGGGCCCGCCGCGTGGCCGGTGTCGACGTCGATCCGCAGGCGATCGCTGCGAGCCGCGCCAACGCCGTCGCCAACGGAGTCGCCGCCGAGTTCGCATTGCCCGACGAACTGGCCGCCGGTCAGTTCGACGTCGTGGTGGCCAATATCCTCGCCCAGCCGCTCGAGCTGCTCGCCCCCCTGCTCGCGCAACGGGTCCGCTCAGCGGGCCGCGTGGTCCTGTCCGGGATCCTCGAGGCGCAGGCGCAGGACGTGGCCGCGGCGTATCGGCGATGGTTTAATATCGTCCCATGGGGGAGCGCGGAAGGATGGGTTACGCTCGCGGGCGTGCGCTTCGCACCCTGATCCGCGCACGCCATTCGGCGCCGCACCATGGCTGAACAGGAATTCACGCGTTGTCCGGGCTGCAAGACGATATTTCGTGTCACGCCGCAACAGCTCGCGCTGCGTGGCGGGCAAGTCCGCTGCGGGCATTGTCACACCGTATTCAACGGCATCGCCGCTCTGATCTCGCTTGCCCTAAAACCGCATCCAGAGCGCAGCGAACCGGTGCTCGACGAGGCGGCCCTTGGACCGCCGACGGTCACGCTGCGCTCCGCGCACGCGCTCGAACCGCCGCCACCCGACGACGAGGGCCCGGAGCATAGCGCCGAACCCTCGGCCGAACTGGCGCTGGCCGAGGACGAAGACGAGGACGGCACCGACCCCGGAGCCGCTTACGCGGCGCGATTCTCGTGGCAGGAAAAGCGCACCCGGGGCGGGTTGCCGGCGTGGCTCTATGCCCTTGCTGCGCCGTTGCTCGTGCTGCTGCTGGCCGGACAGGCGCTATTCCACTTCCGCGACGCGGTCGCGGCGCACTGGCCGACGACCAAGCCCGCACTGATCAAGCTTTGCGCCGCCGCGGGCTGCAGCTTGCACGCGCTCGAGGAGGTCAACGGTTTGTCGATCGAGGCATCGGATCTGCAGGCCGACCCCGCCCACAGGGGCCTGCTGATCCTCTCGGCGACCATCCGCAACCGGATGCCTTACCCGCTCGCCTACCCTTATCTCGAGCTGACGCTGTCCGATCTGCAGAAGGAGACGCAACAGGACGTGGTGGTCGTTCGCCGCGCCTTCGCGCCGCAGGAGTACGTCAGCGGCACCGCCGATCTCGACAACGGCATTCCCGGCAACGGCGAACTGAGCGTGAAGCTGTTCATCGATGCCAGCGCCACGACCCAGGCCGGGTATCAGGTCTACCTTTTCTATCCGTAGCGCCCCGACTGACGCTTGGGCTAGCCTTGCACCCAGGGCAAGCCGGCCCGGCGCCAGCCACCCACGGTTCCACGGTGGCCTTCCGGGTCCCTGGGACCCTCGAAACCCTCAAGCAGGTTGAACGCCATGGTGTACCCCGCCTCGGCCGCCACGCGCGCGGCGCCGTCCGAACGCTGACCGCTGCGGCACAGGAAAACGACCGGGGCTCGCGGATCGGCCGCCGCGGCGCGCAACTCGTCGAGAAAGCGCGGGTTCCGGGCCCCGCTCGGATAGGTCGTCCATTCGATCAGGATGCTGCCGGGCACGTGGCCCACGTATTCCCATTCGGGCCGGGTGCGGACGTCGATCAAGCGTCCATTTGGATGTGCCGCCAGCAACGCCTGAGCTTCCGCCGGCAGCACTGCACCATAATAGGGCAGGCCGAGCTCCGCCCGGCGCTTTTGTGCCGCGGTCAATATCTCGTCGTCAGGGCTCGTCATAAGGCTTCGGGCATCGAGGAAGCGACCGTCATCGCAAAACGCGAAACCACCTGCTCGCGCCGGGGCCATTCCGGCGGCGCTCGAGGGATAGCATACGCTTGGCCGCGCTAAGGGTCGACGCCAGCGCGCTGCTGCACCACAAGGGTCGCCGCGCCACCCGAACTGCCTCATCCTGGTGCGCCGCGACTGCCGGTAGCAGCTGAATTGAAGCGTGCAGCCCCGTGTCAGCGCCACCGGCTTATGGCATAGTTTCTGCTCGTCGTTGTTGTGCCAAGAAACCCGCTTCGTCGTCTCACAATCCCATCGCATCGCTACCGTCTGGACAGGAGAAACGCATGGCTGCACCCGCCGATGTGCTCAAGACAATCAAGGACAAGGAAGTCAAGTTCGTCGATTTACGGTTTACCGACACGCGCGGCAAGGAACAGCACGTGCAAGTTCCGGCGAAGGTGTTCACGCAGGACAAGTTCGACAATGGACATGCCTTCGACGGTTCGTCGATTGCGGGCTGGAAGGGGATCGAGGCGTCCGACATGCTGCTCTCGCCGGACGCGGACTCGGCGCGGATCGACCCGTTCACCGACGAGACGACCCTGAATATCACCTGCGATGTGATCGAACCGATGGACGGCAAGGGCTACGATCGCGACCCGCGGTCGTTGGCCAAGCGCGCCGAGGCCTACCTGAAGTCGACGGGGATAGGAGACACCGCCTACTTTGGACCCGAGCCGGAATTCTTCATATTCGATTCGGTGACCTGGGGCGTCAACATGTCCGGCAGCTTTGTGAGGATCAAGTCGGAAGAAGCGCCGTGGTCGTCGGGGGAAGAATACGAGGGTGGCAACATGGCGCACCGGGCGCCGGTGAAAGGGGGTTACTTCCCGGTGCCGCCGATCGACTCGCTGCAGGATATCCGCAATGCCATGGCGCTCGCGCTCGAGGAGCAGGGAGTGGAGGTGGAGGTCTTCCACCACGAGGTTGCGGCGGCCGGACAGAACGAGATCGGGACGAAATTCAATACGCTGGTCAAGCGCGCGGACTGGATGCAGATCCTGAAGTACACGGTGCACATGGTGGCGCATACCTACGGCAAGACGGCGACGTTCATGCCCAAGCCGATCGTGGGCGACAACGGTTCGGGGATGCATGTGCACCAGTCGGTGTGGAAGAGCGGACAGAACCTGTTTGCAGGCACCGGCTACGCGGGGCTGTCGGAACTCGCGCTCTACTACATAGGCGGGATCATCAAGCACGCCAAGGCGCTCAACGCCATCACCAACCCGGGGACGAACTCGTACAAGCGGCTGGTGCCGGGATTCGAGGCGCCGATCAACCTGGCCTATTCGGCGCGCAACCGCTCGGCGGCGTGCCGGATCCCGTACGTGAGCAACCCGAAGGGGCGGCGGGTCGAAGTGCGTTTTCCGGACCCGACCGCCAATCCGTATCTGGCGTTTGCGGCGATGCTCATGGCCGGCCTCGATGGCGTGCAGAACAAGATTCATCCGGGCGACCCGCTGGACAAGAACCTCTACGACCTGGAGCCCGAGGAAGCGGCGAAGGTACCGCACCCGTGCGCGTCGCTCGAGGAAGCGCTGGACAGTCTCGACCATGACCGCGACTTTCTGACCCGCGGCGGGGTGTTCTCCAACGACATGCTCGATGCGTACGTGGCGCTGAAGATGGAGGAGGTCACGCGCTTTCGCATGACCACCCATCCGATCGAATTCGAAATGTATTACAGCCTTTGAGTCGGGCCCTGCGGGATTGGCCGCGAAGGGGGCGGGCCGGCGACGGCCCGCCCCCTGCCTTTGGTACACTGCTCCGCTATGCCGCGATTGGTCAAACGCCTCGCCATGATGCGCTACCTCTGCGCCGCGGCAGGGTGCACGCTGCTGCTGCTTGCCCCGCCTGCCGCGGCCGATATCTGCAAGTACGCCGACCGCGATGGAAACCTGCACTACACCAATGTCGCGCCGGAGAGAGGCTGGAAGAAGATTTCCTGCGGCGTGGGCGGAACGCCTGGACCGAACGGGACCGAAACCAGGTCCGCGCCAAGCCCCGGGAGCTTTCCCAAGGTCGACGCAGGCACTCAGAAGGGCCGCGACGAGTTGCGCCGCAAGGTGCTGACCGAGGAGCTGACCACCGAGGAGCAGCTGCTCGACGAGGCGCGGATCGCTTACGGCAACGGATCGGCGCCGCCAACACCGGAGGAACTCAACCAGCCGCAGAAATACGCCGAGCGGCTCGCCAGGCTGCGGCAGGCGGTCTCGCTGCACGAGAAGAACATCGAAGCGCTGAAGAAGGAACTTGCCGCGACGCGCTAGATTATCGGGCCGAAGCAACGGGCGCGGAACTTGCTAGATGGCTTGACTGCTGCTGCGATACCGCATGTCCGTCCAACCTCCTCTTGTGGCCGCCGCCGATGCGCAGGAAGCCTATCCCGGGCTTGAGCTGCTCGCGACGGCGGTGCTGCTGCTCGATGCCGATCGCTGCGTCCGTTACGCCAATCCCGCGGCGGAGAACCTGTTCGAGGTTTCGCGGCGGCAGCTGGTTGGCAACTCGGTGCGCACCCTGTTTGGCGACGCGCCCGCCCTGGTGCACGCGATCGACAAGGCAGTCGCCAACGGCGCGTCGTACACCGAGCAGGAGGTCGAGCTCGGCATCAACGGCAAGCCGAGGTTGCATCTCGCGTGCACCGTTTCGCTGGTCGAAGGGGCGCTCTCCACGCTGCTGCTCGAATTCCGTCATATCGACCAGCAGCTGAAGATCGCGCGCGAGGAGCGCCTGCTGGAGCAGCAACAGGCGAATCGGGAGCTCATCCGCAGCCTTGCGCACGAGATCAAGAATCCGCTCGGCGGCATCCGCGGCGCGGCACAGCTCCTGGAGCGTGAACTCGATCGCCCGCCGCTGATCGAATATACCCAGGTGATCATCGGCGAGGCTGACCGGCTGCAGGCGCTGGTCAACCGCCTGCTTACCCCGCACCGGCTGCCGACCTACCAGCGCACCAACATCCACGAGCTGTTGGCGCGCGTGGCCAATCTCGTGCAGGCCGAGTTTCCCGACGTTGCGATCCACTCCGACTTCGACATCAGCCTGCCGGAATTCGACGCCGACCCGGAACAGCTGACGCAGGCGCTGCTCAATGTCATTCGCAATGCGGCGCAGGCGCTGCAGGGCATCGCCGGTCCGCGGCGAATCCGCCTCAGGACCCGCGTCGCGCGCAGCGTCACCATGGCCAAACGCCGCTTCCGGCTCGCCCTCGCCGTATCGGTGGAGGACAACGGTCCGGGCGTGCCCGAAGCGCTGCGCGACCGGATTTTCTTCCCGCTGGTTTCGGGACGGGAAGGCGGCAGCGGGCTGGGACTGACGATCGCCCAGACGTTTGTCTCCCAGCACAACGGCACGATCGAATGCGAGAGCGTTCCGGGTTGCACCGTATTCACAATCCTGCTGCCGCTGGAATTCAACCGCGACGGCGCGTAGAGTGAGGCCAGAATGCGTGCCTATGACGACCACCAACCATCCCGGGGCGAACTCGTGAAGCCGGTGTGGATTGTCGACGACGATCGCTCGATCCGCTGGGTGCTCGAAAAAGCCCTGGCCCGCGAGGGAATCGCGTACAAGACGTTCGCCTCGGCGCACGAAGTGCTTCAAGCGCTGCAGCAGAGTCAGCCCCAGGTGCTCGTCTCCGACATCCGCATGCCCGGCGAATCGGGACTCGCGCTCTTGAACAATGTCCGCGAACGCTTTCCGCAGGTTCCGGTGATCATCATGACCGCCTACTCGGACCTGGACAGCGCGGTCGCGGCATTTCAGGGCGGTGCGTTCGAGTATCTGCCCAAGCCATTCGACGTCGACCACGCGATCGCCCTGATCCGTCGCGCCAGTGCCGAGGTTCCGGCGACCGCCGGTGCCATCGCGGCCGTAGGCGAGACCGCCGAGATGCTGGGGCAGGCCCCGTCGATGCAGGAGGTCTTTCGCGCCATCGGCCGGCTGTCGCAGTCGACGGTGACGGTTCTCATCACCGGCGAGTCGGGTACGGGAAAGGAACTCGTTGCCCGCGCGCTGCACCGGCACAGCCCGCGCTCGGGCGGCCCCTTCGTGGCCATCAATACCGCGGCAATTCCGAAGGACCTGCTCGAGTCGGAGTTGTTCGGGCATGAACGCGGCGCGTTTACCGGAGCCCAGAACGCACGCCGCGGCCGCTTCGAACAGGCCGAGGGCGGGACGCTCTTCCTGGACGAGATCGGCGACATGCCGCCGGATCTTCAGGTGCGCCTGCTGCGGGTGCTTTCCGATGGCGAGTATTACCGCGTCGGCGGGCACGCGCCTCTGAAATCGAGCGTGCGCATCATCGCCGCGACGCATCAGAACCTCGATGAGCGCGTGCGGCAGGGGCTGTTTCGGGAGGACCTGCTGCATCGTCTCAACGTGGTGCGGCTGCGCCTGCCGCCGTTGCGCGAGCGCGGCGAGGATATCGCCCCGCTGGCCCGGCATTTCCTGCACAAGAGCGCGCGCGAGCTCGCGGTGGAGTCGAAGGTGCTCTCCGAGGCAGCTTTGCGGGTACTGTCGACGTTCCCGTTTCCCGGCAACGTTCGCCAGCTCGAAAACATCTGTCACTGGCTGACCGTCATGGCGCCGGGCCTGCGCATCGACGTCGCCGATCTGCCGCCTGAGCTGCGCGCGGACTCCAGCTCCGGCGGCCAGAGCGACGGCAACTGGCAGCTGGCGCTCGATCGCGAGCTGGCACAGGCTCTCGCCCGCGGCGAGCGGGCAGTCGGCGAGCGCCTGGAGAAGGAGTTCGAGAAGACGCTGATCCTGCGCGCGCTGCAGCACACCGGCGGGCACCGCATGGAGGCCGCGCAGTGGCTGGGCTGGGGCCGAAACACCCTGACCCGAAAGATTCAGGAGCTCAAGCTCGACCCGGACAAGCGCTGATTAAACAGAGAGCTCGGCGATCACCGGTGCGTGATCCGACGGCTTTTCGCCCTTGCGCGCCTGGCGGTCGATGCGGCACGACGCGCACGAGGCGGCCAGCGCCGGCGAGAGCAGGATGTGGTCGATGCGCAGGCCGTGGTTCTTGGGAAAGGCGAGCTGGCGGTAATCCCACCAGCTGAACGCCTTCTCCGGCTGGTCGAAGAGCCGGAATGCATCCTTGAGCCCAAGTCCCAGCCAGGCGCGAAACGCCTCGCGCTCGGCATCGGTGCACAGGACCTGTCCGTGCCACAGGTCCGGGTCGTGCACGTCGCGATCCTCCGGCGCGATATTCATATCGCCAACGACCGCGAGGCGTGGAAATCGCCCGAGCTCATTGCGGACGTAATCGGTTGCCGCCGAGAGCCAGCGCAGCTTGTACTGGTACTTGTCGGACGTCACCGACTGGCCGTTGGGGACGTAAAAGCAGACGAAGCGGATGTCGCCGATCGTCGCCGCGAGCACGCGCTTGTGGTCGTCGGGAAATTCGGGCATGTCCGGAGATACGTCGGTGGCGGGCAGTCGCGACAGGATGGCGACGCCGTTATAGGTCCGCTGCCCGTAGAAGTTCGCCTGGTAGCCTGCGGCCGCGACCTCCATGGCCGGGAACCGGGCGTCTTCGAGCTTGGTTTCCTGCAGGCCGATGATGTCGGGCTGGTTGGTGGCCAGCCAATCGAGCAGCCGCGGCAGCCGCACGTTGAGCGAATTGACGTTCCAGGTGGCGAGCTTGAGAGGCATCGTCGCTTGCGGCGCGGGCGCGAACCCGCGCACACCCTCCTAGCGGCAACGAGGCGGCAGGGCGGCGGCCCGCCGCCCCAAAGGCCCTATTGCGGGTAGCCGCCGCTGGGCGGAGGGGTCACGGTCTGCGTGGTTGGGGCGGGCTCGGATGCCGGCGCGGGCGCCTTGCCGACCGGCGCGGTGCGCGGAGGGGGAGTCTTCGGGTAGCCGGCGTCATCGAGCAGAGTCTGCCAGCGACTCTCGTTGAAGCCAGTCGCGTACTGGTCGCCGACCTGCAGCGCCGGGGCATCGAGCCCGCCGGTGAGGCGCTTGAGCTTGTCCGCGCCGTCGCCCTGTCCGACATCGACGACGGTGTGCGGGATTCCGCGCTTGTTGAGCAGTGCCGAGGCGGTATCGCAAATCGTGCCGCATCCGAACGTGTACAGCGTTACCGGAAAGCGTTCCTGCGCCATCACTTCCGAATACGAAAGGTCGCTGGTCTCGATGGTGTTCTGCCCGACGCGCTTGGCTTGCGCGTCGCGCGCATTGGGAGGCGGCGGCTTGTCCGAATACACGACCCGTCCGTCGGGGTCGACGTAGCGGTACACCTGCTGCGTTTGCGCCGTCGCGGCCACGGCCACGAACAGCGCAAGCAACGCGAGCGCGCTCGCGGCACGCGTTTTGAGGACGGTCATGACGCCTCCTGCTCGAAGTCGGCTTATGACGCTGACATCCCATTATGCCTCAATAGCGTGTCAATTGGGGTAACCGACCGCGAAACCGACAGGCCCGAGCGCCCGCCGGCGCGCCGCCCCGCGCTGGAAACGCGTCCTGGAAGGCGGGCATGCCCCGGCGGCAGAGGCCGCCGCATGCCGGGCGCGATGCAGGCGTCAGCCGAGAGCGCCTGCGCGACGCAGCGACCCGTCGAGCGTGGCCAGCTCCTCGGGCGTGCCGACATTAGCCCAGGTGCCGGCGTAGCGCTCGCCGCTGGCCCAGCCGCGCCGGATCCAGGCACGGTACAGGGGCAGCATCGGCAGCTTTTGGCCGCGCGGCAGCTCGCTGAAGAGCGTCGTGCGATACAGGCCGATATTGCCGAAGGTCAAGCGCGAAGCGCCGTCGAGCTCAAGCCGCCCCTCGGCGAGCGCAAAGTCGCCTTCGGGATGGTAGGTGGGGTTGGCAACCATCACCAGGTGCAAATGGGGCGGCGCGGCGCCGGCGCTCATGGCTGCCGCGCGCGCAACGAGTGACGCGTAATCGTATTCGGTGTACACGTCGCCGCTGACGACGAGCATCAGGTCCTCGCCGAGCAGCGGCAGCGCCGTGGCGATGCCTCCGGCGAC
>Ga0074045_10000456_pt1 | contig 39701 bp, 31 predicted proteins | sample BogForMeECP23OM2_FD_94442 | JGI IMG/M metagenome (GOLD analysis project Ga0074045, IMG submission 94442) | Bog forest soil microbial communities from Calvert Island, British Columbia, Canada - Bog Forest MetaG ECP23OM2 | ecosystem: Environmental > Terrestrial > Soil > Wetlands ...
AGCAAACACATGACAATGACAAAGCCGCAACGGGTGTGCATCGCCTTCATAAGCTCCCCCTGTAAGCGTCGCCCATTATTGTAAGTTTCGCGGTGTGTCAGCTCGATTCTAGTGCCGGACCACAGCCATTCGCAAAGATAACCGGACAACGTTGTGCTGATCAGGCTATTCGACAGTGACGGACTTCGCGAGGTTGCGCGGTTGGTCGACGTCGCAGCCCCGCCGAACGGCGATGTGGTAGGCCAAAAGCTGCAGCGGAACAATCTCCAGTAGCACTGAAAGCAGATCGGAAGTTGGTGGCAGTTCAATCAAGTGGTCGGAGGCTTCGCGCGCCAGACGGTCGCCCTGCGTTACGATGGAAATCACGATACCGTCGCGCGCTTTTACCTCTTTAATGTTGGAGACGCTCTTCTCGTACAGCGTCATGGACGCCGGGTCGGATTCGTCGCGCGTGGCCAAAACGACCACGGGCAGATTCTCGTCAATCAAGGCATTGGGGCCATGCTTCATTTCCCCGGAGGGATAGCCCTCGGCGTGAATATAGGAAATCTCCTTCAGTTTCAGAGCGCCTTCGAGCGCGATAGGATAGTGGATGCCTCGGCCAAGATAGAGAAAATCGGATTGCCGAAAGAACTGGCGAGCCAGGAATTCATATAGGCCCGTTGAGTCCGCCTGCAAAATTGTTTCGACCTTGTGCGGAATCTGAATGAACTCCAGCATCAGCTTGCGCGCGTCGTTTGGCGAAAGCTTGTTGCGAATCTGTCCGAGATATGAGGCAAGCAGTAGCAGCGCCGCAATCTGTGCGGTAAACGCTTTTGTAGAGGCTACGCCGATTTCCGGGCCAGCATGCGTGAGAATCGTTCCCGCGGCCTCGCGGGTAATCATGGAACCCTTGACGTTGCAGATTGCCAGCGTCGGAGAGCCTTTTTGCTTCGCTTCGCGTTGCGCGGCCAAGGTATCTGCGGTCTCCCCGGATTGGCTGATGCAAACGGTCAGCGTCTTCGAATCGAGAATAGGGTCGCGATAGCGAAATTCGCTGCCGTAATCGACTTCCACCGGAATACGTGCCAGGCGCTCGATCATGAATTTCCCGGCTAGTCCCGCATGCCAACTGGTGCCGCAAGCGACGATGCGTACATTCTGGAAACTCCGAAACTGCTGCTCCGAGATTTGCATGTCGTCCAGAAACACCTTGCCGTTGTCTTGGGATATGCGGCCCAGAAGTGTGTCCCGTATGGCGCGCGGCTGTTCGAAAATCTCCTTTTGCATGAAATGCTTGTAGCCGCCCTTTTCCGCCATGATCGCGTCCCAGGTGACCTGGTGGGCGGGCCGCTCCACCGGCTTGCCATCGAGATCTGTAACGCGAACCCCATCTCTCGTCAGCACAGCGACATCGCCATCCGCGAGAAAGAAAATGTTGCGCGTGTGCTGCAGCAGTGCAGGAATGTCGCTGGCCACGAAGTATTCGCCGTCTCCCAGGCCAATCACGGACGGCGGTCCGATTCGGGCGGCCACGAGCTTCTGAGGGTCCTTAGCCGAGAGAAACACCAGCGAATAAATGCCCCTTAGGTCCTTCAAAGTTTTGCGCACGGCTTCTTCGAACGGCAAATCTTTTGCGTATTTTTCCACCAGATGCGCCACGATCTCCGTATCCGTTTCGGTAACGAACTTGTGGCCCTCTTTCTGCAGCTTTTCCTTCAGTTCCAGATAATTTTCGATGATGCCGTTATGCACGACGACATACTGCCCCGTGCAATCGCGATGAGGATGTGCGTTCTCTTCGGTGGGACGGCCATGGGTTGCCCAACGTGTATGGCCGATCCCGTAGGTTCCTTCAATCGGCGAACTCTGGATTACTTCTTCCAGGTTACGAAGCTTCCCGGGAGCACGGCGCAGATGCAGTTTCCCGGCGGCATCCACCACGGCGATCCCGGCGGAGTCATAGCCCCGGTATTCGAGCTTGCGGAGTCCTTCAATGATAACGGGGACGACCTTCTTTGAGCCGATATAGCCAACGATGCCACACATACGAACGCACTCCTGTTTACAGGAAATCAGATTAACACGGGCATATGATCAAGCATGAAAAACGAGCGTCCAAACGGCGGACAAGTTACTGAGGAAGGGGTGCGTTCATGGTACGCACGATCTCATAAGTATTGAGCTTACCATTCGCGTCAAAATAAAAAGTCACGCGTGCCGTCACCGGTCGCAGTTTTTCCGTGTCGATGTGGCGAATGATGGCAATGAGCGTGCCCGGCTTCTCGGAAGCCTCCGTCGGATAACCGCGCATCGAAAGGAACTGGCTGACCGCGTTTTCTGGAGTACCGATTGGCACATTTTTCTCCAACATTGCCTGGATGGGCTGGAGTTCCGGGTCATCGACCTGGATGTTCTGCTTGCAGCCAAAAAGGAACAGCAGAGCCACAACCAAGACATGTGTTGTTCGTATTCGTGAAGTGCGGTTTCGGCGAGGAAGCACGGGCAAAACCATCATTTGGGCCTATTCCACAATTTCGAACCGATATTCTTCAATCACCGGATTGGCGAGCACTTCTTTAGAAATGCGTTCCAGTTGTTTTTGCGCTTCGTCACGGTCCCAGCCGTTGAGGTTCAAGACGAAGAACTTGCCCTGGCGAACGTCGGCCACCTGCGAATAACCCAGGCCAGAGAGCGCGTGTTGAATGGTCTGTCCTTGTGGATCAAGCACTGTGCGTTTTGGCATTACCCAAACATGAGCTTTCATGGTCGTCAGTATAACATTTACGGCTCTGGCTTCACGCTGGCCGCAAGGTCAGGTCCGCGCGTTCTTGCGGCGATAGAAATGAAAATGCGAAACTCTTCCCTACAAGGTCTCTTAGTTCCGCCTCGCTCAGGCCCATTTTGTAGGCCTGATGGTACTCCCCGGTGAGCGTGGTGTGGAACATCGCCGGATCATCTGTCGACAGCACCACCGGAATTCCGTGGCGGAGAACCGCAGGAAGCGGGTGCTGGCGCAGCGATGCAGTATCGTGGCCAAGTTGCCGGGCCAGTGCGCCGGTCCGCAGATTGCTCGTCGGACAAACCTCTAGAACCACCCGGCGAGCAACCAGCAAATCCATGAGCGCGGGATCGTGAATGGCGCCGATGCCGTGGCCTACGCGTTCCACACCCAACAACTCGACAGCTTCCCGGATCTTATCAGGTCCTCCAATCTCTCCGGCATGAATCAGTCGGTGCAGGCCACAATGCGAGGCATGCTTGTAAACGCTCTGAAACTCGTGCGCCGGAAGGCTTAGTTCATCGCCGCCAATGCCAAAGGCGACGATACGCGAAGAGTTGCACAGCCGCGCCCAGTCGATAACCTGCATCGCGAGAGAAGCCCCAAACTGCCGAACGGCGTCGAAGATCCAGTTGAGTCGCAGGCCCTTTTTCTCGAATGGTTCGGCCGCAGCGAGAATAGCTTCGAAATTGGCTTGCGGGTTCTGTTTACGCAGCAACATCACACCCACAGAGAGCGTGACCTCAGCGTAGACCACATTCTGGGCCTGAAGTTGCTCGGCCAAATCTGTTGCAAGCAGCGCGAAGTCGGCCGGCTCCCGCACAAACGACGTCACCCACTTGAACGCTTCAATAAATGCACTGAAGTCTGTGTACGCGTATCGCTGGCGAACCTCATCTTCGGTGATGGTCAAGCCGTGGCGCGCGGCCAGTGTTGCGGCAACCGCTGGCCGAATGGAACCCTCAAGGTGCAGGTGCAGCTCGGCCTTGGGCATGGCGGCTATGTTTGAGGGGAGTTCGCGAAAGTTCACGGCAACCAGATCAGTGCGGCAACGGTGGCTTGCCCGCGTTGGTCCATGCGGTGAGCCAGTAAGAGCCTACATCCGTGGACGCATCGGACAGTTGCTTGATCAGCGGAGCTGCCGCGAAATTGTAAAACCGGTCGTAATACTCGTCCGTATACGAACTCAGTCCACGTTTCGCATTTCGATCCGCCAGAAGCAGTGCCTCGACAAGGCTGTGCGCGTTCAAGCAAGCGTCAAACGCGAAATCGGTTGGATCCGCGATGAAAAAAGCGTCGTGCGGATTCAAAGGGAAAAAAAAGCTGTAGCGGTCGATCAACATGGTATTGAACCGTTCGTTTACTCCGGATTGTCCCGTCATCTTGCCGTCATAGTTCTCGGTGGTGTTGAACGGATCGTGGGCTTCGGCTACGTAGTTGGCCAGGAATGCAGCGTCGAGCTTGGCTTCATCCCACCGGCCATTCTTCATATCGTCGGTCAGCTTGGCGCTGTACACGCCGATCTGCCAGGGAAGCAAACCTGTTGAATCGATTTTGGATTTGCTGTACTTCGAAATGGCAGCCTTGTAATTGCGCGGCAACGCTTCAAAAGGGAATTTGCCGTACTTATCGAGCTCAATGAAATGGTTTTGGCGTTCGTTCGGATGCTTGTCCAACTGATTCAGCGGGTCATTGACGTGCTGGACCAGGAAGCTTCGATTGTTCTCGAAAAATGGCCGCAATTCATAAGGAAGCGTGTCGACAGCCTTGTTCACGATTAACCGCTGGGCATTGTTGCCCCAGGCCAACAATCCTCGCGGCAGGCCCAGACTAATCGCCGCGAGAAACAGCAGCGCTGTGCCGGTGCTCCTGATGTTCGACAACCTTTGCCGGGGCATGAATTGTGTCCTTCGCAGAGCGCTCACCTGGTATGATTGGCCAACCTAAGCGTACTCTTTCTTCGTCCGTAGAAATAATAAATCACCAGGCCGATGATGAGCCATGAGAAGAATCGGAGCCAGTTCATGATCGGCAGGCCAGCCATCAATAACAAGCAAGTTACGATCGTGAGCACCGGAGCCATCGGACCGCCAGGGGCCCGGAAGGCGCGCGGCCGTTCCGGTTCACGATAGCGAAGAATCAAAACGCCACCCCCCACCAGAGCGAAGGCAAAGAGCGTCCCAATATTTGAGAGGTCCGCGAGCGTGCCAATATCCAGTAATCCGGCGGGAATCCCCACCACAAAACCTGCCAGCCAGGTGGAAAAATCCGGGGTGTGAAAACGCGGGTGCACTCGCCCAAAGATTCGCGGCAGCAAGCCATCACGCGACATCGCAAACCACACTCGCGCCTGCCCTAACTGGAAGACCAGCAGGGAAGAAATCATTCCCATCAACGCTCCAAATAGCACGATGAGCCGCACCCAGCCAAAGTGCAACTTCTTCATCGTGTTGACTACCGGAGCCGCGTCGTCCATCAGCGTCTGCCACGGCACCAAGCCGGTGAGAACCACCACCACGGCAATGTACAGAATTGTGCAGATAACCAATGTAGCGATGATGCCGCGGGGCAGATCACGCTGAGGGTTCTTGCATTCCTCGGCAGCGGTGGAGACGGAGTCAAAACCGATGTAGGTGAAGAACACGATCGATCCGCCCGTCAAAATGCCCGGCCAGCCATTCGGCGCAAACGGATGCCAATTCGTCGGATGAATGAAACGCGCGGCGAAACTGACGAACACCATGATCGCAACGATCTTCAGGAACACCATGACGTTGTTGGTTTCGGCCGATTCCTTAATTCCGCGCACAAGAATCACCGTGAGCAGCATCACGATGATGAACGCCGGCCAATTAAAACCGAAGTGCCACCCGGGACCGTAGATGGCGTTACCCTGCAGGTCCATCAAACCAGTGGGCAGATAAGCCGGAGAGATCCATTTGGGATCCGGATGCCATCCAAACCAGTCCAGCAAGTCCACGATGTGCGCTGAAAAACCAACGCTCACGGCCATATTACTTACGGCATATTCCAGGATGAGATCCCAGCCAATAATCCAGGCGATCAACTCCCCCATGGTCGCGTAAGTGTAGGTGTACGCACTGCCGGCGATCGGGATCATAGCCGCGAGCTCTGCGTAACACACTGAAGCGAAGCCGCACACAATTGCCACCAGGATGAACGACAGTGCAATAGCTGGACCCGCACCAGGGCGTCCGAAGGAAGTGGAGCGCGTGATTAGGTATTGCAGAAGTGGCGCATTTAGAACCGACGATACCTGCAGCTTTTGCCCCGCAATGGCCGTACCCACCACGGTGAAAATGCCAGAGCCAATCACTGCACCGATGCCCAGGGACGTCAGGCTCAGCCATCCCAACGATTTTTTAAGTTTGATTTCTGCGTTTTCGGAGTCCGATAGAAGCTGGTCAATGCTTTTACAGCGGAACAGTGGTGACGCCACTCAAGCTCTCCGATCGCATCCGGCCGTATGCCTTCCCTGCGGTTCGTGGCCCAAAATCTGCGTAGGATGAATGGGCTTCACTTTATCGCGAGTCGATGAACCGCGCAACCGGCCCAGGCGCTTTTGGGCCACCCTGATATCTGAAGTTTAGATTGGTTGCAGTTGGGCGTAGCGCTCGACAAATTTCTTGGTGCCGCGGCCCGGGAAGCTGACGCTCACACGCCGGTCATCGTCCTCACCTTCGACACCAACAACTGTGCCCACTCCATATTCGGGATGGCGGACTTTCTGACCCATCAACGGGTCCGTATTCTTGCCGCGTTTGATGGCGGAGGATCCAAAGGATGGCGACGAGGACGCACGCCGCTGTGGTGGACGCTGGGTGGGCGCGGGTGCGCCTCGGGCGCGGCGAACAAATTCCTCGGCCGAGTAGGAATATTCCGGGTCTGGCTCGTAACGGCGTGATTCGCCAATCTCCGCCATGGAACCGCGCACCGTGTCCACAAGCTCTGTGGGGATCTCGCCGAGAAACCGGCTTGGAAGAGAAGCGCGCATCTGCTGTTCGTTGCCGAAAATCCGGCGATACACGGCGCGTGTCAACGTCAAGGAATTGCGCGCCCGCGTCATGCCCACGTACACAAGGCGCCGTTCCTCTTCGATGCCCTTGTCCTCGTTCACCGAACGGCTGTGCGGACAAATGCCTTCCTCCAACCCAGTCAGGAACACGTGGTCGAATTCCAGCCCCTTTGTGCTGTGCAACGTGATCAACGTTACTCCCGGTTTGTCCTCAAAGGCATCGGCATCGCTAACCAAAGCCGCCGCATCCAGAAAATCAGTGAACGATTCTCCAGTCTCTTGGCTTTCCGCAACCGCCCGCGCCAACTCCTCCAGGTTTTCCATCCGTGCTACGTCGTCCGGCGTGTTGCGGTCCCTCAACATCGGCATATACCCGGTTTCTTCCAACAAAAAACGCAGGAATTCAGCGGGCTCTTTGGTGTCATAGGCTTCCCGGAGGCGCACGATAAGTTCACGAAAGGAGCGCAACGGCGCGACAGCGCGCGTGGAAGCCGGGGAAGTCATTAACGACTCAATCGAATCCCAAAGCGAAAGTTTCTCGCGGTCCGCAATCTCCCGCAAGGCATCGACCGTGGTTTTTCCAATTCCGCGCGCAGGAACATTCAACACACGCAACAGCGATATGTCATCCTCGGGGTGCAGTGTCAGCCGCACATACGCAAGCGCGTCTTTCACTTCGGCGCGGTTGTAGAAACTGAATCCCCCTACAAGCTTGTAGCGAATCCCACGCCGGCGAAACACCTCTTCAAATGAACGAGACTGGAAATTCGTGCGGTATTCGACGGCGCAGGTCTGATCCGGATCGTCGCCAAGGATGCGCTCCACTTCTCCGGCGATGAATTCAGCCTCCGCCTGGGCATCGCGCGCTTCGTAGTAGCGGAGGTTCGCGCCTTTCTCTTTCTCCGCTCGTAGCGTCTTGCCCAGGCGGTCGGGGTTATTCGAAACCACGGCCGCGGCGGCATCCAGAATCGCCTGCGTCGACCGATAGTTTCGTTCCAGCCGCACCACCTTAGCGGATGGAAAGTCCTGCGAAAAACTCAGCAGAATAGAAACGTCGGCGCCCCGCCAGCGGTAAATCGACTGGTCCTCGTCGCCGACCACGCAAACGTTCCGCTGCTCATTGGCAAGCAGACGCACCAGGTCATATTGCACGCGATTGGTATCTTGATACTCGTCGACGTGAACGTAAGCAAAACGCGCCCGCCAGCGCTCCCGAACATCCGCAGACTCGCGCAGCAGTTGCGCCGAGCGCAGTAACAAATCGTCAAAATCCACGGCTTTGCTGTGTTTCAGCAAATCCTCATAGGCCGCGAAAATGTCCGCAACTTTCCGCGTATCCAGCGCAAACGCTGTTGCTCTTAGCTGCTCCGGAGAATGCCCATGGTTCTTGGCGTAACTGATGCGGCTAAGCACATTACGCGGCGTCAGGCCGTCCTCTTCGATCCTCAGGCGGCCCATGGCCAGTTTGACTGCCGCCAACTGGTCGTCGTCATCATAGATTGCAAAGTCTTTCGGCAGCCCGGCGTGGACGGCTTCCCGCCGCAAAAGGCGGGCACAAAGTGAATGGAAAGTGGAAATCCACGGACGTGCAGGGGGAACGCCAGCGCGCAGCAGCAGATCCGTCACTCTATTCTGCATCTCTTCAGCGGCTTTGTTCGTGAATGTCACCGCCAGAATGCGCTCTGCGGGAGTGCCCTTGGAAATGAGATTGGCCATCCGAAACGTGATGGCGCGCGTCTTTCCCGTACCTGCGCCGGCAAGGATCAAGACCGGGCCTTCGGTAGTTTCGGCGGCGAGGCGTTGCTCAGGGTTCAATCGGTCTAGGAAATTTTGCATTGGGTTTGAAAGAAAAGGATTCTTGTCGACACTCCATGGTAGCCGACGGCACTGTACTGGGCAAATCAGCCAAAGAATGCCTGTGGATTTTTCATTCCAGATTTAATACGGATTTAATTCGCGGAATCGTGTCCTAGTGCGATATCGAAGTAAGAAAGGGGCTGATTGTCGCCCATCGAAACGATGTTGGGGAAGTACAAGTGCGCGTTCTGTAGCAAGTCCACTTCGCCCCGTAAATCAAAATAGATCAGGCCCTCCACCGTGCTACGTCCCGCCACGATGTTCGTCGGCAGACCTGCATTCTGGCAAGCGTCGCGAAGAGCGGTCCAGTTCGAATCCCGGCTGGCGCGCCCACTATGGGGTACCGGTATTGGCAGCGGAACGCGTTTGGCGGTCGGATCTTTTCCGTTGTCCTTCAGCATGACCGTATCGGCAACATCTTCGGCGGAGAGGGAAACGAGTTCCTGACGGCTTTCCTCGCTGAGCTGCACGAGCAGCCGAATGCTTTGCACATTCACTTTGAGCCCGTGATCGTTGTCGTTGCGGAAGCTGACGTGGATGGCCACGATACCCTTCGAGAACGGAGATTTCTTGGGGAATTTCTCTTTATACTGGCTTGCCTCGGTCCAGGGCTCAACCCCGATGGTCACGCCCTCATGCGAGTCTGTGATTGCGGCATGTTCGGTAGCGGTCGACTTCGCCGGAGCCCGGTTTGAATCATTGTTTTGCGCCGAGAGCGAAATAGCAGCAACCGCGAACACAACAAAGGCAAGCAAGTTTCGCATAGCGCTATAATAAACTGTTTGCATCCTGAGGCCTTCGATTCGTGGGGAAGAAGCGGGGTTGCCCTTGCTTCCGAAACCTTGGGCGATCACAAATCCCGAATCTGACCGGAGTCCAAATCGAGTGTATTTCGTTTATAGCATATTGATGGGTCTGGCGGCCCTATTAACGGCACCCTATTGGTTGATTCAGGGTTTGCGGCACCGAAAATATTTTTCCAACCTCAGCGAGAGACTCGGATTTTCGCTGCCGCGCCTGGAACCCCTTCCCATTAGCCGGCTGGGTGCCATCTGGATTCACGCCGTCTCCGTTGGTGAAGCTCTCTCTGGAATAGCGTTAGCTAAGCGGTTGAAGGAAACATATCCAAAAAGGCCATTGGTTATCTCCACGACCACTCTGACCGGTTACGCGCTTGCAAAAGAGCGTATGCCCTTTGCCGACGCAGTGTTTTTCTATCCTTTCGACTGGGCCTTCTGCGTGCGTCGGGTCCTGGCCGCGGTGAAGCCCTCCTTGATCATCGTGCTCGAAACAGAAATCTGGCCCAATTTCCTTCGTGAATCGCGACAACGAAACATCCCCGTAATCTTCGCGAGCGGGCGCATTTCCGACCGATCCTTCGCGCGTTACCAGAAATATCTCGGGCTCGTTGGTTTCTACTTGCGGCCGTTTCTTGCCTCCGTTCTGCGAAACCCCGCGGCTTTTCTGATGCAGACGCCCGCCGACGCCGATCGCATCCACGCGTTGGGCGCGCCCGCGGACCGCGTAAAGGTGAGCGGCAACTTGAAGTACGACATGGTTCTGCCGGAGGCAACTCCCCTTTCCGCATGGTTAGCGGAGGAATGCAAACGCCGTCAGCGCTGGCCGATTATTGTTGCGGGAAGTGTCGTGTCCACCGAAGAACCCTTGGCGCTGATTGCTTTTGGCGTGGTCCAGGGTGACTTTCGTAACGCGTTACTCGTGCTTGCTCCGCGGAAGCCGGAGCGCTTTGGTCCGGCCGCCGAATTCATCGAAGAGTCCCATAGGAAATTTGTACGCCGCTCGGAATTGCCTGTTCCCGGCCCTGGAATCAGCCCCAAACCTTCAGCAAATTCGAAGGGAATTCCCGACGACGTCACAGTACTTCTCCTCGACAGCATTGGTGAACTCGCTTCCCTCTACCGATTGGCCGACGGTGCTTTTGTCGGTGGCTCACTCGTGGAGGCGGGCGGCCACAACATTTTGGAGCCCGCCGCCTTTGGAAAAGTCCCTGTCTTTGGGCCGTCCATGGAAAATTTTGCGGAAATCGCCGCGCGCTTTGTGCAGACGGGCGCTGCAATTCAGGTGGAAAGTCCGGAGGATGCGGGAGTGGAATGGATCCACTTGCTGAAGGATCCTGAAAAAATGAAGCGGATGGGCGATGCCGCCAAACAACTCGTCGAGAGCAGCCGTGGCGCGCTGGATCGCGTGATGGCAGAAGTGGCCAAGCAGTTCGGTGGCGCAACGCAATGACGCTTCCACCGCTGCTGCGGTTGTTGCTGTGGCCGCTCTCCGTGCTCTATGGGATGGTAACCAAATGGCGCGCGCGGCTGTACGCAAAGGGAATTCTTAAACAAAACAGGCTGAGTCGTCCGGTCATCAGCGTCGGCAACCTAACCGTCGGCGGTACAGGCAAGACCCCGATGATCATCTGGCTGGCGGAACGCCTCCTGGCGGAAGGAAAGCGCGTGGGCATCTTAAGCCGCGGTTACAAAGGCAGCGGCGGCACCAGCGATGAAATCGAATTGATGAAAACTCGGCTACAGGGGCGTGCGCTGTTCGGCGTGGGGGCGGATCGTTTCGAACAGGGAAAAAAGCTGGAGCCCGGCATCGACGTGTTCCTGCTTGACGACGGCTTTCAGCACCTCCAACTGGCGCGCGACGTGAACATTCTGTTGATCGACGCGGCTCAGCCCCTTGCCAAACAAACCATGCTTCCCACCGGCCGTTTGCGTGAACCCGTTTCTGCTATGATCCGCGCCGATCTCCTGGTGTTCACCCGCACGGAGACCGCACCCGGCACGGATGCGGCTGTCGAAAAATTCCAGGAGTATCCGGTGTTTTGTGCCGCCACGCGCTTGCTTGGCTTTCACCGCTTCCCGGAAGGAACCGAACTGTTGTCTTCGGATCAGATCGGGACAGGTCCGTTCTACGCCTTCTGCGGTATCGGCAACCCACGCGCTTTTTTCCAGGACCTGAGGAATTGGAATCTCACGCTCGCGGGCCAGTGTGAATTTGCGGACCATCACCGTTACGACACTCGCGATGCTGCTGAACTGGAAGCGGCAGCGCGGGCTGCAGGTGCACAGGCGCTGCTAACCACCGAAAAAGACGCGCAGAACTTGGCGAGCATCGATTTCGCTGAGCTTCCAGTCTATGTTGCTGTGATCGACTTACTAATCTCGAAGGAAACTTCGTTCCTGTCGCTCATCCACGAAAAGCTGGATAGCAGAATGTGTCTGGCATGAAAATCCTGATCCGAGCCACAAACTGGATCGGCGACGCGATCATGGCTTTGCCCGCGTTACGCGCCGTAAGGGGCAAATTCCCTGATGCACATATCGCCATCGTGGCCCGGCCCTATGTAGCTGATATCTATCGGGACCAGGGCATCTGCGATGAACTCATCGGCTACGATCCGAAAGCCGAACACCGCGGATGGAAGGGCAGAGAACTGCTGGCGCAGGAGTTGCGTGCGCGTAAATTCAATATCGCTTTACTCCTCCAGAATGCCTTTGATGCCGCCTGGCTGGCCTGGCGCGCGGGCGTGCCGCAGCGTATTGGTTATGCCCGTGACGGCAGAAGCCTCCTGCTGACTAAGGCCATTCCCGTGCCAAAACACGGTGAGATTCCCCCGCACGAAAAATTCTACTATTTGGAACTGTTGCGCAGCGCCGGCTGGATCGACGCCTTGCAAGACGATCCACACATCACGCTGCGGGTCCCCGAGTCAGCGCGACAGCGCGCCACGGTGACTCTCCTCGAAGCCGGTGTGCGGCCTAACGCGTTGCGTATCGCGGTCGGCGCGGGGGCTTCCTATGGTTCTGCGAAGTGTTGGCCACCCGACCGCTTTGCAAAGGTTCTCAACTCGATCTTGTCGCAAACTGACGCTGACGTGGTTTTGTTCGGCACCGCGGGGGAAGCCGCCGTCTCTTCTGCGATCGCCAGCGAACTGCGCCGCGCACCCATCGACTTGACGGGGAAAACGCCAATCGCAGACTTGCCCGCCCTGCTGTCGCAATGCCATCTGTTCTTGGGGAACGATTCGGGGGCAATGCATGTCGCTGCCGCTGTTGGCCTTCCGGTTGTTGCTATATTCGGGCCAACCGATCCCAAGGGCACCGCTCCCGTCACGCCGAGTGCGACGCTGGTTCAGCAAAAACCTTACTGCAGTCCATGTTTCCTTCGGCGTTGCCCCACAGACCATCGCTGCATGAAGGCAGTCACGCCGGAAATGGTAGAAGCCGCCATGCGCGCGCAACTTTCGGAGGTGTCTTCTGCCTGACCCAACTGCTCCTAAGCCCGCGGTCTTCCTGGACCGCGACGGCACCATTGCCGAAGAAGTTGGTTACTTGAATCACGTCGATAGATTTCGTATGTTTTCTTTTGCAGGGGCAGCCATACGTCGCTTGAATGACGCGGGTCTGGCTGTGATTGTAATAACCAACCAGTCCGGGGTAGCTCGCGGCTATTTCCCCGAGTCGCTCATACAGCAAGTGAATGAGCGCATGCAGAGCGAACTGGGCGTTGCGGGCGCCCGTCTGGATGGTATTTACTATTGCCCGCATGGTTCGGCTGCCGCCTGCAATTGCCGCAAGCCGAATACGGGAATGATTGAGCGTGCGGTGCGCGAACACAATCTTGATCTGTCTCGCTCGTATATAGTGGGAGATCGTTACGGCGACATGGAGTTGGCTTTTCGCGCGGGCTGCAAAGCGATCTTTGTGCGGACCGGGTACGGCCTGGGCGAAGAAACCTGGCACGGCAAAGACTGGCCGCGCCAACCGGATGCGATTGTCGATACCCTGCAGCACGCCGCGGATTGGATTCTGGTGCAAACGCGATGAAGCGCGAAAACAAACATAAAGACACCTCAGGCGCGGTGGACTTGCTGGCGCTCGCTGATTTGGTGGAGCGCTTCGAAGGAAAACGTGTGGTTGTTGTCGGTGATTTCGTCGCGGATTCTTTTCAATTTGGCAACATCACGCGCGTCTCCCGTGAAGCTCCGGTGTTGATTTTGCGTCACCGGGAGACGCGCATCCTGCCTGGCGGCGCTGCCAACGCAACCAAAAACCTGGCCGCGCTGGGCGCTCGAGTGATGCCAATCACCGCGGTAGGAGATGATGCCGCGGGAAATTGGCTGGTGCAAGCGTTCCGTGAGATGAAGGTTGATACTTCGGGAATTCTCCGCATCAAGGGCGCCCTAACACCTACCAAGACCCGCTTTCTTGCGGGTTGGACTCATACCGTGGGTCAGCAGGTGCTGCGCGTCGATTACGAGCCCCAGTCTCAGTTGGCGGAAAAGCATCGCAACAGGATCCAGCAGCTCTTGAACGCAAAATTGAAAAAAGCGGATGCCTTCGCCATTTCCGACTATGGTCTAGGTGTTGTTAACCCCGAGTTGATTCGACACGCACTCGCGCGCGCGAAGCGAAATATTCCCGTCAGCCTGGATTCACGATTTCAATTGCTGGCCTACAAACGCGCCGGAGTTACCACCGCCACACCGAACGAGGCGGAAATGGAAGCGCTCCACAACACCACCATTGGCCAGGACGTCTCCAAACTGGAACGCAGCGGCCGTGAAGTCCTGAGCGAGATGAAATTGCAATCGCTAGTGGTTACGCGAGGGAAGGACGGCATGGCCATTTTCCAACCTGGCGAAAAAACCGTGCTCATTCCGGTGCACGGCAGCGATCAAGCCGTCGACGTGACCGGCGCCGGCGATACGGTTCTTGCCGCCTACACTCTCGGCTTGGCCAGCGGCGCTTTCCCGGTCGAAGCGGCACATATTGCGAATATCGCGGGTGGCCTCGTGGTCATGAAGAGGGGAACAGCTACGGTGTCTCGCAACGAACTCCTGGAAGCCATTCGAAAGGCTGCTTCGGAGGTGGCCCTCTAGGCACTTTCTATGCGGTCCGCCCAATCCAAAATTCATTCTCGCGAATTTGTCCGTGCCGCCATCGGTAAATTGCAGCGACAGGGCAAGCGAGTCGTGCTGGCCAACGGCTGCTTCGATACGCTGCATGTGGGCCACGTCCGCTATCTTGCCGGGGCAAAACGCGAAGGCGATATTCTGGTTGTAGCGGTCAATGCGGACTCCAGCGTCCGCGGCTTGAAGGGGCCGGGCCGGCCCGTTCTCGACGAACAAGCCCGCGCGCAATTGGTAGCCTCGCTGCGCGATGTCGATTTCGTGGTGCTCTTCGCAGAGCCCAATGTCGAATCCTTGCTCGAAGATATCCGTCCGGACGTTCACGCAAAAGGCACGGACTACAGCACGGAAACTGTTCCGGAGCGCGCAGCCTCCGATCGCCTCGGTATCCGCGTAGCCATCGTCGGCGATCCGAAGGAACACTCCACGCGCGCATTCCTCGACGCCATTCGGAAAGGGCCCCATGGCTGACCAACGCTTTGTGGTGGTTCGCCTCGGCTCGCTCGGCGACATCGTTCACACCTTTCCGGCCGTTGCGGCACTGCGGGAATCGTTTCCTACGGCAGAAATCGTATGGCTCACGCATCCTCGATGGGCAGAATTGGCGGCCTGCAGCGGACTCGCCACGGAAATCTGGCCCGTCGATTCGCGCGACCTTGCTTGCGTGCGCCACGTCATCGGTAGACTTCGCGATCACCGGTGGGACGCGGCCATCGATTACCAGGGCCTGTGGAAGGCGGCGTTTCTTCCTTTTTTCGGCGGCGTGCCTAAACGCATCGGCTTTTCTTCCGCCACCATCCGCGAATTTGGTGTCCCCATTCTCTATACCGACAGCGTGGATTGCCACGGCACGCATATCGCGGATCAAAATGGCGAACTCTCTCTTCGTGCGGGCGCGAAGCAAGCGGTCAGCCGCGTTGTCCTGCAGGTTGCGGATGCGGATGCTGCACGAGTGCGCGCAGATCTGGCGAAGGAAGGTCTCGGACAATATATTGTCCTCAGCCCTGGCGGCGGATGGCGTTCGAAGTGTTGGCCCGCAGATCGCTTTGGCGCTCTTGCTCAAAAGATTCGCCAAGAACTCGCCCTGCCTTGCGTCATAAACTATGGCCCGGGCGAAGAATCTCTTGCGGCGGAAGTCCAAGCGGCCAGCGGCGATTCCAAACCCACTTCCTACGATGGCGAAATGGGTACGTTGCGAGCTCTTCTGCGAGACGCTCAGTGCATCGTCGGTGGGGATACGGGGCCGCTGCATCTTGCCGTAGCCCTCGGCACCCCGGCCGTAGCACTATTTGGGCCGACAGATCCACAACGCAACGGCCCCTACCCTCCAGGGGAAATTGTTTTGCGAAGTCCGAAAGCCGTTACGACTTATGGTCGTTCGGATACTACCGACCCTTCGCTGCTCGATCTTTCGGTAGGCGATGTGTTTGACGCGGTAAAACAACGTCTGGAAGCCCGCCCGTGACGGCGCTGAATTTCTTCGCGCGCTGGCGCGTGCGTCTCGGCTATTTACTCGCCCTCGTCGTGATTTGGCTGGCCAGACCGACTCCGCGTTCGATCATTCTTGGGGCAGTTCTTGGTTCCGTTGGTTTGTGGATTCGCGCCTACGCTGCCGGATACCTCCATAAGCAGGAAGTTCTTACCGTGACCGGGCCGTATGCGCGTACCCGCAATCCTCTTTACTTTGGCAGTAGTTTCCTGACCGTGGGCGCTGCCGTCGCGATGAATTCGCTGTGGGCCGCGGCATTGCTCCTCACGTACTTCGCTCTCGTGTACTCCTTGGTGATGCGCCGCGAGGAATTAGAACTGCGCCAGCAGCACCCAACCGCCTATGCCACTTATGCGGCCGGGGTGCCAATGTTTTTCCCCAGGCTCATTGTTAAAGAAAAAGCGGCGAGCGGCGCAGGCTTTTCGTGGGCTCAATACCGGAAGAATCATGAATACCAGGCAATGCTCGGGTTTGTCCTATTGCTGATTGGCTTGGTCGTGATCTGGTGGCTGCGGCTTCACTGATGCCACCGCCCGGGTCGAGCACTCTACAAAACAACTCACTTCCAAAGTATGACCATCCGTCAAGATTTTTACAGCCCCATCCTGGTCCGTCCTGAATATCCGAGTGCCACTTTCCCTCAGCCTCTCGAGAAGCTCAGGACTTGGATGGCCGTACGGGTTTTCCTCTCCCGCTGAGATGATCGAAATCTGAGGAGACACGGCGCTGAGGAACTCCGGTGTGGTCGAATTCTTGCTGCCATGATGGCCGACCTTCAACACGTCGGCGTGGAGAAAAGCTGGCTCATTCTCACTCAGCATCTGATACTCAACCTGTTTCTCAGCGTCGCCAGGTAAGAGGATGGTGCGGTCGCCATATTGCAGCCGAGCCACCAGCGAATCATTGTTCTTTGCCTGAAGAGCGACCTCCTCAGGCGCAATTTCCGGCCAAAGAATGTTGATGCGAACGCCGTCCCATAAAAAGCTTTGTGCGCGTCGCTCATGCTCCACCGAAATGTGAAGACTTGCTGCGAGCTCCTTCAGTTTCGCGAATGCTGGCGCCGCAGTCTCACGTCCCAGCAGCAGCCGGGAAACGTGGAAATTCTGCAATACTGCGGTTAGTCCTCCGATGTGGTCTTGGTGTGCATGGGTTAAGGCAACCGCATCTAATTTCTGAAAGCCACGCGACCACAGGTACGCGGATACCGCCTCTTCCCCCGGATCAGGCCCCAGATGTTCTTCGCGTCCTCGGAAGCCTTCGAAGGCTCCGCCACCATCGATCAAAAGTGTGCTGCCCTTCGGCGATACCACCAGAATGGAATCGCCCTGCGCGACGTCCAACACGGCGACCTCCAAATCATTGGCAGTAATTGTCGGACGAAACGGATGAAGGGCGATCATTGCGGCTAGCAAAATCAGCAGCAAAGACAGCACGCTCCATTCCCAGCGCCGCACTGCTTGCCCCCGCCGCAGCCGGATGGCCATAACGAGAGCGATCAGGAGGAAGCTCGCTGTCACCCACGCCGGGGGAGCAGGAATCCGGTAACTGCCGCGGGGAACTGCAGCGAGGAAAGACACAATTCGCTGTTGCGCGAACACCAGCCACACAAGCGGATGAGCGATCAGAACAGCAAGCCGCGGGAATATGCTAGCAATCCCGAGACTGAAGAATCCTAACGGCACGATCACTCCGGTAAGAGGCACGGCGAATAAGTTGGCGACTGGTCCTAAAAGTGAAACGCGATGAAAGTCGCGCGCCATCAACGGCAACATGCCTAGTTGCAAAACGAACGAAAGGACGAAAAGTTCGGCAACCCGAAAGCCCGCATGGGCCGTCTGCGCGCCGAGGTCCTGTGCCCACTTTGCGGAACGGTCGTTCAGGCGCGATGTCAGCGTATAGAGCGCATCGCGAAAATCGAGACGGAACTGCACCAGCGCTGGCACATGGCCCGCGTCTCGCGTGACGTCTCGCCAATTCTCCAGAGCACACAGAAACGGTTGCACGGATCGCTGTATCAGCGGCAGCGCCAGGCCTGCAATCGCGCCAATCGCTAAAAAAGAAAGCAAAAAACCAGTGTCGGTCACAAACTTGGGATCGGCAATCAACAGCGCCAGGGCCGCCAGCCCCGCGGAATTCAGCAAGTCCAGCCGCCGGTAAAAGTAAGATCCCAGGATCACCACCGCCGCCATCAACGCCGCACGCAACACCGGCGCACGTTGTTCGACAACCGCCACATACGCAAACAGTGCGGTGAGCACAAACAATGTTTTCACAGTTTGTGGCAGGCGGAGTTTCCGCGCCAGCCAGAACAAAAAGTACGCTAGGGCTCCGACGTGCAGTCCCGCCACAACCAGAACATGGAATACGCCGGTTTTCTGGAAATCGACGGATTCCTCACGATCTACGAAGCTGCGGTCGCCCAAAAGCATTGCTCTCAAGATTCCGGCGGTTTGCTGCGACTGAGGAAACATGCTGTCCACGCGGTCGCGCAGCCGGCCACGCAGCGTCGCAATACGCGTTTTCAGCGTGGGCGGCTTCCCGCCAATCCTCTCAAGAAGCGTGCTCGCCCGAAGAGTCGTTAGTACGTGGATGTCTTGTCGGGCGAGAAACTCGCGCCGGTCGAATGCCCCTTCGTCTTTGTAGACGAGCGGAAGCCGCGCTTCGCTCAACAGAGAAATTTGGTCTCCTGCGTGTAGCTCCGGCAGACCAGCGTCATTTTCTCTTGGAGTAAAGCCCACGCGCATCCCACCGCTCACCGGCACATAGCCTTCGGCCGTTTCCACGCCTTCTAGGCTCATCTCTAGCCCATAGCCCCAAGGCAGTCGCGAAGGTTCGCCTCGCAAGACGCCGTGCCAGCGAAGCGGAGTTCTCTGTGGAATTTGATGAGAGGAAAAACGCGCCAGGATGTGCTCGGCTGGGAGCGGCTGCTCGGCCACGCACGCGCCAAGAGCGCCTAACCCAGCCCAAACGATCAGAGAAACAATTGCGGAAGACCAAACGAAATTACGCCAAGCCAAACCCAAGCTGAGAAGCAAGAGACCAACCACAGTCGCGAACAGCAGTGCGAGGAAAAGACTATGTGCTGCTTGAGAAGAAGAAATGCGCCACAGGCCGAGCCATATGCCGCCAGCAAACGCAGCGGCTATTGCAACAGCCGGAAGTTTCATGACACTCTTCGCAACCTCACCAGCGTTTCGATATGGAAAGTCTGCGGAAACAAGTCAAACAGATGCACTTCGGCAATCTCATACTTATGTTCTGCAGATACTCCGGACTCCGGCTTGCGTTCCGAGGCTGTCAGAACTGCCAGATCGCGCGCCAACGTGGCAGGGTCGCACGATAGATAGGCAATGTCCTGAGCCCCCAGGTTGGCAAGCCGGGCAGCGGTGTCCGCACCAAGGCCCGCGCGCGGAGGATCAAGAACGACGAAATCCGGCTTTTCTTGCTCCTTCTTCAGGAACTCCTCGGTATGTTCGTTCTCCGAAATCACGGAAGCCCCGGCGGTTTCGGCGTTCTGGCGGAGGTCGCGCGTCGCGGAAAGGTTTGCATCCACACTGACGACCTTGGAGAATGCCTTTGTCAGCGGCAAGGTGAAAAATCCCACTCCCGCGTATAGGTCCAACGCGTAGCCGCCCTTCGCGCCACCGGCGATCGTCTGTAACAGGTCCTCTACCAGGAAACGGTTCACTTGGAAAAACGAGAGATGGTTCACGCGAAAGCTGAATCCGCCAGCCTTCTGGATCAAGTAGCCCGGGCCGTCCAGTTCGAACCTGTTCTTACTCTGATCCAGCATTAACAGGCTTTCCAGAGCAGGCAGTGCTGCCTTGAACTTGCCGCACAACGCCTTTGGCGGTTCCACGAATCGCTCGAATGCCACGTTGAGGGCGATCCTTTCATCTGCGCCGTCCGCAAATGCCTCAATTTCCAAGATTCCGGGGGGAAGGGAATTAGCCCGCGCCAAATCCTGCAATTGCCCAAACGTTTCCGCGAGCCTTGGCGAAAGCACCGGGCATTGATCGATGGGCAGGATATGAGCACTCTCGGGCAGGAAATAGCCGAACGCACGTGGCATCGCATCGCGAAACGCCCACTGCGCCCGATTGCGATATTCGTAAGGTTGCGCCGTGTGCTCCTGGATCGCACCCTCCCATTGCACGCCACCCAGTCGCGACAGCGTTTCCCGCAAAATCTCTGTCTTTAGTCGCACCTGTTCCGCGATCTCGATGTGTTGGTAATGGCAACCACCGCAAACGCCAAAGTGCGGGCAACTAGGAGAGATACGAGAAGGCGACGGCTGCTCCACGTGCATCAGATTCGCGTGGATCAGCTTCTTTTTGCGCACCCGAACGGAAGCTCGCACCTGCTCTCCGGGAAGCACAAACGGCACAAATATGGTATTGCCTTCAGCGTGCGCCAATCCTTCACCGCCGTAAATAAGCTTCTCAATTGATAACTGTAACTCATCAGCCATAATTGTTCAATCCTGTCGTTTGTACCGCTCAATAAAAGTAATAAAGGCTCAATCGCGGCAGTTGATATTCGTCAAGCAAACGCTTTTGCGAGTATTGCTTCTCTACCAGAGCCAACTGTTCCGCTTTCATTTTGCGCCGATAGCTGGCCAGTTGCGAATCCACTTCGCGCCGGATCTTCAGCATCAACTGCTCAGGAGCATGCGTTAGTAGTGCCGCATGAATCTTTTCGTCCAGAATCGTCAGTCGCCGTTCCAGGTCTTCCAGGTCCAGAATTCCCGGTGCCTCCAACAGCGTCTCGGAGGCAGCCACTTTTCCCGCAATTTCCCGTAGAAATGCCCCCAGGCTCGCCTCCGCGTTTTCTATGCGGTCAGCGGCCTTCCGCAACATTTCCGCGTTGCGCTGCAGGTAAACTCGCAATTCCGGCCTCGCAAACGGTTCCTTCGCCTCGGCCCTCGCCGCTGGCTGTGCTCCCGCAGCAGCCTCCTGCTGATCCTGAGCCGCGTCCAGGACCGCGTCTGTGCAGTAGGCCAGGCTCTTTAACGGCTTGCCCGCGCCGCGCCGTGATCTTTGGTAGCTTTCAAATGCCCGGTCGATTCCTTTTAGCGCCGCCTCCAGGGGCACGCCTGCCTTCTGCCAAGTCTCCATGATGGCCCAATCCAGTGGAGAAACCAGAAGATGCGCTCCACGCTTCTTCCAGAAGTGCTCCTCGATTTCCGTAAAATAGTTAAAGTAATTCCAGTTATCCATGTCGAGAGCACGTGGGGACCACCCCCAGGTCAACGGGGCGCTTTCTTCAGTTTTGAGAGTTCGGGCCTCGGCGGGGCGGCTTTGGGCAGTTCGTGATGTCCGTCAACCGTTTGATTCTTTGCCCAGATGTAGCGCAACCCTGTCAGCGTCAGAAATTCGTCGACATGCTGGATATGCTTCGAACCGCGCGACACTAATCGCGCTTGGCCGCCGGTAGCCACTATTGCGGGCTCAGCTTTCATCTCCTCTTTAATTCGCGCCAAGATCCCATCCACCATATCCACCGCGCCGTAGTACAGCCCCGCCTGGATATTTGTCACTGTGTTTGTACCGATGACCTTGCCCGGATCCTTAATCTCCACCCTTGGCAGCCGAGCCGTACGCGAAAACAGCGCCTCCGACGCAATGCCAATCCCCGGCGCAATCACTCCTCCCAGGAATTCACATTTTGCGGAAATCACATCAAATGTAATAGCCGTACCGAAGTCCACCACCACGCATGGGCCCCCAAATTGGTGGAATGCCGCCACCCCATTCACGATGCGGTCCGCGCCCACTTCCATCGGATTGTCCACATGCACGGACATGCCCGTTTTCACTCCCATCTCGACGAAAAGGGCTTTCTTGCCCAGGTACAGCCGCGACATTTCAGCCAGCGTCCAGTTCAGCGGCGGCACCACAGAGCTGATGATCACGCCGCTGATCATTTCCTTGTTCAAGCCAGCTAACGAGAACAGGTTGCGCGTCAGCACACCGTATTCGTCTACCGTCTGCGTGCGCGCGGTGGTCAGCCTCCAGTTGGCGATCAGTTCCTCTTCCCGGAATACGCCCAGCACCGTGTTGGTGTTGCCCACATCGATCGTCAGCAGCATTGTTCAGCGAACCTCGGTTACATCCCCGGCGATTACGGTTACCAGCGGACCGCTATCTCTGGCCACCAGCAGAAGGCCTTCCGGGCTAAGCCCCGCCGTCGTTCCTGCATAGCTTTCCGTGCCTGTATCCACGCGCACCCGGCGTCCTTTGGCGAACGAGGTCACGCTTTCGAAGCGCTGCACGACGAATCCAGGGCCTTCACGCAGGAACCGATTGTAGTCGTTCTCGAATTGCGTCAGCAAACGCGCCATCAATTCCAGGCGGTAACTCATCCGCCCCGATTCCTTCCGAATCGATGTGGCAATCGCAGACAGTTCCGCGGGAAATTTCTCCTGGTTCACGTTGATGCCGATGCCGACAATCACGAACCGAACGAGGTTCGGCTCCGCGTGCATCTCCGTCAGGATTCCCCCAAGTTTCTTGCCATTCAGCATCAGGTCGTTCGGCCACTTCAATTCCGTAACCAGTCCGGTCTGCGCCGCGATCGCCGCGTGGGCGGATACTCCCGCGAGCATCGTGAGCAATGGTGCCTGCGCCGGCGACAGTTTCGGCCTCAGCAACACCGTGAAGTACAAACCCGCGCCCTTCTCCGAATGCCAGTTCCGCCCGGAACGGCCCCGGCCCGCCGTTTGCGCCTCTGCCATCACCACGGTTCCTTCCGGTTCGCCCGCGTAACCCAGTTCCATCGCCACGCGATTGGTGGAATCCGTCTTGAAGAAATGAAAAACGCGTTTGCCGAACAAATTGCCCTTCAAACGCTTGCGCAAAAGATCCGGCGTCAAAACATCAGGCACTTTTTCCAGGAAATATCCGGTGCTGCGCTGCCCCTTCACCTGCACGCCCAATTTCCGCAGTTCTTCGACCCAACGCCATACCGTCGAACGAGACATTCCCGTCTCGCGCGCAATTCGCGCACCGCTGATCACAATCGTAGCATTCTCGGACAGCAATGTGAGAAGCGCTGCCAGCCTTCGATCGGTTGTTCCTGGTAACGAAGCTGTTTGGGGCATTCGGCCCTGGTCCTGTGATTCTGCCGGTCCTAGCTTACTTTCCCTGCAGCATATCGACAAGTAGGCTGAAGTCCGCATGCGGGGCGGAATGCGTCAGTGCTCCGGAGGACAAGTAGTCCGCGCCGGTTTCCGCGTAGGCCCGCACGTTGGCCAAGGTGACCCCACCCGAAATTTCCACGATGCAGTCAGGCCGAACCTTGCGGATGAGCCGTACGCAGTGCCGCGCCTCATCGGGACTCATGTTGTCCAGCAAGACGGACTCCGCACCAGCCGAAAGAGCTTCGCGTAATTCGCTCTCGTTACGTACCTCAATTTGAATCGGCAGGGAATTTGCTTCGGTTTCGAGCGGCATCCCTCCGACTGCTTCGTACGCCGTCATGGTGCGTTGGTCCATCCGCAGTGACGCAAAACTATGTGCTTTGTCCAGCGCCGCCTTCACGCCACCTGCCAGGGTAATATGGTTTTCCTTCAGCAAAATTGCATCAAACAGCCCGATCCGGTGGTTCGTTCCTCCGCCTATGGTTACCGCATACTTCTCCAGCAACCGCATTCCGGGCGTCGTTTTCCGCGTGTCGCGGATTTTGGCGCTCGTTCCTGCAATCCGTTCCACAAATTCGTGTGTTATCGTGGCAATCCCGCTCAGCCGCGCCAGAAAATTCAGCGCTGTCCGTTCACCGCTCAGAATTGCGGAAGCCTTGCCACTCAGCCGCAGAACATCACTATCTTTCTGAACCGAGTGTCCCTCCGCGGCTCGCCTCTCGAAATTCATCTCGGGATCGAGCGCGAGAAAAACGCGCTCCACAAGCGGCAAGCCCGCGCAAACCAAGTCCTGTTTCGCTAAAATATGCGCTCGCCCGCGAGCGTCCGCAGTAATGGTAGCGGCTACACTCACGTCCCCAGTCCCGACGTCCTCCGCCAAGGCCGCGGCAATCAATCCGCGAATGTACTTAGAGTTCCAATCCACTTATGGAATCCCGTAGGGGAGCTGCATGCTGCACCCCATGTCCGCACGATCATTCGATCCTAGGCCGGCCCCGCTCATGAGGATTTCCCTCAGCCTTCTCCCAGTTGTTTCAATCGTTCCGACAGTTTGTGCATTTCAATCCGCTGCCCGTTCAGCGCTTCTTCCATCTGCTTGATGATTTTCTCCGGCGCCCGGCTACGGAACGTCTCGTTCCCCAACTGTCCTTCCTTCGACGTAATGGCCTTCTGTAAGCTTTCTATCTCTTTCTTCAACCGGGTTCGTTCGACGTGCACATCAATGGTGTCGGCCGCATAGGGAATCCGCACATCAAAGTCCGCGGTCGAACGTGTCCCCCCGCCACCTTGGGGCAGCTTCTCGGCAGCGACCACAAGCTCCGACAAGACCGCCAAACGCAAAATGCCATCCTTATTCGCTTCGATCACTCTGCGGGCCCACGCATCACCACTGAAAAACTCCGCCGCCACTTTCTTCTTCGGATCCAGCTTCATATCCGCGCGAATCGTCCGCAAGGTCTGCACAATTTCCTGAACGAGTCCATATTCCTTAATAGCCGATACATCCACCCAGGATTGTTGCGCCGACGGATACGCCTCCAGGGCAATCGAATTCGCCCCGGTCCGCTGGGGCAGCTGGTGCCACAGTTCCTCCGTCAGAAATGGCATAAACGGATGCAAAAGCCGCAGTGCCGCATCGAATCCCGCGAATAGATTTTTCCATGCCACCGTGGCACGCGCGCGGTCGGCATTTTGCAGATCCGGCTTCACCCATTCGATATACCAGTCGCAAAAATCGCCCCAGAAAAACTGATAAACGCTTTGCGCCGCCTCATGAAACCGGTAGTTCGCTAACGCGTCATCCACAGTCTTCACGGTGTCGGCCAACCGCGCAAACAACCAGCGGTCCACCAACGGCACTTGCCTCTGAAAGGCGTGAGGTGCCCTCTCGCGAATGGCGGGATTGGCCAATTCTTCCAGCGAGGAACCTCTCTGCTCGAATTTCTCCAGATTCACGAACAGGAACCGCGCTGCATTCCAGATTTTGTTTGCAAAAGCTTTCGCGCCGCCCAGGCGATCGTCGGTGAGCACAATGTCCGTTCCCGGCGCAGCCATTGACGCCAGACAAAACCGCATCGCGTCCGTTCCATACTCTTCATTCAGGGCGATAGGGTCGAGTCCCGTTCCTTTCGACTTGGACATTTTTTCGCCACTCGAAGTGCGCACCAGCGAGTGCAGGTACACCACGCGGAACGGCACTTTGCCCGTGAAGTGCAGTCCCATCATGATCATCCGCGCCACCCAAAAGAACAGGATGTCGTAGCCGGTAATCAGCAAGCTGGTTGGATAATACTTCTGGAAGTCGGGCGTATTCTCTGGCCATCCTAGCGTCGAGAACGGCCACAGCCCGGAACTGAACCACGTATCCAACACGTCCGGATCCTGTTGCAGCTCTGCCGACCCGCACTTCAAGCACGTCGTCGGATCTTCTCGCGAAACTATAATCTGTCCGCACTTCTGGCAATACCACGCCGGAATCCGATGCCCCCACCACAGTTGCCGCGACAGCGTCCAGTCGCGGATATTTCTCATCCAATTGAAATACTCTTCGCGGCGATTCTCCGGGATGATCTGAATGTCCCCGCGCTCCACTGCGGCAATTGCCGGCTCTGCCAGCGGCTTCATCGAACAAAACCATTGCGTGGATACACGGGGCTCTACAATCGTACGGCTGCGTTCGCAATGCCCGATGGCGTTCGTGTGATCGGTGATCTTCTCCAGCAGGCCCTGTGCCTGCAGGTCTTCCACAATCTTCTTTCGCGCCGCGAATCGCTCCAGCCCCGCGTACGCCCCGGCGTTCTCATTCATATGCGCGTCTTCAGTCATGACGTCAATCAGCGCCAGGTTATGCCGCTTGCCGGCTTCAAAGTCGTTCGGATCGTGCGCGGGAGTAATTTTCACCGCGCCAGTACCAAACTCGCGGTCCACCATTTCATCACCAATAATGGGAATTTCCCGATTCATCAGTGGCAAAATAGCGTTCTTCCCAATCAAGTGCTTATAGCGCTCGTCTTCTGGGTGCACCGCCACTGCGGTATCGCCCAGCATCGTCTCCGGCCGGGTCGTGGCTACAATCAGGAACTCCTTTGATCCAGCTACTGGGTAACGGATGTACCACAGGTGGCCCTGCTTCTCTTCATGGACCACTTCCAGGTCGCTCAATACCGTTCGGCACCCGGGACACCAATTCACCATTCGCTTGTCCCGGTAGACCAAACCCTCTTCATACAGCCGCACGAAAACTTCTCGCACAACCCGCGACAATTCCGGCGACAGCGTGAACTTTTCCCGCGACCAGTCACACGACTCCCCAATCTGCTTCATCTGCCGCTGAATCGTCCCGCCGCTCTCCTCTTTCCACTGCCACACGCGCTTGATGAACTCTTCGCGTCCCAAGTCCCGATAATGGATCCCTTGGTGCGATAACTGGCGCACTACCACTCGCTGCGTGGAGATCCCCGCATGGTCAGTCCCCGGCAAATACAATGTGTTGTACCCGCGCATCCGGTGCCACCGCGTCAACACGTCAATTTCCGTGTGGTCCAGCATGTGTCCGATATGCAGCATGCCCGTCACGTTGGGCGGCGGGATCACGATCGAGAATACCGGCCCGGGGGCGTTTACATCGGCCTTAAACAGTCCCGCCTTGACCCAAAATTCGGCCCAGCGCTGTTCAATTTGTTTTGGATCGTACGCTTTGGCTATTTCTCGGGCCATTTCATCCTCGTTTTTTGTCCTGGACGGTCCGAACGGCAACGCCTCGAAGACCCCAATGTGCACAAAGCGGACCCGTTGCACACGGGGAATCTTTGAATATACGGGCAGCCAGTTCAGTGCGTCAATTGGGCGGGCGGCATGGGCGGCAACCCAGTTTGTCAGTCTCCAACTAACAATCGCCAGGCCGTGAAAACCGCGAAGCGCAAAAAAGAGTGGTTCGATGACGACTCGTTCTGGCGTGAAGCTTGATCCGTTCATGTTTCCGGAGAAGCGCATCGCCGATGCCGACGAGCAAATCACCAAGGCACTGGCACTCCTCAGACCCGCCGGAAAGTCAGTCCTCGATTTCTGCTGCGGTCCAGGCAGATGCAGCTTCGCGCTTGCAAAAAAGGAGTAGTTGCGCGATCGGAGGAGCAACTAGGATTCGTTGCGGTCAGGCTGTACGGGAATCTCGATGGAGATGAGTACGGCCCCAATGGGGAGCGGCTAATTGCGCTAGGCCGCAAACCAAACTCCAACCGTTCAAACAACGGCCCACCACCCCCGCAGACGCAGCCCAATGAATAAAGGTCGCAAAACTAAAATTGGGGGAATTACCGTTTCTTGGAAGCAATCTCGTCGCGCACGATGGCTTCAATCACCGGCCTGAGGATTTCGCGGGTGACTTTCTGCAACACTTCGGGGTTCATTTTCCCCAAAACTCTGGCGACGATTTCGTCCATGTCGGGCTCTGCCGGCTGCGCCACTGCGACGGACTCCGTGACGGTTGCCGCCAGCTGCTCCTCGACCTTTGGAGCTTCTGTGTGAACTGCTTCCTCGGCGGCTGTCTCTGCAGCGCTAGCGACGGGAGCTTCCCACGCGTTTTCCCAACTCTTCGGCTCGGCACCCTCCACCGCGTCTAACGCTGGGCTAGCTGGAAGCTCGCTCGCTGGGTTCTCGACGTCCTCTTGTGATTCCGCGGCCACCACCGGTTCCGCTGAATAGTGTGAAGTTTCCACGGGCGCTTCTGTTGCGGTTTCGACATGCTCTGCGGGTGTTTCCGCCACGTATGCCGGAATTTCCTGCGTGTCATCGACAGAATATGTCTTGGGTGCGTCCCACGTCGAAGCCAGCAAGGAAGCCTTCTTCGCTTCCATTTCCCATGCCGTCTCCGGAACCGCAGCCCAATTGGCGGGCTCGGCTGGTTGCTCGGAATGTGTATGTTCAACTTCGGGCGCCGCCTGGACCGCCGCCGAATCTTGCACCGGCGCCGCTTCTTCGGAACTCTGCACCCCCGGTTGCCCGTGACTTTCTTGTGCTAGTTCGACCTCGCTCACCGCCGGAGCGACTTCTTTGATTTCTCCAAGTTTTTCCTCGACTCCCGCAGCCATTGCCGCGGCCCACGCATCGCCAGAGAAGGGAACTGGGCTTTCCGCCGGTTTGGTCTCTACCGTTGCGACCGCAACCGACCGCGATTCCGCCGCTTCCGCGAGTTCCGGCTGCTCAATCGAAGAAGCCCAGCTTGAGGTGAAACTCTTCGCCGGGGAATTTCCATGGAATGCCTGCTCGCGCCAATCGGGTGCCGTCTGAGACGGCGCGGCTGCACGTTCCAGTTCCTCGTCCAATCCACCCGGACGCCAACCACCCTGCGGCGCTTCCTGTGCTTCCTCTTTTTCTTCTTCGACCTCGTCGGATTCTTCGTCCCATTTCTCCGACAGGTTGATCATCGGCTTCGCGGTGACCGCCAGATCCTCTGCATCTGATGTGTCGAGTAAGCTTCCGAACGCCAGTGGTTCGGTGCCCGCCGCAATCTTCAGATGAGGAGCGGAGGTGGAGAATTCCTCCAGCGGCTCCGGCATCGCTTCTGGTAGTTTTTCCGGCGAAAGCGCCGCCAGCTTCGTATTTATTCCGGGACTCAGAATATCGGCGGTAGACCGCTTCGGGGCCTCGGGCGCCTTCTCTACTGGCGCTGCTGGGCCAAGCGGAACACCCGCGCGGATCAGCGCGGACTTCACCATGGAAATCAAGGGATCAGGGGGAACAAAAGGCTTCTTGAGAACTCCATCGGCGCCAACGCGCTGCGCTTCCTGCTCATCGAGGGGGTCAAATGCGCCCACCAGCAAAATCACCGGAATATGCGCAAGGGCCGGATCTTCCTTCACATATTTGCAAACTTCATAACCATTCCGCACCGGCATGAACACATCTGCTAAAACCAAATCCGGCTTTATATCCGAAATCTTCCTCACCGCCGCTTCGCCATTGCCGACGGCAACCACGTCAATTCCCTGATCTTTTAGGGCTAGCCCCACCATTTTCTGGATGTTGCTGTTGTCGTCCGCAACCAGTATCTTGGCCACCGAACGTTCCTCCGGGCAGCGAACGCTACCCTCACCTAGATTCAAACCCAATTGGACCACTAGGTTCCGAGGGCGTCAATTAGACTGCTTTCGCAATGTGTCGGAAGTAGACATGGTTTGTTCCATTTCATTACCCTGTCCTAAAGGACAAGGGGTGCGACCTTCCGCAGCCTAACCTCGGCCGCTACACGTGTAGCAGCGGCTTTACGCCGCTGTTTGTGACTAACCTTCAGCTGCTTGCGGAGTGGAAAACGAACCAGCACCGGTAGGGAATGTCCTGCCCGCTACCAGGGCAGTATTTTCTTGATGCCCTTTTTCTTGCTACTGGATTCCTTCTGAGTTTGGCTCTGCCCTTCGCTCGAACTTGCCGAAGCTGGTTGCGTGTTATCTGCCTTGGAGCTGTCCCCAGTTGCGGCACTATCCTGGCTCGTGCTGCCGGCTGCAGCAGCGTCAGCGCCCGCAGCGTTGGCATCCGTGCCGGCCGCTCCCGCAGTTCCTCCCGCGGCCTCTCCACTGGTGCTGGAGTTCACATCCTCGCTGGCAGCGCCACTCGGCGCCCCTGCGGGAGCCGGCTCGCCCGGCTTGACGACCTCGATGACCGCGCCAGTGCCGCTCGTTGTGCCCAGATTGGAGCGGTTTCCGCCCTTCAATACGTCCATGCCGCCTTCATCGCTTTCAGGCTCTAGATTCGGCAAGCCATGAGCTGCGGCCGTATGCACATCTGGGGTGTTGTGCAGCATTCCGATGCCCTTGTGGACAAGGTTTTCCTTTGGACGTGGCGTGTTCTGTTCCGCGGTCATCCACTCGAGGGCCTTCGGGTCAGGTTGAGGAATCGGCATCCCAAAATCCTTCAGCTTCTGCTTGGCTGGTCCGTCGTGGCTCGACAGGGGATAATTCTTCACAATCTGTGCGTAGTAGTTTCCCGCCAAGTCTTTGCGTTCGCTCTTCTCGAAAATGTCACCGAGCATCCACAACGCGGAGTCGGATTTACTGTAGAGCGGGTAACGCCGGACCAGGGGAACAAGGCGTCCCGCAGCGGCACGTCGATCCCCTTTGACATAGTAATAATACGCAATGCGGAATTGGCCTTCAGCCAGCACTTCTTGTACTTCACGCAACCGTTGTTCTGCCTGTGGCGCCAGCGGGTCCTTGGGGTATTTCAGCAAGAATGTCTGGAACTCTTCTTCCGCTGCTTTCGTGTGCGTCGTATCCCTGTCTGCCTTGGCCATCTCATTGTAGTTGCACATGGCCACCTGCATCTGCGCATAAGCGGCCTCGGGCAGGAACGGGAAGAACACGATGAAATCCTTATAGCCGTTGATGGCCAGGGTAATGTTGCTGCTGCCGCCTTCTTTGAAATAAGAGTCCGCGATCGCCAACTTCGCTTTAGCCAAGTACTCGCTGTCTGGATACGTATTGATCAGGGTTTGCAAACCTAAACGCCCGACTTCGTGCCGGCCATGTTTGATATCGTTCATGGCCTTGTCGTACAACTGCTTGTCGGGTTCGACGGTATTGCTCGTATCCGTGGACTTATCAACCGGTTTCTTCTTATGCAAAATCTGGGCGGTGCACTGGCTGGCGGTTACCAGCGTGAGCGCACACATGAGAAGAAGCGCTAATCGCCGCAATCTTCACCTCTCTTTTGAGCTGCTGGTCCCCGGCCGGAGCTTTGCGGCTGGACTGGGAATCCCCTAACTGGCTTGGACCTTTCTCAGTATAACCTGAACTTTCGCACAGGTACCCCAAAACTTGCCCCTTCGTACGGGCCCTCTGTTTTCTGGGATGCCTCGACCCAGCCTTGCGGTTTTCTCTGCTTTCTCCGCCTGATCCGGCACCCAACCCCCCTCGGCATTTTGTTAACGTTTTGTCATACCAAACAGGCGCATCTGTAACTACAATGCCTACATGCCTTTCGCTCCAGAGCGGGAAGGCCCACTAATGGACAAACGAAAATTTCTTTTTGTTTCACTCTCCAGCTTGATCGGCGATATTGCCTGGCAGGTCGTTAAAGAAGGTCATGAAGTTCGTTACTACGTCGAAGCCGAAAAAGAACGAGACATCGCCGACGGCTTTGTGCCTAAATCCAGCGATTATGAAAAGGATGTCAAATGGGCCGACATTGTCGTCTTCGATGACACCTTGGGGCAAGGCACTAAAGCCCAAGCACTTCGCGCCGCCGGGAAACCGGTTATTGGTGGCACCACTTATGCCGACAACCTTGAAGATGACCGCTCCTTCGGCCAGGAAGAGCTGAAGAAAGCCGGCGTGACCATCATCCCTTACCAGGATTTCGACTCTTTCGATCCAGCTATCGAATTCGTCAAGAAAAATCCTGACCGTTATGTGATCAAGCCCAGTGGCGAAGCGCAAAACGTCAAACGCCGTCTCTTTGTCGGCGAAGAAGAAGACGGCAACGACGTGATCGGCATGCTGGAAGCCTATAAGCGCGCGTTTGCCGACGAAATCAAAGTCTTTCAGTTGCAGCGGCGCGTGAATGGTGTCGAGGTAGCCGTCGGGGGTTTCTTCAACGGGAAAAAGTTCATTACTCCCATCAACATCAACTTCGAACACAAAAAGCTCTTTCCTGGCGAGGTCGGCCCGCCCACCGGTGAAATGGGCACCGCCATGTTCTGGAGTGAGCCGAACGCACTCTTCAACCGCACTCTGCTCAAAATGGAGCCCAAACTTGCGGAAGAAGGCTACGTCGGCTACATCGATGTGAACTGCATCGTGAATAACAACGGAATTTATCCGCTGGAGTTCACCTCGCGCTTTGGCTATCCCACAATCAGCATCCAGCAGGAAGGCATCCTCACGCCGATCAGTGAGCTATTTTGGGAATTAGCCCACGGCCTCGAGCCGAAATGGCGTACGCGCAGCGGCTTTCAGGTTGGCGTGCGCATCGTCGTGCCGCCCTTTCCTTTCGACGATGAAGCTACCTTCGAATCCTTCAGCAAAAACGCCGCGATTGTTTTCAAGCGGCCCGTCACCGAAGGTATCCACATCGAAGATGTGAAAATCGTCAATCAGCAGTGGTTGGTCGCCGGCACCTCCGGCGTTGTCCTGATCGTCGTGGGTCTTGGCCAAACCATGAAACAAGCCCAAGCCCAGGCTTATTCCCGTATCAAAAATATTCTGATTCCCAACATGTACTATCGCACCGACATCGGCGACCGATGGGGGGAAGACTCCGACAAGCTTCACAACTGGGGCTACCTGCGCTAGCGCTGCCCCCGTTTTCATCTGCGCAGGGGCGCGGTACTGCTGCGCCCCACATCCGCAAACTCAAAAAGCCTTCGAGATCTTCCTAATAGTTGGTCCCGAGTCGGGCTCACTTCTTCTTTGTTTTCTGCGGATACAACGCCAGTTCGTTCGATCCGTCCATATGGTGCTCTTCCAATTCCGCCAGCAGTCCTGCGTCCGTCAAATCCAGTGGATGCGAGTGCTTCCAATCGTGGTGGGCGACACGGGCCAAGCGATGCACGACATTCGCTGCAAATACCTCGATGGCCAGTTCTCTCCGGCTATCGAAGCTTCCCGGCGTCAGGTTGATGGATCCAACGATGGCCCGAGAATGGTCCGCCAACAGCATTTTGGCGTGCAACTTCAGATGCTTCAGTTTGTGAACTTTCACTCCCACATCATCCAGGATCCGCAACCCGCCAACGCCTTCCGTCAGTTTCTCTTTCTTTAGCTTGTGCGGTGGACGCGCCATCACGTGTATTTTGACGCCGCGTTCGTGCGCGCGCACCAGGCGCTCGATAATCACGGCATCCTGATATCGTTCGTTCTGCACAAACAGGGTATGCTTCGCTTCATCGATAAACTCGGAGATACGATCGCGCCCGTTACCCTTGCACCAGATCATTTCCCTGTCAGTGCACGCCTCAAATGGCTTTCGTTTCCAGTCGGCCTCAAAGCACTCGATGATTTCTCGGACCTCTTTCACCCGGGACGTCACCACCGCGTAGTCCCGCGTCTCCGTCAAATTCTTCGTCACCCAGTTGAGCGACTTAACGAGCGCGGTTTTATCGTCCACTACCATGGACTTTTCATGCGTCACGTCGAACGCGGGATTGCTGTCCAGCACCTCAATATCTGCCGCTTCCAGCTTTTTCTTCGTAACCTTGTTGTCGGCTTCCCCGCTGCGCCTCGCCGGGTTCAGCATGACGCGAACGTCCACACCCCGCTTCCGAGCCGCGATCAACTCCTTCATGAGGGAAGGATCCGAGAAGAGAAACATCTTTACGCGCAACGATTTTCGCGCCCCGGCAATCGCGCTCAGCAGAGGCTTCGCTGTATCGTCAGGAAGTACAATCAAGCTATGCGTCACGTACACTCCCTTCTTCCAACAAAGAACGCCGTCATTCCGAACGCGGTCCGCGGAACGAGGAATCCCTCTGTTCTTGAGTTTCTGGTACTACGGGGCTGCCTGACCACCTTGGCGCACCGGTTCTTTTTCGAATTGTACACGATACAGTTCCGCGTATGTTCCACCGCGCGCCAGCAACTCCTCGTGCGTTCCTTGCTCGAGGACCACGCCGTCTTTCAGTACCAATATGTTGTCAGCATCGCGGATGGTGCTCAGACGGTGCGCAATGGTTATCACCGTGCGCCCCTTCATCAATCGCTCCAGCGCTTCGATCACCAGTTGTTCGGATTCTGTGTCCAGCGCAGCCGTCGGTTCGTCCAGGATCAGGATGGGATTGTTTCGAATGATGGCGCGCGCAATGCCGATCCGCTGGCGTTGTCCGCCCGACAACGTATCTCCGCGATCGCCCACCATGGTGTCGTACCCATGAGGCATTTTCACTATAAACTCGTCCGCATTGGCAAGTTTCGCGGCCGCCACCACTTCTTCCCGTGTGGCCCCACTTCTGCCGTAGGCGATGTTCTCCGCCACGGTTCCGCGGAACAAAACCGTCTCTTGCAGGACATAACCTACCTGATTCCGCAGTCCTTCCAGCTTGAAGCCGCGAATATCGGCACCGTCGATGGTGATTGTTCCGGAAGTGGGATCGTAAAATCGCGGTATCAGGCTCACCACGGTGGACTTTCCGCTGCCGGTCGGTCCGACGATTCCCACCATCTGCCCAGCCTTAATCTCAAAGCTGACATCTTGCAGAACTGCCGCCTCCGTGGAATACCTGAATCCAACGCGTTGGAAAGTGATATTTCCCCGAAGTGGTGGCGGATTCTGCGCGTCTGGCTTTTGCGGAATCATATCGTCCGCGTCCAAGATGGCCCGGATGCGGTCCACACCCACAGCCGTTTGCGCGATAGAATTCGTCATCTTCGCCAGGTCCTGCACTGGTTTGAAGAAATTAGTGAGGTAGTAGAGAAACACCGTTAAAGATCCCGCAGTCATCGCTCCAGCCAGGATCAGTGCCGAACTTCTCCAAAGTACGAACGCCGTGCACAAGGACACCGTCACCGTCACAAGCGGCGACAACAGCGCTTTGACCTTTCTCGCGCGCAGCGCCGCTTCCACCGTGGCCTTACTGACTTCGCTCAGTTCCTCCTGCTCCAGGTCTTGCCGCCCGAAAGCCTTGATCACGCGCATCGACTGCAAATCCTGCGTGACAACAGAGACGATTCTGCTTTGCTGCTTGCGGACCTCCTTTGTTGCGTTCTTGATCGCCTTTTTGAATCGGGAGATCAGCAACAGCATGATGGGCGTCAACGCGACAATCATCAGCGTAAAATCCCAATTCAACCAGAACATGATGCCTAGCATTCCCACGATCGTGAACAGGTCAACCAGTATCCCCAGCGTGGAAGACGACGCGAACGCCTGGATGGTCTGCACATCCGCGGTAATCGTGCTTAACAGTGTTCCAGTATCGTGCTCGTTGTAATAGCGCAACGACAGTTGCTGCAAATGATGGTACGTGCGCATCCGCAGGTCATTGGCTACCCATTGGCCGACGCTCGTCGTGTAATAGTTTCCGAGGTATGACGCGATTGCACCGAGTAGCGCAATTAGCACCGTGGCAATCGCTGCGACCGCGGCAATGCTCATCTTGTTGCCTTCACTGAGGAACGGTTGCAAAAACGCAGCCGCGCGCGGAGGCAGATGGTGCACTCCGACCACGTTGTCCAGAACAACCTTGAGCGGCCATGGCGCGGCGACGCTCATCGCCGTTTGCACTAGCATGGCAGCCAGAATTGCCGCCAGGCTCCCGCGGTACGGACGCAACAAGCTGGTGATCAGCGAAAACATGCGAGTCGTTTCCTGGAACCAATTGCCAAACGAGGGGAGGCGCACCCCCATGATGGGAAGGAGTTTAACTCAGAGTGCGTCCGGTGCCCAACAGCAACAACCCTCTTCGCCTACGGTGCGAAATACCCTGTCTTCGCGCGAATTTTTATCGCTTCGTCCCTCGACCTGATCCCGATTTTCCGGAAGGTTCCATCGCGAGTTTTATTCGTCGGATAGTAGGCCAGTTCGTAGGAAGTGCGTAGTTCCTCGGCGATTTGCCGGAAGTACGTGTGTGGATCGGTATGCTCGGCATCAATATGTGCGCCACCGGTTTCCTTGGCGATGCGATCCATCACGCTGATGCCATACTTGTTTCGAGCGTTCAGCTCGCCGTGCTTGTTCGTCTCGGTGTAACGAATGGCGTATACGATCACGTTGGCTGCCTGCGCCGCCTCTATCGCCTCCATCATATTGTGCGAGCTCGAATTGTCCTCGCCGTCGCTGAACATCAATATCGCTTGCCGTCCCCCGGATTGAACAAGCTTTTCGGTCACGCTGTAATAAATCGCGTCGTAGAACGCAGTGCCAAGCTCCCGCTCTTCCTGCGGTCCAATCTCGGGAAAATGTTTCTTGCCTTTATCAAACTCCCGGAAGCCAGCGAGAATCGCATCCGGCGAATTTGCATAGTCACTCACAAGCCGCAGGTGGTTTCCAAAGCACACCATAAACGCCCGGTCCTTTGCCCCAAGCACTTCCTTCAGAAAAACCTCCAGATCCTTCTCATGTTTCTTCTCGAAATGTTCCTGGCTACCACTTACGTCCATGATCAGCGCTAGCTGCAAGGGCAAGTCGGTGCTTTTCGCGAAGAATTCGATCCTCTGTGGCACCGCGTCCTCGAACAGTTCCACATCATCCCTTGTTAGGTTGTCGATCAGCGCACCCTTCGCGTCGCGAGCCGTGAATGCCACGTTCACCAGGTTCACGTCGACCTTGATTGGTTTTTGCGCCGGAGTCGTGGGCACCAGTAGGGAAGTCGTGAGCAGGACAACCGGGAGCACTCGCATTCGACGCACCTCCACCCAACCTATCACTGATTGGAACGAACCTCATGCGTCCCAGGTTCCCTTGATTTGTGACCTGGGCGGGGAGAGGCTCAGTTGGCTATCGTCAGGTCTACTTCCGTGTTGGCGCCAATGCGCGTCCCGGCCAACGGAGACTGGTCAATCACCGTGCCATGCGGCCATTGCGGTGCCGCGACGTAGTTGATCTTACGGTGTAAGTTGGCTTGATCCAGCCTATGCTGTACGTCAAGTTCGTTCAGCCCCAGGAAGTAGGGCATCACGTACGCTGGCTCTTTTGGCCCCGTGGAAACTAGCATGTCCACTCGAGGCGTGGCAGCTCCATGGCCTGGCTTGGGGTTCTGTTGCAGTACCAAATCGGTGGCAAAGTCGGGCAAGCTCACGGAAGACACCTCGCCAACTTGCAACCCGCCCCTCAACAGTTCAATTCGCGAGACTCGCAACGAGTTTCCTTCCAGCGGCGGTATCTGTAATTCGCGTTGCCCCAGGCTCAGCACCACATGGGCTTGCTGCGACACTTTCATCAGCATTCCGGGCGGCGGCGTTTGCCGTACCACTTGATTGAGGGGCACATCGCTGTAAACACGGTCGGCTACGCGCAACACCAATCCCTTGGACCGCAGCGCCTTGGTCGCTTCGCCCACGTCCTTGCCCACCAGGTTCGGCATGGTCGTTTCTCGACCGTGGATAGCGATCCGCATCGCGGTAATCGCGCTCAAAAAAGCTGCGGAAGCGAGTATGAATACCAAAAAGGCGAATCGGCTCGCCCACTCCACCCTTTCTCGTAGCGTCATACTCTTTACTTTCAAACGCCCGCCTCTGCGGGTCAATCCCTTTCTGGTTGCTTGGTTCGCATTTCGCGAGCCGTACTTTCACTTCAGTTCTGGCGCCGGATACTCAGGCAGTTTTTCCTTCGATGTGTCCGCCCGCTTTACTTCCAATTCATCAAACAGCAGCGAAGGGCAAATGATGGTCTGCGGCAGCCCGCTCATGCGATTGCTCACCAGAGGATCGTCGCCCATTGCCAATAGGTCATTGCGCAAAGCACGTACGTCCAGTTCGTTGAAGATCGCACCACGCACCAATTCCTCGTGTCCATCCTTCACATACACTCGATAGAGCAGCCGGGGTGAATTGCCGGGTCCCAAAGTCTCCACGCGGTAGCCATAAGCCTGCCCCGCCTCCGAAGCCATGTGCCTCAACTTCTCGTTCAATTCCTTGGGTGATTCCGGCTCGGAGCTTTTGAATAGCAGTACGCCCAAGCTGGGGATCGGCACGCCTCCGGGTGTGGCTCTTCCGTGCCCGTTCGAAACTGGGAAATCTCTCAGCGGCTGGCGACTCACCAGATAGTTCACCAGCATTCCATTGTCTACCAGCGTAACAGGCTGGGCTTTTACCCCCTCGCTGTCCACTTCATAACTTCCTAAAAGGTCTTTCCCTTCGAATTTTTTCATCGTTGGGTCGTCAATCGCCGAAACGAACTTGGGCAGCACGCGGGTTTTGAAGCTCGTCCCAAATGCCCCCGTTGTCCGATTTGGTTTGCCCGGCTGTGGCTTCCTTCCCAATACATTGGCGCCAATCAGCCCGGCCATGATGTCGTCCGCGGCATCCGGCGCGAAGAGCACTGGCCCACGGTACGATTCGTCCACGATGGGTGCTTGCTCTAACGCCTGCAGAGAATCGAGCATCTTCTTTGATTCTTTCAGCAGTTCTTCACGCGTGGGCAGTTCCTCGGGCCGCTGTTCTGTCCAGAAGGGACTTCGCCCCAGCCGCATCCCGTCGGCCGCTTGCGTGGAGCCGGAAAGTGTCACTGTCGCGGTGGTTCGGCCCTGCCGCACAATCGTGCCCTCGGAATTCACAAGATATTCATTGACCGCGGTAAACCGTGCTGACGCGTCAACAGACTGTATTCCCGGGTACTGCCGGTAGAGATTCGTCACGTCCTGCAGAGTCTTGTCCCATCCGCTCTGGTCAACCGTTAGGGCCACCGTTTCCCCTACGGTAGTGACCACAGGTGCGCGAGCGAAATCGTCAATCGGGTTTGGGTCCGGTGTGAACTGCTTCAATGCCGACAGCTTCTCCGCATACGCATCGGCGGCGTTCTTGTAAGCCTCATCCGTCAGCAGCCAGATCTGCCTCCGCAGCGCGATCGGATCGTTGTCTAGAGGAAGAATCGAAGCAGATCCCGTCCCTTGCCCGTAGAAGCTGTCCTGCTTGTAATCGCCAATCCTTACCACAACACGCAGTACACGCAGGCGAGATCGATCGCTCTCCCTCACGGCACCGAAAGCCGCCTCCGCGCTGAAGTCATCCACGTCGCTCACGCGGTACTCGATGTAGTAGGGTGCCTGCACCTGGTCCATCTTCAATTGGCTCTTCGAGCGGTCTAGTTCCGTCAGCAATGCCTCCAGCAACAAATCGCCTTTGGCCGCTTCTTGCGCGGCAGCCATGTTGGTGCTGGCATCCGATGGTTGATCGGACCTTGCGTCGGATCGTATCGCTCCCCCGCTTCCGATCAGCAGCAGCCCAGCCAGAATCGAACGAGCAAAAGTCATGGAACAGCTCACGGCTTCACCTCGATGTTCTTAGCCGACGCCGCGGTTTCCAATCCCGGCGCCGGTAAAATGGGCGGACGCTCGTGGCCATGCGCGCGCTTCTGTACTTCCATTTCACTGAATAGCATGGCCGGCGCCACCGCGGAGACCGGGACGCTTCCGCTCTCCGCGCCGCACACTCCGTTGAACACGTGCTGTTTGTCGCCGGTGGTAATGATTCGCGTTAGCGCCGCAAGCGGTGTGCCGACAATGTCCACGCCGCGCACCAATTCATCGGGCCTTCCGTCCGGGTACACCTTATAAACAATGACGGGCAAAACCTGGAATGCTTGGGGCAAGGAGCGTGTGGTCAACGTGAACCCGCCCTGGATATCGTCAAAATACAGGCCATAGGGCTTGCCTTCCTTCTTCACTTCATCAATCAACTTCTGCCGCATCTCCGCTTCCGGCACCTTCTGGCTCGACGAAACAATCAGGTTCCCTTGTCTCCCCGTGGGCATCGATCCCGGCTGGTTGCGCCCGTGTCCATTCGATTGTTCAAAATTCTTGATCGGCATCCGCGACATCAGGAAGTTCTTCAGCACCCCGTTTTC
>Ga0074045_10000457_pt1 | contig 39674 bp, 38 predicted proteins | sample BogForMeECP23OM2_FD_94442 | JGI IMG/M metagenome (GOLD analysis project Ga0074045, IMG submission 94442) | Bog forest soil microbial communities from Calvert Island, British Columbia, Canada - Bog Forest MetaG ECP23OM2 | ecosystem: Environmental > Terrestrial > Soil > Wetlands ...
ACGCCGTGCAGCTGATGATGCGCTGCATCGAGACGCCGGATATCGGATATCTCACGATCTGGGGCGTTTCGAACAATACGCGGTCCTACTGGCGCCAGGACGGCACGGAGCGGCTCGGCTACCTGCCGACGCAGAACGCCGAGGACTACGCAGCGGACATCCTGAGCCGGCCGAACCCGCTCGATCCGATCGGACAGCGCCATCAGGGCGGCAGCTTCGCAGCCATCGACTATACGCCGCCGGCGCAGCGGGTTGGCCGCGGCGGGTAACAAGTCGCCGAGCGGCGCGAACAAGAACGGCCGCCGCGAAGGCGAGCGACGACGAGGACAGGAGGGACGGACGATGAAGTGGAAAGGCGTGCGCTGGTGGATGGTCGCGCTGGTGACCTTCGGCCTGATCGTGAATTACCTCGCACGGAACACGTTGTCGGTCGCTGCGCCGACGATGATGAAGGAGCTGAATTTCGGCGCGGCGGAATACTCGCACATCGTCGTCGCCTGGCAGCTCTGCTACGCGTTCATGCAGCCGGTCGCCGGGCACGTGCTCGACGCGATCGGGACCAAACTCGGCTTTGCCGCGTTCGCCCTGGCCTGGTCGGTGGCCTGCGCCGCTGCCGCTTTTGCGACCGGCTGGCAGAGCCTGGCCTTCCTGCGCGGCGTGCTTGGCCTGACGGAGGCCGCGGGAATCCCTGCCGGCGTGAAGGCCACGACCGAGTGGTTCCCGGCGAAAGAGCGGTCGGTGGCGATCGGGTGGTTCAACATCGGCTCGTCCATCGGGGCCGTTCTCGCGCCGCCGCTGGTCGTCTGGGCGATCCTGCAGGGAAGCTGGGAATGGGCGTTCCTGATCGTGGGCGGCCTGGGCATCCTGTGGACCGCCCTTTGGATGGTGTTCTACAAGCATCCGCGCGACCAGAAGCATCTGTCCGACGAGGAGCGGGACTACATCCTCGCCGGCCAGGAGGCGCAGTACAGCGATCCGAATGCGCCCAAGATGCGCTGGACCGAGATCCTCGCCAGCCGCAACTTCTGGTCGATCGGCATCCCGCGCATCCTATCCGAGCCGGCGTGGCAGACCTTCAACGCCTGGATCCCGCTGTACATGATGACCGAGCGGCACATGAACCTGAAGGAAGTGGCCCTGTTCGCGTGGCTGCCATTCCTGGCCGCCGACATCGGCTGCGTGCTGGGCGGCTACCTGAGCCCGATCTTCGTCAAGACCTTCGGCGTGTCGTGGCTGACGTCGCGCAAGCTCGTCGTGCTGACCGGCTCGGTGTGCATGATCGGCCCGGCCTGCGTCGGTCTGGTCGCCAGCCCCTATACGGCGATCGCTCTGCTGTGCGTCGGCGGCTTCGCCCATCAGACCCTGTCGGGCGGGCTCTATTCGGTGACATCGGACGTGTTCGGGAAGAACGAGGTGGCGACCGCGACTGGATTGGGCGGCATGATGGGATATCTCGGTGCAGCCGCCTTCACAGCGCTGTTCGGGATCATGGTCACGCAGGTCGGGTACGGACCGCTCTTCGCGGTGCTGGCGATATTCGACCTCATCGGCGCCGCCGTCGTGTTCATCCTGGCGCGGAAGCCGGATACCGACGTAGGCGGGCTGCCCGTCGGCGCGGGATTGGCGGGCGCGCGTTAAGTCGCATGATGCCGTCGAGGGCGCGGCGCGAGTGCCGCGCCTTCATGCCTTGGAGCTGGACATGACACGGTCGCCGCTTTTCATCCGCATTCGTGACGACGACAACGTGGCCATCGTCGTCAATTCCGGCGGCCTGCCGGCGGGAACGACATTCCCTGATGGCCTCACGCTACGCGAGCACGTGCCGCAAGGCCACAAGGTCAACCTCACCGACCTCGCCGAAGGCGCGCCGATCGTCCGCTACGGGCACGTGATCGGCACCGCCGCCGCAGCAATCCCGCGCGGCAGCTGGATCGCGGAGTCTCGCGTGCGCATGCCGGGGCCGCCGTCGCTCGACGACCTGCCGCTCGCGACCAAGGTGCCGCCGCCGGGCGAGAAGCTCGAGGGCTACACGTTCGAGGGATACCGCAACGCCGACGGCACTGTCGGCACGCGCAACCTGCTGGGCATCAGCACGAGCGTGCAGTGCGTCGCGGGAGTTCTGGAATACGCCACGCGGCGCATCCGGGAGGAGTTGCTGCCGCGCTATCCCAACGTCGATGGCGTTGTGCCGCTGACCCACACCTATGGCTGCGGCGTGGCGATCACCGCGCCCGGGGCGGCGGTGCCGATCCGCACGGTGCACAACATCGCGCGCAACCCGAATTTCGGCGGCGCGCCGATGGTGGTCGGCCTGGGCTGCGAGAAGCTGATCCCGGAATGGATACTGGCCGACGGGTGCCCCGAGGGGGCGCCCGGAAACACGCCCGACATCGTCCGGCTGCAGGACGAGGGCCATCACGGCTTTGGCGACATGGTCGCGTCGATCATGGACACGGCCGAGAGACACCTTGCCCAGTTGAACCGCCGCACGCGGACGACCTGTCCGGCGTCCGACCTTGTGGTCGGCACCCAGTGCGGCGGCAGCGACGCGTTTTCCGGCGTGACGGCCAACCCGGCGATCGGCTACGCCGCCGACCTGCTCGTCCGCGCGGGCGCGACGGTGATGTTTTCCGAAGTGACCGAGGTGCGCGACGCGATCAACCTGCTCACGCCGCGTGCGGCGGACGAAGACGTCGGCCGTGCGCTGGTGCGCGAGATGGCGTGGTACGACGAGTATCTGCGCGTCGGTGCCGCCGACCGCAGCGCCAACACGACGCCGGGGAACAAGCGCGGCGGCCTTACCAACATCGTCGAGAAATGTCTCGGCTCGATCGCCAAATCGGGCACGAGCGCGATCGCCGGGGTCGTCTCGCCCGGGGATCGCGTGGACCGCAAAGGCCTGATCTTCGCGGCCACGCCGGCCTCCGATTTCATCTGCGGCACGCTGCAACTGGCAGCCGGGATGACGCTGCACGTCTTCTCGACGGGCCGCGGCACCCCGTACGGGCTGGCGGCGGTGCCGGTCATCAAGATGTCGACGCGCGACGAGCTACGCGACCGCTGGCCCGACCTGATCGACATCAGCGCCGGCCGGATCGCGACCGGCGAGGCGACCATCGAAGATATCGGATGGGAGTTGTTCCGTTTGATCCTGGACGTCGCCAGCGGGCGCAAGCAGACCTGGACCGAGCGCTGGGGGCTTCACAACGCGCTGGCGTTGTTCAATCCGGGACCGGTCACTTAGGCCGGTTGACCTCGAACGGCGGAGCGACACGTCACTGGTTGACCTGCGGCGCTGTCAGACGGCGCGTGCGATGGCCTGTGCCATCACCTGCTCGGTCTTTCGCGCCGCGTCGGTCAGCCATTCAGCCATCAGCTGCTGTCTGCCCTGGATACGCTCGCTCAGCGCCGAGATGCTGATGGCGCCCAGCACATCGCCCTGAGGCTGGATCGCGACGGCGATCCCACCCATGCGGTCGACGATCTGGTTCAGCACCATGACGTATCCGCGGCTTCGGCCGAGCCGCACGTGCTCGCGTACGGCGCGGATGGACAGGCCGGGGAAAGGCGCAAGCTTGCCCTTCAGCAGCTCGATCAGAACCTCCGCCTCGTCGTCCGGCAAGGCCGCGAGGATCGCGGTCGCGCCAGCGCCGACCCCGAGCGGCCGCCGTGTGCCGGGATGGAGATAGTTCGACTGGATCGGAAACGTGCCGACCTGGCGATCGAGGCTGACGGCCTCGGCTCCGGAGCGGATGCTCAGCACTGCGGTGTCCCCCGACTGCGCCGCGAGCTGGAGCAGGAACGGCCGGGCAGCCGCCCGCAGGTCCGCCCGTTCGCCGAGCGATTGCGCCAGCACGGCGATCTCGGGGCCCATGTCGTAAAGCTGCGAACCGACCGGCCGCCGCACGAAACCCTCGCGTGCCAGCGAGTTCAGGATGCGGAACGTCGTGCCTTTGTTCAGCTCCGCCTCGGATGCGAGCGTGCGCAACGCCGCCGGGGCATGAGCGGCGAGGGCACGCAAAACGGCACAGACTTTCTGGGTCGCGTTGAGGGTGGTTTCATCGGTGCCCGGGTCATCGGCTAGCGGGTCGGCGTCCATCAGAGACCGCGTAGCTCGTTCTGCAGCCGCTCGGGCACCTCGATCGGGTAGGCGAGGATCGCCGAGCAGAGTGCCTTGCCGTAGTTGTCCAGGCACAGGCTGCGCGACACGCCGCCGCCGAGCGCGCCTTCCGCCACGAATTGCAGCGCCGTCAGGCCGGGAGCCTCGTAGCGCGTGACGTCGCCGGCGATCACGCCTTTGTAGAACGCCTTGAACTGCGAGGCGGAGAGCTGCTCGCGCACCAGCTCGTACAGCTCCGGGCTGAACGCGATCACCGAGATGCAGGCGGTGTTGCCTTTGTCGCCGGACCGCACGTGGGCGACGTTGCGCAATTGCATCAGCATGGATCAGCTCTCGTACATGTTGATCGACCACGGCACCTTGGCGCGCGGCGTCAGGCTGGACCACACGCCGATGACCTCGCGCGTCCGGTCCTGGTGGGGGACGCGCTTGCCGGTCATGCCGACGCCGGAGATCGCCATGCCGTCCACCTCGCGGCCGATCTTGTTGGCCTCCTCGCGCGTCAGCGTGCGGGCGGCGACTCGTACCGCGACCTCGTACGGCTCCTCGCGGTCGGTCGGCGATGCCGCGCCGTGGATGGCGTTCACCCCAATGAAGTCGATGCGGATGTCTTCCGCCTTCAGGCCGACGATCTTGAACCGCTCCTCCAGGATGCGCCGCGCGAGCTTTGCGCGGCCGAGCGCGCCGGGGCCGGCGTAGAAGAACATGTCCTCGCCGATGAAGCCCTCGGTGCAGCCGATCGACACTTTCAGCGTCAGCGTGCGCGGCTTGCCGGAGACGCCGCTGATCCGCACGCGGTCGGGTCCGATCTCGTCGAGCCGCGCGGTGGTGAAGTCCACCACGACGTCCGGCGTGATGTAGTTCGCCGGGTCGTGGACCTCGTACAGGACCTGTTCCTTCACCGTCATCGCCGTGATCGCCCCGCCGGTGCCCGCCACCTTGGAGATCACCGCGCTGCCGCTCTCGTCCACCTCGGCGATCGGGAAGGCGAGGTTCCACGGCTCCGGCACGTCTTTGATCCCCGGATCGGCGAAGTAGCCGCCGGTGCACTGCGCGCCGCATTCCAGCACGTGGCCGATGGCGCTGCCCGGGCCGAGATGCGCGTGATCGAGCGGGTCCCAGCCGAACTGGTGCATCATCGGCGCGAGGAACAGCGACGGATCGGCGACGCGAGTCGTGACCACGATCTGCGCGCCGTCGCGCAACGCCGCGACGATCGGCTCCGCGCCGAGATAGGCTTCGGCCGAGACGATGCTGTCGGTCAGACTCGCGGTCGGCTTGCCGTTCTCCGGGATCGTGTCGGTCTGGTCGAGCACGCGGTCGGTGATCAGGCTGCCGGATACCGCGGCAACCTTGACGCCGCGCGCGCCCAGCTCGCGCAGCCAGTGCACGATGCGTTCGGCCGCACCGTCCGGGTTGATCCAGCCCTGGTTGCTGACGATGCGCGTGCCGCGCTTCAGGCAGCCGGGCAGCACCGCCTGCATGCGGTCGTCGAGGTAGGTGTCGTAGCCTGGGAAGCTCGGGTCGCGCCGCTTGCGCACCTGGGCGGCCGAGATCGTCGCCTCCGCCATCGTCTCGAAGCAGAGATAGTCGAGGTCGCCTTGCTCGGCGTTCAGCTTCGCCGGTTCGATGCGGTCGCCCCACCATGCCGAGGCGGTGCCGATGCGGATGCTGGCCATCGCCGCGTTCCTTCCGTTGCTCAGTCGTTGAGATAGGCGAGGGGGGTGCCGGCTTCCTCCCAGTCGCAGGCGACCAGCCGGCCGGTGGACGACAGCGTGATGTACGCGGTGCGCAGGTCCGGTCCGCCAAAGCAGATGTTCGTCGCGTAGCGGTCCGGCAACGCCACGTGCCGCACCGAGGCGCCGTCGGGCGAGATGATCGAGATGCCGCCGTTGATCAGGGTGGCCACGCAGATGTTGCCGGCGCGGTCGACGGCCAGCGAATCGAAGCCCTGGAAATTGGCGCTGCCGGTGACCAGCCGTCCGCCATGCGGCGACGGCCAGGGCTGGCGCCGGATCTCGCCCGGCTCGGCGAGATCGAAGGCCCACAGCCGCGCCGGCTCGGTCTCTGCGACGTAGAGCGTCGCACCATCGGGCGACAGGCCGACGCCGTTCGGCGTGAACATCGGGAACGCCACTTCGCGGATCAGGCTGCCGTCGGCGCGCGCGTAGCAGACCGCGCCGCGATCGAGGTCGCGGTGCCGCGCCTTGCCGAGATCAGTGAAGTAGAACCCGCCGTGACGGTCGAACACGAGGTCGTTGGGACCGCGCAGTTGCGCCTGGTCGCTTGCGGTGTAGAGCGTCTCCACCGCGCCGGTGCCGAGGTCGACGCGCTCGATCCGGCCGCCGCTGTAGTCGTCCGCCTGCAGGATCGGGCGCAGACCGGTCTCGTCGTCGGTCCACTTGAAGCCGCCGTTGTTGCAGACGTAGCACTTTCCGTCGGGACCGATGGCCGCACCGTTCGGCCCGCCGCCGAGGCGGGCGATGACGTGCTTGCTGCCATCCGGCTGCACGCGGAGCAGCGTCCCCCGTTCGATCTCGACCAGCAGCACCGATCCGTCGCGCATCGCGACCGGCCCCTCGGGGAAGCGCAGGCCCGAGGCGATCTCCCGCAGGTTCACCGCAGGCTCCCTTCGTCGAGGCGGGGGATCATGCGCATGCGCTGCATCTGTTCGAACTGCCGGTCGAACATCTTGCAGGTGTCTTCGAACCCGTCGAACCCGTGCGCGCGCAGCTTGGTCGTGTCGAGCACGTGGTCGAAGTCGCGCTGCAGGACGAACTCGCCGAACGGCCAGCCGACGACGTCGCGGAACGGCGTCGGCTGCAATCCGTAGCACGCGACCATGGCGGTCCACAGCGCCTCCTTGTCGGCCATGAACTCGGCCAGCGGGAAGCGTTGCGGCTCGGCGGTGTCCATGCCGAAGCGGCGCGCGATGTGCGGCCACATGCGCGACCAGCGGAACAGGTCGCCGTTGGTGATGTTGTAGATCTGGTTGCGCGCCCGCTCGCTCTCGCCGGCCCAAAGGATGGCGCGCGCGATCAGCCCCGCGTCGACGCCCTGGTTGAGCACCGTGTAGGCCGTCTGGCTGCCGGGGAAGCGCATCGGCAAACCGAGCTCGCGCGAGATCGCCGCATATGCGCCGATCACGGTCGTGACGTTCATCGGATTGCCCACGGCGATGCCATAGACGACGGTCGGGCGGAACACCGTCCAGGACCATGCGGTGTGAGGCTGGATGGCGCGCAGGTAGTCTTCCTGGTCGTAATAGAAGTTCGGCGGCATGTGGCGCGGGTCGGTTTCCAACGCCGGCGTCATGAAGCCGCCGAGATGGCTGCCGTAGGCCTTGGCGCCTTCCATCAGCGTGACATGGCGCAGTCCCTTCGCCGCCGGCGCGACCGCGTCCAGCAGGTTGCGCAGAATCGCGAGGTTGGGCGCCACTTCGGCCGCGCGCGTCTCGGTGGCGTCCAGGCGGCGAAGACGATGTGCGTGACCGCGGTCAGGCGGCCGAGCTTGTCCATCGCGTCAGTGCGGTCGAGTAGATCGACCGGGACGATGCGCGCCCGTTCGCCGACGGCGCCGCCGCGCCGGCCAAGCCCGATGACGTCGCTGTCCGGCGCGCTGTCGAGAAGCTCGATCAGCGCGCGCCCGATCAGCCCGTGCGCGCCCGCGACCAGGACCGTCTTGCGTGCCATGCGTCAGTCCTTCCGTGCGCTGACGATGACGGCGTCGATGGCGACGCACCCTTCGCCGGCGCTGCCCAGCAGCATCGGGTTGATGTCCAACGTGAGGATGTCCGGCGCGTCCAGCATCAGCCGTCCGACCGCGATCGCCGCGGCGGTGAACGCCGCGATGTCCATCGGCCGTTCTCCCCGGACGCCGCGCAGCACCGGTGCGATGCGCAAGCCAGCCAGGGCCGCCTGCACGTCCTCGGCATCGAACGGCGGCAGCAGCAGCGCGGTGTCGGGCATCGCCTCGATGTATTTCCCGCCGTCCCCCAGCAGCACCACCGGTCCGAAGGTCGGATCGCGATGCGCGCCGATCACCATCTCGCGCCGCCCGCGCGACATGGCGGCGACCAGCACGCCGTCGAAGGCGAACCCGCCGTCTTGCAGGATGCGACGGCACTCCGCGAAGGCAGCGCGCACTGCCTGTGCATCGGTGAGTCCGAGCCGCACGAGGTTCAGTTCCGACTTGTGCGCGACGTCGCGCGAGCAGCCCTTCACCACCACGCGTCCGCCAAGCGCCTGCAACGCCGCCTCGGCCTCGTCTTCCGTGCGGCAGAGCCGGTGCGCGACGACCGGCACGCCGGCGGACGCCAGACGCGCGAGGCTCTCCGCCTCGTTCAGCAGCCTGCCCTTGCCTGTCGCGACAGCGGCGGGCGCTGTGGCGCGCGGATGGCGTCGCGCGCGGTCGATCAGCTCGTGATGGCGGATGAAACCGTCCAGCGCCCGGATCGCCCGCGTCTCGTACATATAGACCGGCAGACCGGCGGCCTTGAACGGTGACGCGACCAGCTTCTGTGTCGCGACGACCGCCATCGGCTTGCTGGTGCTCGCGGCGAACGAAGCGGAATCGCGGGCGAACGTCGCGATGTCGTACGCAGCCCCCGCGACCGGGATGCTGATCAGGCATGCGTCCACCCCGGGATCGCGGGCGATCACCGGCAGGATCTGGCTGAACAGACCGCTGTTGGTCAGCAGGGCCGCCGTGATGTCGACGGGATTGCCGGTCGCGGCGAAGGTCGGCAGCACGGCGCGCAAGCCGGCCTGCGTCTCGTCGGACAACGTCGCCATCGGCATCCCGGTCTCCGACGCTGCATCCGCCGCCATCACGCCGGCCGCGCCCGAGTTGCTGATCGTCACCAGCCGCCGGCCGCTCGGCTTCCAGCCCTTCAGGTACAGCTCGACGGCGTCGACCATCTCCTCGGTGTCGCGCACGCGGCGGATGCCGTGCTGGCGCAGGAACGCGTCCACCACCCGGTCCTCGTTGGCGAGCGCGCCAGTGTGCGATTGTGCCGCCGCCTGGCCGGCCGCCGTGCGGCCCGATTTCAGCACCAGGATCGGCAGATCGCGCGCATGCGCGACGCGCGCTGCTTCGGCGAGGTGATGCGGGTCGGCGATGCCCTCCAGATACAGCAGCAGCACGCGCAGCTCCGGGTCCTGCGCCACCGCGATTGCCAGTTCGGACGCCGTCACCTCGCAGTCGTTGCCGGTCGCGTGCGAGTGCCGGATGCCGATGCCGCGGCCGCGCAGCATGCCGTACGGCACCACGCTCATCGCGCCGCTCTGGCTGATGATGCCGACCGGCCCGTCCTGCGGCGGCGCCTCGAGATACATCGACGAGAAGCTGACGACCGCGCCGGTGGCGAAGTTCGCGAGACCCTGCGAGTTCGGCCCGACCACGCGCATCCCGCGCGCGCGTGCGCGCGCCGCCATCTCGCGTTCCTGGGCCTTGCCGCCTTCGGTCTCGCCGAAGCCGGATGCCATCATGATCGCGATCTTCACGCCCGCCTCGGCGCACGCGTCCACCGCGGCGACGGCGTCCTCGCCGGGCACTGCGATGATCGCCACGTCGGGCGGCGCTGGCAACGCGGCCAGGCTTGGATAGCTCGGCAGCCCTTGGATTTCCCGCCGCTTCGGGTTGATCGGAAAAATCTGGCCGCGGAAGCCGAAGCGCCGCAGGTAATCGACCGGGCGTCCGCCGATCTTGTTGGGATTCCCCGACGCGCCGATGATCGCGACCGACGCCGGATCGAGCACCAGCCGCAGATCCGCGCTCATGCGGCGATCTCGCGGCGTTCGCAGAACGGGATCGTGAGCGTACCGAACGGCACGAACCGCGTCTGCACCGGATCGTCGATCGCGACGTCATCGGCCGCATGCGTCATGGCGCGGAACCCCTCCTCCATGTCGACCAGCGCGATCCGATACGGCGCCAGCTCGCGCAGTTCGGGCGAGGGGGCGCGGGTGACGGTGGTGATCGCGTACACACGCCCGCGCCCGGATGCGACGCGGCACTGCGGGTCGGGCGCGCCGCACTCGGGGCAGAACTCGCGGGCGAAATACCACGTGGCGCCGCATGCACCGCAGTGCTGGAACACGATCGCGGGCGCGCCTTCGGTCCAATCGGTCATCGTGCTTGCTCCAGCAGAAGGCTGACATGCGACGACAGCACGCCGCCGTCGCCATGCAGCAGCGCTAGCGACGGGCCGGCGACCTGCCGCGCGCCCGCTCGGGACGTCATCTGCAGATACGTCTCGACCAGATGCGCCATCGCGCCGCCCACACCGCAATGGCCGTAGCTGAGCAACCCGCCATGCGTGTTCAGCGGCAGGCGGCCGGTGATGCCGAAAGACCCGTCGCGCGCGACCGCCCCGGCGGCGCCGCGCGGCGCCAGGCCGAGTTCCTCCAGCAGGATCGCGAGCGTGATCGTGAAGCTGTCGTAGATCGCCGCATAACGCAGGTCGGCGAACGACACGCGCGCGCCCAGCCCGGCGCGCCGCGCCGCGTCCGCCGATCCGAACCGGGCGAGGCTGGGTGCGGCCGAGACGTGCTGATGCGTGTGCGCCTGGCCGCAACCGATGATCCCCACGCCGGGCGCGCCGGTCCGCTCGCGGCTGACGATCACCGCGGCACCGCCGTCGGAGACCGGGCAGCAGTCGAGGATGCGCAGCGGCTCGGCGATCGGCTTGGATGCGAGCACGTCGGCGACGGTGATCGGATCGCGGAACTGCGCGCCCGGATGCAGGCACGCGTGGCGGCGCATCAGCACCGCAAGCTCGGCCAGGTCCTCTGGTGTGCTACCGGTCTCGTGCATGTAGCGCGACGCGACGAGGCCATAATAGGCGGGGATGGTGGGGCCGAGCGGCACCTCGTAGCGCGGGTGGCCGACCTGCGCGAGCGTCTGGATCGCCGCGTCGCGCGTCTGTCCCGTCAGCCGATTCTCGCCCGCGGCCACCAGCACGTGGCGCGCCACGCCGGCTTCCACCAGCTCGTGCGCCAGCATCACCAGCGCGAAGCCGGTCGCGCCGCCGAGCTGAATCCCGTGCGAATAGTGCGGCAATAGGCCGAAATGCTCGGCGAACACCGTCGACAGCATAATATGCGGCATGGTCGTCGAGTAGCCGGTCAGCAGGCCGTCGATGTCGCCGCGCCGCAGTCCGGCGTCGGCCAGCGCCGCCGTCGCCGCCGCGCTCATCAGGTCCAGCGTGTTGCGGCCCTCGATGCGGCCGAAGCGCGTCAGACCGGCGCCTGTGATCCAGCTCAAGTCCCGTTTCCCCGCTGCCGGGCTGCTCTTGCCCGTGCGGTGTCATGGCACGCGTTTTCCGCCGCAGGGTCAAGCGTCATTCCGTGTGGAAAAACGCGAAGACACCACAATCCAGCCTTGCAGATCGCAAATCCGGTCTGGCGTTCCGGGACACAGAACGTCTTGACAGGCGCCCCGAGCCCCCGCAAGCATCGCGCCGACGGTGCGGAAGTCACCTAGCAGGGGGAACGTTCATGGCCGGGCTGCTGCGGGCTTTCGTCGTCGTGTCGGTGCTGCTCGCCAGCCTGCAGGCACGTGCGCAGGACACCGTCAGGATCGGCTGGCTGTCGTCGCTGACCGGGCCTTTGTCCTCCGCCGCCATCGCCGAGAACCAGGGCGTCCTGTACGCCGTCGACGAGATCAACAAAGCGGGCGGCATCCTCGGCCACAAGGTCGAGCTGCTGACGCGCGACACCGCCGGCGATCCGGTCAAGGCGCTCAACCTCGCCCAGCAGCTCGTCTTCGCCGACAAGGTGCAGTTCGTCATCGGTCCGGTGAATTCCGGCGAGGCGCTCGCGGTCGTGCCGGCGCTCGCCAAGGCCGGCATCCCGGACATCGTCATCGGTTCGCTCGACCAGCTGACCGACCCGGCGAAATACCCGCTCGCGTTCCGCACCATCAACACCAACACGCAGTGGATCGCGACGGCCAACACCTACGCCCTCGATGTGCTCAAGCGCCGCAAGGTGGCGGTGATCGGCGACACCTCGGGCTACGGCACGTCGAGTGCGAAGACGGCGACCGCGCTGCTGGAGAAGGCCGGGATCACGCCAGTCTATTCGGTGCTGATCGACCCCAACAAGACCGACCTGACCGACGAGATGAACAAGGCGCGCGCCGCCGGTGCGGACGTCGTCATGCCGTGGTCGGCGGCGACGGGAATGCTGGCGCGGCTGCTGAACACGCGCGGCGACATGGGCTGGGACGTGCCGGTGGTGGGGCATCCGGCGCTGATGGCGCTGCCGATCAAGGCGCTGCTCAACAAACCGTCGTACTGGGACAACGTGTTCGCCGCGGGCTACGCCAGCACCACCTATGTCGACGGCAAGCTGCCCGAACGCACCGTGGCGCTGATGGACGCGATCAAGCCGATGATGGGCGGCAAGATCGACTTCACCTTCTGGTGGGTCGCGCTGGGCTACGATTCGATGAAGGTCGTCGCCTATGCGGCGACCAAGGCGAACTCGCTCGATCCGGACAAGATCAAGGATGTGCTCGAGCACACGACCGACTATCCAGGCGTGTACGGCACGTACACGTGGACGCCGACGAACCACAACGGGTTTCCCGACAGCGGCCTGGTCATGAACATCGGCGGCACGTTCAAGGAGGGCAGCTACCAGGCGGCTCCGCGCTGAGCGCGCGCGCGTGCTGCCCGCCATCGTCTCGGGCCTGGCTACGGGCGCGATCTACGCGACGGCGGCGCTGATCTACAACCTGATGTACGCCACGTCGCGCGTGCTGAGCGTGACGACGGGGCACATCACCATGCTCGGCGCCGTGGCCGGGGCGTGGATGATCTTCGTCCTCGGCTTGCCGGTGCCGGTCGCGTTGCTCGGGTCGCTCGCGGTCGGCACGCTGTTCGGCGTGCTGACGGAACTCGTCGCGGTGCGCCGCGTGCTGGCCCGCTCGGACGAGCATTTGTGGCTGCTGAGCACGCTCGCGCTGGCGACGATGGCGCAGCAGTCGGTGGCCTTGTGGTGGGGCACCGAGCCGCGGCCGTTCCCGCGCATCTTTCCGCAGGACTTCGCCGATGGGGTCGCCGACCAGAAGTTCTGGCTGCCGATCGGTGTGATGGTGCTGGCGGTGTGCGGCCTGGAGCTGCTGTATCGTCGCACCATGTGGGGCAGGCTGTTCCACGCGACATCGGAGGACGCGTTCGCCGCACGGGCGCGCGGCATATCGACCGACCGCGTGCGGATGGTGTCGTATGCGATGTCCGGCGCGCTCGGCGGCCTATCGGGTTTCGCCGCCGGCCAGCTCACCTTCGCCTATTTCGCGCTGGCCTTTCGCTGACGCTCAACGGCTTCATCGCCATCGCGGTCGGCGGCCTGGGCAGCAGCCTGGGCGCCGTGGTCGGCGGTCTGGCACTCGGCCTGCTCGGCGCCTTCGCCACGTTCTACTTCGGCGGGCAGTTCCAGCAGACGATCGCGGTCGGCCTGCTGATGCTCGTGCTGCTGGTGCGGCCCGAGGGCTTGTTCGGCGCGCGCGGGATGCGCGCGGTCTGATGCGTCCGGCCATCGCCGTCGTCGTGCTCGCAGCACTTGCGGCGCTGCCGGAATGGGCGACGAACCAGTACGACATCCATCTCGCCACCTTGATCGGCGTCTACTGGGTGCTGATCGCGGGACTCAACCTCGTCGTCGGCTATTCCGGCCAGTTGTCGATCGGCCATGTCGGGCTGCTGGCGATCGGTGCCTATGCCTATGCGATCCTGGCCGGCACGTACGACTGGCCGCCGTACGTGGCCATGCTCGCCGCCGGCGGAGTCGGCGGCGTGTGCGGACTGCTGCTCGGCCTGACGTCGCTGCGCCTGCCGGGCTTCTACTTCGCGATGGCGACACTCGCGTTCTCGCTGATCGTCTCCGAACTGTCGCTCGCCCTCGGCGACCTCACCGGCGGCGGCATCGGCCTGCCGGTGCCGGGCTTTCCGCCGCCTGCCGCGTCGCCGGCGGGCTTCTACTGGCTGGTGCTGATCGTCGCGTCGCTCATCACGCTGCTGACCTGGAACGTCGCGCGCGGCATGTGGGGCAGGGCACTGCTCGCCGTGCGCGACAGTCCCGTCGCCGCCGCCGGCGCCGGCATCTCGATCTTCCGCAGCAAGCTCACCGTGTTCGTCTTCAGCAGCATCACCGCCGGGATCGGCGGCGCGTTGTTCGCGGCGCTGCAAAGCTACATCACGCCCGAAACCTTCGCATTCGACATCGGCCTGTTCTTCTTCGTCTGCATCATCATCGGCGGCCGCGGCAGCATCGTCGGCCCGCTGCTCGGCACCGTGGTCCTGACCGCCCTGCCGGAAGCGGTGGCACCCCTCGCGCGGCTGGGCAATTTCTTCTACGGGCTGCTGCTGCTGGTCGTCGTGCTGCTGCTGCCCGAGGGCATCGGGCCTCTGATCGCGGGCCTGCTCGCCCGGTTCACGCGGCGCTCCAAGCCGCTCAGCCACGTCGTGCAGCCGGACCTGGACCGCCTGCGGGCGGCATTGGCGCAGGCCAGGCCGTGAGCCTGCTGCAGGCGGTGATGGTCAGCAAGCATTTCGGCGGCGTGCGCGCGCTCGACGAGGTCACGCTGACCCTCGCGCCGGGCGAGGTGCACGGCCTGATCGGCCCGAACGGCAGCGGCAAGACGACCTTGCTCAACATGCTGTCGGGCTACTACGCGCCGGACGGCGGCCAGATCGTGTTGGACGGCGAGGCGGTCACGGCGCTGTCGGTCCGCCAGCGCGCGCGCATGGGCCTTGCCCGCACGTTCCAGAAGCCGCGCCTGCTCGGCGATCTCGGCGTGCTGGACAACGCCATGGTCGGCGCGTGGCGCGACGCGCCGGGCAGTTTCGTCGCCAGCGCCCTGGTGCTGCCGTTCGTGCGCCGCAAGGAATCGGAACTGCGTGCGCGGGCGCGGGAGCTCGTCCTCGGCGTCGGGCTGGGCCATGCGATGGACCGGCCGGTTTCGCTGCTGGAACATGCCGAGCAGCGCTTCCTGGAGATTGCCCGCGCGCTCGCCTCGCGCCCGCGCTTCCTGCTGCTCGACGAGCCGGCCGGCGGCCTGACCGCGGCGGAGATCGGTCACCTGGAGGCGGTGATCTCCACCATCCGCGACGCAGGGATCGGCGTGCTGCTCGTGGAGCACCACACCGATTTCGTCTTCCGCCTTTGCTCCAGCGTGACCACGCTCGACCGCGGCACCGTCATCGCGCAAGGCTCGCCGGCCGCCGTGCGCAGCGATCCCGAGGTCAACCGCGTCTACCTGGGCGCGTAGCGTGAGCGACACGACGCGCACGCCCCGCAAGACGCTGCTGACGATCGAGGACCTGCACGTCAGCTACGGCAAGGCGGAGGTCGTTCATGGCGTCTCCTTCACCGTGGGCGAAGGCGAGTTCGTGGTGCTGCTCGGCCGCAACGGCGCGGGCAAGAGCACGATCCTGAATGCCGCGTGCGGTCTGGTGCCGAGCCGGGCGGGTCGCGTGGTGCTGGACGGCGAGGACCTCAGCCGCACCGCCGCGCGGCATCGCGTTCGCGCCGGCATGGTGCCGGTGCTGGAAGGGCATCGCGTCTTCACGCGCCTGTCGGTCGAGGACAACCTGTTGATCGGCACCTACGCCAAGCATCCGCGCGGCGACCGCACGAAGCTCGGCGCGATCTACGACATGTTCCCGGAACTGGCGGAACGCCGGCACTTGCAGGCCTCGCGCCTGTCAGGCGGGCAGCAGCAGATCCTCGCGGTCGCGCAGGGCGTCATCGCGGAGCCGCGCCTGCTCATCCTGGACGAACCGTCCGGCGGCTTGGCGCCCATCCTGGTGGCCCGTATTCTCGCGGTCGCAGGCGCGCTGTGCGCCACGGGGCTTGCGGTCCTGCTGGTCGAGCAACTGGTCGAGAAGGCGCTGCTTCACGCGCACTACGGATACCTGATCGAGACGGGCCGGATCGCGGGCGAAGGAACGCCCGCGTTGTTGCGGCAGGGGACCCTGCTGGAGCGGGTGTATCTCGGGGGCCATGCGCCGCCCTAACCCGGACCTGGCCCGCCGCAGGCTGTGCGCGGCCCATTATGCGCGCAGCTCCTGCCGTGCGAGGCTCACCCAATAGCTGGCGCCGAGCGTCAGGATCGAGTCATTGAAGTCGTATTGCGGCGTGTGGAGATTGTGGAAGCTGCCGTCCGGCTCGACACCGTTGCCGATCAGCATGAAGCCGCCCGGACGCGCCTCGAGCATGAACGAGAAATCCTCCGCTCCTGTCAACGGTGCGACATCGGCGTCCACATTGTCTTCGCCGACGAGCGTCGCCGCTGCCGCCGCCGCGATCGCGGTCTGCTCAGCGTGCGTCACCAGCGGCGGGTAGCGGCGCTCGTACTCGACCTCCGCGCTGCAGCCGTACGCACCGGCCAGTGTATGCGCGAGTTCGGTGAGCCGCTGCTCTAGCAGATCGCGGATCTGCGGCTTGTAGCTGCGCGCGGTCCCACGCACGACGACCTCGGCGGGGATGATGTTGGGCGAGTTGTATGCGCCGCCCGCGAGATACCCGACGCTGAGCACGCCGGTCTCGATCGCCGGCACGTTGCGGCCGATGATCGTCTGCAGCGCCAGCACGAAATGCGCCTGCGGGATGGTGGCGTCCGTTGCCAGGTGCGCCCCGGCGCCGCCGTGCCCGCCGGTGCCGCGGAAGGTCACGGTCCAGCTGTCGGCCGCCGCCATCAAGCCGCCCGTACGCGTCGCGAAGCGGCCGACGGGGATGCCGGGCATGTTGTGCATTCCGTAGACGGCGTCGACCGGAAAGCGGTCGAACAGCCCTTCGTTGACCATCACGCGGCCGCCGCCGAAGCCCTCCTCGGCCGGCTGGAAGATGAAGTGCACGGTGCCGCCGAAATCGGGATGCTCGGCGAGGTAGCGCGCGGCGCCGAGCAGCATGGTGGTGTGACCGTCATGGCCGCACGCGTGCATCTTGCCCGCGACCGTGGAGCCGTGCGCGCGGCCTGGCGTTTCGGTGATGTGCAGTGCGTCGAGGTCGGCGCGCAGGCCGATCGCGCGCTGGCCTGCCCGCTTGCCCTTCAGCGTGCCGACGACGCCGGTGCCGGCCAGGCCCTCGGTGACCGCGATACCCCAGCTGCGCAGCCGGTCGGCGACGAGTGCGGCGGTGCGGACCTCCTCGAACGCGGTTTCCGGGTGGCGGTGGATGTCGCGGCGGATGGCGATCAGTTCCGGTTCGTACGCCTTCAAGGCGTCGATCGTGGCGGTGTCCGTCATCAGCCTCTCCGCGGCATCAGCAGGGGAGCGTCGCATCCCTGGTTGAGGTCATCAACGTGGGCGACCTCGGCATGATGCGGCAGGTTTCCTTTCCGGCGTGGGAGCAGGTTGATCTTCCGCAATGCGCCGGTGTCGCGAGGACGATACGAACCGCGTTTCTGTTGGGGAACTTCGGGCAAGATGAACCCGACGGTCGTGCCGGAGGTGTTGCCGAAGGTTCAGGCGGGCCCCGGACCTTCGAAGCGATGGTGGCGCGCGGCAGTGCCGGTCGCGATCACGGTGGTGTTCGCACTGCTCCCGCCGCCCGCCGGGCTGGAGCAGCACGCCTGGTACTACTTCGCCTTGTTCGCCGGCGTGATCGCCGCACTGGTGACGGAGCCGTTGCCGAACCCGGCCGTTGGCCTGGTGGGACTGACGCTGGCGGCGGCGCTGTCGCGCTGGGTGCTCTACAGCCCCGTCGACCTTGCCAAGCCGGGCTTCAACGTCGTCAGCCAGAGCATCAACTGGGCGCTGTCGGGCTTCGCCAGCACCACGGTCTGGCTGGTCGGCGCCGCCTTCATGTTCGCGCTCGGCTACGAGAAGACCGGGCTCGGCCGGCGGATCGCGCTTCTGCTGGTGCGCGTGCTGGGCCGGCGCACGCTGACGCTCGGCTACGCCACCACCTTTGCCGACGCGATCCTGGCGCCGGTCACGCCGTCCAACACCGCGCGAGGCGCCGGCATCCTGTATCCGATCGTGCAGAACCTGCCGGGGCTGTACGACTCGCGGCCGCACGATCCGTCGGCGCGCAGGATCGGCGGCTACATCATGTGGACCACCTTCGCCGCGGACTGCATCACATCGACGCTGTTCATGACCGCCTGCGCGCCGAACTTCCTGGCGCGCGACTTCATCAACCGCATCGCGCACATCTCGATCAGCTACGCCGACTGGATGCGCGCGTCCGTGCCCTTCGCGTTGCCGCTGCTGCTCCTGGTGCCGCTGCTGACCTATTGAATCTTCCCGCCGCAGATCAAGCGCAGCCCGGAGGTATCGGCCTGGGCGCGTGAGGAGCTGGCGAAGATGGGCAGCGTCAGCTGGCGGGAGCGCGTGCTGGGGGTGCTCGTGCTGGGCGCCATCGTGCTGTGGGTGATCGGCGGCTCGTTCATCGATCCGACGCTGGTGGCGTTCGTGGCGCTGTCGCTGATGCTGGTGCTGGGTGTCGTCACCTGGGGCGACATGGCGCGCAACCATTCCGCCTGGACCACGATCATGCTGCTGGCCACCCTGGTGACGCTGACCGACGGCCTGTCGCGCGCGGGGTTCGTGAAGTGGTTCGCCGACTACACCGCGGCGCATGTCGTCGGCCTGCCGCCGACGCTGATCCTGATGAGCCTGGTCACGATCTACTTCGTCGCGCACTACATGTTCGCGAGCCTGACCGCGCACACCACGGCGATGATGCCGATGATGCTGGCGGCGGGGCTCGCCGTGCCCGGCCTGTCTGCCAACGCGCTGGCGCTGGGTCTGGCGCTCACCACCGGCCTGATCGGGATCCTGACGCCGTACGCGACGGGTGCCGCGCTGCCCTACTACAACAGCGGCTACCTGACGCCAGCGCAGTTCTGGCGGCTTGGGGCCATTTTCGGCGCGATCTTCCTGGCCGCCCTGCTGTTTGTCGGGTTGCCGTTGCTGCCCAGGTGAGATGCCCTAGGATCGGAGCCCGACCCGCGCCCGGCGTGGCCGCGGGTCTACGGCGTGGAGAAAATGATGACCGACGCGCCTCCAGGGATCGATCTGAATGCGGACATCAAACTCGATTTCCACACGGTCAGCCTGACCGAGTCGCCGGAGGTCGAGGCCGAGATCCGCAGCCTCCTGCACGACAACGGACTGGACCTCGACGAGCAGGTCGAGACCTTCGTGGTCTGCCGCGAGAAGGGACGGATCGTCGGCTGTGCCGGTCTGGATCGCGACGTGGTCAAGGATGTCGCGGTCGCACCCAGCTTGCGCGGCACCGCCGTCAGCCTGCGCCTCGGCAGCGTCGTCCTGAAGCTGGCCGCCGCCCGCGGCCATCACGACCTGTTCCTGTACTGCCGGCCCGACACGGTGCAGTGGTTCCGGGGCTGGGCCTTCTATCCGCTGGTGGAAGTGCCTGGCGTGATCACGCTCATGGAGAACAATCCGCTCAACCTTCCGAGGTACGTCGAGACGCTGTCGCGCGAACGGCGCCCGGGCACGACGATCGGCGGCATCGTGATGAACGCGAACCCGTTCACTCTGGGTCACCGGTTCGTCGCCGAAAGCGCTGCCAAGGTTTGCGATTGGCTGCACGTGTTCGTGGTCAAGGAGGAGGCGGCCGAGTTCTCGTACTCGGACCGGTTCCGGCTGGTGACCGAAGGTCTTGCGGATATCGCCAACGTCACCGTGCACCACGGGTCGAGGTACATCATCTCCCGCGCCACCTTCCCGGGCTATTTCCTGAAGGACAAGGCGGCCGTCGAGCACGGCTTCTGCGGCATCGACCTGCTGATGTTCCGTGAACATATCGCTCCTGCGCTCGGAATAAACCGACGCTATGTGGGAAATGAGCCGCTCGACGCGACGACGAGCAGCTACAACGCCGCTATGAAGCACTGGCTCTCGGAGGCGCCTTCGGCTTCTGCTCCGATCGAGACGATCGTCATAGAGCGCCTGACCGTCGACGGCGCGCCGGTCTCGGCCTCGAACGTGCGCGCGTTGCTGGCGCGCGGCGATCTCGGCGGGGTGGAGAAGCTGGTGCCGCCGACGACGTTCGCGTTTCTCAGGCAGTACCAGCAGGCAGGTCGGTGACGATGGAGATCGTGAAGAACGCGATCGCGGGCACGCTGGAGTCGAGCGATGTGCTCGTGAAGGTGTCGCCGAGCCAGGACGGCACGGTGACCCTGCACATTCAGAGCGAGGTCATCAAGCAGTTCGGAAAGCAGATACGCGCAACGGTAATGCAGACGCTCGAAGCGCTGTCGGTCAGCGCGGCAACGATTGTCGTCTCCGACAAGGGGGCGCTCGACTGCGTCATCAGGGCGCGGGTGCAGGCGGCCGTGCTGCGCGCGGCCGACGCGCAGGACCTCGACTGGAACGTGCTGTGATGAAGCTCCGCCGCAGCATGCTGTTCGTGCCCGGCGACGCCGCCGGCATGGTCAGCACGTCGTTCGTCTTCAAGCCCGACACGATCATGTTCGACCTGGAGGATGCGGTCTCGCCGCGGGAGAAGGACAGCGCCCGTCTGCTGGTCTATCAGGCGCTGCGTCATCCGGCCTACCGCGACATCGAGACGGCGGTACGGATCAACGAGCTGGACACCGAGTACGGGCCGAAAGACCTGGAAATGGCGGTGCGAGGAGGCGCCGACCTCATCCGCCTGCCGAAGACCGAAACGGCTGCCGATATCGAGTTGCTCGACCGCCATATCACCCGGATCGAGCAGGCGTGCGGACGACCGATCGGCCAGACGCGGGTGATCGCTGCGATCGAATCGGCTTCCGGCGTGGTCAACGCCGTCAGCATCACGCGCGCCTCGCCTCGGATGATCGCGGTCGCGCTGGCCGGTTTCGACTACCTCGTGGACATGCAGAGCGAGCGCAGCGGCGGATCCGAGCCGGAGTTGTTCTATGCGCGCGCCGCCGTGCTGCATGCCGCGCGCGCCGCCGGCATCGGCGCGTACGACGTGGCGTATGGCGACGTCAACGACATAGGCGGCTTTTTGCGGGAGGTGATGATCGCGAAGAACCTCGGCTTCAACGGCAAGTCGCTGATCCATCCGCGGCAGATCCAGCCGCTGCACAAGGCCTACGCGCCGACCCGCCAGGAGCTTGCCTACGCCCGTCGCGTGATCGAGGCCGCGGAGAAGGCGAAGCGCGAAGGCCTGGGCGTGACGTCGCTGGACGGCAAGATGATCGATCCGCCTGTCATCGCCCACGCCGAACTGGTGATCCGGCGAGCGGAAGCCGCCTGACCGAGCCCGGAGGTCCTGCATGACCGAACTCGTCGAAGAGCTTGCCAGGCAGGTGCCTGACCTGCGGAAACTTCAAGCGTTCGCTGGCGCCGCGGCGCACACGCCGTACCTCGCCGATCCGCAAGCCAAGCTCCACCGGAAGCTCTGCGTTTCGCTCGAAGACGCGATCAGGCGGTCCGGCCTGCGCGACGGGATGACGATCTCGTTCCACCACGCGTTCCGTGAAGGCGACAAGGTCATCAACCAGGTCGTCAACAAGCTGGCCGAGATGGGGTTCAAGGACCTGACGCTCGCGACCAGTTCGCTGCTGAACTGCCACGATCCCCTGGTCGAGCATTTCAAGTCCGGCGTGATCACGCAGGTGTACACCTCCGGCCTGCGGGGCAAAATAGGCGAGGCCATCTCACGCGGGGTGTTGCCGCGGCCGGTGCAGATCCACTCGCATGGCGGACGGGTGAACCTGCTGCAGAGCGGCGAGCTGAAGATCGACGTGGCGTTCCTCGGCGTGTCCTGCTGCGACGAGTTCGGCAACGCCAGCGGCTCGCAAGGCAAGCTGATCTGCGGGGCGCTCGGCTACGCCAAGGTCGACGCCCAGTACGCCCGCTCGGTCGTTCTGCTGACGGCGGAGCTCGTGCCGTTCCCGAACCATCCTGCCAGCATTTCGCAGGACCAGGTCGACCTGATCGTGCACCTGGACGACGTCGGCGATCCGACGCTCATCAGCAAGGGCGCGGCGCGCACCACCAAGAACCCGCGGGAGTTGTTGATCGCGAGCCTGGCGGCCGACGTCGTGGAGCATTCCGGCCACTTTCGGGACGGCTTCTCGATGCAGACCGGGTCGGGCGCGTCGTCGATCGCGGCGACGCGCTTCCTGGGAGAGAAGATGGCGGAGACGGGCATCACCGCCAGCTTCGCCCTGGGCGGCATCACCGGCGGCATCGCCGAGCTGCACGCCAAGGGCCTGATCAAGACGGTGATCGACGTGCAGTCGTTCGACAGCGATGCCGCCGAGTCGCTGCGTCTCGGCCAGGCGCACATCGAGATTTCCGCCAACGAGTATGCGAATCCGACATCGAAGGGCGCGTATGTCGATCGCATCGACGTCGTGATTCTCGCGGCGCTGGAAATCGACCTCGGCTTCAACGTCAACGTCATCACCGGGTCCGACGGTGTGCTGCGTGGCGCGTCCGGCGGCCACTGCGACGTCGCGGCGGCCGCGAACCTCGCCATCGTCGTGGCACCGCTGGTGCGCGGCCGCCTTCCGACGGTCGTGAGCAAGGTCACCACGGTGGTCACGCCAGGCGAGTCGATCGGCGTGCTCGTCACCGACCAGGGGATTGCCGTCAATTCGAAGCATCCCGAGCTGGCCAAGCGGCTGCTGGATGCCGGGCTGCCCGTGGTCGGGATCGAGGAGCTGCACCGCAGGGCGATCGCGCTGACCGGGGAGCCCGAGCCGCTCAAGTTCCTTGACCGGATCGTCGGTCTTATCCGCTATCGCGACGGAACGGTCATCGACGTCGTCCGCCAGGTCGATGAACGCGAGTGATGCCCCCCTGGCCGGATGCCGCGGCGATGTCGTCGGCCTGGAGGAGCTGCTGGCGGCGCGCGAACGGCGGGTCGCGCGGCAGGCCATGCTGATCGAGCAGCACGGGGTTCCGGTGGTATCGTTGACCATCGTGATGCCCGGGCCCGTGAAGAACAATCGATGGGCGCGACGTGCCCTGCAGGAAGCGATGCTGTCGTTCGACCGGCTGTGCGATGCGCGGAACTGGCCGGTGTTGTCGCGCGAGCACCGGTGCCTGCGGAGCGGCCCGGAAGCACTCTATGCTGTCGACGCCGACCTCGTGAGGTTGAAGGCATCGGCGATCGAGCTCGAGGACCATGAGCCGATCGGCCGGTTGTGGGACTTCGATATCATCGATCCCGCAGTGTCAGCGGTGTCCCGCAAAGCACTCGGGTATCCGCCAAGGCGCTGCCTTGTGTGCCGGCGGCCCGCGCGCGAGTGTGGCCGGGCGCGCCGGCATTCGCTTGATCTGCTCCTGTCGACGATCGGAGACATCATGGGCGAGCACGATGCCAACGAGCGCGGCTGACAAGCGGCTGGCTCCTGGTTGTTCGTCCATGACGCAGGCGGGTGCGGCGCGCGGACGGCGCGTTGCCGCGCCACCGTGGGAGACGAATCGCGAACCCGATCGCCTGCACGCCCGGATGGCAGCGACGATCGCGGCGGCCGCGGCAGCATCCCTGCTCGACGAGCTCGAGACATGGCCCAAGCCCGGCCTGGTCAGCCACGTCGACACGGGCAGTCACGACGACATGGACGCAGGCACATTCCGCCGCAGCGCGGCGGCGATCGAACCGTTCTACGCAGCCCTCGTCACGGCAGGGGCATCGCAGCCGGAGATGGAGGAGCTGCGGCGGATCGGTGTGGGTGCCGAGCGGGCGATGCTCGCGGCGACGAACGGCGTGAACACACATCGCGGAGCCATCTTCGGACTCGGCCTGCTGTGCGCGGCGGCGGGCGCCGCGCTGGGTTCCCCCGCGCCGAGCCCGAGATCCGGCGCGCGCTGGATGTGTGCGCCTCACGTGCTGGGCGCGATCGTTCGGCAGCGCTGGGGTCGCGCGATTCTCGCAGGACCGATCCCGATCGGCAGCCACGGCACGAACGCTTGGCGGCGGTTCGGCGCGGGAGGCGCGCGTGCGCAGGCGGCCGGCGGCTTCCGGCTCGTCCTGCAGGTCGGCCTGCCAGCGCTGCGGCGCGGCCGGCGTCTTGCGCCGGGCGATGCCTTGGCGGCCCGGGTGCAGGCGTTCTTCGCCCTGCTCCTGGTCGCGGATGATACCAACATTCTGCATCGCGGCGGCATGGCGGGCCTCGACTACGCGCGAACGGCCGCACGCTCGTTCCTCGCTGCAGGGGGCGTTGGTCGGCCGGGGTGGGTCGACTCTGCCGGCGCCGTGCACCGGGCTTTCGTCGCTCGACGCCTTAGCCCAGGCGGCTGCGGCGATCTGCTCGCCGCCACGCTGTTCCTGGACAGGCTGGAAACCGGATTGAATCCGGACGCCACGCGAGCCCATCCATCACCCGGAACGGTCACGTCGCTGGACGTGACTGCATCGCGGAGGCGGCTCTAAGCAAGAAATCGTATGGAGGGGGTTGGATTCGAACCAACGTAGGCGTGCGCCAACGGATTTACAGTCCGTCCCCTTTAGCCACTCGGGCACCCCTCCGCGCGAGCGGAGCGCAGTACGCCCGCCCTGCCCGCGCTGTCAACGAAGCCCAGCCCGGCCGCCGCGCCCTGTGCAGCGGGCACGGCCGCGTCTATAGCCGCGCGGATGAAACCCCCTCATTCGCGTGGACCGCGGCGGCCCGGCGCCCCTCCGGGCCCCGGGCGACCAAGCGGCGACGATCGGCCGCGCCCGTCCGGCCCTGGCCGATTTGGCGGCGCCAAGCCCGCGGGCGAGGGCGGCTGGCGCAAGCGGTCCCCGGACGACAAGCCCGGCGACCGCCCATACAGCCCTCGCCCGCAAGGTGGTCCCTATCGCGACCGTCCCCGCGACGACCGGCCGCGAGATGATCGGCCGCGGGACGATCGCCCCGCCGCGTCACGCGTCGATCAGGACCGGCCACGCCGTCCGTACGGCGACCGTCCGCAAGGCGACCGACCCTATGGCGACCGCCCGCAAGGCGAGCGCCCGTACAACCCGCGCCCGCAGCAAGGCGACCGGCCCTATCGCAGCCGAGACGATCGCCCGCACGGCGAGCGACTCCAGGGCGACCGCCCGCGCGACGACCGCCCGCGTCCGGAACGCCCGCGCGACGATCGCCCCCGCGACGACCGTTTCCACGGCGACCGTCCGCGCCCGCAGCACGACCGGCCCTACCGCGACGACCGCCGTCCCCGCCCGGAACAGGCTCACCCGGTGCCGCACACGCCGAGGGGCGCGGTCTGGCTCTACGGGCAGCACCCGGTCGTCGCGGCGCTGTCCAACCCCTCGCGCCTGCTGCGCCGTCTCGTCCTCACCGAGGAAGCCGAAGCAGCACTGGCCGCCCGCCTGCCGCCGCCCTGGTCCTTGCAGCCCGAGCACATGGAGCGGGCGCGCATGGACCAGATGCTCGGCCGCGACGTGGTCCACCAGGGCATCGCGCTGCTCGCCGATCCGCTGCCGCAACCGACGCTGACCGCCGTCCTCGAGCGCCCCGGCCCGCTCATCGTGCTCGACCAGATCACCGACCCGCGCAACGTCGGCGCCATCCTGCGCTCCGCCGCCGCGTTCGGTGCCGCCGGCATCGTCACGCAGGACCGCAACGCGCCGGAGGAAACCGGCTCGATGGCCAAGGCCGCCTCGGGTGCGATGGAAACCGTGCCGCTGCTGCGCGCGGTCAACATCGCCCGCACGCTCGTGGCACTGAAGGCTGCCGGCATGTGGTGTGTCGGCCTCGACGCCCACGCATCCGGCGCCCTGTCCGGCCCGGCGCTCGCCGAGCGCCGCGTCGCCCTGGTGCTCGGCGCCGAGGACGAAGGCCTGCGCCGCCTCACGCGCGAGACGTGCGACGAGCTCGCCCGCCTGCCGATGCCCGGCTCGGCCGAGAGCCTGAACGTCTCCGCCGCCGCCGCCATCGCGCTCTACGAACTGACCCGGCGATGAAAGTCGCGGCCGCCATCGCCGCGATCGAGGCGGCGCGCACGTCCGGCCGCCTGCTCGCCCCGCTGCCGGCCACCGTCGCCCCCGCCACCGTCGCCCAAGCCGTCGCCTTGCAGCACGCGCTGGCCGCCAGCCGAGGCCACCTGCCGCCGGCCGGCTTCAAGATCGGCGCCACCGGTGGCCGCATGCAGGCCTATCTCGGCATCTCCGAGCCCGCCGCCGGCTACATGTCCGCCGTCTCGCCATCGGAGGCCGTGTTCACCGGTGCGATCCGCCCGGGGGTGGAATGCGAACTGGCCGTCCGCCTTTCCCGCGACCTGCCGCCCGCGCCCTGCACCCGCGCGCAGGCGGAAGACGCTGTCGATGCGCTGGCCGCCGCGATCGAGCTGGTCGAGAACCGCACGACGGACTTCACGAAGATCGGCACGCCGACGCTGATCGCCGACCAGTTCTTCCACCGCGCCGCCGTCGTCGGCGAGCCGGTCACCGGTTGGCGCGCGCTCGATCTGCCCGCGCTGCACGGCACGTTGCGCATCGACGGCGCCGACGAGGACAGCGGCTTCGGCCGCGACCTGCTCGGCCATCCGATCGATTGCCTCGCCTGGCTCGCCGGTTCTGAACTCACCGCTGCGTTTGGCGGCCTGCGCGCCGGCCAATGGATCATGCTCGGCAGCGTCATTCCGGTGGTCTGGCTCGATCGCCCGTGCGACGTCGAGGTCGACTTCCCGCCGCTGCCGCCAGTGCGCCTGCGCATCGCCGAGCTCGCCCGCCCCGCCGTCCCGTGAAACGGCCGGTTAATCAGTGCCTGCCATACCGGTCGCAAGCCGTGCCGAGACGCGGAACACGCCAAAAATGGCCGGGCGAAAGAGGGCAAACCATGCTCTCCGACTGGAACTTGCTTTCGGACGACCTGCAGCTCGCGCTGTCCCGCGAAGCGTTGCGCCGCGCCTCGCACACGCTCGCCTCGCAGGCCCAGCAACTGGCCGAGGAGATCGAGCACGGCACCATCACCGATCGCGGCGGCCCCGACGCGCTGCGCCTGCTGGCAACGGTGGTGCTGATCACCAACGAGGCCTCGCTGGCCGGAACCGCCTGACGGTTTCGGTCGCAACCAGCGCCATCGGGGCGGGCGGGCCCGGCAGCCGAGACGCGCGCGCACAATCGGCGGGTGGAACGCTCAGCGGATGGTGAGCGGCTCCGGGGCGGGCAGCGGTGCGTGCGCCGCGTGACGCACCAGGCCGAGCAGGCCGAGAGCCACGATCACGGCGCCACACAGCGAGACCGTCAGGCGCGGGCCGAACGCGGCGACGACGCTGGGCGATGCCGCCATCGCGACCAGCATCCCGGCATTGTTGGTCGCCATCCAGGCGCGCATGCCGGCCGCGACCTCGCCATGCGGCAGGATCATCTGCACCAGCGTGGCGCGCGGGATGTCGTTCATCGGGCCTCCCGCGCCGGCCAGTGCGCTCGCACCGCAGATCGCCGCAAGCCGCACGTGACCGCCCAGTCCGGCCGCGGCGCCGATCAGGACCAGTCCCATGCCGTTGACGAGGTTGCCGCTGAAGATCAGCGCTCCCGGCCGATGTGGAAGCGGGCGACTGCCGACGATCAGGTTTGCCGCGAGATTGCCCACGCCATAGCTCGCGATCGCGAGGCCGTAGTCGCCGATCCCGCCGCCGCCGCTCGCAGCCAGCGCCAACGGCAGACCGAGGAACATCGCCGCATACCATACGCCATTGAGAACACCTGTGGACTTCAGCAGGAACCCGAGCAGCGGATCGCGCCGCATCGCGGTGAAGCCGCGGCGCATCTGCACGAGCACGTTTCCCGGCACATGCGCGCGCACCGTGCCGCGCAGCCGTCCGATCCGCCACACCGCCAGCCCCGAGATCAGGAACGTCATGGCGTTCAATGCGAGAAAGGCGATCGGTGCCAGGATGCCCGATAGCGCCGCGATCAGCCCGGGGCCGGTCAGCCGCGCGATGCGCTCGGTCGCGTCGAACAGCGCGTTGGCAGCCGGCAGCTGGTTGCGATCCGGAACCAGCACCGGCAGCAGCGATTGCAACGCGGGACGGAACACTGCCTGTCCGGCGGCGAGCACCACCACGGTGCCGACCAGTGCTGCGGCGGACGTGCGTCCCGTCGTCATCGCCGTCGCCACCAGCAGAGCCAGTGCCAGCGCTCGCGCGGCGTCGGCGCCGATCATCATTGTGCGGTCGTCGCGGCGGTCGGCCCAGCCGCCGACCACCAGCGCCGTCGTCAGCGTCATGCTCGCCTGCAAGGCCGACAGATAGCCGGCGGCGGCACCCAGCGCTTCGACCGCGATCCAGGTGATCGCGACGTTGTACAGCTGGTCGCCGATCGCCGACGTCGCCAGTCCACTCCAGAGAAGTGCGATGGCCCGCTGCCGCAGCGGGCGCAGCAGCATCATGCGACGGTCATTCCCGGCCGTGCCAATCCTTCACGTCGATTCGCGGCAGCTCGAAGCGGTCGGTGGTGCGCACGTACCAGCCGCGCCCGTGCATGCGCCCGATCAGGTCCAGCTTCGGCGTGTCGATGTAGCACTTGGCCGGATCGATCACCGCGTCGTCGCGCACGTGCATCGCCAGCACGCGGCCCACCACGATCGTGCGGTCGATGCCGACGTCCAGCAGCACCAGCCGTTCGCACTCCATGTTGACCGGACTTTCGGCGATGCGCGGCGGCTTCACCTTGGTGCTGGGGATCGGCGTCAGCCCCGCCTCGTGCAGCTCGTCGATGGTGTGGTCGAACTCGATCGCGCTGATGTTCATCTGTGGCGCGCACGCCTCGTCCACCAGGTTGATCACGAACTGCCCGGTGCGGCGGATATTGTTGCCGGTGTCCTTGGCATCGCCCGGGCGGCGGCCGCCGATGCCGAAGCACACGATCGGCGGCGAGCCCGACATCGCGTTGAAGAACGAGAACGGCGCCGCGTTGACCGCGCCCTTCTCGTCGATCGACGTCACCCAGGCGATCGGCCGCGGCACGACGGTGGCGACCAGCAGTTTGTAGTGTCGGTGGGGCTGAGCGCCTCCATGTCGAACAGCATCCTGTGCTCCTTGGGTCGTGCGGCAGCGGGCTTTACGGGCTGCAGCCCGGAATGTCGAACAGCGCGCTCAGTCCGCAAGGCGAGGTGAGCATCTTGTCGCCGTCATGTCCCACGCCGGGCACGTCGTGCTCCGTCTGATGCAAGCTGGCGCCGAAGCGCGCCCGCAAGGTATCGACATAGGCATGCCCGCGAGTGTAGCGGTACGGCCCCTGCGCTTCGGCCATGCAGGACTTGTCGAGCGCGGGGTGGTTCGGATTGGTGTCGAGCGTGCCCAGCAGATAGACCACGTCGCGGGCGGCATAGGCCGTCTCGATCGCGACGACGTCCTGTCCTGCCGCATACGGCGGCAGGTCGTGCATCCCATATTTCCAGCGGTCGTAGCCCGGGCAGGTTTTCGCGATGGCCGCGTCGGGCCGGTCGGCGGAGAACCACGCGTAGCTGCTCGGGTTGGCGACCACGTAGCGCACCGCGATCCCGCGTGCGCGCAGCGTCGTTTCCGCCTTGCCCAGCACTGCGTAGCGCTGCACTACCTGTGCGCCGGCAGAATGTCCGGCAATCACGACTTCCGTCAGATTCGGAAACAGCCGCCGATCCGACAGCCGCAACAGGATCGCGTCGAGCGCGCCGAACGAGCTCGCATGCGTCGGACCGTGCGCCGGTTCGCCGCCTTCCCAGTCGTCGTACGACCAGTGCAGCGACCGGTCGGAGAGGTGATTTGCCGGCAGGTCGATTCCGGCGAGGAACTGCGGCGCGATCATCAGGCTCGCGCTTCCGGCCGGGCCCGCCGCCGCCTGTGCCTTCAGCGCGGAGGCGAAATAGACGTCCGCGTTGCGCAGCAGTCCGTGCAGCACCAGCACGCCGCGCTTCACACCGGGCAGCGGTGCGGACCAGTCGCGCGAGACGTACACCGGCAGCTCCGCGTTGCCGACCGCCACACGCTGATCGCCGACCGCGGCCACGGGACGATGGTGCGGATCGGTCTCCTCCGCTGCGCGCGCCGCCGCGACGGGCGCGAGCACCGCCAGCAACGTCGCGATCCAGCGTATCGCGCGCATTCCGTCCTCCCTTGCGTAAAGCTGCAACTTTACGGACCGGCTGTCGGGCGGTCGAGTTGGCCTCATATCAAGTCCCGGACACGCCGAATCCCGTCATTGCGAGGAGCGAAGCGACGTGGCAATCCAGGGCCGCGCGGCAGGCGCTTGTCACGCGGCCCTGGATCGCCACGCTTCGCTCGCGATGACGGTGGGACTCCGGTCGTCAACTCGAGATCAACGCGCCGCACCGAGGCAGGCAAGTCCGCCCAGGATCACCACCAGTCCGCCCCATTGATGCGGTGCCACCTTCTCGTCGAGCGCCACGCGCGCGATCAGCACCGCGACACCGCTGGCCAGCGACGACAGCACCGTCACGACCGCCACGGCACCGGTCGCCAGCCCCGCGCTGAACGCGACGTAGGCCACGACACCCAAAACCCCGATGCCGGTCAGGATCGCCCGCGTCCCTGCAGGCGGCAGGGTCAGGCTGCCGCGGCCGAACAGCAGCAGCAATGTCGGCACGCCGGACACGTAGTACAGCCACACCGGCAGCACCGCGCCGAGGCTCGGCACCGCGAGCGCGCCCTGCAGCCAGAATCCGAACCCGTAGCCGAGCGACGCGGCCAGCGCCCAGCCCAGCCCGCTGTGCGTCCGCCCCGCGTGCTGTGCGCCGCGCGGCGGCACCGCCATCAGCGCCACGCCCGCCACCGTCACCGCGATCCCCGTCCAGCCGAGCAGGCCGATCGTCTCGCCCGACACATCAGCGAGTAACGCCGTGACAGCGCCGTAGCTCGCGGTGACGGGCGAGACGACGATCAGCCGCCCGGTGCTCAACCCCCGGAACAGCGCATAGGTCCCGGCAAGCAGCACCTGCGACGAGCCGATGCCCGCGATCCACGCAAGCGCCGGCGCGTCGTGCGGCAGGCGGACCGGCGCCGCGGCCAGATAGATCGTCAGCAGCACCACCGCCGGCATCTGCCCGTACAGCATGGCGCGCGCCACGCCGACATGCCGGCTGCCGATGCGGCCGAGGACGTCGGTGGCGCCCCAGAACAGGGCCGCGGTCAGGCCGAGGATGATCGCCACGCAGCGCCGCCGGCCGGCCGCGCGCTGGCGTTACTGGACGAGGTTCGCGGGCGTCCGACCGGCGAGCGCGGCGCCGATTCCGTCCAGCACCAGATTGCCCATCCGGTCCCGTGTCCCCATCGTCGCACTGCCGAGATGCGGCAGCAGCACGACGCTCTCCAGCTCCATATACGCGGGGTTCAGGTTCGGCTCGTTGTTGTAGACATCCAGCCCCGCCGCCGCGACGTGGCCGCTGCGCAGTGCGGCGATCAGCGCCTCGTCGTCGATCAGCGTGCCGCGCGCCGCATTCGCCACCACCGCGCCGCGCGGCAGCAGCGCGATACGCTTGGCGTTCAGCCAATGCCGCGTGCCCTCGCCGCCGGGTGCGTTCAACGACAGGATCTCGCAGGCCGGCAGGAAGCTCTCGTCGGTCGTGTGATACGTCGCACCCTCCTCGAGCTCGACCGGCAGGCGCGAGACGTCGCGGTAGTGCACCTCCATCGCCAAGCCCCGCGCGAGCTTCGCCAGCTCGCGGCCGATGCGGCCCATGCCGAAGATGCCGATGCGCCGCCCGACCACGCCTTGCCCCATCAGCTGCGTCGGCGCCCAGCCTGCCCATTTGCCGCTACGCACCAGCCGCTCGCCTTCGCCCGCGCGCCGCGCGGCCATCAGGATCAGCAATAGCGCGCATTCGGCGGTGGAGACCGACAGCACGTCGGGCGTGTTCACCACCGGGATGCGGCGGGCGCGGGCGGCGGCGATGTCGATGTGGTCGAAGCCGACGCTGAACGTGCCGATCACCCGCACGCTGTCCGGCAACGCGGCGATCGTTTCCGCCGACAGCTTCTCGGCCGGGGAGCACAGCACGGCATCGGCCCCCTGCGCGCCGCGCAAAATCTGCTCGGGCGTCACCACCGCATCGTCGGGCGACAGGCGGGCGTCGTATTCGCGTTTCGCGCGCGCCTCGATCGACGGCGGCAGCCTTCGGGTGACGTACAGGACGGGTTTGCTCATGGACTCTCTCAGCGCCACAGGGGATCGATCGGCGGCCGGCCGGACAGCACCGCCTCGACGTTGTCGAGCGCGCGGTTGCCCATCGCGTTGCGCGTCTCCAGCGTGGCACTCCCCATGTGCGGGGTGAGGAATACGTTCGGCAGGTCGCGCAGGCGCAGGTCGAAGTCTGGCTCGCTTCGGAACACGTCCAGCCCGGCGGCGGCGAGCTGGCCCGATTGCAGAGCCTCGATCAGCGCGTCCTCGTCGACCAGCGTGCCTCGCGCGGCGTTCACCAGCACCGCGCCGCGTGGCAGCATCCCGATGCGCGCGCGGTTCATCATCTTGTCATTCGCCGCACCGCCCGGCGCGTGCAGCGTGACGATGTCGACGTTGGGCAGCATGTCCTCGATGGTCGGATGGTGGATCGCGCCTTTCTCCAGTTCCGGTGGCAGGCGGGAGAGGTTGGTGTAGTGCACCTCCATCTCGAAGCCGCGTGCGCGCTGCGCCACCGCGCGGCCGATGCGGCCCATGCCGATGATGCCCAGCCGTTTGCCGGTCACCTCGATGCCCAGCATCTCGTGCTGAGCGAACCGGCGCCGCCAGCCCTCGCGCATGATCGTGAGGTATTCGGCCGCTCGCCGGCACGCCGCGAGCACCAGGAAGAAGCTCAGATCGGCGGTGGCGTTGGTCAGCACGTCGGGCGTGTTGGTGACAACCAGCCCGCGCGTCTGCGCCGCCGCCACGTCGATGTGATCGAAGCCGACGCTGCTGGTCGCCGCCACCCGCAACGCCGGCGGCAGCCGGCCGATCTCGTCGGCATTCAGCTTCAGCGACGAGGTGAACACCAGCCCCTCGGCCTGGTGTTTCGTGGTCGCCTCGATCGCTTCGTCGGCAGTCATGTCCGCCGCGGCGGCCACGACCGCGTCGAATGCGGTGCGGGCTCGCGCGACGACCGCGTCGGTCACGCGGCAGGCGACGACCACGCGAGGTTTCATCGGCTTCTCCTCCATCCGGCCGGGGCCATGATGGCCGCTCGCCCGGTGTTGCGAAAGGGGCGGCGGGCGCGCACGGTTCTGCCATGCGCGCCAACCTGATGCCCGACATCGCCTTGGCCGAACGCCTGTTCGTCGCACTGCGCGACGCCAGCCGCGACGGCGAGGGTGTCACGCGCGACGCCTACGGCCCCGGCGAGCAGCGCGCCCACGCGATCGTGCGCGAGGCGGCGGAGGCGGCCGGCCTCGAGGTCGCCGTCGACCACGCCGGCAACCTGCTGATGACGCTGCCCGGCGCGAATGCCGGCGCCGGGCGTATCGTGCTCGGCAGCCACCTCGACAGCGTCCGCCAGGGCGGCAACTACGACGGCGCGGCGGGCGTGCTGGCGGCCCTCGCCGTCGCCGCCGCGATGCAGCGCGCCGGCATCCGGCCTGCGCGCAGCGTGACGGTCGCGGCGGTGCGGGCCGAGGAAGCCGGCGCCTGGTTCCCGACCAGCTATCCGGGGAGCCGCATGGCGCTCGGCACGCTGCCCACGGAGGCGCTGGACATACGCCGCACCGACACCGGCCGCACGCTCGCCCAGCACATGCGCGATTGCGGCTTCGATCCGGACGCGGTGCGCGCCGGCGCGTCGTCGTTGCGGGATACCGTCGCCTATCTGGAGATGCACATCGAGCAGGGCCCGGTGCTGGAGGCCGCCGAGATCCCCGTCGGCATCGTCACCGGCATCCCCGGCTCGCGCCGGCTGCGCGAGGCGCGCGTCATCGGCGAAACCAACCACTCCGGCGCCACGCCGCGCGCGCACCGCCGCGACGCTGCCCTCGCGGCGGCCGAACTGGCGGTGCGGCTCGACGCGCACTGGGCGGCGCTGGACGCGCAGGGACATCAGCTCGTCTGCACGTTCTGCACGCTGGGCACCACGCCGTCGGCCGATTTCGGCAAGGTTGCGGGCGAGGCGGCATTCTCGCTGGACGTCCGCAGCGTCGATCCCGAGAGCGTCGACGCCATCTTTGCCGAACTGCACCGCCTCGTGCCCGAAATCGAACGCTCTCGCGGCGTGCGTTTCGAGCTCGGCGCGGAGAGCGGCAGCCCCGCGACCCCGCTCGATGACGGCATCCAGGCCGGGCTGCGCGCCGCCGCGCAGTCGATCGGGGTTCCGTGCCGCACGATGCCGTCGGGCGGCGGTCACGACGCGGCGGCCTTCATGCAGGCGGGTATCCCGGCCGGGATGATGTTCGTGCGCAACCAGAACGGCAGCCACAACCCGCACGAGGCGATGCGGATGCAGGACTTCGCCGATGCCTGCGCGGTCATGCTGCGCTGGACGCTGGAGGCCGCAGGCTGAGCACGGTCGTCATCGGCGGCGGCATCGTCGGCAGCTGCACGGCGCTGTTCCTCGCTCGCGCGGACGCGCCGGACGTGCGCGTGATCGAGCGCGACCCGACCTACGCGCAGGCCTCCACGACGCTGTCGGCCGCAGGGCTGCGCACGCAGTTCTCGCTGCCGCTCAACGTCGCCATGTCGCGTTTCGGCGCCGACTTCCTCCGTCCCGTGCGCGACACGATCGGCTGGCGCGGCAACGGCTATCTGCTGCTCGCCACCGACGCGGCACGCCTGCGCGCCAACCACGACACGCAACGCACGGCGGGCGCGCAACTCGCGTGGCTCGATCCGCCCGCACTCGCCGCGCGGTTTCCGTGGCTGCGCACCGACGATCTCGCCGCCGGCAGCCTGGGCCTTGCCGACGAGGGCTGGTTCGACGCGCACGCGCTGCTGCGCCACGTCCGCTCGGAGGCCGTCGCGGCCGGTGCGCGCTACACGACGGGCGAGGTGGACGGCATCGACACAACCGGCGGCCGCGTCGCTGCTGTGCTCCTGTCCGACGGCACGCGCATCGACGCCGCGCACGCCGTGCTCGCCGCGGGCGCGTGGTCCGGCCGCCTCGCCGCCCGCATCGGCTTCGCGCTGCCGGTGGTGCCGCGCAAGCGCACGGTGTTCGTGTTGCGCGCGCCGCTCTCGGTGTCCGACATGCCGCTGATCCTGGACGCCAGCGGCCTGTGGCTGCGGCCGGAGGGCGAGGGCTTCCTCGCCGGTATCTCGCCGCCCGAGGCGCAGGACCGCGACGCCGACGGCGATTTCGAACCCGACCTCGACATGCTGGAGGACGAGGTCTGGCCGCGCCTCGCGCACCGCATCCCCGCCTTCGAACAGCTCCGCCGCGTGCGCGCCTGGGCGGGCCACTACGACACCTGCACGCTCGATCACAATGCCGTCATCGGAGCCGCGCCCGGCATCGCGGGACTGTTCATCGCGACCGGCTTCTCCGGCCACGGCGTGCAGCACGCGCCGGCCACGGGGCGCGCGATTGCCGAACTGGTCGTGCACGGCGAATACCGCACGCTCGACCTCACGCCGTTCGGCTACGACCGCGTCGCGGCCGACCGCCCGTTGAGCGAAGACGAGATCTACTGACACGTCACGGAGACTTCGCATGGCTCGCCTCGCCGTCGATATCGGCGGCACCTTCACCGACCTTGCCCTCGAAGCCGAGGGCAAACGCACCACCGTCAAGGTGCTCACCACGCCGGCCGCGCCCGAACGCGGCGTGCTGGACGGCGTGCGGCTGATCCTGTCGCACGCGAGCCTGTCGCCGGCCGACATCGCCATCGTGATCCACGGCACCACGCTCGCGACCAACGCGATCATCGAGCGCAAGGGCGCGCGCACCGCGTTCGTCACCACGCAGGGCTTCCGCGACGTGCTGGCGATGGGCAACGAGAGCCGTTACGACCAGTACGACCTGAACATCGTGCTGCCGGAGCCGCTGGTGCCGCGCTACCTGCGCCTGCCGGTGCCGGAGCGGCTGGACAACGAAGGCCTGGTGCTGCTGCCGCTCGACGAAGCGGCCGTGCAGGCGCTGGTGCCCGTCCTGCAGCGAGAGGACGTCGAAAGCCTCGCGATCGGGTTCCTGCACGCCTTCGTCAACCCGTCGCACGAGCAGCGCGCACGCGATCTCATCGCCCGCGCGATGCCGGATCTGCCGATCTCGATCTCCTCGGACGTCTCGCCGGAGATGCGCGAGTGGGAGCGCTTCTCGACCACCGCGGCCAATGCCTACGTGCAGCCGCTGATGGCGCGCTACCTGCGTGCGTTGGAGTCCGGCCTGCACGAGATGGGGCTGACGGCGCCGCTGTTCCTGATGCTGTCCGGCGGCGGGCTGACGACGATCGAAACCGCCTGCCGCTTCCCGATCCGCCTGGTCGAAAGCGGGCCGGCGGGCGGCGCGATCTTCGCCGCCGACATCGCCCGCGAAGCCGGCCTTCCGCGGGTGCTGTCGTTCGACATGGGCGGCACCACGGCGAAGATCTGTCTGATCGACGACTTCGCGCCGCAGACCGCGCGCACGTTCGAGGTCGCTCGCGTCGGCCGCTTCAAGCGTGGCTCCGGCCTGCCGCTGCGCATCCCGGTGATCGAGATGGTCGAGATCGGCGCGGGCGGTGGCTCGCTCGCGCATATCGACGCGCTCGGCCGCATCGCCGTCGGGCCGGAGAGTGCCGGCGCCGATCCAGGACCGGCCTGCTACGGACGCGGTGGCACGCAGCCGGCGGTGACCGACGCCAATCTGCTGCTTGGCCGTTATGATCCGGAGCACTTCGCCGGCGGCGCGCTGCGCCTCGACACGGCGGCGGCGCGCGCGGCGGTTGCATCGGCGGTCGGCGATAAGTTGCGGCTCGATCCCGAACTGGCGGCACTCGGCATCGTCGAGATGGTGGACGAGACGATGGCCAATGCCGCGCGCGTGCACGCGATCGAAAGCGGCAAGACCTACGAGGGCCGCACGATGATCGCCTTCGGCGGCGGCGGTCCGGTGCATGCGTTTCGGGTGGCCGAGAAGCTCGGCATCGTGCGCGTGCTGGTCCCCACCGGCGCCGGCGTCGGCAGCGCGATCGGCTTTCTGCGCGCGCCCGTCGGCTACGAGGTGGTGCGCAGCCTGTACCAGCGGTTCTCGACGTTCGACGTGCACGCGGTCAACGCGCTGCTGTCCGACATGGCCGGTGAAGCGGCGCGAGTCGTGGCACAAGGCAGCTTCGGCGCGAAGCTGCACGAGACCCGCGTTGCCTACATGCGCTATGTCGGCCAGGGGCACGAAATTCCGGTGAAGCTGCCGTCGCGAGTCATCAAAGAAGATGACGTCGCGGCGATCCGGCGCAGCTACGACGAGGCCTACGCGAATTTCTACGACCGCCCCGTGCCCGGGTCGGATGTCGAGGTGATGAGCTACGCGGTGAAGGTCGCGACCGCCCCGGTGCCAGGCATCGCCGCCACGGCGCTTGCGCCTGTCGCCGGGCCGGAGACCTCCCGCCCCGTGCGCGACACGGCGAGCGGCGAGGTGCGCGACTGGTCGATCCGCGCGCGCGCCGCGCTGCCGCAAGGCGCCGTCGTGAGCGGTCCGGCGATCATCGCGGAGGACGAGACATCGACGCTCGTCGGGCCCGGCTGGACGGCGCGCGTCGATACGCAGGGCTGGATCGTGCTGGAGCGTTCGCAGCGTTGACCGTTCGCGATCGAAACGGTAGCATGAACTTGCCTATCTGGTTCGGAAGGACAGGCAAGCGTGATCCTCCACCGCCTGTTCCGTGTGCCGGTCGGCGCCGCGCTCGTCGCGCTTTTCTGCGCGCTGCTCGCACCCCATGATGCCTTTGCGCAGGACGATCCCGCGCGTGCCTGCGATCTCGCCGCCGCAAGCCCTTCCGACACCGCGCGGCCGGCGGGAATCCCCGGCGTCCCGCTGGACAAGGTCGATGCGAACACGGCGGTCCCAGCCTGTCGCGCCGCCCTGGCCGCGAACCCGACTTCGCCACGGCTCATCTTCGAACTCGGCCGCGCGCTGAGCGCCGGTCACAGCGACGCCGAAGCGGTCGAGCTGTTCCGCAAGGCGGCGGATCTGAACTATGTCGTCGCCGAGGACTCGCTCGGCGTCAGCTACTACGCCGGCAGAGGCATCGCACGGGACTTCACGCAGGCGGTGTTCTGGATCCGCAAGGCCGCCGATCAGGGCAATGCCGACGCACAATGGCGTCTGGGCTCGCTCTACCGGCGAGGCGAGGGCGTCGCGAAGGACTCCGCTCAGGCGATCGTCTGGTTTCGCAAGTCCGCCGAGCAGGGATACGCCAACGCACAGTGGATCCTCGGGTTCTTCTACGAGAAGGGCGAGGGCACGCCGCAGGACTACGCTCAGGCCGAGGTCTGGTACCGAAAGGCCGCCGAGCAGGGAGACCGCAGCGGCGAGACCTCGTTGGCGTTCCTGTATTATTTCGGCAATGGCGTCGTGCAGGATTACGCGCAGGCCGCGACCTGGTTCCGCAAGGCCGCCGAGCAAGGCGACAAGATCGGACAGGACATGCTCGGGAGCATGTGCCAGAACGGGCACGGCGTTCCGCAAAGCTACGCCGACGCAATGACCTGGTACCGCAAGGCCGCCGACCAGGGATATGCATCGGCGCAACTGAGCATCGGCCGGCTCTATGAGCGAGGGCAGGGCGTGCCGAGGGACGTCGCGCAGGCGCTCGTCTGGTATCGAAAGGCCGCCGACCAGGGCAACGCGGATGCCCAGGCGGCGGTCGCAAGGTTGGGCGGTGCGGACGCGCTCGGGCATGGACAGCTCAAGGGCGCGCCGCGCTGACCGTATGCTGTCGCCATCGGGATGAGTCGTATGCTGCAATGATTGGGCTCGCGCACCAACACGGCGGATTTCGCTGCGCTGCATCCGCCCTACGACCTGAAACGTTTCACTTGCCCGGTCTCGGCTCCGGCGTATCGTCCGCCGGAACCCCCGGTCCGGGAAGAGGCGTGCCATGCTGCAATTGATTTCGGTGATCTGCTGCGTCGTCCTGCTCGTCCTCACGCCGATCCAGATGCGCAAGCTGCGCGCCGGCTTCGTGCCGCCGAAGTTCAAGGGCGACGCCGCCGCTTATCGCGCGGCCTACCGCAAGCAGCTCACCATGCTGGTCTGGCTCGGCACCGTGTTCGGCGTGCTGAGTATCGCGATGGGCATCCTCGACCTGAGCGGCATCAACGAGGAGACGGCCCCGATCGAGGGCTACGTCCAGTTCGGCGTCGCCGCGATCTGGCTGGCCGTCGCGGGCTCGATGTTCGCCCATCGCCGCCGGCTCGACAGCTGGCCGGCGCAGGGCGCTCCGCACGACACCGTGCCCGCCGCCTGAGCGGGGCGCGCCCGGCGGCGGTATGCACGGCCGCGCGGCGCCGATCTTGATGCCGTCCGGTTTCGGCGGGCGCGTCGAGACGCGCATCGAGTTCGCGCGCGCGGGCGCGGTGTCGGCTGCGTCGGGCGGAGGCGCGGTGTCGGCTGTTGGCTCCGGTAGGCCGGTCTTGTCACCAGCGTCATCGCGAGCCGCCGCTTGGCGGCGTGGCGATCCAGGGCCGCGTCGCACACGTTTGTCGCGCGGCCCTGGATTGCCACGGACCCCGGCTGCGCCGAGGTCCTCGCAATGACGGGGCTGGGGCGG
>Ga0074045_10000458_pt1 | contig 39651 bp, 23 predicted proteins | sample BogForMeECP23OM2_FD_94442 | JGI IMG/M metagenome (GOLD analysis project Ga0074045, IMG submission 94442) | Bog forest soil microbial communities from Calvert Island, British Columbia, Canada - Bog Forest MetaG ECP23OM2 | ecosystem: Environmental > Terrestrial > Soil > Wetlands ...
CCCGCCACCGGCCGAGAGCATCGGGCCATTTACCGCCCATTCCGTCGACCAATCACTTCTCGTCGGGAAATGTCCGATCGTCCCGTTACCATCATTCCATTCTTTCTTCAGTTTTTCATGCAGTGCGGGGTCGTCAATTTCGTAGGTCACTTTCCTTCCGCCAAACTTCAATTGCGCGTAGGGCGAGAAGCGGTGAGCGGCCAGGGGCGTCCAGCGGAGACCCCCGGAATAGGAAAGCGAATCCGCGCTCATATTGAAGGCTGGCTGGTGCATGATCAGGCAGCCATTTACCTCTGTAACTACCTGGAAAGCAGGGCTAAGGCGAGCCGCACCGGTTCCACCACCGCCAATACAGCTACCACCCCCGAGAAACGTCTCGTAGTAGGGGAATGCCGTCAGTTCAACGGGCGCTTCCTTGGGATAAACATGTACGAAATCTACCCCCGCGGGTTTATACGCATTTTTTTGAAACTCGAACGGCTTTTCGCCAGTGCCGTTTTTAAAATCCTCTACCCATTCTTTGCGCATTTCGTAGTTTTCACCAAACAACCCGATTCGCGTGTACCGCGTCCAGGGAACTTTGAAGGCCATCATGTTTGCGAACGTGCGACCGGGGTTCAAGAAGCTGCGCGCCAGGATAATGATCGGACGATTCGTAGTGCGATTCTCGAGTCCCATGATCAGATAGCGATCGGCGGCATCTTCAGCGAGCATAGTGACAAAGCCAAGCGTCGGTGTATCCACCAGGGTGATAAATCCTGGCGAGGCATGCAACATCACGTTGCCAATCGACGCTTCACTGGCTGGGCCGATTTTCCATTGCGTATGCCATACCGCCGAATAGGCCATCGACCGCAATAAACTGACCCAGTACTCGCGACCATCACCCAGTTGAACTAACCGATAGGCAGGATCGTTTTGCCGCTCGATAAAACCAAAAATGGAGCCTTCAATGGGATGCCCCACGTAGGGGGCCATGAATCTGTCACTATCGCTCCAGCCACGCAATTCCGAGACCGAACGCATATAGTCCTTAAACCACGGACCATTCAGTGCATCTCTGGTGCCGGCTTCCGTGGTGATATCAAACGCGTGCATGATCCCGGTATAGAGCAACGACTCCATGATCGCGGGATACCAATGAAAGCGATTGGATGGAGGTGGAAAATCCTGCGGAGTGCTTTGGTCCTCCACACCCGCGGCCGAGGGGTTATCGGAACTCCGGGAGGAAGGGTTGGCGCTTGGAACGTCGAAAGAGAGTGGATCGTGAGAAATTTTGCTGGATGAGGACGAGAACCAAGCGTCATCGAAAGAACGTAATAGCTCAGACTGCCGGTAAAACTCGTCCGGAGGGCCAGCGTTAGACGCGACACGGACTTGCGCTCCAACCTTGCTCGCACAAACCAAAGTGACGAGCAGGAGGAAAACAGCGATCGTTTTCATTTGATAGGACATTTTGAGTCAGAACTTCCCCTGTGGAGCACAGCGGCTCAAAGTAACTTCGTGTTTGGGGGCGGTGGTTCCGGGGGCGTGTGAGCAGGTTAAACACCCATTCGAACCGTGAGAATTATAGCATCCACCCGAGTCCGATAATCCAGTGTAATTCGCATTTTCAAAATCATATTTTTGCTACGCTTCGGTACGCGGACGTACGGGTCAGGCCGGGGGCAAGGTAACCCCGGTTGCCCCGCTTTAGAAAAAAATTTGCGAGATCTGAATTGGCAGAAACACAAATTTTGTTAAAATGGAAGGATATGTTCTTTGGTTCCGCACCATCAGAGTTAATGCCTGGGGCAAAAAATGCCGTGGATGTGTGCTTAGGGGTAGCTCCGGGGGAGCATGTTGCCCTGATTGCAGACGAACTAAGCCGCAGCGTCGCTGCCAGCCTGGAGCTAGCGATTGCCGACCGTGGCGGGAAATCCATCGGTATGCTCTTGGAGGATTTGGGATCGCGCCCAATGGGCAAAGCTCCCGAGCTAGTCCTCGATGCGCTCGAAAAGGCAGATGTCGGTATTTTGTGCATGACTCCACAGCCAGGTGAACTCGGCGCACGCATGGCCATTGTGCGCGTTGTCGAGCGCCGGCAGATTCGCTATGCCCACATGGTGGGTGTTACCCCTGAAATTATGCAGCAAGGCATGCGCGCGGACTATCGTCTGGTCGATCAATTGAGCGATAAGCTTCGCGAACGCATGCTGAAAGCCAATTCCCTCACCGTAAAGACCGAGGCAGGTACTTCTTTTTCCGCGCACTTCGACCGCGGCTTGGATTGGGTAAAGACCAGTGGTCTCATCAGTCCGAGATACTGGTCGAATCTGCCTGCGGGGGAAGTATTTACCACACCCGCAACTGTAGATGGCACTTTTGTCTGCGACGCAACTGCGGGAGATTATTTTAACGGCAAGTATGGCGATTTGCAGGATACACCCTTGGTGCTAACCATTAAGGCCGGGCGCTTGGTTCGCGCAGAATGCGCGCGCAAAGATCTGGAAGCGGAGTTTTGGTCCTATTGCCACACCGATGAGAATAGCGATCGAGTCGGCGAACTCGCCTTTGGCACAAACCTGGGCTTGTCTCAGATGATCGGCATTCTGCTTCAGGATGAAAAGTTCCCAGGAGTCCATATCGCTTTTGGCGATCCCTACGGCAGCCAGACCCATGCCGACTGGAAATCGCGCACACACGTCGATGTCCTCACCCGCAGATGCGATGTCTGGATTGACAGGGACCAAGTGATCGAAAAGGGCCGCTACAAGCTCGAAGAACTGGACCTCACCTAATGCCTCGACTCTGCTGGACCTGGGTTTTCTTCCTCTTGGCCCAGGATCAATAAAGCTTCGAAACGTATTCCCGCATTTCGTTTTTCCAGTAGGGCCAATCATGGCCGCCTTGTGGTCCCCAGTTATCTACGGAGTGCTGTATACCCTTGCTCGAGAGTATTTCTGACAGCCGATAGGTTGGTCCGCTCTTCTCCCACTGACCGGTTCCAGTAATTAGATGGATATCGCACGAGGCTAGCTGCTGGTAGTACCAGGGATCAGAAAGGTTGGCCAGGTAATCCACGGGATTGTTGAAATAAAAGTTATCGTCATACATGCCATCCATAAAGCTGCGCAGATCGTAAACACCCGACATGGCGAAACAGCGCTTGAAAATATCGGGGTGCTTAAAGAGCGCATTGGCCGCGTGGTAGGCACCAAAGGAAGCTCCCATCGTGGTAATCCCCAGGCGCGACTGGCAATTGTCCCAAATGAAGGGCACGACTTCTTGTGTAAGATAGGAATCAAAGACCGACTGCACGTAGCTGCGATGAAATGGGTGCACCCCTTTGTCATAGAAGCTCAGTCCGTTGATCGAATTCACCGTATAAAACTTGATGCGCCCGGCATCGATGAACTCGCCGAGCGCTCCGATCATGCTTTGGCCTTCCAGTTCCCACTCGTCACCCGCACTGGTTGGGAAGCCCATCATGGGCGGTCCCCAATGGCCATAGACAACCACGCCAAGATCCAGCCCCAGCCGGTGAGAATACCAGCGATGATATTCACGTTTCATATTCTAGGAAACCCTTCTTTCTCTGAGGAGGTTGAGTATGCCAGTGGCAGCCCGCCTGGGCAAATGAAAAGCATGCTGGCGAATTGCGGCAATCCGTGTAGACTAGCCTCGCTCTCCTCATCCCATCATAGGGGCCACGCGCTCATGGCTACTGCGAACACCGCTCACAGGCCCTCACCGGCAAAGATCTTCGATACTCTAAATGCCTATCAGCAAACTGCCTCTCTCAAAGCCGCCATAGAACTCGATATTTTTACAGCCATTTCCGATGGTGCCCACGATCCCCAATCCATCGCCAAGCGTGTCAATGCTTCCGAAAAGGGTGTGCGGGTCTTGTGTGACTTCTTGGTGATTCATGGCTTCTTAGAGAAAGAGCAGGGGAAATATCAGTTGTCCCAGGAATCGGCAATTTTTCTGAGCAAGCACTCTCCCGCCTATCTTGGCACCATTATTGGTTTTCTATCCGCGGACTGGCACGCCAATCACTATTCAAAACTCACCGAGATCGTTAAACACGGTGGCGCGCCGGGCGGAGCTGGTGACAATACCAAGCCTAACGATGAAGCTTGGGTCCCCTTTGCACGCTCCATGGCGCCGATGATGGCGCCTTCGGCCAACTTTATGGCCGAACTCTTAGACGCAAAGTCGGGAAGGGTAACCAAGGTGCTCGATATCGCGGCAGGGCACGGCATGTTCGGGGTCATTTTTGCTACTCACAATCCGAATGCTCACATTACGGCTCTGGATTGGCCGGCGGTGCTCGAAGTAGCCAGAGAAAATGCCGAGAAGCATGGCGTTGGAGGTCGCTACTCCGTGCGGCCAGGGAGCGCTTTTGAAGCAGACTTTGGCACGGAATACGATTACGTATTTTTGACCAATATTTTTCACCACTTCGACAAGCCCACCTGCGAAAAGTTGATGGGCCGAGTACACGCTGCGCTGAAGCCCGGCGGGCAAGCGATCACTCTTGAATTTGTTCCGAATGAAGACCGAGTTTCGCCTCCAACGCCGGCCGCCTTCAGTCTAATCATGCTGGCGAGCACAGCCGCCGGTGACGCCTATACCTTCGCGGAATATCATTCGATGTTCCTAAACTCCGGCTTTGCCAAAACCACCAGTCATCCCGTTCCGGGAATGCCGCAAACGGTCCTCGTTTCCCTAAAGGCAGGGTAGTTTCGCCCCGCCGCAACATTGTTGCAACCATACGGATTGCAGGTAGGATAGATGTCTTGGGCCCTACGATTTCTCGCGGTTTTTCGTCTAAAGAGCGGCAGGTGCAACGATGGTTCAGATTGAAAATGTCAGCCGACGTGGATTCCTTAAGGGCGTGCTAGGCACCAGTGCATTTGTTTTGGGCGCGCGATTTCTGCCCGGAACTCTCTTGAACGCATCGGGGATCGGCACCATTGATGCGATGTCTGCTGCCGCTCTGCAGCCCAACGTTTATCTGGCCATTGCCGCCGACGGCACGATTTACATTGTGGCCGCACGCTCAGAAATGGGCAGCGGCAACCGCACCGGGCTGCCAATGATCGTGGCCGACGAGTTGGACGCCGACTGGAAGCGCGTTAGCGTGATCCAGGGAACGGGCAACGAAAAATATGGCGATCAGGACACCGACGGCTCGCACTCCGTAAAGAGTTTCTTCGATACCCTGCGGGAATCGGGCGCCAGTGCCCGCTTGATGTTGGTGCGCGCCGCCGCTAAAACCTGGAATGTACCGGAGAGCGAGTGCATCACCGAATCGAGCACCGTCGTTCACCAGCCCAGCGGAAAAAAACTGAGTTACGGAGAACTTGCGAGCTCGGCGGCCAAATTGCCAGTTCCTAGGAAAGAAGAACTCAAGCTCAAAGATCGCACCGACTGGAAATTCATTGGCAAACCCACACCAAGTTACGACCTGCGGAATATGACCATCGGCAAAGCGGTCTACGGCCAGGACGTGCGCATGGATGGAATGCTTTTCGCCTCCGTAGCTCATCCGCCTGTTTACGGTGGAGCAGTCAAGAGTGTCGACGATGCCGCCACTCTCAGAATTGGCGGGGTCAAGCAAACAATCACCATTGACCCCTGGAAACCTCCCGTAGGAATGCAGGCTCTCGGCGGAGTTGCCGTTGTGGCGGATAACACCTGGGCCGCGTTTCAAGGCAAAAAGAAACTCAAAGTGGAATGGACCAAGAGCGAGCACGGCGTGTGGAATTCCGACGCGTTCCGCAAAGACCTGGAAGCCACGGCCAAGAAGCCCTGCAAAGTTGTGCGCGAGCTCGGCGATGTGGATCTGGCATTCACCAAGGGTGGCAAAGTCGTAGAAGCGGAATATTACGCGCCGATGCTGGCTCACGCTTCTATGGAGCCCCCGGCAGCCCTGGCAAATTTTCAGGATGGAAAAGTGGTGATCTGGGCGCCGACGCAAAATCCGCAAGGGGCGCAGGAAGCCGTCGCTGCTGCCGTTGGAGTGAAAAAAGAAGACGTGACGGTCAATGTCACGCTGCTTGGTGGCGCATTCGGCCGCAAATCTTTCCCGGATTTTATCGTCGAAGCCTCGGTGCTCTCGAAAAAAACAGGCAAACCAGTAAAAGTGGTCTGGAGTCGCGAAGACGATATCAAGTTTGATTCGTTCCATTCGGTGGCCGCTATGTACTTCAAGGCGACTCTTGGCGCAAACGGAATGCCAACAGGATGGCTGCAGCGAAGCGTTTTTCCTCCGATCGCCTCAACCTTTGAGGCTACCGCACAGTATGCAGATGCAGGAGAAATTGGGCTCGGATTCAGCGATGTGCCCTTCGCGATTCCCAATCAACGAGCCGAGAACGGTCCGGCCCCCGCTCACACCCGCATCGGATGGCTCCGCTCTGTTGCCAATATTTATCACGCCTACGGAATTCACTCGTTTACGGGCGAATGCGCGCACGCCGCTGGTAAAGATCAAGTGGACTACCTGCTGGCGCTTTTGGGACCGGACCGGATCATTCCAAAGAGCGAACTCCCGAAGGACTACACAAATTACGACAGCGACTTGAGACAATATCCGCTCGACACTGCCCGATTTAAACGAGTCGTCCAGCTAGCCGCGGAGAAATCCGGCTGGGGCAAGAAGAAGCTGGGAGCTGGCTTCGGCATGGGAATCGCCGTGCACCGCAGTTTCTTAACCTACGTAGCAACGGTTGTTCAGGCCGAAGTAAAAGATGGCCAGGTCATCGTTCACCGCGTGGATACGGCACTTGACGCGGGAACCATCGTCAATCCCACAACCGTCCGGCAACAGTTTGAGGGTGCCGCCGTTATGGGGATAAGTATTGCTTTCTACGGTGAAATCACCGCCACCCATGGGGTGATTGACCAATCGAACTACGACACGTTCCGGGTGGCACGCATCCCTGTCGCTCCCAAGGAAACCAACATCCATATCGTTCAAACCGACGCGCCCCCCGCAGGAGTGGGCGAGCCCGGTCTTCCTCCCTTCGCTCCGGCTTTGTATAACGCCATCTTCCTAGCGACTGGCAAACGCTACCGCGAAATGCCGTTATCGAAAGTGGGCTTGGCGTAGGTTTCCTTGTAATTTGCATCGAGCGAACTTCCGGCGCCTACAGGGCTTCGGGGGCCTTCTTTTTTTGTGCGATACCATGTCTGGAGGATAACTTGAAGCGTCTTGTCGGGTTAGCTTGTTTTGTTCTTGCGGTCGTGGCCGTTCCCGTAGCCGCGCAACGTCGGCCCGTACTCCCAGGGATCGACGAGCCGCATCCTTATTACTATCGCGAACTCTATTTGCCACAGTTAACCAGCGGCCCCAGCAGTTTCGCCTGGGCTCCGGATTCAGAAGAATTGATTTACTCCATGGCCGGATCACTGTGGCGGCAAAAGCTGGACTCAAAGGTGGCCTCAGAGGTTACAGACGGAGCAGGGTATGACTATCAGCCAGATTGGTCTCCCGATGGAAAGGCGGTCGTCTACGTTTCCTACCAAAAAGACGCAATGGAGCTCTGGTATTTGGATTTGCCAACGGGAAAAACGCATGCATTGACAGCCGGGGGTGCAGTAAATGTTGAACCTCGCTGGTCACCTGATGGCCAAAAAATTCTTTGGGTTTCGACCGAATACAACAAGCACTTTCACATTTTCGTCGCCGATGTGATACACGGTGAATTGAAAAACAAATCTCGTCTCACCGGCGAAACAAAAAGCCCCCTGCCCCGTTATTACTACAGTCAATTCGACATCGAAATAAACCCGACTTGGACCCGCGATGGAAAAGAAATCCTGTTCGTCTCAAACAAAGGCCATATTTATGGCACAGGCGGTTTTTGGAGAATGAAAGCAGAGCCGGCCGCCGAGGCTCGCGAAATTCATTACGAAGAAACGAGTTGGAAGGCTCGGCCAGAATTTTCCCCCGACGGTTCGCGGATCGTTTACAGCTCCTACCTCGGGCGCCAGTGGCATAGCCTGTGGCTCGTGCCAGGCACGGGCGGGGACGCCTTCCCTATTTCCTATTCAGAATGGGATGAAAGCAATCCGCGATGGTCACCCGATGGCAAGAAAATAGCCGCGATCTCCAATCAGTCCGGCCGGACAGAACTCTTCTGGCAGGAGTTGCCCAGCGGACAGAGAAGCAACCTCACGATCGCGGAACGGGTTTATCTCCAGCCCCGATCGGAATTGACTCTGAACATCAACCGCGGGCCTTGGCTCATCGAGGCGTGCCGCGTATCGGTGACCGGCACAAACGGCCTATTTTACTCTCCGAGTGACGAAGCCATCTACGCGGACGATGGCTTTGATCGAAACGAGCGCCACTTCGAACGGCACTATTTTTACGCTTCTGGCGAAACCAGTGTCGCCGTGCCAGCGGGCAAGTATTTGGTGGAAGTTTCCAGGGGCTTTACCGAAAAACCGATCGAGAGAGAAGTGCAGGTTCGCGATTCGCAGACGGCCAAAATCGAAGTGACTCTCGAACGCATCGAGCTGCCTTCCTCTGACGGCCAGTGGGTCTCGGCGGATCTGCATGTCCACATGAATTATGGCGGAACGTATCGCGACTCCGTGACCGCCTTGCAACGACAAGCGGTCGGTGAAGGCTTGAATATCGTGAACGAGCTGATCGTCAATAAAGAGCAGCGGTTTCCGGACATAGCCTTCACCCCGCCTCTTCAGTTGAATGATCTGGGAGATTTCGAAGTCGAACTCGTCAAAGGCCAAGAATTTCATACCAGCTACTGGGGACACCGTGGAATCTTGGGCTTGCAGGATCATTTATTGCTTCCCGGCTATGCCGGGTATCCGGACACGGCAGCGTCGAGTCTCCTGCCCATGAATGCGGATGTGTACGACATGGCCAAGCGGCAGGGAGCGCTTGTCGGCGCGGTCCATCCATTTGATGAATTGCCCGATCCTCAGGCGAAGCCAGGCGAGCGAATTACCGATGAGCTACCAGTAGACGTTGCTCTCGGAAAACTCGATTACATGGAAATTGTGGGATTCAGCGATCATAAATCCACCGCCGCGGTTTGGTACAAACTCCTCAATTTGGGATTCCAGATTCCTGCCGGCGCTGGCACGGATGCCACAGCCGACTATGCTGCGCCGATTCGTGGGATGGTTGGACAGGATCGCGTCTACATCAACGTGCCAGGTTGGCCTTCACCGACAGCCACGTGGATGGATGGATTGAAAAATGGGAAGACCTTCGCGAGCAATGGCCCTCTTCTCGAATTCAAATTAGGCGGCCAAATGGTCGGCGGAGAACTCAAATTCGACGCCGCCCGGACCGAAGTTCCCTTCACCGCAACCCTCCGTTCCATTGTCCCAGTCGACCATTTCGAAATCGTTTGCAACGGGAAAATCGCGAAGGAATTGGGGCCAACTCTCGCGCGCGTCTCAGCCGACATAACCGGTACTATCCCCATCAACCAAAGCGGTTGGTGCGTTCTCCGGGCGTGGAGCGAAAAGGCCGTATACCCTGTCATGGACAACTACACCTATGCAACAACGAGTCCGGTCTATATACAAATTGCGGGCAAGCGCGCTTATTCCAAGGAAGATGCCCAATACTTTATCGCCTGGATCAACCGAACGATCGAGATTACCGACCAATATCCCGACTGGAATTCCGCCGAGGAGAAACAGTTGGTCATGAAGCGCCTTCGCAATTCCCGTGATGTCTACGAGCGATTGCAGTAATTTGGCACAGGCGCACGGTGTCGCGTGTCCTTGTGAAAGTGGTTCAGTTAGAGATAGAATCCGGCGAACTACAAAATTGGGTGCGGGTTGTGCGCCGTTCACCGCGGGCATATCTTCTGCGTTTTTCCTGTTAGAACACACCCACTCGATCCAGCTTCATTCCGGTCGAGTACTATGGAAATTGAGCCGTCATTGACGGACGGGGAGTGCACTGCGGATTCCTGATCTCAACAAGCGCAGGATCTTCACTGTAGGAGCAAGGATTGCACAAACGGAAATCCCTCTAAGGAAGGAGGGTACATGATTGTCGGTGTGCCCAGAGAAAATTATCCAGGGGAGCGGCGGGTAGCGCTGGTCCCGGCGGTGATTCCAAATTTAACCAAGGCAGGCCTGGAAGTTTTGGTGCAGTCTCTGGCCGGTCTACAAGCCGGATACCCTGACGCGGAATATACCGAGAAGGGCGCCAAACTAGCGGCAACGCGGGAGGAGGTATTCGCCACTGCCGATATTGTGGTCCAGTTTTTAGGGCACGGCGCCAATGATAAGACGGGCAAGGCCGATGTGCCTCTCTATCGCCCGGGCCAAGTGCTGGTTGGCTTTTTGCGGCCCTTGGGAACTGTGGAAACGATCGAGGACATTGCCAACCGTGGAGTTACTTCTTTCTCCGTCGAGCTGATGCCACGCATTACCCGCGCTCAGAGCATGGATGCACTTTCCGCCATGGCTACGATCTGCGGCTACAAAGCGGTGGTCCTTGCTGCAGATACCCTGCCACGAATGTTTCCTATGCTCACCACAGCAGCAGGAACAATCGCACCAGCAAAAGTACTTGTGATCGGCGCCGGGGTTGCCGGGCTGCAGGCTATCGCCACAGCCCGTCGCTTGGGCGCGGTAGCCTCCGCATATGACATGCGCCCGGCAGCAAAAGAACAGGTACAAAGCCTCGGCGGCCGTTTCGTGGAATTGCCAATCGAAGCGAAAGACGCCCAGGATGCCGGCGGCTACGCCAAGGCCCAGGACGAAGCATTTTATAAAAAGCAGCGTGAGTTGCTTGGCAGAGTGGTCGGCGAGAGCGACGTCGTCGTCACTGCTGCGGTGATTCCTGGCAAGCGCTCCCCTATTCTGATCACCAAAGAGATGGTCGAACGCATGGCACCCGGCTCGGTCATTGTGGATTTGGCGGCGGAGCGTGGCGGCAATTGCGAACTCACCAAGCCCGACCAGACCATCGTCATTCACGGCGTAACCATCATCGGCGAATACAACCTGGCCGAAACCGTTCCCTATCACGCCAGTCAGATGTATGCCAAGAATCTGACTGCTTTTCTTCTGAACCTCACCAAAGAGGGTAAAGTCCAACTGAACCTCAAAGATGAAATTATTCGCGAGACTCTACTTACCCATGGCGGTGAAATTGTGAATGCCAAAGTGCGTGAATTTTTCTCTTTGCCAGTTCTGGAAAGTATCCCAGCAGGAGGAGAAGCCCGATGAGCCTGGATTTCTTGACCGGTTTATACGTTTTTATGCTGGCGGCATTTATTGGGTTTGAAGTGATCCGGCGAGTCTCGCCGCTCCTACATACCCCGCTGATGTCGTTGACCAACGCTTTGGACGCCATCGCCGTAGTCGGCGCAATTATCCTTGCGGGGGAAGGCAAAAGTACCCTCGCAACAATTTTGGGGACCATCGCCATTGTCGCAGCCACAAGTAACATCGTCGGCGGCTTCCTGATCACCGACCGCATGTTGAAAATGTTTAAATCGAGCGGCCCGAGGAAATCGGAATGACCGTCTTCCTCGCAAGCGATACCCTCATTGAAACAACCTACCTGATTGCCACGGCGCTATTCATCCTGGCTCTCAAGTGGCTGAGCTCCCCGGCAACCGCGCGTCGCGGTGTGTGGGCCGGCGAAGCTGGCATGTTTCTGGCCGTCGTCGGAACTCTGCTGCACCACGGCCTGACCTACAAATGGGTGGCCGTCGGCCTGGTACTCGGAACGATCATCGGTGTGCCACTCGGCAAAGTGGCGATGACCGCCGTTCCGCAACGAACTGCATTGAGCCACGCCTTTGGGGCGCTTTGCGTCACCCTAGTCGGCACAGCGGAATTTTACCTGCGCGCCCCCGATGTGCCTCCGTTTCTAATGGGTGTGTTGTCGCTCGAAGTCATTTTGGGGGCACTAACGTTTACCGGAAGTTTGATGGCTGCGGGGAAACTGCAGGAAATCCTGCCGCAGCGCCCGATCACCTATAAAGGTCAGAACTTTGTAAATTTGGGAATTTTGGCGGTTGCGATTGGAATTGCCGTTCTGTTGGTGCGGCATCCAGATAAAATGTACCTTTTCCCTCTGATGATCCTCATTCCTCTCCTGTTTGGGATCATGATGATCATCCCCATCGGTGGCGCCGATATGCCCACCGTCATCTCGCTCTTGAACTCTTACGCTGGATTATCGGCGGCGGCTATGGGATTCGTTCTGGGCAGCAAGTTACTGATCATCGCCGGCGCTCTTGACGGCGCCTCAGGCTTCATTCTTTCCGTGAACATGTCCAAAGCAATGAATCGCTCCTTCACCAACGTACTGTTCGGCGCGTTTGGACAAGAACAAGCGGTTGCAGCTGGCACCAAGGAAGCTCGCCCGGTGCGCAGCGCTTCTCCAGAAGAAGCGGCGGGAATTCTCTCTGCCGCAAGCCGAGTCGTAATCGTTCCTGGCTACGGAATGGCTGTGGCACAAGCGCAACACAAAGTCCGCGAACTCTACGACGCCTTAACCAAGCGCGGCGTAGACGTGCGCTTCGGCATTCACCCCGTTGCCGGACGCATGCCCGGACACATGAACGTGTTGTTGGCGGAAGCGGATATCCCCTACGACAAATTGCAGGAGATGGACGACATCAACGGTGAATTGCCGCAAACCGACGTAGCCCTGGTCATCGGAGCCAACGACGTCACCAATCCCGCCGCGCGCGAAGACGCGAGCAGTCCGATCTACGGCATGCCCATCCTCGATGTCGACAAAGCGCACACCGTGATGGTGATCAAGCGCAGTATGGCAGCCGGTTTTGCAGGAATTGATAATCCGCTCTACTACCTGGACAAGACTTTGATGCTTTTTGGCGACGCCAAGAATTTCGTCGGCGCGATCGTCCGGGAGATTTCCGGCGGAAATCACTAGTACAATCAACAATCGAGAAGACTAAGGCCGGTTGGGACTCTCAAGCGCCTTCCAAATCCCGATCCCCGTGGCCGTTCCCGCAAGGACCCCGGTTACCAGCAGAAAATGGCTCTGACCCGCCGCAATTGGTGCGTGGCCTTTTATCATCTCCACCGGCCCACAGGGTTTGTGCCCGTGATAGTTGTGATAGTCATTGTCTTCCGGCGAGACATATTGCCGGTAGCTCACCTCGTTTTCGGCGCGAACCTTATACGCTTTTCCTTCTTGCACAAAATGTGATTCCGACCCAGACTGCACGTTCACCTGTCCGCGCTGGCTGTACACCGTCACATTGCAGGGATCGTTGATCGACACGCGCCCGAGATCTGCAACGGATAGAGCTGGCGTAACCCTCACATCGTTCGCGACTACCACGATATTTTCATTGTTCCCCGGCGTCGTGTAGACTACCGATCCTTCATCGAGCTCGACAATTGCACCGTACGGCGTACGGTAAATGTGTGCACCGGAAGCAGCTTCTAAATTTAACGACAGCCCGCCTACCCGGACAAGCAACGACCCGCCGTTTTCCGTTGCAAGATAATCTCCAGAGTAGATCGTAGTTCCCTCGTTCGCCGTGGCCTTGTCTACCTGCGCGCTTTCGGCCTTAACTACGAGTCCCAGGGCTGTGCCCTTGCTCTGCTGCGCCGCAATAACGGATGCATTCGCGGCACTGAGCACCAGCAGCAGAACTGGAAGTATTCTTTTGAGTTTCATTTTTGTCGCTTTCCTTTCAAGTAGCGCCCCGCAAACTCAGAAACCGTTTCCCTTCATCTGGGGACTGGTTGACCGTTTGCTCGCCCAGAAATTTCCGGGCTCCCAGTCGTAAGGAAATGAAGTTTCATTGCGGGATCCCCAAACAGAATCCAGGTCCGGCGCACGTCATTGTCGGTCGTCACGGATTTTGCTTCTAGGATCAGTCGGCCAATCGGTTCGTTCGGATGCGCAGCGAGCCCTGCGAGAAACGCCTGATTCATGGACGACTGTGGCGGCTGCACGGTGAAACCCGACGACGCCCAGACCGCAACTCCTCCGCCATAGGGCGCCAAGAGCACAGAAGCAGCTAGGCTTTCTCCATAAACGTCCTGAAACAATCCGTTCAAGCAATCCATCATGATGTACACGGGCAATTTTTCGCCGTTTGTGAGCGCGTTCGCGTCATCGCTATTGAAAAAGTCGGTGAATGACCATTGCTGCTCCGCTCCGTGTCCCTGATAATCGACAATCAACGAGCCATTGTTGAGCGCACCCAGAATTTGTGCACGCACTGCCCCGGGGTCCTGCCCATCGGCTAGAATCTCGGATACTTTGAGGGTACTCGGCAGCACGGCCGCGGCCGAAACTACTGCCCCGGAAAAATTGGCAGTTACGTTTTGATCGCCGATCAGCAGTGCATGCTCGTTCCACGGCCCTGAATCCTTTCTTTGTTCGTAGTCCACAATTTTTGAGACAACCAGTTGCGTCTCGGCAACTGTCCGCACGGGAAAGCGGCCCGTTGGAATCGTTGCGTATCCTGTTCCTTGAAAATCCGTGAACCAGTCATCTGAGGAAGTCTTGAATGCAGCCGTCTCGATCATTCGCGTTGGCACGAAATCGAAATCGCCTAATCCTAAATAGTCCCGTGGATCGAACGAGGCACCACCGACCAACAAGATCGCTTGGGGTTTACGCTTCCAGCGTTTCGTGGCATCGTCGAGGAAGCTCTGTATCGCGAAGGGACTACGTTCTCCGTAATTGTACTGGTCATAAATTTCCTCTGTGGTTGCCAGTAAAACCCGATGGCCTTGTGATTCGCGAAGCTCGACGAGGGGAGCAAGTGCGGTTGCAAAGTCGGGATAGGAAATCATAACCACATCCGCACCGGCTCGCTGATCATCGAGAAAGGACGGTGCATTGTGTGTAAGCGCGACAGGTGCTGAAATCGCACTGCTCGCAAAAGCTATGAGCGTCCTTTCCGCGCTTCCTTCTCCGGGAACTACCAACTCGATTTCGTAGGCGCCGGAATTTAGAGAAACCTTCCCGCTTAGCTCAGCAATATTGAGCGGATCGGTGATGTCAAACACGCGAACTTGGGGGCTGCCAAATCCCGTGATATGCAGCTCTGTTCCCGGAGCTGCCGTCGCCTTCAGCCAGTCTCCATCCGCAGCGTATGTATGGGGATAGTGAAGCTTGATGGATTGAACGACGCTGACATCGTTGTCTCCCCCTAAGGACGTTAGCGTTACGGTGTTGCTGCCGTCGTGGATCAAGGAAGATGGCACATTGTAGGTTTGTTCATTCAGGATTTGGCCGGTGAAGTTCATCTCGCCGATCATCGAACCGTTCAATTCCACGTTTACGGTGTGCGGCTGTCCATCATTTGCACCCTGCAAAGTTAGCTCGAGCGTCACCGGCATGGCCGAGGAGGTATCGAAATGCGCCACCTCCAAGCCCTGATTCACGGGATCGGAAGTTACGATCGCGCCAAAAAAGTTATCGTTATTTGCACCGTTTAAAAGCGCAGCGAAGTAAGTAAAACGGTCTTCGCGAATAACCGTGAATGGAAAGCTGTTTGCCGATGGACTTCCCGAGGTCTCGGTTGACTCGGACACAACACGTTTGCCTGGATTATTTTCTCGAACCAACCAATAGATGCGGTTGGCGGAAAACGGCGTGTCGATGCCGGTCCCGTAAAATTCAATCGCATCGATCGGTCGAGCCGTGCCTCTTTCGCCAGGTAGGAGCAGCAGCGGTTGCTCGACCCCTTCCGCGAATAAATGCAGCGAACGTGGGTCCGCACTTCCATCAAATCCCGCGGCAGTCAAGTCAGCAAATGAAACGTGATACCAGCCTTCCCGGTCAACGGCAATCTTCACAGCATTCCGATTTGCAAGATTGCTGCGCGGTGTGTTTGGCGGAGCCACCGGCAGATGCGGCTGTGGTGTCACAAGCGGCCGGGATGGGCCTTGCTCTGCCGCGGCAGCGGCATGCAGGTCTCTCAATAACGGCGACGTTTGCACCTTGGCGCTTCGCCCGGCAATCGTAGCTGCAGCGTCCGGCGGAGCACTCCCCACGGGAACTGGCCCATGCATGGTGCGCGTTCCGTTAATGTCGAGATCTTCAATCCAGTATTGGGCTCCGGTAGCAGGCTTCGCATCGATCCAGCGATACTCCTTTGCGGCATGTTGCGGCAACGACCCACGCAACAAGAGAGCCGATCCCGCGATAAGCGAAGGGGTAAGGCGCACCGGGCGACCATCGAGCTCACGATAAATGTGGAAGCCGAGATTCCGCGATTCTTCCTCTGTCCTCCACTCGAGCACGACCGAGCCATCGGATCGCGGATAGGCGCGAAATGCCGCGATGTCTACCGCCGTTGGCGACTGAATGGTCGAAGTGGCTGTAGAGGAATTGTTCGCCAGATTTGGATCGCTGGTGGTGGAACTGACGGTGGCGGTATTGGTCGTAAGCGACGAGGAACTGAATGTGTTGGCAGTCACGTTGATCGTGACGATCGCCGAACTGCCAACGCTAAGGCTGCCCAAAGTGCAGTTCACAGTCGTTGTCGCGGCTGTGTAGGTGCAAGTTCCCACTGAGGTCGCGGAAGAGGTATAGCTCACCTGCGAGGGGAGCACATCGTTGACCGTTACTCCCTTGGCCACGGCCGGTCCGCCATTCTTGACCGTGAGGGTATAGGCCAGATTCGTCCCCTGATCTACGGGTTCAGGAGCCGCGGTCTTTACAATGCTGACGTCGGCCTGGGAGGGACTGGCCACAATGACGCTGACCGTGGCCGAATTGTTCGCTGGATTCGGATCGCCAACTGTACTGGAAACGCTTGGCATATCTGTAATCGTTGTGCCGGAAGGTGTGGCCGCGTTTACTTTCACAACTAATGGGAAGCTGGCAGTTCCATTGGGCAGAATCGTTTGCGCCGCATTGAGCGTGCAGGTAAATGTTCCTGTTCCTCCAACCGCAATCGTGGGAGTGCATGTCCAGGTGGCGGGAGGCGCGAAGGACACGAGCGTAGTGTTTGTCGGAATCGCGACCGTAAACGTTGCATTCGTTTCCGTGGCTGGCCCGTTGTTTGTGACCGTTTGCGTGTAGGTAATATTGTTGCCCTGAGAGGCGGGGCTCGGAGTTCCGCTGGCCGTAACCGCCAGATCGGCCTGGCCTGCCGTTGCCACAACGGTCGTCGCAGTGGCCGTGTTGTTAGAGGTATTCGGATCCGGCGTTACGGAACTAACGTTATCAGTCGCAGTGATCACCGTTCCCGAAGGTGTTGCGGCTGGAACTGTAAGTACTAGCGGGAAATTGGCAACTGCTCCTGCGGCAATTGAATTCGCCGTACAGGAAATCGACCCGGTTCCCCCAACGGCAGGCACTGTGCAACTCCAACCCGCGGGCGTAACTAACGATAGAAATGTCGTGTTGGCAGGGATCGGCTCCGTGAAACTCGCAGTGCCGGCGCTGCCAGGTCCGTTGTTGGTCACCACACCTGTCATCGTGACTGTTGAACCGGCATTGACCGTCGGAGCGGAAGCTGTGTTGGTGACCGCAAGATCAGCCGACGTTAGACTGCCCACGGTTGTAATCGCAGTCGCCGAATTATTTGCGAGATTCGGATCAGTCGTTCCCGAAGTTATATTGTCTACATCCACAATCTGCGTCCCGTTGATTGTTCCTGCTCCAACCGCCACTCCGATTACAAAGTTGGCCGTGGTTAATGCGGTGAAATCAGCGAGAGTGCAGGTAATGTTTCCGACGCTGCCAACCGCGGGTGTTGTGCAGGTCCAGCCCGCGGCTGGAGTGATGGATTGAAAGGTGGTATTCGCCGGAATCGGTTCGCTAAAAATGGCGTTGACCGCATCGAGTGGCCCGTTGTTGGTCGCACTCTGTGTGTAGGAGATGGTGCCGCCCGGCGCAACGACTGCAGGTAGAGCGGAATTGGTGACCGACAGGTCCGCCGAAGCGCAGTAAGCGCCCGGCTGAGTGCCCGGAGTTTCGGTGATGACATCGTTGGTTACAACTACGCCCGGTTGACCTGGAGTAGCCCCATAGGAATCCTGCACAGTGTCCGTATAGCCGTTGGCGCCACCGGAAACATTGGAACTGGCAGGCGCGGCAGAGAGATAGATGACCCCACCACCACCTCCACCCCCGGGGCCGTGGCGCTGACCGGGAAATCCACCTGGCGCCTGGGTTTGCCAAGCATCGCCTCCACTGCCACCCATGGCACTGACAGTGAGCCCGCTCAAGCCTCCACTATTGGCGAACAACAGAATCGAACCCCCGGCGCCGCCACCTCCCGTACTGTCGTTCAAAGTGCTAAGCGTAGATTGGCCGTTCGAAGTAATCGTACCAGTGCCAGTCACACTGCCGGCGTGGATCACAGCCATGCCGCCACCAGCGCCCCCGCTGCTAAATATTCCGGTACAGGTTGTGCCGCAGTCAGCCCCGTGATTGCTAGCCGATATGTAGTAGGAACCATTGTTGACGGTCCCAGCTCCGCCTCCACCGCCCATCACGAGAGAACTCGTCGACGCGGGAAAGGCCACTCCCCCGAAGCCGCCGTCGGTCGTATTCGTGGCTGCCATACTGTTCCACCCGTAGCCACCCTGCCCACCAGTGCCTCCGTTACCGCCTGCGCCGCCGCCCGAGTTGTAATCATTTTTGGTCGGGTCACCGTCCGTGCCTCCACCGCCAGCGTTGCCCGGAGCGCCGCGCGCAAAGCTGCCATTCGGAAGCCCTTCAAGAACCGTCTGAGCTGTGCTGATTGCTGTCGACGAAGTTGTGATCGAGCCCAGGGCAGGTGCGACCCAATGGGGTGTTCCGGCAATGCCCTCACCCTTCGAGGCATTGGTACCGCTTCCGGCTGGGGCGTCGCCGCCACCGCCGAGATTGGGTAAGTTTGCAGGAGAGTCCGTTACATAGTCCGTGTCGAGGACACCGGTTGTTCCCGTGAGGGTAATACCGCCGCCGCCCCGGAAGCCAAGAGAATCGAGTGCAACGGTACCGCCCAGAGTCAGCTGCGATGAGACGTCAATGGCCAGCACCCCGCCAACAGAACCGTTCCAGGCAAGCGGAACAAGTCCGCTGCTGAGCGCCGCAGACGTGTACTGCGGCACGCGAACGACTTGATAGGTTTGCTGACCTTGGGTAGCAGTAGCGATTGCGTAGGAATAACTATTGAGCAAGCCACCTGTGGGTCCGGTACCCGTGAAACTGAGATTTCCACCGGTGACTGGGACCGCATTGGTTGCCGTAACGAACTCAAAAAGTCCGGAGCTGCCTAGGCTGGTCCATCCCGCTCCGGGATCCCCCGGTACGCCATGCCCATAAGAGCTAGTGTTGCTGCTGCCGATCGTGGCGCCCTGCATCTGCACGATGAGCAACAGGTCGCTGGCCGCTATCGGCTTCTGAGCACCACCTGCGGCTGCAGCACCCAGAGTCACGGAAGTAGAACCCGTGGCAAGTGTGCCGGTCGAAGAAGGCGGATAGTAGGCATTGACGATGCCTGTCAGCGTGTTGCCCACGCCATCGCGGCCGGGAGTGGCGCAGGCGATGGGTTGCACGACAGTGTAGGCGGTCGCCGAGTTGTTGGCAGAGTTGGGATCACCGGCGAGGGATATCGTGGCGGAGTTGTTTAGAGTCGTAGCAGTGGTTGGAGCTGTCACCGTAATGCCGATCGTGGCACTGGTGCCCGAGGGCATGGCAGTCGTGATGGAACAAGAAACGGTGCCCGAAGAGCCTACGGCAGGAGTAGTGCAGCTCCAGCCAGCAGGAACCGCGATAGAAGAGAAGGTCACTCCCGTGGCGCCAGAGGGGAGGATGTCCGTGAGGATGTTGGAGCTCACGGGGGCAGTGGCCTGGCCTAGATTCTGGACCGTAATCGTATACGTGAGATTCGAAGAGATGAATACAGGGGTGGGAGCAACGGACATCGATAAAGCCATGTCAGAGCTTGTCGTCGGCTCAACGATAATCGAGGTGATGCTGGTGTTATTCGAAGGAACGGTGTCCACGAATGTGGAATTTGTGACAGTCGCGGAACCCAGAATGGTGGTGCCAGCAGCAGTGCCGGCCGCAATTTGAAACTGGACGTACAGAGTACTCGCGGTGGCGCCGCTGGCGAGCGTGGTGTTGTAAGTGCAAACGACGGGACCGCTGTTGCCAGCAGCTGGCGTAGTGCAAGTCCAATTGGTGCCGGCATAACCCTCAAAGGCGGTGTTGGGCGGGGTTTGCATATAGACTGTGATCGTTCCGCTGGTGACGATGGCACTCGAGGAATTATTCGTTACCACTTCGGAGTACACGTAGCCGAGGGTTGCGGAACCGGTTCCGCTGGCAGTTATTGCACCGGGGTTCGCTGCTAAAGCCACCGTGATTACTCCCGTTGCGCTGTTCACCGAGAGAATGGTTGCGTTTGTAACGTTGTAACCAGCAGGGGTAAACCCAGTCGTCGTCAATAGCGCCGAGGGTATGGCATTGGCTGGCAGCGGCGTAGGAAAGGTAAACGATGCGATCCCGCCAGCCCACGACGCAGTTGCGGCCGTTCCCAAAGTCTGGGTGGTCGTTCCCGTTGCAACAGCCGAAGCGGAAGCGCTTTGCGTAAGCTCGAGGTCCGCGGTTTGGCCGCGAACGATAGGGACTAGAAATGTCAAACTTCCGAGCGACAGGAGAACACTGAGAGAGAAGAACAACGCCAAGCGGCGGAGTCGATGATGTGCCGCGAGTCGAATCCGGCGAGCCACACTTTGCAGTGGATGCACGATGCGTGTCTGGAATCTTGTGAGAGACAATTCCTTGGAATCGCGTGCCCGGGCCAGAACCTTTCCGAAGACTTGCCTAGTCGGCGGATCAAAATCCAGTCCGGTATCGCTGCGGAGAACCAACTCTTCGGTCAGAGCGGCGCTGGAATGTACTCGGTGCACACGAAGACCATCCGCATTTTCCGCCAGTACAATATCCCCACGACGGAGTTCCGACGCTTCCACCGGCGTCACTAGAACACCGTCCCCCTCTTCTAGATTTGGACTCATGCTTCGTCCCTGCACCTCGAATCGGACACCAAAGCCCTTGTCGAGCAGCAGGGAACACATCTCCCGGAAGAGACGGGAATCGGTTCGAAGCTGGGGTTCACGCGCGAACATGACGGATCGCCTCCACGGCGCTTTGCATTGGAACGAAGCGGAAAACCGAACAGGGAATCGAGCGCGTGAGCTCGTCAAAAAAATCCAATGCAAATTGCAACCCCTCGCCAAGGTAATGAGGCACAAAGCAGCGGGCAAACAACTCCGCAGCCGCCTTGGCTCCCGGCAGCGGATGGATTTCGTTTAGGTGTGCCTGTTCCAGCAGAAAAATCGCGGACAGCTGCGCGGAGCCCTGCGACGACACCCCCGCGTCTCCGTGCCACGGCGTACCATACATCCAGTACTGGCTGTCTTTTTTCCGCAGAATGATGCGGTCGTCGCTCAAGAGTTTCACGCCCGGCAGGGAGCTCCACAAACGTGCCGTCGTACTTTTCCCCGCGCCGGAGTGTCCTAAAAATAGGTACCCGGAGCCATCCTCGTCTTCTAGCCCCAGCGCGTGCAATTCCACGCCTTCGCCGAGCGCTAACCGGTGCATCATGGCCAATTCGTCCACCGGATACTCAAGCGGAAAAACCGGTTGCCCGGAAGCAAAACAATCTCTTCGCATCACGATATGGCCGCGCCTAAAAGTCGGATCGAACCATGCCGCCTTATAAGGAGAAATTCCTAACTTTGGGCTGGAAAAATAGAATTTCGTTCCTGTTGCTCCCGCAAATGCAGACCACAACCCTCCAGAAACAAACGACGGTTTGGTCGAAGGCATCTGCAGGTTTTGGGCCCATCCAACGTCAAGTTCCATGTCACAGGCTTCGGCTTGGGGATCTGCCACAACGAATGGGTAATGTTCCTTGTCGAGCGCAATCTCCATATGCCGTTCGCACCACAAACCCATCGAAACTCGCCCAATTTCAATCACCAGGCGCCTCGTGCTTTTAGCTGCGACTCCCGGTTTGGCAACTAAGCCCGACATTGCTTTTCTCCCAGTACGCCAAGTCTCATGAGCCCACCGTTCTGCAGACCGAAAGGACGGTTCGACAGGAGGCCAGCCCATATCCTGTGGTGCCTGTCACTTTGCAGTGACCGAGAACTGCTTCCTCAGGCCGCAAGCTCACCCGAACAACCTGAGGAGCCTGGTACGCTCCTTTGCCTGATACTTGCGATTTATTTGCTTCATTCATTTCTGTATGTAGCCTCTTTACCAGCTCATCTTTATTGCTCCCCGCAAGAGGAACAGCCTCCCGAACTGCATCCTCTTGGCGGAGTCAATATGGGCAGAATCGGACTTAGCGAGAGCAGTGGGATGATGTTTTTGGAACTAGGCGTTTGCTCTTGAAGACGCTTGGCGGAAGCTTTGAGGTGTTCGAACTGACCGCCACCTGAACAACAGGGGCAGTTTCCATGTTGAGGAACTTCTAGGCCGAGGGTGTAAGCCCGTAGATGGGCTACTTGGCAAAGGAACTCGACGGGGGTCTCCGCATCACCGCTTTCCAACTCACCATTGGCCGGGCACATACTGCAGAGCGCGTGGAGTCGGCACGAAGAGCAAATGGACTGGCGAGCACGAGGAGTCTCGCGAATTTCCTGAAGTTTTCCGAACCAGCCCTGTTTGAAGCCGCCGTCACGAAGGTTCGCTCCATCTTGGTGAGAGATGATGCAGATGGTCATGCTGCCAACGGGATCTATCGCGCAACCAGTATGGCCACCACCGCACGTATATCGTTTGGGACCCAAAGATTGCTGCGAAAGAGCGATTTCCTTTTCGGCGCGCTCCCGATACTCTGCTTTGCGCGTCGGATCGCTAAAATCGAGGGACACAGCTTGTTCAGGTGAGAGCCGCACATTCAAGGGGCTTTGGGAACAATCGGTCCTGGGATTAATGAGAGTATCGAATTTGAATTCGACGCCTAGATCCTGCTCCGCAAATCGCTTCATCTCACTGACTTCATGGTAGTTGATCGTCGTGGGAACAGTCTTCAGCTTCAAGGGAAGACCACGATCGAGAAGTAAACGAATTCCCTTCATGCACCGGTCGAACGAGCCTGGGATCTGCGTGAGCTTTTCATACGTCTCGCGAGTGGCACCGTATAGCGTAATTTCGATGGAAAATGGGCGGTACTCGACGAGGTGATCCGCAATTCGTTGGGTAATCATTGTTCCATTCGTAAAAATGGTGACTAGAAAGCCTCGCTTTGTCGCTTCGGTGTAGATATCGAGAAAATCCTTGCGCGCAAATACTTCCCCGCCAGTGTAGAGAATCCATAGACAGCCCAGTTCGACGAGTTCGTCGAGAAGACGGACATGCTCATCAAACGACATTTCCGAGCTTCGAGCAGCCGCGTCGCTCATCGGCAAGTTGTTATAGCAATGCTGGCACTCGAGGGGGCAGCGATGGGTAACCTCAATGGATACTTCCACAGGAACACGCCGCCCTTTGTTGCGCGCGTGGATCAGTGTTGTGAAATCGCCATACGTAGCGGTCAGCGTCAAGTGTTCATCTCCAGATTGAGGCAGTTCTTTAGGCGATCGGCTGAATTAAATTCTCTTCCAGCAGCGACCCCAAAAATTCCTGAATATCGGCTTGCGCCTGCTTGGACGACACTTCAAACTCGTCACATACCCGCTGGACCATTTCGGGCAAGGTGTGCCCTTCTGTCATGAAATCCCATAAAATCGACCCCACCGAATTCAGTGTGTATAGCGAGTTCAGATCGCCTACTCCGCGCCGGATCGGGACAATCACCAGTTCCCCTTCAATCTGCCGCGATACGACTTCTCGATTGCGAATAAAACGAGCATCCTCTTGCAGCGAGAGCATAGCGAAACCTCCAAAATTGCTTGGGCTTTGCCTGGCACACCCTTGGTAATGAGTGTCCAGTACCTCTCCAGACCTGTCATCGCTTACCAACTCCATGTGTACCGTAAGGGTACTTAGTTACGCTTTAGGCATACCCCAGGGGAGTTACAGCCTAGGGAGTGCGGCTTTGCTGGGGGTGAGAGAGGATCGAGAAGGCGAGAACTGTCTGAAACTCTAACCTTAATTAATAGGGTGTTACCAGGGCCTGCTGACCCCTCGCGGTAGCTCAGCTCTCGGTCCTGATAGCCTGCAAACAAGGAAAAATTTCCAGGATCTTCCTTACGACTTCGGTGGGAAATTCTTCAACAGCTTTTTCATCGCATTGTTCAGGTTCTTCTGCTTCTTCTCCTGGCTCGTGTTGGGATCGATTGTCTTGGTCGCACGGCCAGTCCAAACCAGTTGTTTGGTCACAGGATCATACATATCGAGTGCCAGGGTCCCGATACTAATCGTGGAGCTCTGCGCTGTGGCCATCCCGCCACCCCAACGCAGTCCACCACCCATGCTGTAGGCGTTCCATTGTTCTTGGTGGGCGACGGAAACTTGATATCCGATGTACAAATCAGCCTTGTCGCTATCGGTCTTGGTAAGCCCCTTGGTCGCCAGTTGTGCGTCGACCGCTTGCTTGATCTGTGCGTCCACAATCTGATTGGGAACCTCCGCACCCTCGATTAGTACCCACTTATAGGTATGGTATTTCGAGAAGTCGACTCCTGGCATCGAGTTTGAGGTTACGTCCTGGGCCGTCGCCCGAGTGCCGATCAGCATCGCCACGAGCAATCCCAGCCCTACGATTGCCATTCTCTTTACGATTTGTTGCCGCATCTATTTCTCCTCTTCCTCCAGGTTCGCCAGATCAACATGCGACTCGTTGGCAATGCCCTGCGGTAAGGGTGCGTTGAGACAATTGGCCCTTCGTTCCCTACGCTCCGCCACTTGACACACATCGGAAACCAAGGTGATTTGTTCCCGTGCTCACTTCTCCCTTGCCTCGCGTTCCTACCATATAACGCGAACAATACTGGTCTGTGCACAAAAACGAACCGCCCCGATGCACCTTTTTCTTCTCGGTTGGCTCAGCCGGATCGAAGGGACTGTCTGGCCCCTTGGGATTACGCGCTACGCCGCCAGCATTGGCCAACACCGTGTAGTAGTCCACCCGGTACCAGTCCGAAGTCCACTGCCAAACATTGCCGGCCATGTCGTAAAGCCCGTACCCATTCGCGGCATATTGGGCGACCGGCGCCAACCCAACATACCCATCGCTGCCGGTATCCTTATTGGGGAAATGTCCTTGAAAGGTATTGGCCATCCACTTCCCATTGGGGTTGAGCTTCTCTCCCCACACGTACGGCTTTCCCGCCAGTCCACCTCGCGCTGCAAATTCCCATTCCGCTTCCGTCGGTAGCCTCTTGTGCGCCCAATTGGCATACGCTTCTGCATCGGGATAGGCCACCTGAACAACCGGATAATTCCCTTTACCTTTGATCGTGCTGTTTGGCCCCGTAGGATGCCGCCAGTTCGCTCCCTTCACATATCTCCACCACTGAAAATGATCGTTCAGTGCAACCGCGTGATCCGGCGGGCTAAAGACGATTCCACCTGCGTATAAGTTTTCCGGGGGTGCATCGGGATAGTCTTCTCGCGATGGAGTTTTTTCGGCTACCGTTATGTAGCCTGTCGCCTTTACAAACTCGGCAAACTGCGCGTTGGTCACGTCGGTTTTATCCATGAAAAAGCCATCCACATAAACCCGGTGAATCGGCCGGGAATCCGTGGTCGCTTGCATCCCCACCATATCTCCGGTCGGGGGATCCTGCGCTCCCATGGAAAACTCTCCGCCCGGAATCCAGACCATCCCAAGCGGCGTCTTTCCGGGCGCGGGTTGTTTGTTCGGCACTGTGGGCCCAAAATCCACGCCGGAGCTAGCGGCCGAGTGTACTGCTGCGTGGGTCCGGAAAGTCAGCGGTTGCGAGGAATGGACAGAGGCCACGGCCATCGCCAGACAAGCAAACCTCAGCACAACATTGATCCGTCCCGTCCTGCGCCTCCTGGCATGCATGAATTGCTGACGAAATTCGTAACTGCGCGCACCCAGATACCTTTTTCTTAGATTCATGAGCGATCTATTCCGTCCTGTTTGCTTCTTCTGAATGATGCGTGACTCAAGTAGAGCGGTCGATTGGCAAAAGTAACAGTCTGGCCAATTCTCCGTCAATCTGCTTCATCACGATTGGGGTACCGGAACCCACTGGTGATTTGGGCCGAATTGTAACCGGGTCACAAAAGCAACGGTCAAAAGCGACTGTCCATAAGAACACAATTTTGGTAGATTCATTACTACTGCTTCTGACGGATGGCACAGCGAATTCTCCTATCCTGGCATTCGCGTACCAGGCACACGTTCGAGGTTTCCCCGCCCCGAAACCTCTAGGTCACTAAATCCATTTTGTGCGGAGTTTCCTCCGGATACTCCGTAGATGACATTTATGACGCACGGAACACCTCGGGCACATTTTATTGCTTCCCGCCCCCCACGGCCTTCTGTTCCACTTCGGAGGGTTTGTCGCTGGATTGCGCAAACCCTATTGCTCCTTCTTCTTTCTACCTCGCTCACTGCCGCGCAATCTGGTACTGCCACCCAATCTAACCCTGCAACCCCGTCGAACGATCCAAAACGAATTCTGATTTTGCTAGAGGAAGATCTCACCTGGCCCATTTTCAGCGAGATCTACGAAAATTCCCGCGCCACCCTTCGCGCCGGAACGCCAGGCGGAGTTCTGGTCTACAGTGAACATATGGACCGGATACAATTTCCCGATCCGTTGATTCAGTCGCAGCGGGGATCTTGGATCCAGAGGAAGTATGCCAATACCAAACTCGATCTGGTTATCGCAGTTGGCGAGGTTCCGATTCATTTGTTTCCCGGCGTACCCCTGCTCTATGTGGGTCTGAATGAGCAGCCGAACGTCCATGCGCAACTGGCATCCATCAAAAATTCGGCCGGCCTGTGGGTGGATATTGATGCGCTAAAGACAGTGCAGCTGGCCAAACAATTCGATCCCCAGGCACGCCAAATCGTCGTCATCTGCGGCACTTCTCCTGCCGAGAGTCCCACACTCGATCGCGTTCGTACGCAACTGGCCAATTACTCCGAGATGAAAGTCATCTATTTGACCACGATTTCCTTTGAGGAGATTTCTCAGCGGCTCACAACCCTAGAGCCCCAAAGTATCGTTCTTTTCGCTTCGTTGGCGCAGGACGTCGAAGGCCGTTCCTTCATCTCCGCTGAAGTTGTCGGCAGAATTTCGGCGCTCTCCCCTGCCCCGGTCTACTCCGTGTTCGATACTCACGTGGGAACAGGAGCGGTCGGCGGTTATGTCACGCGATTTGGTGAGATGGGGAAACAAGCCGGCGCAATGGGACTGCAGATGCTTGCTGGCGCGCACCCTGATGACGAGATGGCCAAAAGCGCCTATCTTTTTGATTCGCGCGCTCTCGAACGTTGGAAAATCAACGAATCATCCCTTCCCGGTGGCAGCATCCTTTTGAATCGTCAACCGAATCTTTGGGTAACCTACAAGTGGACCATCCTGGGTATCATCCTGCTTTGTTGGTTAGAAAGCATGCTTATCCTGGGATTGCTCTGGCAGCGGTACAAGAAGAGAAAATACCAGCGATCTCTACTCTCTCAAATGGCCTTTGAAAAAATTCTTTCTGATCTATCCACCACGTTCATCAACCTCCCCGAAGACCGGGTCGGTCAGACGATTGAATTGTGCCTGGCACGGATTGCGGAGTTCCTTACTCTTGACCGTATCACATTGTTCGAATATTCCGAGTCTAGGGCGGAACTCAAAGTTATGTTTGCCTGGCACGCCCAAGATGTCGCTGCTCTCCCCGCAACCTTGAAACTCGACATCGTTCCCTGGTGGACCAGCCGTTTTCTGCGCCGCGAAATGGTCGCGATCAGTGACACGAGCAGCCTGCCCGAGGAAGCTGCAAGTGACAGGGAGTATTTTCGAGCGCTCGGCACGACTTCCGTAACAACCTTTCCTCTGCAAATCGGGGATGGCCTCTTGGGCTGCATTTCGTTTTCCTGTCTGAAACGTCGGGTGGTCTGGACCAATGAACTCACCGACCAGCTCAAATTGCTTGCTGCAATCTTCTCCCATGCCCTTGCCCGCAAATACGCCGAAGAGGCGCGTCTCCGCCACACCGCTATTGTGCAATCCTCCGACGATGCCATCATCTCCAAGGATCTGAAGGGCATCATCCAGAGTTGGAACGCGGGAGCACAACGCATATTTGAATACACCCCAGAAGAAGTTGTGGGGCGTTCGATTGATCTGCTCATTCCCCCCGAGCTGGACGAAGAGGAAACTAGAATCCTGCAAAGCATCCGCGCGGGGGTTCACGTTGAGCATTATGAAACGATCCGCGTCACGAAAAGCGGCAAGAAGATCTTCGTTTCACTCACGATTTCTCCCGTCAGGGATTCCTCTGGCACGATTATTGGCGCTGCAAAGATCGCCCGCGACATTACCGATCGTAGGCACGCCGAACAGGTGCTGAGCGAAAGCGAGGAGCGCTTCCGCCTGGTCGCAAATAATGCTCCCGTCCTGATCTGGATGTCTGGCACAAGCAGGTTTTTCAGTTTTGTAAATCAAGGGTGGCTCAATTTCACTGGTCGGCGACTCGAGCAGGAACTGGGCGAGGGCTGGTTGTCGCTCGTTCACCCCGATGATCTGGATGGTTGTCTAGATATCTACGATTCCGCGTTCGATCGGCGGACCGACTTTGAGCGGGAATTTCGTTTGCGGCGCCGCGATGGGGAGTATCGTTGGATCGTTGATTTCGGGGTCCCACGTTTTGAACGCGACGGCACTTTCTGCGGATATATCGGCTCCTGCGTCGATATTACGGAGCGAAAGTCTTCCGAAGAGGCCTTGCACAATTTGAGCGGGCGCTTGATCCAAGCCCAGGAGCAAGAGCGTGCACGCATTGCCCGCGAACTTCATGACGATTTTAGCCAGCGTCTGGCCATCCTCGGGATCGGACTTGGCCAACTCTGGAAAAAATTGCCTGAGTCCGATGTGGAGGAACGCGCCAAAATTCTTGAGATGTTGGAAAGCATGAAGGAAATTTCCTCTGACATTCATTCTCTTTCTCATGAACTTCATTCGAGCAAACTGGAACACGTCGGCTTGCCTGCCGCTCTTCGGGGGCTTTCGAAAGAAATCAGTGATAAATACAATATTGAAATTGAATTCAGAGAGTCTGAACTCTCTGGCAACATTCCGAAAGAGGTCGCCCTCTGTCTTTTCCGTGTCGCTCAGGAATCCCTCAATAATATTGTGAAACACAGTCACACCCAGACTGCCAAAGTTGAGCTGGCAGTCAGAAATGAACTAGTCACTCTCCGTATTTCCGATTCCGGCACCGGATTTGATCTCGACAGGCAATCTGACCATTCCGGCATCGGATTGATTGGTATGAGCGAAAGGCTTCGTCTGGTCGGCGGCAAGCTCTCCGTCAATTCCGATCCCAATCAGGGAACAGAGATACTAGTAGAGGTACCACTAGTACTGCTGCACAGTGTTGCGCGGACGAAAATACAGGTTGCAGGAGATTAGAGCTTGAAACGCCCCCGTGTGCTGATCGCCGATGACCATCAATTACTTGCAGATGCTCTGAAGGGCATTCTCGAACCACGCTGCGAAGTTGTCGGTATTGTGGCCAATGGACGAGACCTCCTGCGTTCAGCCTCGAAACTCCAACCGGACCTCATTGTCGTGGACATCGCCATGCCCGAGTTGAACGGACTGGATGCCGCTCGTCAATTGCGAAGCACGATGCCCAAGGTAAAATTTATCTTTATGACCATGAACGAAGACCCGTTTCTCGTAGGCGAAGCCTTCCGGGCAGGTGCTTCTGCGTTTCTCCACAAACAGGAAGCAGCACTTGAATTGATAGACGCCATAGAACAGGTTTTGCGCGGGAAATCTTATGTGACACCGAGCGCTGCGCGGGGCTTGTCAAAAATATCGTTGAATGCGCCGAACTCTCGTAACCACATGCACGAGCCGACCCCACGCCAGAGAGAAGTAATCCAACTACTAGCCGAAGGGAACTCCATGAAAGAAGTCGCCTCGGCGCTTAAAATCACTAAGCGCACGGTAGCGGCCCACAAATACGCGGTGATGGAGCAATTACAGCTCAAAACAAACGCGGAATTAGTGCAATATGCCATAAAGAATCACATTATCTCCATTTAAATCCCCGTAGTTTTGCGGATTTCTCGATACCTGCCTCATTGTAACTTTTACCAATAGCCAGCAGCTTGAAACATGCGCATCGTGTAAGCGGTGAGTTTGGGTTAAGGGCCAAACGCCAGACAGTTGGTGGGAGATCATTCTGAAAGTCGACCTATTCCCAATCTCGGGTCTTCCACCTAAAACCCGCGGACAGCTCAGGGGTGAGCTCTCGATGGAAGGCAGGCGCGTTCTAGTTGCGGATGATCTCGCTTCAGTTTTGCGCGAGGTCGTCAAATTGCTGGACAAGGGATTTGAAATCGTCGGCATGGTTTCCGATGGGCAGACCGCTCTCGATACGATCCTGGCGATTCGTCCTGATCTGGCGGTCCTGGATATTTCCATGCCGGGGATGAGCGGCATCGAAGTGGCGCGCGAACTTAGGAACCGCGGCAGCAAAACAAAAGTTGTGTTTCTGACGGTTCACGAGGACGCCGATATTCAGGCCACCTGTTTCGCAGCTGGCGGCAAGGGATACGTCTTGAAGGTGCTCATGGACAGCGATCTGGTTCATGCGCTGGAAGAAGCGCTGGCGGGGCGGGAATTTGCTTCGCGCTTCACCCATCACTAGCGGCATCACTGCAAACAAATGAATTCTTTGCTATAAAAGGTTAAAGCTCCCGAGAGGACCGCAGAATGGACAACGAACATCCAGCTTTCGCGTTGTCTCCGTGGCCTGCGCCAGAGGGTGGAAGGCGTGCGTACCATGCAATGATCAAGCCCATCGGCGCGATCTGCAACCTGGACTGCACGTACTGCTATTACCTGCACAAAAAGGAGCTGCTCGGCTCCGATCAGAAATTCCGCATAAGTGATGAAATTCTCGAAACACACATTCGCCAATACATTGAAGGGCAAGACCGCAACGAAGTAGTTTTTTCCTGGCAAGGCGGCGAACCGTCGTTGCTCGGAATTGAATTTTTTGAAAGGGTAATGGAGCTCGAGCAGAAGTACAAGAAGCCTAACCAGCGCGTCGAGAACGATCTGCAGACCAACGGCACGTTGCTAAATGATGACTGGGGAATATTTCTAAAGAAAAATGGATTCCTCGTTGGGCTGAGCATCGACGGCCCGAAGCAACTCCACGACCTCTACCGGATTACCAGTGGCGGCAAGCCAACGTTCGACAAAGTGTTTGCGGCTTCCGAGCTCCTCCACCGTCATGGGGTGCCATTCAATACCCTCTCGGTAATCAATCGACTGAACGCGAAAAAGCCGCTCGACGTGTATCGCTTCTTGAAAAATGAAGTGCGGCCGCGGCAAATCCAGTTTATTCCCTGTGTCGAGCCGAAAGTGTTTCAGCTGATCGCGCCGCAGAAGTGGGACCCCGCGACTTTGCCGGTCGAGGGTTCGCCCGAGGCCCACCCGGGGCATCCTGATTCGGTGGTGACGGATTGGTCGGTTGATCCAGATGATTGGGGATACTTTCTTTGCAAGGTTTGGGATGACTGGTATCGCCGGGACATCGGCAAGGAGTTCGTCAACCATTTTGAAAACGCGGTCGGACAGTGGCGCGGCATGGACGCGCAAATGTGCGTCTACCACGAGTTTTGCGGCAAGGGAGTGGCGATGGAACATGATGGCAATCTCTATTCCTGCGACCATTATGTTTATCCGGAGTACAAGCTCGGGAACATCATGGAGATTTCCAGTTCGCGCATGGTGTTCTCCGAACGACAGCAGAACTTTGGCATGAACAAGTTCAATTCCCTTCCCCGGCAATGCCAAAAGTGCGACTTCCTGTTTGCCTGCAACGGAGAGTGTCCGAAAAACCGCGTAATCCGCACGCGCGACGGCGAGCCAGGATTGAATTATCTGTGCAACGGCTTACAAAAATATTGGCGCCACATTGACGCCGACGTGAAAGATATTTGCCGGCGGCTGGCCCAGAACCAGCCGCTGCGCCCGTCCTGAGGAGCCCAGCGAGCTTGCGGCCTACCCCAGTCAAATGATCGGAAAACATTCGATCGGAGTGGTCATCCTTCCGTTTTGGATCAGGCTCATCGCAGGGGCAATCTGTCGATGCATACCCTGATCAATCTCTCGATGATGGCTGGGACGGCGCCTCAAAAACAGGATATAGTACTCGTTCAACGAAGCCGAGCGTACGAGGGCTTTGCGGGAAGCAAAGATCGTGGCGAATGCGAGAATCGCTTATGAGTTTTGCAGGGAGTAAGAGCGGCTGCAAATTTCAGAGCTTCCGCGGGTTGCTGGTTGCAATCATGCTTTGTTCGCCGCTTGCGATGATGGCGCAAAAACCTGCAGGCGCGGGAAGCGGCAACACCACCCTACCCGATTCCCCACAGCCAAAACAGCAGGGCGACAATTCCAATCTCGTAACGGGCACGACAACGAAGTTTATCGGCTACATGTCCAACAAATCGATTGCGTTTCCGGACATCGCCACTAGCCCCGGGCCGCTCAGCACAGGCCAAAAGTTCAAGTTATTCGTGAATCAGAGCATCTCTCCCGTCTACTTGATTGCATCCGGAATCAGCGCGGCGTCCGGTCAAGCCAGAGAAGTCCCTGCGGCTTATGGAGAAGGATGGGAGGGGTATGGAAGTCGCTACGGCGCGGCGGTGGCGCGGGCTTCTTCCAACAGTTTTTTCAGCACATTCGTACTGGCTTCGGCATTTCATCAAGATCCACGCTTCTTCCCGCAAAGTCGGCCAACGTTGTGGGGCAGCGTGAAGTACTCCGCCATAACGATCGTGATTCATCGGAACGATGCCGGGGAGGAAGCCTTGAATCGTTCCGGACTCCTGGGACCGCTGCTTGCAGAAGGACTAGCCAATGCGTATCTACCCGTCTCGGAACAGACACTTGGCAAGACCTTTGAACGCTACGGCACCGATACAGCGTGGAAGTTTGCTGCCAACATGTTCAAGAATTATTGGCCGACGATATTTCACCACTACAAATTGTATCGGCTGGTGGTTTTACCCGCGCCGCCTGCACCCACCGACGGTCAGCCCGTCCCGCAGAGCTAAGCCCAAAAAAGAGACCGAGGAAACTCCGAATGGCTCAGAGAGAAAGTGGTTTCTGTCGCTTTCGGCTGAGATGAGGGTTGAAGGGATGCGCTTACCTATGGGGAATTTCTGGCAAGGCTAAAGCCAGGCGTCTGCACTCGGAACAGGCAAACCCAAGAGCCGAATTCGGAGTGCTTCTGCCACCCTGCCTGCGCCTTCGGCGCCAATTTGCAGGAGGCGAAACTTCACTGGTACTTTTGACACTTCTCCGGGCTTCATTCCCGGCGGAGTATGGGGACACCTGTGAGAGTCGCTCAGGCATTGGTGTCGATTCGAGGAAAGCTCGCAGTTACAGCGGCGCTTCTGTTGTGGGCGTCAAGCTGGGTGTGTGGGCAAGACCTTGCGCCGCGCGCGTATGTGATTACGCCCCTGCACTGGAACGCGATTACCATAACCTATACGAATAACAGTGGGAGTCTGCAGTTTGACGGAGCGGTTCCCATTACCGGGGCCACGGCCAATATCAGCGCTCCCTCCTTTACCTTTTATCATTCGCTGAAATTTTTCGGAAGGTCAGCCAACCTTCTGGCGTCGCTGCCCTATGGGGTGGGAACTTTTCAGGGGCACGTGAAGGGCGCGGAGGGGAATCTCTACCGTTCAGGGTTGCTCGATTCCGTTTACCGGTTTTCCGTGAATCTAAAAGGCGGACCGTCAATGACGCCGCAGGAATTCCAAAAGTGGAAGCAGAAAACGCTGGTTGGGGTGAGCCTGAAAGTGGTGGCACCCACGGGACAGTACGATCCAACGAAGCTGATCAACTGGGGAAACAATCGCTGGGCATTTAAGCCCGAGATCGGCTATTCCGAGCGCTGGGGGCATTGGGTCGTGGATGTGTACGGAGGCCTGTGGTTCTTCACGATTAACCAGGAATTCTTTTCCTATAACCAATACTTCCCCGGGAGACACTCGCAGTCTGAAAATCCGGTGGGAGTGTTTGAAGGGCATTTAAGCTACGATGTGAAACCGCGGATGTGGTTCTCTCTGGACGGAAATTATTGGCACGGCGGAGAGACGAGCTTAAACGGTCTGCCGAATCCCCATACGACACAGCAGAGTTCGCGGGTGGGTCTGACCGCGGCCATCCCCATCACCAAACATCAAGCGCTGAAGTTCAGCTACAGCAACGGAGCGTATGTCAATTACGGTGGAAACTACCAAACCGTTGCAGTGGCGTGGCAGTATTCCTGGATTGGGCGGCCGAACTGATGAGAAGAACAGAGAATTGTTTGAACGGAGAACTTTATGGGCGCCGGAGCTGATGTCATAGTCCTGGTCGACTTGTTACCTGCCATGCGGTAGGCCAGAGCATACCGCATCAGTCCGGGTTTTTCCTGGCTCATGCTGGCGATAACCGTGGATTGCCAGGGCGAACTGGAGGACAATAGGCCACGCCCAAACAATCGCCCGCTTCTGGGGAACTGTTCATCTTGCCAATCCCATCCTCTGATTTGCGGCAGCAGTATCTTCTGAGCTCTGAAGAGGTGCGTGAAGCTTTACCTCCACAAGAGAATTTCGAAGACGAAGAGAAAAGGAGCTTGCGTTATGAAATGGTCTGGAAAAATCGGTCTCACACTGGCGACGGTTGCCACACTGTTCGGGGTGGCCGGAGCGCCGGTCGCCAAGGCGCAGCAAAAGAAGCCAAACATCATTGTCATTTTTGGAGACGACGTCGGGTACTGGAATGTCAGCGCGTACAACCAGGGGATGATGGGTTACAAAACTCCTAATATCGATCGCATCGCACACGAAGGGGCACTCTTTACCGACTACTACGCACAACAAAGCTGCACGGCCGGGCGCGCTGCGTTTATCACCGGGCAATCGCCAATACGTACCGGATTGCTTGCGGTCGGTCTGCCGGGAGCGGACCTCGGCATCAAGAAAGAGGATCCTACCATTGCGGAATTATTGAAAGCGCAAGGATACGTGACGTTCCAACACGGCAAGAACCATCTTGGGGATCGCAACGAGTTCCTACCCACTGTCCATGGATTCGACGAGTTTTACGGGAATCTCTATCACTTGAATGCCGAGGAAGAACCGGAGAATGTGGATTATCCAAAGACACCAGCGTTTGGTGCGAAGTTCGGACCGCGTGGCGTATTGAAGTGCAAAGCAACAGCCACAGACAATCCCGCTCCGCCCGACCCCCGGTTCGGCGCCTGGGGAAAACAAACTTGTGAAGATACTGGTCCGCTTACGAAAAAGCGCATGGAGACGGCAGACGATGAATTTCTGGCGGCTACGCTAGACTCGATGGACCGTTCTGTTAAGGCCGGCAAACCATTTTTTATTTGGCACAATACAACGCGCATGCACATCTGGACCCATCTGGAACAAAAATACCAAGACATGATCGCGGACAAAGGCTTCTATGGCGCAGGCATGACCGAACTGGACGACAACATCGGGGCCATCCTCAAAAAAATTGACGACCTGGGTATCGCCAACAACACCATCGTGATTTTTTCTTCAGACAATGGCGCAGAAGCGTTCAGCTGGCCTGACGGAGGTACAACCGTATTTCGTGGCGAAAAAAATACCAGCTGGGAAGGTGGGTATCGAGTGCCGTTTGTAATTCGCTGGCCGGGAACGATCAAGCCAGGTACGGTCGTTAACGACATCGCTGCGCACGAGGATTGGATGCCAACTCTCCTTGCGGCTGCGGGTGATCCCGACATCAAGGAAAAATTGTTGAAGGGATTTCCGGCCGGAGGTATGACCTACAAAGTGCACCTGGATGGCTACGACTGGACACCTTATTTCAAGGCTGAGACGCAACAGGGGCCACGGAGGGAGTTTCTCTATTGGACAGACACAGGAGATCTTGCCGCATTGCGTTACAACAAGTGGAAACTGCTATTCATGGTGCAGCGGGCCCACGGCTTCGATGTTTGGCAGGAACCGTTCGTTTCCCTTCGCGTGCCAATTCTCGAGGACTTACATGCTGATCCCTTCGAACGTGCAGAATATGAAGCGGCCGATTACCCACACTGGCGGATCGACCGCTTATATCTACTCGTGCCGGCGCAGGCGTTTGTCGGACAGTGGCTACAATCTTTCAAAGATTTCCCCCCACGGCAAAAGCCTTCCAGCTTCAACCTAGACCAGGTCATTCAGAAACTGTCTATGCCGCAAAACGGGGATAATTGACCGTACCCTGCAATCAAAGCGACCGTTAGAGAAGCGGGCTAACTATTCCGCGACGGGGTAGCGCCTATTTGCCTACCGTTCTGATCTTATTGGTACTTTTGACAATTACGAGTTTTCAGTGAGCAGTACATTATTCCAAACGGCTGTGACGGTTCGTCGCCGCACTGGTTTTCACGGCGCATGATTTGTGTTGTGAGCGCCGAGCCGCCGGATATGCGTTCCGGGCAAGACGAAGAGGAAATGGAGGATGTCTATGAAGTGGAGCGGGAAATTCAGTCTGGCACTGGCTGCGGTGGCCACGCTTTTCAGCGCGGCAGCACCACCAGCGGCGAAGGCGCAGGAGAAGAAACCCAACATCGTTGTCATTATGGGCGACGACATCGGCATGTGGAATATCGGCGCCTACCACCGCGGCTTAATGGCCGGCCGTACGCCAAACCTCGACAAGATGGCCAAGGAAGGCATGTTGTTCACCGACTATTATGCCGAAGCAAGTTGCACGGCGGGTCGCGCGAACTTCATCACCGGGGAACTGCCCATTCGTACCGGCATGACCACGGTAGGCCAAGCGGGCGCGAAAATCGGCATACCCGCGGAGGCGGTTACGACTGCAACGATTTTGAAGTCAATGGGTTACGCCACGGGACAGTTCGGCAAGAATCACCTCGGCGACCTAAATGAGTTCCTGCCCTGCGTTCACGGCTTTGATGAATTCTTTGGCTACTTGTATCACCTCGATGCGATGGAAGACCCCGCGCATCCCGACTATCCACAGAATCTCCTGAATGTGGTCGGTCCTCGCAACATGGTGCATTGCTGGGCTACCGATAAGGCTGACCCCACCGATATGCCGCGTTGGGGACCGGTCGGCAAACAGAAGATTGAAGACGCTGGCACGCTCTATCCGAAGCGCATGGAAACCGTTGATGATGAAATCCTCGATCTCTCGATCAAGTTCATCGACAAGGCTCACAGCGACAACAAGCCTTTCTTTGTCTGGCTGAACCCCACCCGCATGCACATCGTCACGCATCTTTCGCCGAAGTACGAAGCGCTGCGCAATTCCGAAAATGGCTGGTCCATCCAGGAAGCCGGTATGGCGCAAGTCGACGACATCGTCGGTTCGGTCATGCAAAAACTCAAGGACATCGGCGTGGACGATAACACGATACTTGTGTTCACCACCGACAACGGCACCGAACTCTTTACCTGGCCCGATGGTGGTCAAACTCCGTTCGCGCAATCCAAGGGCACTGTGCTTGAAGGCGGCTTCCGCGTTCCTTGCATCCTCCGCTGGCCCGGCCATGTTCCGGCAGACACCGTGCAGAACGGAATCTTCTCCGGACTCGATTGGCTGCCCACATTCGTTGCAGCCGCCGGTAATCCCAACGTCACGGAAGAATTGCTGAAGGGCAAGACCATCGGCGACCGTACCTACAAGAACCATCTTGATGGCTACAACCAGATGGCTGCCATCACCGGCAAAGGGCCGTCGGTGCGTCACGAAATCTTCTATCTCGGCGAAAGCACGGTAGGGGCGGTTCGCATCGATGACTACAAGTTCCGCTTCATCGACCAACCCCAGGGCTGGCTAGGAGAGAAGACTCATCCTGACGTACCCTACATCACCAACCTTCGCCTCGATCCGTTCGAGCGCACCGGCTGGCCCAGCAACGGAACCAAAGACGGAGCGCAACAATACTTCGATTGGTTCAAGTACGAATTCTGGCGCTTCGTCTTCGTCCAGCAGGTCATGGGCAAGGAAATCCAAACTTTCCTAGAGTTCCCGCCGATGCAGCGGGGCGCGAGCTTCAACCTTGACGCCATCAAGGCAGAGATGTCCAAACGGATGGCTGAGGCAGAAGCTGCCGCAAAAGGACCCAGCAACTAGTCGTAATGACCTTCACGGCGGGCGGCTCGCAAGGGCCGCCCTTTTCTCTAGGCTCGGCTGAAGCCTAAAACCGCCCCCCTGTCACTTCTGACGATTCCATCGTATGGAGCCGTAGGCTAAAGTGGAAGAGCAGAACATGAAATGGAGGCCTAAAATCGGCTACCGAATCGGCGATTTGTTCGGCGCCCGGATCTGGCACCTGAGCACCACGCTGACTTTGCGGCGATTGCATATTCATCGAGTGCATCCTTGCTTGTCCCCATCCCAGTCGCAGGCCCCGAAGGGCGACTGGACGTTTGAAGCTACGACCGAAGTAAATACGGACACGCACATGGTATTTATGTTCAACATTCAGGTGTTGAACACCTATTTTCCGGGACGAGATCCAGAGAATCCCCAGACGATACAACTCGATACGTTATTTCGGTCGTTTGTGCCGTTGACCTTTAACGCTTCTCTCGACCGACTCATCGCCTACATGCCAAAGCCGGCGTCCATAAAGACGGTTACGCTCAATAATACTCCCCCTTTCATTTTTGTGAGTAACCGACCCGGAATTCTGCTGGGCGTCGATGGTGAACCGGTCCTTGCTGATTTGCCAAAAACGGATCTGAAATTTGTGGTGAATACGGTGTGGCCGCTATTTTTTGTGAAGTCGAGTTCGCAATACTACTTGCTGGTAAACAATATCTGGCTCAGTGCGGGTAGTCTAAATGGGCCATGGGTCCGAACGACAAGCTTGCCGAAAGATTTCAAGAAACTTCCCGATTCCGGTAAGTTCGCAACAGCGCTTGGAGCCGTCCCACCGCCGCAAGTTGCAAATCCTGTGATTCCACAAGTTTTCTATAGTACGGTCCCCGCAGAAGTAATTTTGTTCGACGGGCCACCGGCCTACACGAATATTCCTGGTAGGCAGCTTGCCTATGCCAATAACACCGATAGCCCGGTGTTTTTCTACAGTACAACGCTGACGTACTACTACCTTGCGGCGGGGCGTTGGTTCAGCGCTCCGAACCTGACCGGTCCGTGGACGTTTGCGACGATGAGCCTTCCGCCTGACTTCGCCAACATTCCACTCTCGAACCCTGCAAGCGCAATTCTCTCTTCGGTACCGGGGACTTCGCAGGCGAAAGATGCGGTGCTGATCGCGCAGATTCCCACAACCATGCTGCTGAATCCGACGACCGCGGCGCAGCAAGCCAAGGTGAGCTATACGGGCCAGCCACAATTCGCCCCGATTGAAGGGACGTCATTACAATACGCAACAAACACGCCGGACAAAGTAATTCAGGTCGGTGACGTTTATTATTTGTGTCTGCAAGGTGTGTGGTTTATGTCGACGACCGCACAAGGCCCGTGGACAACGGCAAGTTCCGTGCCGCAGGTAATTTATAC
>Ga0074045_10000459_pt1 | contig 39629 bp, 36 predicted proteins | sample BogForMeECP23OM2_FD_94442 | JGI IMG/M metagenome (GOLD analysis project Ga0074045, IMG submission 94442) | Bog forest soil microbial communities from Calvert Island, British Columbia, Canada - Bog Forest MetaG ECP23OM2 | ecosystem: Environmental > Terrestrial > Soil > Wetlands ...
CACTCCGGTTGCACGTTGCACGTCAGCGACGGTTCCGCGTGCGGTCACGTAGTGGTTCAGTTTGTCGGAGGCAACCACGCGGAGATTGTGCGCCGCCAGATGCTGCCGGACGACGGCCAGATCACCAGCGGTGGGCGCGAACCGCGCCTTGTACTCATTCAGCGTGAGCCAGTGATGATAGTTCGGCGAATTCCGGTCATACATCTGGCGGACCAACTGGTCGAAGCCGGCTTTGTCGTGCTGGTTGAGCCAGAACGTAACCGCAATCTGCTTGGACTGATCTTCGGCGCCAAGGATCTGAGGGTTGGGTAAGGTGCGGAGACTGTTCGCTGCCTGCGGGAATGCCGGAATGGCAATCAGCATAACCGCAAGGCAGGCTAGCACCACAGCGGGAAAAATTCTGCATCTGTCTTGGGACATAAGGTGACATCTCCTGAAGGAACGGTCAATTTGCCCGCCTGTGCGAACCGTCGTACATCGGCCTAAGCGGGGCTGGGACGCATAAGGGTCATAGGTGCTCTCTTGTTACGTGCCGCCCGATCCCGCATCGTCCGATCAGGAAGGGCCAGGCAATCATGCGGTCGTCGCACCTGAAGAGATCACCAACGGTCAAGGGTGACCATCATCACGCCGCCCAGTACCCTATGTCAACAAGGGTTTTGCGAGAGGAAAAAGTTTGCGGTGTAGAGACAAAGTATTGATCTTCGCGGCTTCTAAGCGGGTTACTCGTGGCGGGTACCCCCCGTTCCCGCGGTTTTCTAAACGCGGTTTTCTAAACATGGGACGCCAGCGCGCGGCCACGTGACCTCGGGCACCCCCATTCGAACATCCATCTCGCCGTGACCTAGCTCACAGACGGGCGAGATTACCCCGGCTACTGTTTGAGTGAATGACTATCTTTCAGTGAGAGGCTTGGTACATGGCTAGTATCGTTTCCCCCACCACGCGGGTTTTGAATTCCACTCTAGCGCAAAGAATCATGAGCGCCGACGAAGCTGCCGCTCTGATCAAATCCGGCGACCAGGTCGGCATGAGTGGCTTCACCGGGTCTGGTTATCCCAAGGCGGTTCCGATTGAGTTGGCACGCCGCATTGCGGAAGCGAACTTCCGCGGGCAGAAGTTCCAGGTCAGCGTCTTTACCGGCGCTTCCACCGGCCCCGAACTCGATGGAGCGCTCGCCATGGCGGGGGGCATCCACCTGCGCCTTCCCTATCAGTCGGATCCCGAGACGCGCAAGCGCATCAACGCGGGCGAAATGGAATACATGGACATTCACCTCAGCCATGTCGCGCAGTTCGTCGAATATGGATTCCTTGGCAAGCTCGATGTCGCGCTGATCGAGGTCACCGCGGTCCTGGAGGACGGACGGCTGGTGCCGAGTTCATCGATCGGCAACAACAAGACTTGGATTGATCAAGCGGAGCGCGTCATTCTCGAGGTCAACTCGTGGCAACCGGCGGCGCTCGAAGGTATGCACGACATCTACTATGGTCTGGAGCCGCCACCGCATCGCGGACCAATTCCACTCGTAAGTCCCGGCCAGCGCATCGGCTCGCCTTACCTCGAATGTCCCGTGGAGAAAGTTGTCGCCATCGTGCTCACGGATTCTCCCGACCGCAACAGCGCCTTCAAAGCCCCCGATGAAGCTTCTAAGCGCATCGCCGGACACATCCTCGAATTCCTCGGCTGGGAAGTAAAGAAGGGCCGCATGCCGGCGAACTTGCTTCCGCTGCAATCCGGTGTCGGCAATATTGCCAACGCGGTCCTGTTTGGGCTTGAGGAAGGCCCCTTTGAAGGACTGACTTCCTATACCGAAGTCATTCAAGACGGCATGATTCGGCTGCTGAAGTCGGGCAAGTTAACTTTCGCCTCGGCTACGGCATTCTCGCTCAGTCCGGAGATGCTGACCGAGGTGAATGCCGATATGGCCAGCTACCGGGAGCGCATCGTTTTGCGTTCGCAGGAGATTTCCAATCATCCCGAAATCATTCGCCGCCTCGGCGTAATCGCCATGAACGGCATGATCGAAGCCGACATCTACGGCAACGTCAACTCGACCCATGTCATGGGATCGCGCATCCAGAACGGCATTGGCGGGTCCGGGGACTTCGCCCGCAATGGCTATCTCTCCATCTTCATGGCCCCGTCAATCGCGCAGAAGGGGACCATCTCGACCATCGTTCCCATGGCGTCGCATGTGGACCACACCGAACATGACGTGCAGGTGATTGTCACCGAGCACGGACTGGCCGATTTACGCGGACTCTCGCCGCGCCAGCGGGCGCACCTCATCATCGAGAAGTGCTCTGGTCCAGACTACAAACCTCTGCTTCTCGACTATCTCAGCCGGGCGGAGCGGCTGTCGTACGGCAAACACACGCCACACCTGCTGACGGAATCGCTGGGCTGGCACAACCGCTATCTGCGAACCGGAGACATGCGTCCTCACGAAAATAACTAGGGCGCCGCAATTTTTCCGCGAATCACCACCACCGACGCCGCCGGCAGATCGTAAATTGTGTCCTTCGCCCCATTTTGTTTGGAGCGCAAGATAGGCCCGTCAGGATCAGCCGTGCCGTTCGTGTAAGCGACGATGGTGCGCCCAGCCGCGATTTCGGCGTGCGCCATGAAGCGAGTCCGCGGCGGGTTCCACTTGTACTGACCGCTGCCGAAAGTGGCGATCTCAACCGGGCCGCTAAAACCCTCCGCTGAACCCGAAGGCCCGCGAAACGCAATGTGGACGCGGTGAGCGTTCTCCTGGTCGCGGTTGACTACCAGCAGTGACCAGTTGCCATCGGGACGCTTCAAAGCGTAGGCGGTGACTAGCTCGCGGCCGGCCCCGTCGTCAACATCGGCCTTCGCCGAGTAGACCTGATGCTCTCCGCCGCCGGGTTGGGCCCACTCCAGGTTGATCAGTTGCGCAACGAAGAATTGCGCCAGGGGCTGCTGAATTTTGTACTGAGCGTCAACCGTGAACATGCCAAAGGTGCCCGGAGAGGCGTTGCAGCCGGGCTCCATCTGCAAGGGCAGGTAGTGAAAGAAATAAACGCCTTTGGCTCCCGCGTCGAGTAACGATCCGACGTAATCCGCCAGCCAGATGCCGGACAAAATGTCCTGATAAGTCTCGCTCGCGCCCGCGGAAAGATTCCCCTCGGTGACAAACATCGGTACATCGGCGGGGACGCCATCCTCATGCCATACCTGAATGATGTGGCGCATGAGTTCGGGCTCATCGTAAAGAACTCCCCACGGAGTTTTGCAGGGGTCGTAAGGATAGTGCTCGAAGGAGAAGAAGGCGAGGTCCTTCATGCGCCCGTGCTGCTTCAGATAGTCGACGAAGCGCCCGGTCCAGGAGACTCGTCCGTTGGAGTCGGGCCAGACTTCGATGTCTTTATTTTCGCCGGTGAAGGAAGGACCGCCCAGTTTGAGCGTCGGATCGAGGCGATGCAGCGCGGTCGCCCATTGCAGATAGAGAGCGGCGTAATCCTCGGGGAGCATGAACTGTCCATCGGCCTCCTCGCCCATCTCGATGTAGGAGATTGGATAATGGCGGTTTTTGATATACGCGATCTCGGCAACGGCGTTCTCCGGGGTGTCGTAGAGCAGCGCGACTGGAATCATGGCAGGCAATCCGCGGGTAACGCCGCTGGTGAAGAAAAGGTCAAAGCCGACCTGGGCCTGGCGAGTCGAGCCGAGATCCGAAGGCTCATGCCAGGAATCTACTGAAGAGCAATAGGTAGTCGTCTGCTCCTGATCGGCGGTGTGGCGCAGCGAGTCGTGGAAAGCGCCGTCGCCGGTTGTGGTTCCAAGGTAGAGCTCGCGGACGGCGTAGCCGACGCAATTGCGGATGTCGGCAGAGCCGTCGGCATCGCAAGTGTTCGAAGATTCCGTCATCCAGATGCGGACGAAGCGCACCGCCAGCGGAGCCGTAACCAGGCGAACCGTTGCGGTGCCGCCCTTGCCAGCGGTGACGGTAGCCTGCGGAAAAGCTTGCCAGACACCGCGCGTGGGCGCTCGGATGGGATCCTCGCCGCTCCAGTACTGAACCATGTAGTGGGTGGCGTAGGGCTCGCCCCACACGATGCGCATGCTATCGACAGGCTGCGGCTGCGCCAGGTCGAGAACAATCCACTGCGGATGAAGAGCGTCGCTTTCACCCGTGAAATGCTGCGTCAGATACGGGTTGCTCTTCCAGAAAGTGTTGAGGTCGCCGTCGGTGAGGCGGGAGTAGCCAGCGCTATCCGTGCCGTCATTGCGCGTGAAGCCGCGGCGGGGAAGCGCATATCCGTAGGAGTAGCGCAGGCTTTCGGTGGGCACTGAAGCTCCTGTGAAATAGCCTTTGCCCGCCGGATCGCTCCACGTCCCCTGGGGATTCCAATGCCAGGCTTCGATCGCCAGTTCAGTGTTCTGGCGGAAAGACACCGGCTGCCAGCCGGAGGCGAGGGTTGCCTCGAGCGAAGCAGGAAGCAGATCCTTGTCGATGGCCTCGGCGGGGATGCGGTCAACCCCGGCTCCGAGGGTTTCACTGGGGACAAAGTGGTTGGCGGGGTGCGAGACATCCACGGTAATGGTTTGCGCCGCGGAGAAGAGACTGAGAATCGTGACGAGGGCAAGAACGGCGGCAGGAATTTTCACGCGAACGCCTCCGGGGCAAAGAGCTGGTATTAAAACGATTCAATTATACGGATTGCCGGTCTCGACGACGAGCAGTTTCAGAGTGTGAAAAAAGTTTTGTCCTGAGGCCCGCCTTACTGGCCCGCCGATTTCGTTCCCGCGGCTTCCGGCCGCACTTCGTATTCCGGGTGTGGTATGCCCATCAGCCATTTGTCGAACCATCCCACAATGTTGTCGAGCCGCTCAATCCGATGCCATGGTTCACCCGAGCGCGACAGTTCATGGGTCTCGCGCGGAAACACGACCATGGCGGTCGGCCGCTTCAGAAACTTGAGAGCGCGGAACAGTTGCTCCCCGCCCGAGTCCTGCGGAGTACGGTAGTCGGACTGCCCCAGAATGAACATCATGGGCGTGTGGATTTTCTCGACGAAGGTGATGGCGGAGCGGTCGGCATAGTCCTTCGGATCCTGAAAGGGCGGCGCCTTGAACCACCGCGGTTGGAACAGCGTGAAATCCACCGTGTACCACCATGACGCCCAATTCGAGATGTCGCGCTGCGATACCGCGGCGGCGAAGCGGTCGGTCTGCGTGACCGTCCAGTCGGTAAGGACGCCGCCGCCGCTGCCGCCCGTGACGCCGAGTTTCTTGGGATCCACGTAGCCGCGCTTCAGAACTTCATCGACTCCCACCATCAGATCGCGGTAATCGTCGCCCGGATAGTGGTACTGAATGATGTTGCCGAAATCCTGTCCGTAGCTGGTCGAGCCGCGCGGGTTGATGTAAAGCACCACGTAGCCCTTGGCCGCCATCCATTGAAATTCGTGATCGAAGACCCAACCATAAGCGGCGTGCGGCCCGCCGTGAATGTTGAGGATCAAGGGATATTTCTTCTTTGGATCGAAGTCAGGCGGTTTTTGAATCCATCCTTGAATGGGCAAGCCGTCGAAGCTTTTGTAATTGATTTCTTCCGGAGCCGTCAGGTTGAGCTGCGACCAGAGCTTCTGGTTCGCGTCCGTGATGCGGGTTTCGGCCCTGGTCTGATTGTCGCCCGGAGTCACCGTGAACAGGTCGCCGATCATACCGGGGGTAGAGACCAGAGCAACGCTCGTGCGTGCATCGGGCGTGACGGAAAAATCGAGCACCGCCTGATCGCCTCGAGTAATTTCCGTAACCGCGCCCGTTTGTGCATCCACGCGAACCAGCGGCGTGCGTCCCTGCTTTTCCACGATGTCGAAGAGCCAGCGTCCGTCCGGCGACCAGTGAAGCGTCGCGCCCCGGCCTCCGCGCGGAGGGGCGTTGTCGCCGAAGACGGAACTGCCCATGTCGAAGTCGTAGGCGGCAGTAAGGTTGCGGGGCTGGGCATTGGGAGCGAGATCCATGACCCAGAGATCGGGCTGCGAGTAGGAACGAACCGGCTGGCTCACCGCGCCATGGAAGGCGACGCGGCGGCCATCGGGGCTGAGCGTAAGATCGCCGATCCCCATGGGAACGGTAGCCAGTTTTTCGGGCGTGCTCCCGGTGGATCCGACAGAATAAATATCCGTGCTCGGCATCTCGTAATAAGGTTCGTCAATGCGGCGGGTGAGGAAGTAGACGCGCGAACCGTCGTGCGTCCAAACGATTTCTCCCTCGTCATAGTCACCGCTGGTAAGTTGCAGGGGCTTGGCCGGTTCGTCGGACGCGGTCGGGACGTCGAGCACCCAGATGTGCTCGTGCCGCTTGAAATCGAGATACCCCTCGTCATTGCTCCTGTACACGGCGCGGGTAATGATGTGGATGTCAGGTTCGTGTTCACTCTCGGGCGCCGAATTACCCGCAGTCGCAGATTCTTTGTTCGCGGCTCCGGCCTTCGCTTCATTCTTCTTGCGCTGTTCTTTCTCGATATCTTCGGGCGTGGTCGAACTGGAGAACGCGATGCGTCTCCCGTCCGGCGACCAGACCGGGCCCGCCGCGCCTTTTGGCAGATTGGTAATCATGCGAGCTTCGCCGCCAGCCAGTGACAGAAGAGCAATCTGCGCCGGACGAGGCTGGCCGCTGTCGTCTTTCTCTCCACCGCGGACGAAGGCAATCAACTTGCCGTCCGGGGACCAGCGGGGCTGCGCATCATGCTTGCCGTTGGTCAGGCGCACGGGAGCTTCGCCGCCGGAGGTGGCCACGATCCAGATCGAAGTCTCGTACCCGGTGCGCTTCTCGTCGGTGACAACACGGGTAAAGACCGCACGGGACCCCTCTGGCGAAACCTGAGGGTTGGCGATCCAGACGAAATTGAACAGATCTTTTTCGGTGATGGCTCGCTTCGCAGTTCCCGACTGGGCGTTCGACTTCTGAGCGGCGAGCGAGGTGACAAATGTCAAAACGATTGTCGAAGCTGCGAGAACGGCGAAAAAACGTGATTTCATGAGCATCCTCAGAACGGCGGCCGCCCACCCGCGGCGCTTGTGCATTGTGCTATGCAGAACGACAGCCGGTCAAACCACTAGAGCTGCAGCCAGGTCCCAATCCCATTCTTTAAAGCCCGCTCGTAGATCAACGGCGCCACCGCCATGTCGTCGAGGGCGAGCCCTAAATTACAGCCCATGGTGCGCTCTTCCGCTTTCTCCCGGCCCGCCTTGCGCCCGGTGACCAACTCTCCCAGGTCGGCGTGGATGGCGGGGATGTCTTGAAAATATCCGAGGTCACGATAATGATGCAGCTGCGGCACGTCGTCGGTACAGAACTTGTCCGCTTCACGCAAGGCGCCGGGATGCCAGTACGAATCAAAGTCCACCAGCGACGCAAACGCGCCTTCTGCCAACCAGCCGCGTTGAATGGTCGCGTGCGGCACATGCAGAATCGGGCCCGCGGTGACCACGATGTCGCTCCGAACCACCGCTTGTTTCGGGTCGTCAACCGGAACAACATCGATCCCCAGCAGTCCACTCATTTTCTGCGCGTACCCAGCGGCGCGCTCAGCGTTCTTATCGTAGGCATAGACTTTCTTCAAGGGGAAAAGGACTTTCAGCGCTTCCAGATTGCTGCGTCCCTGCACTCCGCACCCGAGGATTCCGGCACTCTCCGACTCCGGCCGCGCCAGATACTTTGCCGCCACCGCCGTGGCCGCTCCGGTACGCTGGGCGGTAATCCAGGTGCAATCCATGAGCGCGACAGGAACACCGGTTTCAAAGTCGTTGAGGATGAGCAGTCCCGTAATGTACGGCAATCCGCGCTGGCCGTTGTCCGGATATCCGCCGACCCACTTCATGCCCGCAGCCTTCTGCGACGGAATTGCGGCCGGCATGGCGTGGAGAAAAGCGTCGGGCATGGTGTGAATACCGATCTTGGGAGGCATCTCGACGCGCCCATCACCCTTCTCCCGAAACATGTGCTCCAGCGCCGTAATGATTTCCGCCATACCCGGTCCGGCAGCGGCAACGTCGGCGTAGGAAAGGTAGAGCAGTTGCTGCCCGAGGCGCGAATTGGTTTGGGAATTACTTTGGGTTTTCCGAATATCGTTCATTTCGTCTGCTCACCTTTTTTTATCACTCGTCCTCTCCGCTAGAGCGGTCGCGTCATCGAGCATCTTGTCGATGCGGCGGGCTTGAGCATCTGGAGTTCGGTAGTAGAAGATGCCAAACAGGTGGCCGCGACGGCGCGAGGCCGACATCAAATCCCACCCTTCACGGGCGCGTGGATGGCGCGCAAACGCCACCTGCAAAACCGGAGGCAGTTCCCTTTCCGCCTCCATGACCGCGAGCAGTCGTTCCGCAATTTGCTCCGCCCGGCGCATTCGAGCTTCGGCACCCTTAGGCTCGGTGATCCACTTGGAGATGTCGTTGCGAGTGGAGTAATTCAGTTTGTCATACCAGCGGCGAAGGGAGCGGCCTTGGCTGAGCATGCCTTTGAGCTCATCGGGGATGGCTACCGTTCGTTCCTCGTTGTCGAGTTCCATTCGGAAACGGGCGGTGTTGCCTTCGACGGCTCGCGCTTTTTTTTGCATCCGCTTATTGACCAGCAGAAAATGACAGCCCTCTCGGGTCGGGAACAGCGAAGTGCGGAACGCGAAACCGTTAATTTCGCCTTTCACCTTAATCTGGCCGCAAATCCCCCAGACTTTGGCCGCGTCGAACGGCATGCGGACAATGATCCAGCTGAGGCGGGAACGTAGGCGCTCGAGCCTCGCTTCGAAACGCTTCGCGGCGTGCGTGGGCTGGGCTTTAGAGGCTTTCGGCATGCGCGGAGACCGGGCGTCTGCATTCTAATATGAACAGACGAGTCTGGTGACATTGCCGACAAGAGTTAGACTGTAGGAAAAGGCATCCGGAGAACCATCGTGATCTGCCCGAACTGCAGGGAAGACAATCCGCCCACGTTCCGCTTTTGCGGAATGTGTGGCACCTCGCTCGCGGCTCCGCGGCCGACGGGAGCACCAGTGCCGGAACTGCGGCGGCCTCCGGTCGCAGAAAGCGTGACCAAGCCCGTAAACAGACAGGTGCCGCCGATTGCCGGCCCCTCGATGCTGGGCTTGAATCAGCCGGCCGCCAATCGACCTAGCATGGACTCGCTCCGGGAACCATCTTTCTCCGGCTTGGATTCTTTTTTCGAACCCGACCAACCCAAGACCGGCCGATGGCGGATTCTGCTGATGGCGGTTCTGCTGGTGGCATTGGGCGGAGCCGGCTGGTGGACATACACAAATTATCTGGGCGTGGCGGAGAGCCGAAAACCGGAGACGGCGACTCCAAGCGCCGGTGAAGTTCCCGCCGGGCAGCCGGCGTCCAAGGAAGCGTCTCCCACGCCCGATACGGGCTCATCACAGGCGCCGGTTCCGCCGGCAGCAGTGCCGGAGAACCACGCCGAACCCACGAGCGCTGCTCCCGACGCCACCCGAAGAACCGTGGCCCGAGCGGCAAAGCAGTCGGCCGAAGCAAAACCGGTGAGTCCGGCGAAACGCGAGCCCAGCAGGACCTTGCCCAAGGCGTCACCCTTGCCCGCTCCCGCTGCCGCGGCTGACACCGGGGACGCGGCCTTCCGCAAAGGCGAAGCCTATCTCTACGGGCGGGGCGCTCCAGAAAACTGTGACGAGGCAGTGAAATACTTGAAGGCCGCTTCGGCTAAATCGAATGCCAAGGCCCGGAGCGCGTTCGGAACCATGTATGCCACCGGCCACTGCGTGCCGCGCGATTTGCCAACATCGTATTCATGGTTTGCGTTGGCCCTGCGGGCGGATCCGAATAATCAGATTCTGGAAAAAGACTTGAGCGCGGTCTGGAACCAGATGACGCCGCCAGAGCGGCAGATGGCTACGAGAATGAAACAGTGACAGATATAGATTGTCATCCTGAGCGAAGCGAAGGACCTGCTATTTCTTGCAGCGAGAAGAAGCAGGTCCTTCGCTTCGCTCAGGATGACAACTTGATATTTGAAAGCTGAGAGATGGTTAATCCTTATTCGCCGCTCGGGACCAGATTCAACGCCTTCTTCATCGAGCCACGTTCAATCATGATTTTTTCCTGCAGCAGCGTGATCGCATAGATCAACTGCTCGGGACGCGGCGGACAGCCGGGAACATAGATATCCACGGGAATGACCTGGTTGACGCTCTGCACCAGCGCGTAATTATTGAAAACGCCGCCGGAAGTCGCGCACGCTCCCATCGAAATCACCCACTTCGGTTCCGGCATCTGCTCCCAAAGCTGGCGAATGACGGGAGCCATTTTTTGCGAGACGCGGCCGGCAATAATCATCAAGTCTGACTGCCGCGGCGACGGCCGGAACACTTCGGCGCCGAAGCGCGCAATATCGAAGCGCGAGGCGCCCATCGACATCATTTCAATGGCGCAGCAGGCTAAGCCGAACGTCATCGGCCAGATCGAATTCTTGCGGTTCCAGTTGACGACGGCGTCGAGCGTGGTCATGACGATGCCTTCGGGCACACCGTCGCCGTAGACGAGTTCCTTGACTACCTTCTTACCGTTTTCGACGTCAACGTAGGGGCCGAAACTGAGCTCTTGCGCCATAGGACTATTTTAACCGCAGGGGGCGCTGAGTGCGCAGAGGAAACTGGGTTCAGAGCACAGGAGAATGGCTTTAGCTGCCAGCCTCTGTAGCGCCTGCGCGCCGCACCGCTTTCTCCGCCGCTTGCGGAAGTTGCACGACGACGAAGTATTCTTCCGGATACAGGTAATCTTCGCCGGACTCATCAATCACGCGGATCTGGTGGAGCTTTGCCGCCGCCTCATCCGATACCGCTTGGTAGAGCTTCCGCAACTCGAGCGATGCGGCATAGCCCTTGTTCTTCACACAGACGACGAATCGCGGCTCATTCCGCTTCATTGGATTTCCAAAATGTGCTTGATCTTGAACTCTCTTGCGCCAATGCCATGCGCTTCGTACCAATGAAGCTCGGCATGACACATGGTACCATCCGTGAGCTCGACCATCGCCGTTCCTTTCAGTTTTTTCCAGCGACGTCCGCCATAGAGTTCTTGTAACCGCCTGCGTTCCCGAATGCCTTTGCCCGAGGCAATCGTTTCCACGTCCGATACGCCGCCAATGATCTTGAAGAACACGTGCCGGTGATTTTACTCCAGCCTTGCGGAGGGCTAATAGTAGATGCTCCTAGGGGTTCAGCACAATCTTGCCGAACATCTGGCTTTTCTCCATGTACTCGTGGGCGGTGCGGATTTCCCTGAAAGGGAACGTATGGTCGATGACGGGCTTGAGCCGTCCGGCAAACACATGGCCGAGCACTTCATGGAGTTCGCTCATCGTACCCATGTACGACCCGAGCAACGCCAGTTGGCGCGAAAACAGAAAGCGCAGGTCGAGCTCGACCTTCGGTCCAGTGGTGGCGCCGCACGTCACCAGCGTGCCTCCGGACTTGAGCGACTTGACACTCTCCTCCCAGGTGGCATGCCCGACGTGCTCGATCACGATGTCGGCTCCCTCGAAGTTGGTGATCTTGCGGACTTCCTGAGAAATCTTCTGTTGATAGTGATTGATCACGAAATCGGCACCGAGTTCGCGGGCACGCTCCATTTTGCGCTCGTCGCCCGCAGTGGTGATTACACGGGCGTGGAACAGTTTCGCGATCTGGATGGCGGCAATGCCCACGCCTGAGTTCGCACCCAGCACCAGCACGGTTTGGCCGGGCCGGATAGCGGCTCGTCCGGTAAGCATGTGCCACGCCGTAAGGAAAACCAGCGGCACGCTGGCGGCTTCGTTAAAGTCAATGGAATCGGGGATGGGGATAACGTTGACCGCGGGCACAGCCATCAGTTCACAGTTGCCGCCGTCGACGCCGTTGCCCAGCACCGTGAACTGGCGGCACTGATTCTGCAGGCCGGCAACGCACTTGGCGCAGTGATTGCAGAAATGCATAGGCGCGATTAGTACCCGCTGTCCGCGCTTGAGGTCGGTGATGTACTCGCCGGCTTCGACAACTTCACCAGCAATATCGCTGCCCAGGATGTGGGGCAGGTTAACACCGGGCAGGCCTTTGCGTACCCAGAGGTCGAGATGGTTGAGAGCGCACGCTCGCACGCGGATGAGGATTTGATCCTTGCGCGGCCTGGGATCGGGGACATCTTCGTAGGTCAGAACTTCCGGCCCGCCGAACTGATGGATGCGAACGGCTTTCATGAGGGCTCCTGGAACTCGCAAAACGCCAAGTACCTTTTAGGGCATCGATACTAAACCGAAATGTACCAAAAGCGATGTGATAAGTCGCACAGCATGCGCTCCTGCTAAGTCGTAGAGTTCGATTCGCAGGCCATGTCTGGAGGGTGTTTCCAGCAGGTACTGGACACGGTCCGCGAAACCGGTGAGTGGCTCCATCAGCCACTGCAGTTCGAGTCTGCCGCCCTCCGTGCGGTCATTCACAAAAGTACCTCCGAAAGTACTCTTGACAGAGAGTCTCAATGGCGAGACGATCATGCTGCGGGCCGCGTCATTCAGTACCCACTAGCGAAACACCAGTAGCCCCGGACTGATGACCTGGGGCTTTTGATTTGGCGGTCTGACCGTTCGCCTTCATTTGACTTGCTTCTGTCACACTCCAATAATCATCGCTATGGACCTCTACGAGGAAATCGTCCGCCTGCGAAAAGAAGGACGGCGCGGCGCCGTGGCGACCATTGTCAATGTCCGCGGATCGATTCCGTCGTTCAAGACCGCGAAGATGCTGGTGCGCGACGATGGTTCGATTGTCGGCACCATCGGCGGCGGGTGTGTTGAAGCCGACGTCTGGCAGGCGGCGCGCGAAGTGATGGAATCGGAGAAGCCGCGCACCCTGACGTTTGATCTGAATCAGGATCCGAAATACGACACCGGCCTGGTCTGTGGCGGAACGCTGGAGATTTTTGTGGAGCCGATTTTACCTCCAGCAGATCTTTATGTTTTCGGTGCAGGTCATGTAGCCGTAAGCCTTTATAAGGTTGCGCGGATTGCAGGTTTCGATGTCACGGTAGTGGATGATCGCGAAGCGTACGCCAACCGCGAACGCTTCCCCGAGGCGCAGCAGGTCATCGCCGAAGATTTCGACAAGGCTGCGGCGCAGCTTACGCCGAGCGAGTCTTCGTACATCGTGATCGTCACCCGCGGCCACCGCGACGATATGCGAATGCTGCGCTGGGCGGTGCAGACACCGGCCGGGTACATCGGGATGATTGGGTCGAAGCGGAAGACCATTACCATCTTCAAAGAGCTGCAAGCGGAAGGTCTGCCGGCGCATCTATTCGACCGGGTCCATGCTCCGATCGGGCTCGATATTGGCGCCATTACCCCGGAAGAGATTGCCGTGTCGATCACGGCGGAACTGATTGCGAAACGGCGAAAGGTCGAGCGCGATCTGCCGCACATGAGCTGGTTCCATCGGCGCGAGCTAGAGTCCGAGGTCGAGCCGAAAGAGAACCCCTAACCCGCAGAGCGCGCAGAGTACGCGGAGGGGAATCTTGGTCTTGATTCTCTTGTCGATCTGTTTCATGGATGGCCAGTAAACTCCTTCGCTCTGAAAATCCATTTTATTTACTCTGCGTTCTCAGCGTCCTCTGCGGTTCAAGCTTTTTGCAGGCGCGGCGGTTATGATTCCAGCATGCCGAAGGAAATCGAAATTAAATTTCGGATTGTTAGTCTGCCCGCGCTAGCCCGGACACTGAAGCAAGCAGGCTTCAAGCAACTCACCCGCTCCACCCACGAAATGAATTCACTCTACGATCTGCCCGGCCATAAGCTGCGCAAGCGAGGTGAACTGCTGCGACTGCGAAAATATGGCGAGGTCTGGCTGCTGACCCACAAGGCAAAGGGCAAGACCGGACGCCACAAAGTGCGGGTTGAACTGGAAACTCGCGTGGAGAACGGCCAGGAGATGGACGCGATCCTGCGCGCGCTTGGGTTCACACCGACGTTTCGCTATGAAAAATATCGGGCGGAGTGGAGCGACGGCACGGGCCACGTGGTGCTGGATGAAACTCCCATCGGGAACTTCGGCGAAATCGAAGGACCGTCGCGCTGGATAGACCGCACAGCTCGCGCGCTTGGGATCGGCCGCGGCGATTACATCACTCAGACCTACGCACCCATGTTCTTTGCCTGGAAGCGCCGCACGCGCAGCAAGGCCACGGAGATGACGTTTCGGGCGGTGGGTGGCAGAAAACGTTAACGACGACGGACAGAGCAGAAAAGGCAACCCCTCTGGCCCGCACTCGTAACACCAACGCACCGTCAGGCTTGCGCCGTTGCGTCAGTTGGAATGTGCCAGATGCTTGCGCCCGTCCGCCTGCTTTTCGCTCCCGTAGCTTTCATATCCGAGCGTGGCAAAGTAGACGGCGTGATCGAAGAACCGGTCGAGCAGGCGCAAGAGTTCGAAGCCCCCCAGGATTTCCAGAGGTTTTTCGCGCATGCCTTCCAACTCCAGGAAGTCCCAGAGATTCTCTTCTGTCATCAAGAGTGCCCAACAGACGGCGCTCATCATGACTCCCTGCTCGGCGCGGTGACGGCCTAGAGGCACGTACACGCGCTCTATATCTTCGTCAGTTTTCGTCAGCAGCCAATCGCTGAGATTTTGGTAAACGTCGCGAACCCGTTCACGGATCTCGTGCGGCGGAACTTTTCGCAGGTCAGCCGCCCGGTGGGAACGTTCCAGTTTGTGCAGAAGATTTTCGGCTAGTTCTTCGGAGTGCGATTCAATGAGATGAACCAGACGCAGAGCGATCATGGGAAGCCTCCTCGCTACTGCCGGCTCCATTGTACGCCTGCGCTCCAGGCTTGGGACGTGACTACCGGTGACCGCGGGACATTCACTTGGCGGACGTTTGTCCCGACGTGAACGTCGTCCACGGACCGGCTTTCATGTCGCGCAAAACCGGCTTCTCCCAGTCATACTCCGGATGCTGGGCGAGAAAATCCTTAGCCAGAAAGTCGGCCCCGCAAGGATGGCCAGCACGAGCGCGAAGACTCATCTTGCTGGCCATGCTGCTGTCGGTGGCCTTGCCCTGCACCGCGCCGCCGGGATTGTTCGGCGACCATTCCCATTCCTTCACTCCTCGCGGCGATACATCGACGTGGCCGCAAAGTGAGCGTTCGTTGGCCTCCTCCTTTTTCTCGAAGCTGTCGGCGTGGTCGGCGAGAAATTGTTCCGCCATTTCCACGTCGATTTTGCCTTTGTTCTGCCCCATCAACTGCTCCCAGCGCACACGCCGCGCATTGGAAGACAACGAAAGATCCTTGTTGTCAAAAGCCGGAGCTTCTTCGGCGAGCACCTTTGGATCGCGCGCGAAATTAGAGCTCACAAAGTAGCCATCTTTGGTGCGCCACAAAGGAGTGTTCTTCAGGCCGAGTTCCAGATAGGCGATTTCGCCACTCTTGCGATCTCCGATGAGCCAGTCGTTGGCATAGCCTCCGTTGTTACCCTCCTTGATGATGCGCACATAGTCATCGATCGAATTGGCGTACTGCAGGGCCTTGCGGGAGCGCATGAACTCGGGCTTGCCGTTGGGGTCCCAGCCTTCGAACTGGCTGATGGTGGTTTCGGCGATCATGATGCCGGCCGAATTGACGCCAAAGTCGTCGTCGCTGGTAATCACTCCGGGAAAGCCATCCATCAGGATGCGATTGCCGTGCGCTGGAACGATGTCGAACATCATGACCCAGCGCGAACCGGCCAGGTAACCGGTCCAGTTGTTGTGTGCGATCACGATCTGGTGGTCTTTGGTCATGCTGCCGGTGGCAATGAAAGCGCTGCAATTGCCGGGAGCAACCAGTTTGGGCGCGTTCACCGCTTGTTCACGCTTGTTCAGCCAGGGGAGGTAGTAGTCGGGAACTTCCTCGAAGGCGTTGAGCGCGACGACGTCATCCACGTCGAGGTTGGCTCCGTGCGCTTTGGCTCCGTCCGCGATCCCCTGCAGTTCCTGCTGGTACTCGGGATCGATGTGTGGCCACAGCATCTCGCGGGCGGTTTTGCGGAAAAACTCCCAATCCCGCTTGGTTCGATGCGTATCCTGGAACTGAATGGCGTGAAAGGCATCCTGGATTTCAGGCGCCAGGAGATACCCGTGCTGGAAGCCGATATCGGACGGCGAACCTTCCAGATGAACGTAGGTCCAGCCGCCTTGCTGGAAACGATAAGCCTTCTGCAGCCTTGGATCGTGGGAAGCCTCCGGCTGAGACGAGCGCGAATGAAGCGGTACAGTCAAGAAAAGTGCGAGAAAAATGAGCGCGACCACCGCGCTGACGCTGCCCGCCCACCTTAGACCACTGCGAATGCCAGAGTTATGGCCCATGTCGCCTCCCAGCGTGACCTATGTTTGAATGTCTGGAGAATTTTACGCTTAGTGGTTGTGGCGGCAATGCCTAGGGTCAGGCTCCGCAGCACTTCTTATATTTCTTGCCGCTTCCACAAGGACAAGGATCGTTGCGACCAACTTTGGCGCCGGAGCGTACCACCTGCTGGACTTGCATGTCGCCGGCTCCGGCCATGCGCGCCTGCTCCAGTTCCTTCTTCTTCCTGCGCTGAAAGGCCTCTTCGATTTCGTCGACGGAAGTAGCGATCTGCCGCGGCGGGCGTCCGTTACCGCCTCGACCGCCGGTGATAACTGCGGGCACGCCAACTTCGAGTCCCTCGCCGGACGGCGCCTCAGGCGCAGCACCCGGCCTCGCACCCGCGTCCCGCGGACGCTCCATGATCTGCATCAGGTACAGATAACGAACCGTCTCTTCCTGAAAGCGCTGCATCATCTCTTCGAACATGTCGTAGGACTCGCGCTTGTACTCGACCAGCGGATCGTGTTGTCCGTAACCGCGCAGGTTGATACCCTCTTTCAGGTGGTCCATCGAGAGCAGGTGATCTTTCCACTGTGCGTCGATCACGCTCAGCATGATCATGCGCTCGTGATAGCGCATGGCGTCGGCGCCGATCAGCTTCTCTTTCGCGTCATAGCGCTCTTTGAGCTTGTCGAAGATGGCATCGCCCAGTTCCTGGCGATTCATGTGCTCGGGCTTGAGGCCTTCGGCGTAGATGTCGACGCCGAAATGCGCGTAGATCGCGTCTTTCAGCGCCTTCAGGTCCCAGTTGTCTACGTGCTCTTTCGGCGGACAGTGGCGTTCGAGAAGGTCGCCGAGAATCCCGGAGACATAATCTTCGATAATCAGATCTTTCTGGTCGAGGCCTTCGAGCAGACGGCGGCGCAGTCCGTAGACCGCTTCGCGCTGCTTGTTCATCACGTCGTCGTACTCGAGCAGATGTTTGCGAGCCTCGAAGTTCTGGCCTTCGACGGCTTTCTGCGCAGCCTCGATCCGGCGCGTAATCATGCGCGATTCGATGGGGACACCTTCTTCCATGCCAAGGCGTTGCAGCAGGTTCGAAACCCACTCCTTGGCGAAGATCCGCATCAGGTCATCTTCGAGCGAAAGATAGAAGCGCGACGAGCCGGGGTCGCCCTGGCGTCCGGCGCGTCCGCGAAGCTGATTGTCAATGCGGCGTGCTTCGTGGCGTTCGGTGCCGAAGATGTGCAACCCGCCCGCCGCAATCACGTCCTTATGCTCCTGGTCTGTGTCAGTTTTATAACGCGCAAAAATCTCGGTCCACTGGTCGGTCGGAACCGCATATTCATTGCCGGCGTAGTACCAAACCGTGCGGTTCGGATCGTCGACCTCGGCTTCGATCTTGCCTTGGGCGGCGCGGAGCGGTTGCGCGATTCCCTTCTTCACGCATTCCTGCTTGGCCATGAATTCTGGGTTACCGCCAAGCAAAATATCGGTGCCACGGCCGGCCATGTTGGTGGCGATGGTGACCATGCCTTTGCGCCCGGCCTGCGCCACAATTTCCGCTTCGCGCTCGTGAAACTTCGCGTTCAGCACCACGTGCTGCTTCAATCCCTTCTTGGTCAGCAGGTCAGAAAGGCGCTCAGATTTTTCAATCGAAGTCGTGCCCACCAGTACCGGCTGGCCGCTGTCGTGCAGCCTTTGAATTTCATCGGCGGCCGCGAAGTATTTCTCCTTCTCCGTCCGGTAGACGATGTCCGCATTCTCTTTGCGCAGCAGCGTGCGGTTGGTCGGAATCACGATGACTTCGAGCCGGTAAATTTTGTCGAATTCGGCCGCTTCGGTCTCCGCCGTGCCCGTCATGCCGGCGAGCTTCTTATACATGCGGAAATAGTTCTGGAAGGTGATGGTGGCGAGGGTCTGATTCTCGCGCTCGATCTTGACGTTTTCCTTCGCCTCGATCGCCTGGTGCAGCCCGTCAGACCAGCGGCGGCCCGGCATGAGACGTCCGGTGAACTCGTCCACGATCAGCACTTCGCCGTCTTTCACCACGTACTCGACGTCTTTCTTGTACAGCGCGTGCGCTTTGACGGCGGTCTCCACGTGATGCTTGAGCGGCCAGTTCTCCGGGTCGGCGATGTTACCGATCCCGAGCAGCTTTTCGACTTTTTCCCAGCCCACGTCGGTGACCGTGCAGTTGCGGTGCTTTTCGTCGACCACGAAGTCTCCGGTCATGATCTTGGGCTCACCCGGCTGCGTGTCAACTTCTTCGCCCTTTTCGAGCTTGGGGATGATGCGATTCACCTTGTAGTACTTGTCGGTGGACTCTTCACTGGCGCCCGAAATGATAAGCGGCGTCCGGGCTTCGTCGATGAGGATGGAATCAACTTCGTCGACAATCGCGAAGTTATGCACGCGTTGCACGCAATCGTGCAGGTCGAACTTCATGTTGTCTCGCAGATAGTCGAATCCGAATTCGTTGTTGGTGCCGTAGGTCACATCAGCAGCGTACGCCGCGCGGCGCTCCGCATCGTCAAGATCGTGGACGATTACCCCCACCGTCAGACTAAGAAAGCTGTAGAGCTTGCCCATCCATTCCGAGTCGCGTTTGGCCAGGTAGTCATTGACGGTCACGACGTGCACGCCGCGTCCGCTCAGTGCATTCAGATACACGGGAAGCGTCGCCACCAGCGTTTTGCCTTCGCCGGTTTTCATCTCGGCGATCTTGCCTTCGTGCAGAACCATGCCGCCGATCAACTGCACGTCGAAGTGCCGCATGTTGAGCACGCGCCGTCCCGCTTCGCGGACCACGGCAAACGCCTCTTCCAGCAATTCGTCGAGGACGCCCTTGAGCACATGGCTGCGCTCCGCTTCGATTTCCTTCTGACGGTCGTTATTCTGCAGAGGAACATCTGGACGATCGGGATCATCCCCGTAAGGCTCGTCGGCGATCGAACTGAGCCGCTCCTGAATGCGGGCGCGAAATGCCGCCGTCTTGGCCCGAAGTTCGTCGTCGGAGAGCTTCTGCATCTCCGGCTCGAGCGCGTTGATGGCCACGACACGAGGCTGCAGGCGCTTGACCTCGCGCTCGTTCTTGGTCCCAAAAACCTTGCCCAGCAAAGTGTTGATCAAAACAGAAATCCTTCAGAGGACACGCGCCCCAGACTATCAGTAAAAGCCTAGCACATTAGATGCGGGAGGGATGGCGAGGGACCGGCGCCGCGAATCTGCCCAACTTAAGATCCGTGCAGTTCCTAGTTTTCGCGAGCCGTCTTTAGTATATTCACCTCGGACATGCCCACCTTCTACCAGCGGTTCCAGGAATCGGCCCGGAAGTTTCCCGGCAACATTGCCCTTGAGATTCAACGGCAGCAAACGGTTGAGCGCGTCACCTTTGCGGAACTGACCCGGATGTCAGAGAGCGTGGCAAACTGGCTCTCAACGCGGGTTCCCCGTGACGCGCGCGTCGCGATTCTGGCGGCGAACCATCCGCGGTGGGTGGCCGCATATTTAGGAATCATCGCCGCCGGCAGAACAGCGGTTCCGCTCGACACCGCTTTCTACGCTGAACAGGTAAAGAAGTTGTTGCTCGACAGTGGAACTTCCCTGCTGTTCTGCGATATCAAGCATCTTCCGGTGGCGGTGGAAGCGGTCGCGGGAACCAATGTAGGCCTGATCATGACGTCGGCCGCGGCCGAACAGAATCTCACGCCAAGCAAAAACAGCCAACCCAGCCTCGCAGCCGATCTCGATTCCATCTTCGCGGCAGGGCCCGCCGGCTTTCAGCCCATCGTCCCCGCCGAGGACGACCTCGCAGCGCTGCTCTACACCTCGGGCACCACCGCCGATCCAAAGGGCGTCATGCTCACCCACGCCAACCTCATCGGCGAGGCCAATGCTGTGTTCGGGGTGGTCAAGATCGGCCCTCAGGACGCGCTCCTCGGAATTCTCCCCATGTTCCACGTTCTCGCACAGATGGCAAATCTTTTCCTGCCTCTGTTTAACGGTTCGCGCGTCGTCTACCTGGAGACCCTGAATACCACCGAATTGTTGCGCGCTTTGCAGGAACGCAACATCACGGCATTCTGTGTTGTGCCACAGTTTTTCTATCTGATTCACGAAAAGATTTTTAAAGAGTTGAATAAGCGCGGCAAGTTCACCATGTCGCTGGTGCACACCCTGATGGCACTCAACCGTGGGCTCCGCCGAATCGGAATCAACGGCGGCAAACTTTTTTTTGGAAAGATTCACGGCACCTTCGGCACCGGCATGCGCTATCTCGTAACCGGAGGGTCGCGATTCGATCCCGCTGTCGCCCGCGACTTTTACTCCTTTGGCATCGACGTTCTGAATGCCTATGGCATGACGGAAACCAGCGGCGGCGCATTCCTCAATCGTCCGGGAAAAATTATATTTGGATCGGTCGGACCGCCTCTTCCCGGTGTCGAAGCAAGAATTGTGGACCCGAAACCGGTGGAAGAAGGCGCGCTGCCTGCAGGTGAGATTGCGATTCGCGGCGCGATCGTGATGAAAGGGTACTGGAATCGCCCCGAGGCCACGGCGGAGGTGCTGCGCGACGGGTGGCTCTATACCGGCGATCTCGGCTACTTCGATTCCGGCGGCAATCTGTTCATCACAGGGCGGCGCAAGGAAGTCATCGTGCTCGCCAACGGCAAGAATATTTATCCCGAGGAGGTCGAGACCCACTACCTGCACGCGCAGTACATCAAAGAGATTTGCGTGATGGCGCTGGAGGCGCGCCCCGGAGATCCGAAGTCGGAGCGGCTGCATGCCGTGGTCGTGCCCAACTTTGAACGGCTGCGCGAACGCAAGATCGTCAACACCAGGGAAGCGATCCGCTTCGACATTGAAGCGCTCTCCCACAAGATTGCTTCCACCAAACGCCTGGGCAGTTATGACGTCTGGCAGGAAGACCTGCCCCGCACCACCACGCGCAAGCTCAAGCGTTTTCAGATTGAAAAGAAAGTGCGGGAGCTGCAACAAAATCCCAACGGCGATTCGGACGTTGACGCGGGCAAGCCGCTAACTCCTTTAACCAACGACGAGCAGCAATGGCTGGAGCGGGAGGATGTAAAGCGCGCTCTCGCCATCGTACAGGAATCGTCGCATACTCAACTCGACTCGATTCGTCCCCACCACAATCTGGAGCTCGATTTGGGACTCGATTCCATGCAGCGCGTCGAATTGCTGACTGCTCTGGAACAGCAACTTGGCGGCGATGTACCCGAGGCGCAATTGGCGGAAGTATATTCGGTGCACGACCTGGTCGACGCCGTGCTTGCCAGCGCGAGCCGCGGCGAGGGTCAAGCCGGCGCGGCAGCACCAGCGTGGTCAACAATTTTAAGCGAGCCAGTGACCGATCCCGAAGTCCTCGCACTGGCGCGCCACAACATTGTCGCTGAAGTTTTTTTCTTTCTGCTGGGAAAATTGATTTATCTTTTCGCCCTCGACCGCTTTCACCTCAAAATGCGCGGGCTCGAGAATTTGCCTGAAAAAGGACCGTACCTGCTCTGTTCGAACCACCAGAGCTACATCGACCCGCTGGTGATGGCGGGGGCGCTGCCCTTCCGCCTCTTTCGCGATACCTTTGCACTGGGCACGAGCGACATATTTGGTACAGGATTCATGCGGCGGCTGGCACGCTGGCTGCGCGTGGCCGTCCTCGACCCGGACGCCAACCTGGTGCCCGCGATGCGCGCCGGAGCGTTTGGGCTCAGCCAGGGACACATCCTGGTTCTCTATCCCGAGGGCGAACGCACCAACGACGGCAACCCGAGAGTGTTCCGCAAGGGCGCCGCGATTCTTTCGATTCACACCCAGGCTCCGATCGTTCCAGTCGCGATCGAGGGGTTTTACGAAGCCTGGCCGCGCCACAAAAAGCTTCCCAAGTTCACCGATCTGCAAATGGTATTCGGCAAGCCGATTCAACCTCCACCGCTGAATGAGGCGAGCGAGGCCGCCTATGAACGGCTGACTGCCGAGTTGAAATCCAGAGTGGTGGGGATGTGGCAGAAATTGAGAGAAAAAGAGTTGAAAGAAAAGGAATTGCCGGGAAAACAGGCGCAGCGGCCGGAATCCGACGCGAAAAGGCCGGCGTTAACGGAAACCTACTAAGCTTATGATCCAGCGATCTTACGCGCCCGCACCTTTGGCCTGCATGCCCATGGCTTTCGCAAAGGCATCGACAACTCCGGCGTGATACTTTTGGCCCGATCCGGCAATAATCTCCCGCTCGGCCTGGTCCGGAGACATAGCTTTGCCGCCAGCGCCGCTGATCAGTTTCTGATAAGCATCGGCCACGGCCAGAATGTGTGCCTCGAGCGGAACGTTGACCGAGCGCGCTCCTTGCTCATGCAAGATCTGTTGCGCGACGATGATCGGAATCACGCGCCGCAACGAGTTTCCGACGGCTTGGGTACGCACATCGGCCTTGTGGGACTTGCGGAAGCTCGCCACCACTTCGTCGCGGCTCATATCGGCGGCCTTGTACAGAATGTCGTTGGTGATACCGAGCTTGCTCAGATCCCGCAGCAACACTGCCGACCGTAGCAAGTCGACGCGATCGGAACCCAGCCCCATCGCCTCTGCCGTTCTGGTCGACGCCTCCACCAGGCGCTGGTTTTCTCCCACGCCGAGCTTCTCGTTGGCCATGAAGTGTTGCAGCACCAGCAGCAGCCCGCCAAAACCTTCCCGGACGTCGGCGGTCATCGCCTCCTTGCGCTCATAAAGCGTACCCATTACGTAGCCAACAATGACCAGAATTCCCGCCCAGATCGCAAAGTTGAATACTCGCTCCTCCGGCAGCGCCAGCACCCGGTGCGCCGGCATCAGGTTGTTCAGGAAGTCCAGCAGAACTACCAGGAACACGCAGGCGAACGCGGTCAGAGTCGCGTGCCGGCGTCCAAAGTAGTACGCCGAGTACAAAGTGGGCAAGAAGTAAAAGCACAGCGCCATCGGCAGCGACTGGGCAAAGAATTGCACCAGCGCGGCAATCAGGAAAAGCGATAGCAGCAGGACACTTTCCTTGGCAGTTTTACTCATCGTCATGATTCCGATCGTCCAGCCCGTGAGGCTCGACTTGAATATGTGCGGTTTATGAAAACCTCTCGCGCAAGCGAGGGACCGCCTCCTGCCATGTTGGAGCAACGGCCCATCCGCGCAAAGTTACCGGGGTAATGGGGGTGGGTCAAGTTGCGGAACCCTTTGCCCACAAAGGACACGAAGAGAGCCCTCATAGACAAGAGATTCGCACCAACCTCGCCGTCACTTTGCCCGCGGGTGGGTCTGATCGTAAACGCTCATCACGTGCTTAACCGAGAGCTGCGTGTAGCGCTGCGTGGTCGCCAGCCGCTCATGCCCGAGCAGTTCCTGGATGGCGCGCAGGTCCGCTCCCTCTTCCAGCATGTGGGTACCGAAGGCGTGACGCAGGGTATGCGGATGAACTTCGGGCGACAGTCCCTTGGCAACCGCGATGCGCTTGACGATGCGTCCCACGCTGCGCGTAGTAAGCCGTCCGCCGCGCTGGTTGACGAGCAGCGCAGGCATGCCTTTCCCCGGGATGGTCTTCTTAAGTGCGGCGAGCAGTTGTTGCCGCCACGGCAGGTAGACGGCTAACGCCGCTAGCGCCGAACCTCCGAAGGGGACGTAGCGTTCTTTCTTGCCTTTGCCCCGAATCAGAATGGCTTCGTTGCTTAGGCTGATGTCGTCTACATTGATGCCGACCAGCTCCGAGTTGCGAAGGCCGCAGCCGTAGAGCAGTTCGAACATCAGCCGGTCACGCTCCGGAAACGATGCTACCTCCGGCATTTTGCCGTCGAGCATGGAATTCATTTCCTCAATCGTGGGAACGCGCGGAAGTTTCTTCGGCAGCCGTGGCGTGGAAACCAGCTTTGCCGGATTCTGCTCGACCACGCCTTCCTGCGCCAGCCAGCGATACAGCGACCGCACCGCGGCCAGCGCGCGGGCGACGGAAGGCTTGCTCAATCCTTTGTCGTAGAGATGCGAAAGGAAACCGCGGATCGCGATGTGGTCGATCGTCTTCCAGCCGCGCGAACCCATGTAGACGGAAAAGTTGTCGAGATCGCCGGTGTAAGCCTTGATCGTGTGCACCGAAGCATTGCGCTCCCGCAAGTGTCGCAGGAAGTCGTCAGTGGCGCGTTCGACAGTGGTGCGCGGCTGTTTCACCGTGTGCTCCCACAATCGAAGAGCACTTCACCACAGAGACACCGAGACACAGAGAAGACCTTTTCTTGTTTCTCAATTCGCCAGGGTAATCTCAGCCACGGAAAGAAAGCCATGAATTCGCATTTCTCTGTGTCTCTGTGACTCTGTGGTGAACTCATGCCTTCGCCTTCGCCCGCGGATGATGCTTCGCGTACACGCTCTTCAGCCGGTCCAGCGCCACGTGTGTATAAATCTGCGTCGTGGAAATGTCGGCGTGGCCGAGGATGGTCTGCACCGTCCGGAGATCGGCGCCGTTCTCTACCATATGAGTTGCGCAGGAGTGCCGCAGCATATGCGGGCTGGCGTGGCGTCCGGAAGCGAGGCTCGCTTTTCCGACCAATTGCCAGACCCGCTGCCGCGTCAGCCGCCGTCCGCCAGTGCCTAGGAATAAGAGTGGCGAACTCCTTTTCTTAACAATCACTTCCCTGCTACATCTTAAGTATTGCTGTAATGCGTGCTGGGCCGGCACTCCGAGCGGCACCATGCGCTCTTTGTCGCCCTTGCCGCGAACCAGGATGTACCCCATTTCCAGCTTCAGGTCTTCCAGCCGCGCGTCGGCAACTTCGGACACGCGCACGCCTCCGGCATAGAGAAGCTCCAGCATAGCGTGATCGCGAACCCGAAGCGCCTGCCCTCGCACCGTTTCATTTTGCGGCAACGTTTCGGCTAGCATGACCCCGACTTCATCGCGGCTCAGAGCCTTGGGCAGCACCTTCCATTGTTTCGGCAAGTCGATGTTCAGGGTCGGATCCCTGTCGATCTTTCCATCGAGCAGCAAATGCCGGTAAAGATGCCGGATCGCGGAAAGCTTCCTTCCTACCGATCGACCGTCGAGCGAATGCGAAAACAATTCCTGGAGGTATTCGCGAACGTCCTCCCGCCGCGCCCCGCTCAGAAGCACGTGGCGCTCCTCCAGAAACTTCGCGAACTGTGCCAGATCACTGCTGTACGCGGCTATTGTCAACTTCGCCGACCCGCGCTCGACTCGAAGATAGTCGAAGAAGGCAGAGAGCGTGCGCGCGTTGGCGTCGGAGGCCACGAGATAAGTATGGGATGTCAGGCGGAACCCGAAAAGTAACGAGCAGGATGCGGGCCGAAGGCGCGAAACCTAACTGCTAGCTCCGCCCGCCGCTTGCAACAGATCCACCGCATAGAGCACGCCCTCCGGCGTTTCTTCATGCTTGAAATAGGCGAAGACATCGCGGCCGGCGGCGAGATGCTCCCGAATGCGCGCGACCATGACCGTGCGTTCGTCCTTCGTGTAGGTCGGCTTGCGGTAGCGGTAGTAAACATAGTCGGCAGTGACTACATCGGGCGTGTCGCGTTCCTCGCTCTCGGCCACGCAGAGCGCTATGTTTGGCTCGCGCAGTGTCTCCCAGGTGGCTTCGGTGAACCAGGATTCGTGGCGGAACTCAAACGCAGTGCGCACGTTTCGTGGCAAGCTTTTCAGAAACTCGGAGAGCACCGCCTGATCCGCTTTGAAGTTCGGCGGCAGCTGAAACAATATCGGGCCTAGCCGTTTGGCGCGTTCTAACGCTTCCAGCGTGCCGAGAAAGCGGCGCAGGAATTCTTCCGCGTTCTTCAATCGCTTGATGTGCGTGAGCACTTGGTGCGCTTTGATAGTGAAGCGAAAGTGCTCAGGCGTTTCAGTGATCCAGTTCTGTACGGTCGTCTCCTTCACCAACTGGCGAAAGGTGTAGTTGACCTCGACGGCATTCAGTTTCGAGGCATAGAAGTTCAGAAACTTCTTCTGCGCAAGTTTCTCCGGATAGAAAGCGGGCTTCCATGTCGGATACGCCCATCCCGATGTGCCAACGTAGAGACGCACCATATGAGCCGTGATTATAAATCCCTTGTGTGGGGACGGGGCTTCCCCGTCCAAAGCGGGGCAGAGCCCCGCTTCTACACCGGCTACCTTTTCGTCGTTTTCTTCGTGGTCTTCGGGTGCTGACGCGCTGCGGCCCGGGCGGGGGTGCTGATACCTTCGTCCCCTTCCTTTTCTGATTCGGCCGCGAGTCCGGCCAACTGCGGCAGCTTCTGCCTCAGTTTCAGCACGGGCCCAAACAGATCGCCCATCTTCTCGACGCGCGCGAGCACGTCTTTGGCTTCGAATACCAAAAGCTCCGCATCTTCTTTCTTCAGCGCTCGCTCGACTTCCTCCCAGGTGACCGGCGTTGACACCGTCGGATGCTCGCGCGCGCGCAGCGAGTACACGGAGATCGTCGTCTTGTGTTCGTCATTCTGGCTCCAGTCGACGAAAACTTTATTCGTGCGCACCGTCTTTTTCATATCTGAGACTACGAGTTCGGGGTGTTCCTGCTCCAACAGGCGCGCCACTGCGAGGGCAAATGATTTCGTCTGCTCGTAGCTGGTTTTCGTATTCAGCGGAGCATAGATCTGCAACCCCTTCGAGCCCGAGGTTTTCGGAAAACTCTGCAGCCCGAAGTGATCGAAAATCTGGCGCACCCAGAGGCCAACCTGGGCGCACTGCACGATGTTCGCTGGAGGTCCGGGATCGAGATCAAAAACAATCATGGTTGGCGTCGCCATGTCAGAGGCCAGCGAAAGCGACGGGTGCAGTTCAATCGACGCCAGGTTCGCGATCCACACCAGGGTGGGCAAATCGTTCGCCAGAATGAAATGGATGGTGCTATGGTTGCTCTCGCTCCAGACAGGCGCTGTCTTCACCCAGTCGGGCCGATGCCTGGGGGCATTCTTCTCGAAGAAATATTCCTGGTCAACTCCCTCGGGATACCGCTTCATGGTGAGCGGACGTCCCGCCAAATGCGGCACCAGCACGGGCGCAATGCGAACATAGAAATCCACTACCTGCCCCTTGGTGAACCCTGCGGCTGGATAGAGAACCTTCTCCAGATTCGTGAGCTTCAGCTTGCGACCCTGCACTTCGACGATGGCGGGTATGGACATGGTTACGGGTTTGGGGCGTGGTCTAGTATAGTTTCCCCGATTCACAATGAGGAGTTTAAATGCCGGCTTCCCGTCGTGATTTTATTTACGGAATAGGTGTCCTCGGAGCGTCCTCGCTTTTTGCCCTCGACCGCACCGAACCTGATCTGATTCTTTACAACGGAAACTTCTGGACGGTCAATCCGCACCAGCTGCGAGCGCAGGCCGTGGCGATTTCCGGGGGAAGATTTCTGGCCATCGGATCGAATGACGAAGTACTGCTACTTGCTGCTGGCAACGCAAAGAAAATTGACCTGGGCGGAAAAACGGTGCTGCCCGGCTTCATCGACGCGCACTCGCATCCGGCGGAGGCGGGCCTTTCTCACCTGGGTATGGTGGATTGCGATTTGCGCTCCATTGCCGAGATCCTGAAGGCCCTGCGTGAACGCGCGTCGAAAACACCTCAGGGCGAATGGGTGCTGGGCTTCAAATACGACGACACGAAAACGTCCGAAGGACGGCCACTGACGCGCGAAGAGTTGGACGCCGCCGTACCCGATCATCCGGTGTTCGTCGAGCATCGCGGCGGCCATACGGCTTGGGTCAATACGCAGGCAATTAAGCTGGCAAAGATTGATGACCATACTCCCGATCCCGCGGGCGGCAAGTATGATCGCGATCCTGCGACCGGCCATCTAACCCCTGATCACACAAATGATGACGCGCTCGGGGGTAACGGCGGTGACCGACGCCATGGGCACGCCCGCCGATCTTCGCGCCTATCAGGATGCACGCGAAGCCGGGCAGCTCAAGATGCGCGTCTATTGCCACATCTACCAGGCGTTCATGGACCAGATGCTGGCGGCAGGAATTAGGACCGGCTTGGGCGACGAGTGGGGCAAGGTGGGCGCGCAGAAGATGATTTGCGACGGCTCCATCTCGAAACGCACGGCACGGCTTTCGCAGCCTTACATCGGGCGGCCGGACGATTTCGGAATCCTGGTGACGCCGGAAGAGGAACTTTACCAGCAAGCGCGCAAGGCGCACGCCGACGGATGGCAGCTCGGAACCCACGCCAACGGCGATGTGGCCATCGATATAACGCTGCGAGTGTACGAGCGACTGCAGAAGGAGATACCGCGCAAAGACGCTCGCTACCGACTGGAGCACTGTACCGTCGTCAACGACTCGCTCGTGGCACGGATCAAGGCACTGGGCGCCATTCCAACTCCTTTTTCAACCTACGCGTACTATCACGGCGAGAAGATGAAAGAGTACGGACCGGAGCGCGTGAACCACATGTTCGCGCTGCGCAGCTTCATCGATGCCGGGATCCGGCCAACTCAGGCGTCGGATTATCCTCCAGGACCGTTCGAACCCATGATGGCTCTGCAGTCGGAAGTGACACGTACTGACGCGAAGGGAAACGTGTGGGGACCTCAGCAGAAGATCACGCTGGAAGAAGCGATTCGCGTGGGAACCATCAATGGCGCTTACGCTTCATACGAGGAAAACGTAAAAGGTTCGATCGAGCCCGGGAAATTTGCCGATCTGGTGGTGCTGGGGCGCGACGTGTTCAAAGAGGACCCCTACAACATCATCAACATTCCCATTGAGCGGACCATGGTGGATGGACGGTGGGTTTGGGAGAGCTGACGGTCTCGCTTTACCCTTTACAGGCGTGCCAGCGCAGACAGAGACGCGGCAAGCCGCGTCTCTACGAATACCTTGACTCGCTGCCTATATTTCTAGTATTATCGAAATATGACAAGCGCCGCCAGCAAAGCTCAAGCCAACAGCGACCGTGTTGCCCGCTATGCCGACATGTTTTCCGCCATGGGCACCGAGCCGCGGTTGCGCATTATGCAGTTGTTGCTCTCCGCGCACCCCGAGGGGCTGGTGGTCAGCGAGATTCAGGACGAGCTTGAGATTCCCGGCTCCACGCTCTCTCACCATCTCGACAAGCTCAAGAATGAAGACCTGGTGAAGGTGGAGCGCAAGGGCACGTTTCTGCGCTATACCGCCAACACCGAAGCGCTGCGCGAAATTCTGCAATTTCTCTACGCCGAGTGCTGCACCCGGAATAAGGCGCTCAAGCCGCAAGACCTCGTTCAATTCTGCAAATAGGAGAAGCCGTCATGCCCGATCCCCATGTCGATGTCGTCACCACCAACATCAAGGAAGTCGTAAGAGAGAAATATGGACAAGCGGCCTTGCGCGTCTCCAGCGGCGGCAGCAGTTGCTGCGGAGCGGCGCTGGCCAGCGGACTCTCGTGCGATCCCATCACTTCGAACCTCTATGACGCCTCCCAGGCGCGCCAGATTCCCGAGGAAGCGATGCTGGCCTCGCTAGGATGCGGCAACCCAACCGCGCTGGCGCAGCTTCACCCAGGTGAAACCGTGCTTGATCTGGGGTCGGGCGGCGGCATTGATGTGTTGCTCTCCGCCCGGCGTGTGGGGCCGACCGGCAAAGCTTACGGGCTCGACATGACCGACGAAATGCTGGCGCTGGCCAATGAAAATAAGCGCAAGGCGGGTGCGGAGAACGTCGAATTCCTGAAAGGCGAGATCGAAAACATTCCCCTGCCCGACAACACCGTCGATGTCATCATCTCCAACTGCGTGATCAATCTTTCTGCCGACAAAGACCGCGTGCTGCGCGAGGCTTTCCGCGTGCTCAAACCGGGCGGACGGTTCGCTGTCTCCGATGTGGTGACCCGCGGCGAAATCGCTCCCGAGGTTCGTCAGAGTGTGCTGCTGTGGGTTGGGTGCATCGCCGGCGCTCTGGAAGAAAACGAATATCGCGGCAAACTCGCCGCCGCCGGTTTTGAGCAAATCGAGATTGAGCCAACGCGCATCTATCGCGTCGAAGAAGCTCGCGACTTCCTTTACTCCGCAGGCATCGACGTGGATGCCATTGCGACCCAAGTCGATGAAAAGTTCATGAGCGCCTTTGTGCGCGCGGTGAAACCGAAGCCAACTCAGAAGGCGTGTTGCGGGCCGACGTGCTGCAGTTGAAGTCCGTTCTCGCTGAAGACAAATCGAAGATTAGATATGGAAACTCACTATAACGTTCTGTTCCTGTGCACGGGAAACTCCGCGCGCTCGATCATGGCCGCGGCGATCCTCAACCACAAAGGAAAGCCTGCCTTCACGGCCTACAGCGCCGGGAGTCATCCCTCGGGAACGGTGCGTCCCGAAGCTCTAAAGCAACTGGAGATGGCTCGCATCTCCACAAACGGGCTGCGCAGCAAAAGTTGGGACGAATTCGGGCGGCGCGGCGCTCCCGAGATGCAATTCGTCTTCACGGTTTGCGACAATGCCGCCAAGGAGACCTGTCCACTGTGGCCGGGACAGCCCATGACCGCACACTGGGGAGTTCCCGACCCTGCCGCCGTTCAGGGAGACCCCGCCGAAATCGAACGCGCTTTTCGCGAGGCGTTCTTCATTCTCGACCGCCGAATCAGTCTTCTTCTCTCTCTTCCTCTGGCGGCGATGGATCGCCTGGCACTCAAGAAGGAAGTCGATCGCATCGGACAGCAATGAGGGAGCAGCAAGAACGATCATGACAACCACGAAGTCATCCCCCCGTCTCAGCTTTCTGGACCGTTATCTCACCGCCTGGATTTTTGCCGCCATGGTCATCGGCGTCGCCTTGGGCTGGCTGGTGCCGGGAATCGTACCGTTCCTGAATCGCTTCAGTGTCGGTACAACCTCGATCCCAATTGCGGTGGGGCTCATCGTCATGATGTATCCACCCTTCACCAAGGTACGGTACGAGAAACTGCACGAGGTTTTTCGCAATAAACGCGTGCTCGGTCTATCCCTGATCCAGAACTGGGTGGCCGGCCCGATTCTGATGTTCGTTCTGGCGGTTGTGTTTTTGCGCGGCTATCCCGAATACATGGCCGGACTCATCATGATCGGCCTGGCTCGTTGCATTGCCATGGTCATCGTCTGGAACGAACTGGCCAGCGGCGATGCCGAGTATGCGGCTGGTTTGGTGGCCTTCAATTCCCTGTTTCAGGTGTTCTTCTACTCGCCTTACGCCTGGCTCTTCATCACGGTTCTTCCCGCAAAGCTCGGCCTCCACGGCGCCATCGTGCATGTCTCCATTGCCGAAATCGCAAAGAGCGTTTTCATTTATCTCGGCGTTCCTTTCCTGGCTGGGTTCCTAACCCGCACCCTGCTTCTGCGTATGAAAGGGCGCGGATGGTATGAGCGTAATTTCGTCCCCCGAGTCAGCCCGCTCACGCTGATCGCCTTGCTGTTCACGATTGTGGTGATGTTCTCGCTCAAGGGCGCTTACATCGTTCGGCTCCCGCTGGATGTCCTGCGAATCGCCGTGCCTTTGCTGATCTACTTCGTTGTGATGTTCCTGCTGTCGTTTTATATGGGGAAAAAACTTGGAGCGGACTACTCGCAGACGGCGACGCTTTCGTTCACTGCGGCCTCGAACAACTTTGAACTCGCGATTGCGGTCGCAGTTTCCGTTTTCGGCATCAACTCCGGGGCCGCATTCGCCGCCGTCATCGGCCCGCTCGTCGAAGTGCCCGTCATGATTGCGCTGGTCAACGTGGCGCTTTACTTTCAGCGGCGCTATTTTACCGAGACCGCTGGTCTGGCAAGCTTCTTTGCTGAATCTCCCTTGCGAGAATCGGGCCTGAAAGTCCGTCGCCTTAAGGGGCGGCCCCGGAAGACTAGCCTGTGAACTTCTTTCTGCCTACAAAATGAACGGCTTTCAATCCCTGGACCTAAAGACTACCGTTTAACGCGTGTGCGCGCCGCAGCAGCTTCCGTCCCGTTTCTGCTGAAAGTGAACTGCAACTTCCATTCCCTGGCCGCGCCCTGCTCACCGGCTTGTGCCGGAGCAAATTTCCATCCTTGAGCAGCTTCCAGTGCGCTGCGCGAAAAATACTTGCTCGGCCCGGCGGATTCGAGCGTCGCGTCGGCCACGTTGCCCGCGGCGTCCACTTCGACTTTCACACGAACCTTGATCTTGCCTTGGATAGTGCTGCGAGCGCTCGGCGAAACCTGCGGCATCACTCGCCGCACCACGCCGCTCTGGTTGTCAGCGTTCGTCGTTTTAGTGGCGGACTGTGGGTTTTCGGCCGCCGCCCCCTGCGTCGCCTGCGTCGATTTCACTTCCATCGGCGGGCCTGGTGTTTTCGGTCTCGCAATCAGAAAGATCGCAAGCGCAACCAGCGCCGCCAACCCCAGCCAGTAGGGCCATTTCGTAGATTCCTTCCGCTGTTCCGCAGTCGCTGGCATCTGAGTTGCCGCCGGCCTCGGCCGTGCCGATTCCACCCTCGCTGGTGACAGCCGATCGCTGATCTCCGCAATCGTCCAGCGCTTCTCCGCATCCACTTGCAAGCAGCGCCCCGCGATCTCGCGGAATGGTTCCGGGACCGCCGCTGGGATCTCCGGTGCGCTGCCCCGTGCAACATCCCAAACCGGGATGCGCTGCGTCAGCACCTCGACCAAGGTCATCCCCAACCGCCAAACGTCGCCAGCCGTCGAAACCGCTCCCATCGCCGTTAATGCTTCTGGCGGATCATACGCGCTCGCCCCCCCGGTGAGATTCTCCTCGCCCGGCACACTCAGAGCGTCGCTCGACAGCTTCACCTGATCCCCAATGGCCAAGATATTTGAAGGTTGGATGTGTCCATGGACGAAGCCCTTCTCGTGCACAAACTGCAAAGCCTTCAGCACCGGCGGAAGCAGCGTTCGCACCTCCTCCACCGTCAGCGCCCGTTCTGGCAGAATCTGTGAGAGGTTTTCTTCCGCGTACTCCTCTACGACATAAAGCAGATCCGCGCTGTCCAACCTGCAGCGTCCTGCTTCGAAAATACGAATCAAATTCGGATGGTTTAGGTCGCGGGCAGCTTGCCATCGCAGGAGTTGCTTCTCTGCGTCAACCGCGCCGGCAGAAATCAACTTTATGGCGGCTTTCTGGGAATCGCCAGCAGCGCTTTGCATAAGGGCGAGGAACACAGCGCTGTGATCGGAACCGCCCAAATAGCTCTGTAGCGGAAATCTCCCATCAACGGTGCGCCCTTCCCATTGCTTCCAAGTCTCGCTCATATACGGAGCCTCAACCGTTGGCTATTGTAAGTGACGTGGCCTCGACCTGATTAGTGATTTGGGCTCTTCCTCACAAACTTTGGACCCGTTACCAGAGAGTTAACGCAGCGTCCTGCTCTGTCACCGTCCCCGAAAGCGCGGCCCCTCCCCCAGCCCGCACCTGAAAATATCCTGCCGTGTTTACAATATCCCCATGGCTACCATCCCCGCAGAAATTCACGGCCAGCGTTACATCAGCCTCGCCACCTTCCGGAAAAGTGGCCTTGCCGTGTACACGCCTGTCTGGTTTGCCGAAGATAACAACAAACTCTACTTCATGACGAATAGCAAATTGGGGAAGTGCAAGCGCATCCGCAACACCCCGCAAGTCAAGATCGCACCCTGCACCATTCGCGGGAAAATCACCGGCCCCGAATTCCCCGCCACGGTCCGCATCCTGCCGCCGGAGGAATTTGCCCGCGTCCGCCAGTTGATCAAAGCAAAATACTGGCTGGCGCGTGTCCCATTCCTTTGGCGGAACACCGACACTTCCCTTGAGATCACGCCGGCATGAGTAAGCTGGCATGAATCCCGCTTGGCCTGCTGCGGCGAGTACAGTCCTTCGAGCAATCCGCGGGGGTGCATGACGTTTACGCTGGCTCCTCGACCCTGTTACCATCGAAGGTTGTCTTAAAACTCCTGCGTATTTCTTAACGCAAGAACAATTCCTTTTTGGAGGCACCATGGCCGTAAAAGTTGGCATTAATGGATTTGGACGCATCGGACGCAACATTCTCCGTACCGCGCTCGCGGACAAAAACCTCGACTTCGTCGCCGTCAACGATCTCACTGATCCCAAGACGCTGGCTCACCTTCTCAAGTACGACTCGATCCTCGGCAACCTGCCCAACAAAATCACCGCCGGCGCCGACAGTATTTCGATCGACGGCAAAGTGATCAAGGTCTTCAAAGAGAAAGACCCCGCTGCCCTGCCCTGGGAATCCGTGGGAGCTCAGGTCGTCATCGAGTCCACCGGCAAGTTCACCGACGCGAATGAAGCTAAGAAGCACCTCCGCGGCACCGTGAAAAAAGTCGTCATTACCGCCCCCGCCAAGAACGAAGACTTCACCGTCGTGCTCGGCGTGAACGAAGACAAGTACGATCGTGTCAGGCACCACATCGTTTCGAACGCCTCCTGCACCACGAATTGCCTGGCCCCGGTGGCCAAAGTCATCCACGACAACTTCAAGATCGTCAGCGGTACCATGACCACGATTCACTCCTACACCAACGATCAGGTGATTCTCGACTTCCCACACAAAGACTTGCGGCGGGCGCGCGCGGCTGCGCTCAACATGATTCCGACCACCACCGGAGCGGCCAAAGCGTTGAAGCTCGTCATTCCGGACCTGGCCGGCAAGATCGACGGCTTCTCCATGCGCGTCCCGACGCCCAACGTCTCGGTGGTCGACCTGGTTGTCTGGGTAGAAAAAAAGACGACCAAGGAAGAAGTGAATGCCGCCATGAAGGCAGCTTCCGAATCCGGCCCGCTGAAGGGGTATCTCGGCTACGAAGAGAACGAACTGGTCTCGTGCGATTTCAAAGGCGATTCCCGGTCTTCTATCGTCGATGCGCCCATGACCCTGGTAGTCGGCGGCAACTGCGTCAAGCTGATCTCCTGGTATGACAACGAGTGGGGATACTCTTGCCGTGTCCGCGATTTGATCAACCTGATGGCAGCCAAAAGCCTGTAGGATCCGTAGCAAGGAATCCTACGGTGGAGGGACGGGCGGGGACGCCCGGCTCTCCACCAGCAAACGTCGAACGGCGGAGCGCTTCCTATGTCTAAGCTTTCGATTCGTGATCTTCCTCTCAACGATCACCGCATCTTCATGCGCGTGGACTTCAACGTTCCGCTTGATGACGGCCGGGTCATGGACGACACGCGCATTCGCGAAACCCTCCCCAGCATCGAGTACGCTTTGCGCCACGGCGCCCGTCTCATCCTGGCATCTCACCTGGGCCGTCCCAAGGGCAAGCCGAATCCTAAGCTGAGCCTTAAGCCCGTTGCCGAGCGCCTGCGCATGCTGCTCGACAAGGAATTATCGCGCGGAGAAAACGTCGGCTTCTGCCCCGAATGCGTTGGACCGGAAGCCGAAGAAGTGGCGCTCAAGCTGGAGAAAGGCCAAGCGCTGGTGCTCGAAAACCTCCGCTTCCACGCCGAGGAAGAAAAAAACGACGAGAATTTTTCCAGGCAGCTAGCCAAGCTCGCTGAGTATTACGTCAACGACGCCTTTGGCACCGCCCATCGTGCCCACGCTTCCACCGTGGGCATCACGAAGTTCGTGCAGAAGTCGGCCGCCGGTTTGCTCATGGAGAAGGAATTGCAATATCTGGGCCGTGTTCTGCAGAACCCGGAACGCCCTTTTGTCGCGATCCTCGGCGGAGCCAAGGTCAGCGACAAAATCGGAGTCATCCAGAACCTGCTCAGCAAGGTTGACGTCCTGATCATCGGCGGCGGCATGGCCTATACCTTCCTCAAGGCGCAAGGCGAATCCGTCGGCAAGAGCCTGGTGGAAGAAGACAAAATCGGACTTGCCCGCGACCTTCTACAGCAGGCAAAGACCCACAAGCTCAAGTTCCTGTTGCCCAGCGACCATGTCATCGCTGACCGCGCCGAAGCCGGCGCTTTGACGAAGATCGTCGGTCAGGGCGAGCCCATCCCTGACAACATGATGGCGCTCGATATCGGCCCCCAATCGATCGAAGCTTTTTCTGATGAAATCGCAGCCGCGCGCACCGTCGTCTGGAACGGCCCCATGGGCGTTTTCGAAGTGCCGGCCTTCGCCAGAGGCACGTTCAAGATCGCTCAAGCCGTGGCGGAAAATGCCGGAGCCGTGACGATTGTAGGTGGCGGAGACTCCGTAGCAGCTGTCAAAGCCGCCGGCGTGGCCGACAAGATCACCCATATTTCAACCGGCGGCGGTGCGTCGTTGGAGTTTCTGGAAGGTAAGAAGCTGCCCGGAGTCGAAGCGTTGACGGATAAGAAATAAGCGTCAGGCCGCTATGTCTGACTTCGCAGCCCGACTGACTTTCGCTGACGGCAAGACGCTCGAACTCCACGGCCCCGCCGACATCACCAAGGAGACGACCGAAGCTATCGTCAATGCCGCCAACTCCTCGCTGCTCGGCGGCGGAGGCGTAGATGGAGCGATTCACCATGCCGGCGGCCCTTCGATTCTTCAGGAGTGCAGACGCATTGTCGCCAAGATCGGCACCCTTCCCTCCGGCAAAGCCGTGATTACCACGGGCGGCCGGTTGCCCGCCAAATATGTAATCCACACCGTCGGCCCAGTGTATCGGGGAGGCAGGCACCACGAAGCTGAAACGCTCGCCGGTTGCTATCGTGCGGTGGTCCAGATCGCCGATGACCACGGAATACGATCGCTGGCCTTCCCTTCGATATCAACCGGAGCCTTCGGCTATCCTGTACACGAGGCCGCCGAACTCGCAGTTCGCATCATCGCCGAAGCTCTACCGCCCTGCGTCCATATCATGCACGTCCGTTTCGTGCTGTTCGACCTTGCCACTCGCGAAGCCTACGTCCAGGCCACAGAAAAATTATCCCGGCAACTGCCGGCAAATTCCGCTATCTTCTATCTTCAGCATTAGCATTGAGAGGGGTACTCATGAGAAAAAAACTCATCGCCGCCAACTGGAAGATGTACAAGACGCCCGACCAGGCCCGTGACTTCTTCCGCGACTTCCTGCCCCTGGTCCACGGCCACGACCGCGATGAAATCGTCGTCTGCCCTACCTACCTCGCGATTGATGCCGCCGTCAATTCGGCCAGGGGCTCGAACGTCTCTGTCGGAGCGCAGAATCTTCATTGGGAAAAAGAAGGTGCCTTCACTGGAGAAATCAACGCCGCTATGCTGCTGGCCGTCGGCGCGACCCATGTCATCATCGGACACTCCGAACGCCGCCAGTACTTTGGCGAGACCGATGACACCGTGAACCTCAAGCTCAAGTCCGCCATCGAAGCGGGTCTCATCCCCATCGTCTGCGTGGGAGAAGTTCTAGAAGAACGCGAAGCCGGACTCACCGACGACGTCCTGCGCCGCCAGTCTCTCCGCGCCTTCCACAAGGTTTCAGCCAAGAAAGCTGTCCACCTGGTGGTCGCCTACGAACCGGTCTGGGCCATCGGCACGGGGAAAACCGCGACTCCGCAAATGGCCGCCGACGCCCACGCTATCATCCGGGCCCAAGCCGCCGAATCTTTCGGTCAGGAATTCGCCGACAAACTTCGCATTCTCTATGGCGGCTCCGTCAAACCCGAGAATGCCCACACCCTGATGTCGGAAGAAGAAATTGATGGCGCGCTGGTCGGCGGAGCATCGCTCGATCCCAAATCGTTTGCGGCAATCGTGAAGTATTAAAGCTAAAACTAGTCTCATAAGTGGTTTAGGGTAAGGCACGGCTTTACAGCTTACAGCTTGCGGGAAAAGTCACAAATATCCGTATCGCCATGGAAGAGCGGCCCTTCAGGGCCGCGTTAGCCCTCTGAAATGAGCCCGGGCTTTAGCCCCTGAGGGCCGGACGTCACGCCCTCGAAATCCACCTATGAGGCGAATTCTATTCTTCGGGCGGCAGAGCCGCGCCATAGCTGTCCCTTTTAATATCCGCGCAACCCCGTGCCCAGCGTTAGAATCTGATTAAGTAGGAGCCTGCCCTCCTGCCACTCAGGCTCCTCACTCGACGTAGCGCTCCCACGTCGCACGGGAGGTAAAGGTTATGCGCCGATCCAGTCTTCTCAAGTCTCTGATCACGTTCGCAACCTTCATTGGTCTCGCACTCACTCCAGCCTTCGCTCAGCACGGTGGTGGCGGCGGACATGGCGGCGGTGGGGGTGCCAGTGGCGGTGGTTCCCACGGCGGCGGCGGTGGCGGTTTCCATAGCGGTGGAGTCGGAGGTTCCCATGGGGGTGGAGGCTTCAGCCGCGGTAGTGGCGGAGTTGGCCGCGGTGGCGGTTTCGGCGGCGAGCGATCGGTTGGCCGAGGAGGTTATTCCCACAGCGGCAGGTCTGAAGCTGGCCGTAATTTCGGCTCGTCGGAAAGTCGTTCGTCAAGTCTTCCTGCCGCCATTAGCGATGGCAAGTGGCATTCGTTCAGCAGCGCCGGCAGTTCCCTGCGTTCCAGCGCAGGACGAAATTCCGGAGATGTGGCGCACTCGACCCTCTCCGCTCGCAACACCGGAATGTCCGATGGCACTTGGCACTCCTTTGCCCGCTCAAGCACTTCTGCGTCAAGAGGCGAGTTCGGTTTAGCCGGCGGAGCCTCCCGCTCGGTCCCGGGCTTCGGGTGGGGTGGAAATGGTTGGCGAGGCGGCTGGGGCCGTGGCTACGGTTGGGGCGGGGGTTGGGGCTGGGGCGGCTGGGGATGGGGCTTCGGATGGCCGTACTGGGGATTTGGCTGGGGTTTCGGCTGGAATCCTTGGTTTTACGATCCCTATTGGTATGCCCCCGCGCCGGCCTATTACTACTATCCGGATTATGGCCCGGATGATGACTGGTCCGACAATCCGCCCTACAGGCCCGATTCGTCGCACGACTCTGACGTACAGGGGAGCTACCAGAACACGCCAAGTTCGGCCTACGCCAATGCCAGCGGTGGCACGACCTGATGAATTGGTTACGGCGGTTTCCCTCTGCTTGCCGCCCGCAATTAGTGCTACGACTTCTGGTGGGGATGGCCTGCCCCATAACTGCTAAACTTTGCTCAGAGCCCCTATGGCCCGCCTTTTCTATTTCGGAGCCCTGCTGGGCATCGTGGCCGTCTTATCTGCACCCATATGCGCGCAGGGTGTTGCGCCGAATCGCGCCCGCGTACAACACGTCGTAGTGCGTGGAACCGGCGCCACCATGGAAGTGGAGATCCAGACCTCCGGAGCGCCGGTTGCTCCCGATACCCAGACCCTCGCCGGACCCGACCGCATCGTGGTGGATTTTCCCGGCGCGCTTCCCGCCGCCGAGTTGCGCGCCCTGAAGGTGAATCGCGGCGCGCTCAA
>Ga0074045_10000460_pt1 | contig 39559 bp, 36 predicted proteins | sample BogForMeECP23OM2_FD_94442 | JGI IMG/M metagenome (GOLD analysis project Ga0074045, IMG submission 94442) | Bog forest soil microbial communities from Calvert Island, British Columbia, Canada - Bog Forest MetaG ECP23OM2 | ecosystem: Environmental > Terrestrial > Soil > Wetlands ...
AGACACCGGCAACCTCATCAGGGCTGGTCCAGGGTAACGCATGCGAACTCCGAATTGGAACGGGGATTGACTCAGAATGAGATTGCTCAGTAGTTTGGAAGTGCGTGGTTCCTAAATTGAGACGCACGCAGAGCCCCTAACCCCCCTATGCGTGGACGAAAGTCGCTGTCCGCTCGTCACCGTGCGGTCTCCAACAACCGCAAAGTGCCGAAGCGCGCAAAAATCGACCATGCTGAAGAATTAATGGATTTGGCGGTCGCGGCTGCGAATTCGCGTGAGCTTCCCGCATTTCTGGCCGCATTCGCGTCGCGCGCGGCGGAAATGTTGGGAGGCCAATGGGGCGGTGTCGGGGAGCTCTCCGGGAATCGTGTGCAATTGTACTCTCCGGTGAAAGGCTTCCCAGGCGGCAAGGAAGACTGGGAGTGGCTGCTCGAGAACATAGCAGCCAAGCGAAGCGGCTTGCAGGTGGCGCGTTTTCCGGAGCGAGCGGCGTATTGCGGGATGTTTCCGATTTATGCGAGCGATCGCGAACTGATGGGCACGCTGTGCGTGATTCGAGCGAACGCCGCGTTTTCCGCCGCGGAAGAAAAATTGATGGCCGCGCTGGCAAGTCACGCTGCGCTCTCCATGGAGAAAGTGCGGCGGTTTTCGCAGCTGGAGCGCTCGAAAAAGCAGTGGGTCGAGGACATCGACGCGATCAGCGACTACATCGTGGTACATGATCAGAGCTGGAAGATCGTGCGCACGAATCGCTCTTTGGCAACTCACCTGGGAGTTTCGCCCGTTGCACTGGTCGGCGAGCTGGTGAGCGGTCTGCGGCACATCGCGGAGACGGGCAGCGCGTTACCGTGTCCATTCTGCCGCAACACCACGGAGGCGCGCGAGGAGTACACCGCCACGGCCGAGGGCCGCACATTTCTGGTGTCAACCTCGCGCGCGCGAGGCGCAACGGAAGAAGATGCCCGCACGATTCACGTCCTGAAGGACATCACCGACCGCCTCGAAGCGGAACGCCGTTATCGAGAGCTTTTCGACAGCATCCAGGAAGGCTTGTTTTTCGCGACGCCTGACGGGCAGTTTCTGGACGTCAACGACGCCATGGTACGCATGCTGGGGTATGATTCGCGCGAGGAACTTCTGCGCGCCGATGTCAGCCCTCATCTCTACCCCACCGTTGCCGCAAAGAAACGCTTTGTGGAAGCCATCGCGGAACGTGGCACGCTGCGCAATTATGAAGAGACACTGCGGCGAAAAGACGGCAGCCTGCTGCACACCATGCAGAACATCAGCGCGGTAAGGGACGCCCAAGGACAAGTAGTGCAGACGCGCGGGCTGATGTTGGATGTAACGGAGCAGAAGATGTTCCAGTCGCAACTGCAACGCGAGCGGGACTTTAACCAGAAAATCTTGAACACCACGCAGAGCATGATCCTGGTCCTGGACACCGCCGGGCTGATCAGCTACGCGAATCGGCGGTGCTACGAAGCGGGGTATCACGAAGATGAAATGATTGGTCATCGGCTGGAGGAGTGGGTGGAAGTGGCACACCGGCAGGATTTCGAAGCAGCGTTGCAAACCACGGCGCAAGGGCAACAGGTGGAGAATCTGGAGCTGCGAGCCAGGCGCAGCGATGGCTCGCTGGGACATTTCTCGATCAGCTTGAGCCCGATGCGAGACGAGAACCGGCAGGTGAACAACGTTGTGGTGGTCATGACGGACATCACTGACGCGGCGTTGCTGCAGGCGAAACTGGCGCATTCGGAGAAAATGGCGACTATCGGGCGCCTGGTTTCCGGCGTGGCTCACGAGGTCAACAATCCGCTGGCAGCAATTTTGGGCTTCACGGACCTGTTGCTGGAAAACCCTGCCGTTCCCGAATCTGCGCGCGAGGATTTGAAGATCATTCTGCAAGAGACCCAGCGCACGAAAGAGATTGTGCAGGACTTGCTGAGTTTCGCCCGGCAGAAGCCCACGCAGCGAGAACCAGTTCAAGTGAATACCATTCTGCGGCAAACCATCAAGCTGCGAAGTTACGATTTTTCGAGCCATGGCGTGGATGTAGTGGAGGAGTTTGACGAAGGGATCGGCTCGACCTTGGGCGACTCGCAGCAATTGCAGCAGGTATTCCTGAACGTCCTGAATAATGCTTACGACGCCATTCAGGAGTCCGGCAATCACGGCAAAATCCGCATTCGCACGCGCCGCACGCAGGATTCCATCGAAGTGGCGTTCATCGATAACGGAACGGGTGTTGCCGAACCGGAGCGCATTTTCGATCCCTTCTTCACAACCAAGCAGGCGGGAAAAGGCACTGGCCTGGGCCTGAGCATCTGCTACGGGATTGTGCGAGCCCACGGCGGCGAGATTTTTTGCTGGAACAACCCCGAAACGGAAGAACGAGGCAGCACGTTCGTGGTGCGCCTGCCGCAGGCCACGGAAAACGCGATTGCGGCGGCAGCGGCGAAAGAGGCGGGTAGATGAGTGAATCCAGCAGCGCGACAAAGGCGATCTCGCCCATCTTGCTCATCGAGGATGAAGCTTCAGTGCGGGCCTTCGTGCGCACCGCACTGGAGCGTCGCGGCTACGCCGTGGTGCAAGCGTCCTCGGGCGCGGAAGGGCTGGAGCATCTCGCAGCCGGGGAATATGCGGGCGTCATTTCCGACATTCGAATGCCCGGAAGCATTAACGGGGCCGATGTGCACCACTGGATCAAGAAGAACCGGCCAGACCTCGGCGGACGGATCATCCTGATCAGTGGGGATACCGCCAACAGCGAGACGCAGACGCTGCTGCGAGACAGCGCGACGCCATGCATTGAAAAGCCCTTTCGCGTGCAGCAACTGATTTCGATAGTGGAGACGACATTCGGAAAACCATGAGCGAAGATCTGAAAACCAAACTGTTGGTCGTAGACGATGAGCAGAGCATCCGGCGATTGTGCATGACCATCGGCACTTCCCTGGGCTTCACCTGCAACGAAGCCGAAAGCGCGGAATCCGCGGTGACCCGGCTGGAAACCGATCCTCCGGACCTGGTGCTGACGGACCTGAAATTGCCCAACCAGTCGGGCGTGGAACTGCTGAAGCAGGTTCGCAACATATTGCCGCGCACGGAAATCGCGATTATGACCGGCCACGGATCGATTGAATCGGCGGTCGATGCAATGAAACTGGGCGCCTACGACTACATCGAAAAACCATTCCGGGTGGAAAAATTGCGGCTGCTGCTGCAGCGCATGGCGGAAAAGGTGCGCCTGGTGAATGAAAATGCGTTTCTGCGGGAACGCGTGAACACCGAAGAGAACCTGGATGGAATCATTGGAACTTCTGCCGGGATGCAGGATGTCCTGCGGATGATTTCGCGGCTGAAGGATACACGGACTGCGGTCCTGATTTCCGGAGAAAGCGGCACCGGCAAGGAACTGGTGGCGCGGGCGATTCATTTCAAAGGTGCGTTGGCGCAGGAACCCTTCGTGGCCGTCGATTGCGGGGCCCTGGTGCCAACGCTGATGGAAAGCGAACTGTTTGGCTACGAAAAGGGCGCATTTACGGGGGCGACTCGATCGAAGTCCGGCCTTTTCCAGGCGGCTAACGGCGGAACCCTGTTTCTGGACGAGATTGGCGAATTGCCGCTGGAAATGCAGACCAAGCTGCTGCGGGTGTTGCAGGAAAAGGAAGTACGGCCCGTGGGTAGCAACGACAAGGTTAACGTCGATGTGCGCGTCATTGCGGCGACCAACCGCGACCTCGAATCCGCGTATCGCGAAGGCACATTCCGCAAGGACCTCTATTTCCGCTTGAACGTCGTCACCGTTCACTTGCCTCCGCTCCGGGAGCGCCGCTCGGATATTCCGATGCTGGTGCACCACTTCCTGAACCGCTACGCACCCGCAACACATCTTCAGGTGACAGCCGCCGCCATGAAGAGTCTGCTGCAATACGACTGGCCGGGCAACGTGCGCGAACTGGAAAACTGCATTGCTCGGGGCGTGACGCTTGGCGATCAGGAAATAATCGATGTGAAAGACCTTCCGCCTTCCATCCGCGCGGAGCAGCCAGCGGGCCAGGCGATGACACCGCAAGACGCCGCAAGTCTTTCCACCACAGCATTGGCTGAGATGGAGAAGATGACGATCTTGCGTGTGTTTGAACAGGCCAATGGCGACAAGGGGCTGGCTGGGAAAATGTTGGGGATCAGCCGCGCTACCCTGTACCGAAAACTGAAGAGGTACAACATTCCGCTGCGCGGCGGAGCGCCGGAAAGTCCCGCGGAAGAAGAGCAGGCTCGTGGTGTTGGGCGCTGACGGCGTCTCAATCGGCCGAGGAAATCGCGTGGTTGTCGCAAGTGGGAATGAGACAGTAGCGTTTCAGGCTGAGACATTCGGCGTTTAAACCGAAACGGGAAATTCGTAAGCCCCTTCATTTCCGTTACTTCCAAATCCAAGATTCATCCTGACATGTGGCGCTCTGCGTGCAATTCCCTCCTCGGGACATTGTGTTCCGGGCCGCGCCGGGTGTGCGCTTCCACACTCAATGCGGCCTGAAGCTCGTAGCTCGAACAGGCCATTGGCGCCGGGGTAAAACGAAAGATGGCATTGCTTGCGAATGAGCGGGGATGTGCGGAACAGCTAGCGCGATTTTTTCCAGCACTCCCGGCCGTGCGCATACCGGTGCGAGTGCAATCGCTGCGGCCCGGTCAGTCGAAATTGCAGGAGTCGACGGTGGTGGAATTTGGCGCGTCCGAATACGCCATTTTCCTTTCGACCCTGCCGATGGAGTTCGATGAGCGTGTCCGGGTGACTCGAGATGGCAATGGGCGTGGGGCGGAAGCTTCGGTGATCGCCCTGCAATACCACGAAGGACGCAAGGCAGTGGCCGTCAGATTTCTGCAAGGCCCCTGCGACTGGATGCAGCCGTGAACAAGATGACCACACTGAATATACCGGCACCGCCGAAAGTGGACAACTCGCGGCAAGCGCAATGGGTCGAAAATCGCTCGGTTTTCCCCATCTATCTTGCGCTCGCCAAACACCTGCAGATTGAGATTCCCTTTCCACCGAACAAGCGGGTGCTGCCGGAAAAAGCAGAGCTTGAGCTCTTTACCCAGGTGCACACGTGGCTGGACTCCATGGATCAGCGGGTCCTGGTTCACCAGCTGCGGCACCTGCTGCAGATGACCACGCTAAATGCCAGCGAAAGCGGCCTGCGCGCGTTGATCATGCGGCACCTGAAGAAACCTTCCAAGAGTATTACCGACCGGGACAAGATCGACTTCCTGCTGGTGCAGTATTTCGCGCTTTGCGCGCCCGCAAAGACCTACCACAAGCAAATCGAACTGGGTGACGTGGCGCACGTCATGAAGCCGGTGCTGGGAGAAGTGGACACCGCGCCGCTGCCCTGGTGCGGGCCCCTGGAGAAGATGATTGCCTCGTTGCGAAGCTTTAAGAGTCTTCGCGACATCCTGAAGACCAATTTCATCGATCAGGGGCGCCGGGTGAAGGAGAGCGCCGGAGGAATGTTCTACGATCCTTCGGCAATGCTGGCCTTTGTGCGTTTCAACTTCCTGCTGAGGCGCACGCTGATTGAATTGATGCACGCCGATTTGATTTTCATTCGTTCGGGGTTGACTCACCTGCAGTCGGCGGGGGCGCGCACGGTGGACTGCCAGTCGTTCGGCTTGACCGCAGCAGAGCCTGTCGCGAGAGTGCGGCAACTCGCAGACGAATGGAAGCAGCCCTTCCAGAAGGAATACACGGAACGCTCGGTAAATCAGGCCTTTGACAAGCTACTGTCGTTGCGCGCAGACGTCGAGCGCACCATGGAAAAAATACTGGGCAAACCAGTAGAAGCGCCAAAAGCCACGCCGCCAGCTCCGGCGACTCCCGCGTCGAGCCAGACCGGTCGATCCGCTGGCACGGGAAAGAGTGAAGGCCCGGCGGGTTCCCAGTCATCGAAAAAAGAAGATGACACTCCGCCGCTCGATTTTGAAAACTGCATGGAACAGATCTGGGAGCAGTTGATTGCGGCGACACCCTCGCGTGGGCGCTCCATGACCACGGTCCGCCTGGGCGGGGCGCGCTTGCTGATGTCCTCGTGGGAGGTGGCGGCGTTTGTGAGCGAAGACGGGCCGGCGGCAGAGGATTTGCGCCGGGCAGTCGTAGCCCGAGCGCTGGTGACCGCCGCGCTGGAACACGCCAAGCAGTCGGCGGATAACTCTGGACTGGAAAGCGCGCTGACAATCGCGCGCATTGAAGTTTCGCGCTTGCAGGAACGCGTGGAAGTTGCCAAACAGGCCAAAGACACGGAGGCGGCGGTGAATCTTGGTATCAGCACAAAGCGCCTGCTTTCCGCGCTGGATGAAGCCGAAAAGCTTTGATTCCCTGCTGCAGGGCAAGGCAGGCGTAAGCGAAACAGTCAGGGAGCACGGTTCCGTTGCGAAATACAAGCGTACTGATTCTTACCGATGACAGCGAATTCGCCCGGTTGCTGACGGCTTGCTGGCAGACCGAACGCCAGTTGCCGGGAATTTCGGTTTTGACCGGCGACTTTTGTGCGCATGGCGAGAGTCTCAGCGCAGACTTACTTGTTATCGGGCCACTGAAGGGAAGCAAGCTGGCAGACGTACTGCGCGGGATCGAGCCTAATACCGCGGTGATTCTCTGTGCGCCGGCGGAAGCGCAGGAATTCGGCCAGCTGCGCAAACGTTACCCGCGTTTGCTGCATGTACCGCTGCGCGAAGACTGGACACAGGTGGTATTGCTGATGGCGGGCGAATCGCTCCGGCGCACCGAAGCGCAACGCCTTGCGAGACAGGCAGAGCAGCGCGCGGCGCAAAATGCGAATCATGCCATGCTGGGCCGCTACATGATGGACATGAAGCACAGTGTGAACAACGCGCTGACTTCTCTGTTGGGGAATGCGGAATTGCTGCTGCTCGAGCCAGGCGAACTTTCGGCGCAGTCGTTGGCGCAGTTGAAAACCATTCATACTATGGCGCTGCGCATTAATGAAATTATGCAAAGATTCTCATCGCTCGCCAGCGAGATGCGCGAGGCTGAGACGCCTTCTCAAACTGAGACAGAGGAAGCATCGGCATCACCATTTCGACGCCCATAGCCATACGCAAATCTGCGTATAACATCCGTCTTTTCATCGCGTTAAGCAAATTGGACAACTTACACCACGGAACCGCCAAGCTGGCCGCTGACGTGCATTTTTCCCTTGTGGAGAACCATGTGGAGTGCAAGCTCGTGCGGAAAAAAGTGCTCATTGTCGATGATTCGCCGGCTCAAGTGAAGTTCATTCAGGGGCTTCTGGAGCCGGAGGGCTACGCGCCGGTGGGATTGAACGATCCGAAACGCGTGGAAGAATTTCTGGCCAACGACCGCCCCAGCATAATTCTGCTGGACGTGGTGATGCCAGAGCGCAACGGCTTCCAGGTTTGCCGCGAGTTGAAGGGCAACGCGGAGTTCAACGCCATCCCCGTGATCCTGGTGACTTCGAAAGACACACCGAGTGACAAGTACTGGGGTGAACAGCAAGGCGCCGATGGCTACGTCACCAAGCCGTTCACTCGCGAAGATTTGCTGCGGGCAGTTCGCCGTTTTGTGTAGGAGCCGAGGGCTTAGCGAATGAATGAAGATTTCCATCTGGCACCGCTTCCCGCCGACGCGGAAATGGGTGATTTGCTCGAGTCGCTGGGACCGCTTGGCGAACGTCCGCCGGAATCGCAGTACTGCGTATTCCGCAGCGGGCGCGAACGGTTTTGCTTCCCGGTGTTGGACGTTGAAGAAGTTCTGGAGTGGCCGCTGGTGCCGCCGTTGCCGTTGGCCCCGGCGTACGTGCTGGGTATTTTTAATCTGCGTGGCGCGATTGTGCCGCTGATCGATATTGCGATGACGGAAGGACGTCGGCCAGGCCTGCTGCCAAAGCATGTGGTGGTGGCTTCGCTACGCGGCGGCGGGCATCACGAGGATTTGAGGATTGGCATCGCGGCGGATGAAGTTGTCGGAACTTATTCCGTGAACGACGCCGAAGACTTGCTGGAACAAGCGCCGGAGAACGTGCCTCACTGCATCGCCATGCTTCGTCACGACGACCGGTTGGCGCTGGTGATCGATCTGCACCGGCTGTTGGAAGTGTATCCGGGGCCGAGCATCTGAAGAGTTCAGGGAAAGAGTTTGGGAGGAAGGTAATGAAATCGCGACTCAGTGGCACCATCTGGATGCTGACGATCTTCAACGGCCTGGCATTGTTCGCTGTGCTGGGCCTCGCCTACAGCGCGGGGCAGAGATCGAACGGCGCGTCCATGTTCGAAAGCAGCGGGCTCATCTTCGCCGGCGTAATCGCCCTGGGCATGAGCATCGTGCTGGCATGGAGACTCGGCGCCGCTTTTCTCGGACCGGTCAACGAACTGGCCGCCTTCTCTGAACGGCTGGCCGCGGGTGACGCCAAGGTGCGGGCGGATGTCAATTCGAACGATGAGTTCGGTTTCATCGCGGAAAATCTTAACCGCGCGGTGGCCAAGGTCTCCAAGGCTTCGAGCAACCAGGAAGCCAGCGACGCATTGCAACGCAGCATCACCGACCTGCTGGCGGTAATCAATCAGGTCGCTCGTGGCGATTTGACCCTGCGCGGCAAGGTGACGAACGACGCGCTCGGCAATGTATCGGATTCCATCAACTACATGCTCGACAATTTCACCAAGGTGCTCGAGCGCGTCCGCAAAGCGGCAATGGAAGTCACCGCGTGCTCCAACAACATTCTTGTGGCGGCCGACGAGATGCAAGCCGGGGCCACGCAACAGGACCAGGAAATCACCAACACTTCGAGCGCGGTGGAAGAGCTCACCGTATCGATGAAGCAGGTGTCCAACAACGCGGAAGCAAGCGCGGAAGCGGCTCGCCGTGCGTTGGACGCCGCCGAACAGGGCAACCGCGCCGTGCGCGACACGCTGGAAGGCATGCAGCGAATCCGCTCCTCCGTGCAGGCAACCGCCAAAAAAATCAAGTCACTGGGCGACCGCTCGCTGGAAATTTCGGAAATCATCAACGTGATTAACGACATTACGGAGCAGACCAACTTGCTGGCATTGAACGCGGCAATCGAGGCAGCACGAGCCGGTGAAGCGGGCCGGGGCTTTGCGGTAGTCGCCGACGAGGTCCGCAAGCTGGCCGAACACTCCCGCAGCGCGACGAAAGACATCGCGGCACTCATCAAGGCGATTCAAGCCGAGACAAACGAAGCCGTGGTGGTCATGGAAGAAGGTACCAAGGAAGTGGAATCGGGCGCCACGCTGGCCGATCAGGCAGGCCGAGCACTGGACGCGATTTCCAGCGTGGTGCGTCAGTCTGCCGAGTTGGTACAGGAGATTTCACTCGCGTCCAAACAACAGGTGCGCGGTACGGAAGGCGTGGCGCACGCGATGCAAATCATTTCCAACATTACGCGCCAGACTTCCCAGGGAACACGCGGAACAGTGGCAACCGTCAGCCAGCTCGTGAAGCTGTCGGATCAATTGAACGAAGCGCTGGCGCAATTCCGTGCGCAGTCAAAGGCGAATGCTTCGGCTATGGAAGAGCCACGCCAGCCCGTCCCAGCGGGTGCTTTGCGGTAGCAACAGGTTCGAGTTCCGGAGAATGCGCCGGAGCTAGAGTGGGCGGCCATGAGCGAACGCCACGGGGCGGGACACGGTTTGAGCGAACACGAATTGAGCGAGATCCGCATGTTGATCGAAGAGCGGACAGGCATTCACTTCGACCAGTCGCGAGAGAGATTTTTCTCCACGCGAGTGCGTGAGCATCTGCACGCGAAACCGCAGCAACGCGGCTGCGACCTGCTGCGGACGATTCGCAAATCGAATATCGAATATGAGGCCCTGCTGGAGCGACTGCTGACACAGGAAACCTCGTTCTTCCGTTATCCGGCGGTGTACGACGCTTTCGAGAAGCGGGTATTGCCGGAACTGCACGCCAAGAAATTCTGGACAAATCCGCGGACCCTGCGCGTTTGGAGCGCCGGCTGCTCCACCGGCGAAGAGCCCTATTCGATCGCGATCACTATCGTGGATTCCCTTTCCTTTGCTGATGCCTGGAATGTCGAAATCCTCGCCACGGACGTGGGTCGACAGGCACTGCGTCAGGCGGAGCGCGCCACATACTCGGGTCGCAGCATCGGCAACGTAAGCGAGAAGCAGTTGGCCGCTCACTTTGCACCAGTCGACGGCGGATATCAGGTGAAAGCGCGTTTACGGAAAATGATTTCGTTTGCCCAGATGAATCTGGCATCGCCGGTGTACCTCGGCCGCATGGACCTGATTTTTTGCATGAATGTGCTGATCTACTTTACCGAAGAACGCCGCCAGACCCTGGTGCAGCGCTTTTACGAGGCCTTGGAACCGGGCGGATATCTGTTTCTTGGGCACTCCGAATCGATTTCCAAGATGCCGGTTAAATTTCAGGCCATCGTCCTGGGCGATTGTATTTTGTACCGGAAACCAACGGCAGAGGAGCTGTACAAGGGAGAACTGGTAGCGGAGGGACGCGCGTGAGTGCGCCGGATCGCGAAGCCGTCGAGCTTTTCCTCCAGGAAGCATCAGAGCACCTGCAGTATCTGCGGGAGTACGTCGGCGTGCTGCAAGAGGTAACTCCGCGGCAAGAGGACATGGAGCGGCTCTTCATCGCCGCTCACACGCTGAAGGGCACTTCGGCGAGCTACGGATTTCCGAGATTTTCTGAAGTAGCGGGAAAGCTTGCCCACATCTTCCAATACGCCCTGAATGCGCCGTTGGGCGACGACCTACACGGGCCACTGACCGAATTTCTGTCCGATGGCATTTCGCTACTGGAAACCAGTCTGATCGAAATCAGCGACACCGGCCAGGAAAACGTGGAGGACGTGGCCACATTCAAGGAGCGCTACCGCTTTGCGTTCCCGCCGGATCCGCCACCGCTCAACCTGGAAGCCACGGAGCAGGCGAGGCCAGGTGGTCTCTACCGTTCAATTGAAGAACCGGCCGTGGCACAGACCGGGCTCACGGGTTCTTATTTCGATGCCCTGCCCGCGGACGATGAAGTTCCCGAAGAAATCCAGGAGTTCTTTCAACCCGAAGCCGAAGAACACCTGCAAGTGGTGAGCGATTGCCTGCTGTCTCTGGAAGGCAACAACAATCCCGAAGAAGTGAATCGCTTGTTCCGCGCCATCCATACGGTGAAAGGTTCTGCGGCTCAAGTTGGCCTGAAGCGCCTGGGAGCGATTGCGCACCGCGTCGAAGATTTGATTGGCCGATTGCGGGATGGAGCAATCCAGCCTTCACCGGCGGTTGTGGATTTGTGTCTCGCTTCCGTCGATGTACTGAAGAAGACGTTGCGCCGCGAGTGGGCTGATGAAGCCGAAATGCGGGCCGGCGTGGACTCGTTGCTGGGCCGAGTCGCGGAATTCGCGCCGCAAGATACCGAAGAAGAATCGACCGAAATCGCGGCTCCAGAGTTCACCGCAGAAGAAGATGCAGCAGCGGCGACAACGCAAGCCATCGCCAAGACACCGCAAGCGGCAGGAAAGAAACCCGTGCCGGTGGCAAAGTCGGTCCGCATAGCGCTAGCCCGGCTGGACCGCATGATGAACACCGTCGGCGAATTGGTGATCAACCGCACCAAGATGGTTGGCCGCGTCGCGGAACTCGAGAAGCTGATTGAAACGCTCAGCTTTTCGAAGGAACGGCTGCAAGGAAAAGTTGCCGAATTTCAGGATAAGTACGAATTCAACCGCATTCGCAACGCGCAACTGGGGACCCCCTGGGCGGCGAAGCAGACTAAGCAAATACTGAATAACGCGGCGGCGGGTGACGGAGCGTTCTGGGAAGACTTCGGAGAACTTGAGATGGACCGGTACGACGACTTCAACATCCTGTCGCGGTCCATGACGGAAATCTCCGCCGACGTGAACGAAGTATTGTCGCAACTGGAAGGCTTTATAGGCCGCGTGGAAGGCGACATCGACGAATTCACGAAGTTGGCGCACCATCTGCAGGACGAAATCACCGCAGCGCGAATGGTGCCCATCGGCACGCTGTATTCCCTGCTCTCACGCACGGTGCGCGACGCCGCACAATCGGCCCGGAAGCGTGTCGAACTGGATTTCTCCGGCAGCGAGACCGAACTCGACAATAATATCATTCAGCAAATTTCGGATCCCTTGGTCCACCTGGTTCGTAATTCGGTGGCTCACGGAATCGAAGGCGTCGAAGATCGCGCCTTGGCCGGAAAATCCGAGCAAGGCAAAGTGCTTCTTCGCGCTTACCACCGCGGCAATCATATTTACATTGAAGTGGAGGACGACGGCCGCGGCATCGACTACGATCGCGTCAAACAAACGGCCATTGAATCCGGGCTGGTCTCTCAGGAAACGGCGGGCCGGCTGACCGAACGCGACTTGCGCGAAATGCTCTTTCACCCAGGCTTCTCCACCGCTTCGGTAAAGACAGAACTTGCCGGCCGCGGTGTCGGACTTGATGTGGTGCGCTCCAATTTGAATGCGCTGAACGGTGAAATTGAAGTGCAGAGCACCAGCGGACAGGGCACGAAGTTCACGTTAAAAGTGCCTCTGACCCTGATCATTTCGCCGGCGCTGTTTGTGCGTTGTGGTTCGACCCACTTTGCATTGCCGCTGGCGGTGGTGGAGGAAATCCGGCGAATCCGCGCGGATGAAATCGAAGATGTGGGCGGAAAGCTACTCACCAAGGTACGCGACGTGGTTACCGAGGTCGTGCGTCTGGATTCCTATCTGGGCTTGCCGCCCCTGGAACCCATCAATGGGTATTTCCGGATGGTGGTGGCCAACGCAGGAAGCCGCCAGATCGGCCTCGTGGTCGAAGAAGTCCTGGGCAAAGACGAAATCGTCATCAAGAATCTCGGCGAATATCTGCGTCGCGTGAAACTTTTCCCCGGAACGACGATCGCCCCTGACGGCAGCTTGATTCTACTGATCGATTTGAACCGCATGGTGGCCACCGAGCCCAACGAGCGCCGCGCGATTCAAGCAAGTGCCAGCGCGGCACGCGTATTCGCGCCAGGATCCACGGCCGTCGCTCGCGGCACCATCCCCACCGACGCAATCGATCGCGTGGAGCAGGAACGCGTCATCGTGATCGCGGACGACTCCATCAGCGTGCGCAAATTCGTTGGCCGCATGCTGGAAAAGAACGGTTACCGGATCAAGCTGGCCGCGGACGGACTGGAAGCAGCCGAACTGGTGGCACAACACGGCTGTCACCTGGTGATCACAGACCTTGAGATGCCGCGCATGACTGGTTACGAATTGATGGCGCAGTTGCGGCAGAGCCCGTCAACGCGGCGCATACCCGTAATGGTGGTGACCTCGCGCGCGGGCGCAAAACATCGCGACCGGGCGCTGAAGGAAGGCGCGGCGGCGTTCCTCACCAAGCCGGTGCAGGAAGATCAGCTGTTGGCAGCGGTCGAGCAATTGATGGGCACGGAGGCGGCGCGTCCGAACGTGCCGGTAGGATAGGCGAGCTATGGCAACCAGCCCACAGAAAAAGTTTCGCGTGCTCGTGGTTGACGATTCCGCGTTCATGTGCAAAGTCCTTGAGACCATCTTCAACGCGGACGAGCAACTGCAAGTGGTCGGCAAGGCAAGAGACGGGCGCGAGGCGATCGCACTGTCGGAAACTCTGAAGCCTGACGTCATTACCATGGATTTGAATATGCCGCACCTGGATGGCCTGCAAGCCACCGCGCACATCATGACCAGCAACCCGCGTCCCATCGTGGTAGTGAGTTCAGAGACCCGGGAAGGCGCTGCGAGCACGCTGAAAGCGCTGGAACTGGGTGCCATCGAGTTCGTGACGAAGCCCTCGGGCGGGATTGAGCTGGACATGCAGAGCATCAAGGAAGACTTGCTGCGGAAAGTACGCATGGCCGCAAAGGTTCGCGTGGTGCGCACGGCATCGCGCATGGCCAATGCGGTGCAGTCGCCGGCCGTCAAGCCGCTGCCGGCAAACACCGCGCCTCGGCCTGCAACTCCTGCCACCAGCTTTTCGAACGACATGCGCTTTCCCGTTGTGGTGCTCGCCGCTTCCACCGGCGGACCGGCGACGGTGATGCGCATGGCACCGGGATTCACCCGTGATTTTCCAGCGGCGGTTTTTCTGGTGCAGCATATGCCGGCATCCTTCACCCGTCAGTACGCGCTGCAATTGGCGGAGTTCACGAATATTCGGGTAAAGGAAGCCGAGCACAACGAATCGGTTCAGGCGGGCGTGCTCTACATCTGCCCGGGCGGCCATCATCTTCGGGTGGCTCCCACCGGACGTATCCAGCTGGATGTGACGACCGGCCGCATCGAAGGATACCTGCCGAACATCGATGTGACCATGGAATCGGTCGCCGCGTTTGCGGGTGCGATGAGCATTGGTGTGGTGCTGACGGGCATGGGTTGCGATGGCGCCCGAGGTTCCCGCGCGATCAAAGCCGCCGGCGGCATCGTGTTGGCACAAGACGAAGCCACTTCGGTGATTTTTGGGATGCCGGACGAGGCGATCAAGACCGGCGTCGTGGAACAGGTGCTGCCCATCGATGATATTTATCCGGCCATCGAGAAGCGAGTGCTCAGCCTGAGCAGAGCCCTGCCTGTGGGAGTGCGTTAATGGCCTCCGGCTCCGCGCCCGTGCGTCGAGGTCACCCCGTGCGGACGGAGCAGATTATTCTGTTCCGCTGCAGCAATCAGACCTTCGCGATCTCCTCCGCGTCGGTGCAGGAAGTGCGCAGCGTAGACAGCCTGGCGGGGGCTGCCTGCGAGGTGAACGAGTCCGCCATCGGCAAGGTACGCCACGCGCTGCGACGCGGCGAGCGCAGCATTTACGTAGTCAACACGGCCCTTCATTTTGGGATGAAGCCCTCGCCCCCTGCGCTGATCTTCTTGCTGCGGAAGTCGCGCGTCGCGTTGCTCATCGACGGCATAGAAAAAATGACCACGATGACGCGATTGCAGGCGCTGCCCGCTTCGCTCTGTCATGAGGAGCGAATTTGGTATCGCGGTCTCACGGTGCTGGAGCAAAACGTCTTGCCGGTTGTGAGTCCCGAAGGATTTTTGACTAACGAGGAACTGAGTTTCCTTGATGCGACCACGGGCTCGCAACTCAGCGCAGACGCACTTCTGGATTCAGAAATGAGAGTCGCTCCATGAGCTGGAACGAACAAACCGATTCGCGCTCGTGTGTGCTGTTGCGGCTCGGTGAGCGACGTTTCGCCCTCGCCGCGGATCAGGTAGCCGAACTGGTGGCGCCCAGCCGCATTTTTCGTTTTCCTCATCGCACGCCGGAGATCGATGGTGTGATTCTGCGACGCGGGCGTACCGTGCCGGTTTGCGACCTGGCGGAACAGCTCACGGGAAAAAGACTAACGTCGCGGCGCTTCTATCTGATTGCGATGCGCTCATACGGGACTGCGAAAGAGACTGTCGCGTTGCCCGTCAGCGGCGAATGCGAACTGATCCACGCAGACCTGACGCCTGCCGGTCCCAACGATTCTCCCCATGTTGCTGCGTGGCTTTCCCATGATGGCGAAGTGATCGAAGTGTTGAATCTTGCCGCGCTGACGCCAGGAATCGATCCGGCGGCTGAGGCGACAAATCGGGAGCCCGCCCGGGAGGCGCGCGGATGATCGTTCCAGGCAAAGCCGCCAAGATTCTTTTGATCGACAGCAACGTGCTGTTTGCGAAGCGCCTGGGCGACGCATTGAAGCGCGAGGGCTTCGAGGTCACCATCAGCACCCAAGCGGGATTTGCGCTGACCACGCTGGAATACGACCCCCCGGCGGCCATTGTTTGCGCCACCAAGATGCGTGAAATGGGCGCACTGGAAATGGCGAAAGTCGTGCATTCCGACGCGAAAAACGCGTCCCTGCCGATCATTGCGATGGGCGACGGCAGCCAGCGCGCCTTGATGGAAGCGTTTCAAGCCGGCTGCGACGATTACATCGACCGCCACCTTGCACCAGCCACCATTGCCACGCACATCAAAAACATCATCATCAGCAAGGTCGACGGTTTCCAGCCCACGCAAATGCTCGGCCAAGCAGACACCAGCCTGAGCGGCAATTTGACGCACCATGACCTGACCGGCGTGATGCAAATGCTCGGGCACGCACACCAGAGCGGCGCATTGACCATCAACGCCGGGGAGACGGACGCGGTGCTGTTTTTCGATGCCGGCGAAATCACTCATGCGGAATGTGGCGCGCTGTTTGGCGACGAGGCGGTGCTGCACATCCTGAAAAGCTGCGTGCAGAGCACGGGCGTGTACAAATTCGTGTACGGAGCAAGCTCCGCGCAGCGGACCGTGTTGCGCTCAGCCACCGACTTGATGCTGGATGCGATGCGCGAATTCGACGAAAGCCTGCACGACGCGAACAATGAATTAGCGGACAAGGAGGCTCTGTGAGCGAGACTATCGCCATGCCGCCGCCGAGCGAGGCGGAAGCGAAGCACACACCCAATGTCTATTTCATTGATGACAGCGCGACCATGCGCGAAGTCATCAAGATCGCTTTTCGCCGCGAAAATATTCATGTGATTACCTGCTCCGATGCTTCCTCCGCGCTTTCTCAGTTTGAGCAGCACCCGCCCGACGTGGTCATCACGGACGTAATCATGCCGGACCAGGATGGCTATTCCGTGTGCAGCCAGATCAAGCAGAGCCCGACATACGGCAAGACACCCGTGATCCTGATGTCGGGTGTGGTGAACAAGAACGTTGCCGACCGCGCGGTGGCGGTGCAGGCCGACGAGTTGGTCAGAAAACCATTTCAGCCGCAGGAATTGATTGGCCGGGTGAAGAATCTTCTGGGACACCCGGTTGCGCCCGTACCAGTGGCGACGGAGCGTCCCGCTGGCACACCTTCGTTGAGCAGCCTTTTTGCGCCACAGCAACCCACCGTTCCTCAATCCCGGCCGCCCATGCCGCCCGCACCCGTACCGCTGGCGAATTCGGCCGAGCAAAGATCTGCGGACTCCGCGTGGCCGCGAGCGCTGGCAGAGGCATTTGTTCACCAGAATTCGGCTGGCTCGCATCCGTCGCAAGCAGCGAATGGGCCGGTTGGCTCGCGGCCAACATCCCATATCGGCGATATGCAAAAGCTGCGCGCCGAAATCGCGCATCTCGAGCTGCTGATCAAGAAGCTCCAGACGGAGCTGCAAATTGAACGGCAATACAATCAGGCTCTTGAGCTTCACGTGCGCACGCTGACGCAAGTCGACTGATTTGCTGAACCATTTACTGGCGGCTCCAGAATTCGTGGCCGTCCATCCAGTTGACGCTGCAATTCGAATTGAGTAGCCTCACCCTGCACTGCCTGTGATTCCTTCGTGGTTTGAGAGGCGCGAATGAAGGAAAACAAAGACCCCAAACTCTCTCGGCGTGAGTTCGCTCTTCGCGCGGCGGTGCTCTCGGCCACTGCTTCGATTGTTCCTGCCGGAATCATGTTGCCGTCAGAGGCGTTTCCCGGCGCTTCCGCGTCCGCACGATCGGCAGACCTTCCAAAGCTTTCGGCGGAGGGCCAGGCGGAAGCCGATGCTCGCTTCCAGATCGTTCTGAGCCGGTACGGCAATCGTTTGAGCGATGAGCAGAAGCAACACACAAAGGCTCTTTGTTATTCCCTGCAAACGACGCTCGAGCAAGTGCGCGCCTACCCTTTGAAGAATGGAGACATGCCTGCACTTTTCCTGAAACCCCTGATTGACCGTGACGTTAAGCCTAAACCCACCCCCGGCGCGACTCCGGCTTCTGAGAACAAGTCCTGATTGGAGCGATGAAATGCTGGGAGAATCGGTTCTCTACGAATCCATCAGTGAACTGGCCAAGCGCATCGAATCCAAGCAACTGTCTCCTGTCGAGCTGACGGAAAGCTACCTGGCACGCAGTGAAAAACTCGGCCCGAAATTGAATGCCTATGCCCGCCTGACTCCAGATCTGGCGCTGGAACAGGCGCGCGCTGCGGAAACGGAGATTCTACGCGGGCACTATCGCGGCCCCTTGCACGGCATCCCGTACGCTGCCAAGGATCTCCTCGCCGTTAAGGGAATCCCCACAACATGGGGCGCCAGACCTTATGCCGACCAGGTCTTCGATTACAACGCCACCGTGATCGAGCACCTGAACCACTCCGGCGCAATCCTGCTGGGCAAAGCAGCGATGATCGAACTGGCCGGGGGCATGGACTACATGTTCGCGGCTGCGTCATTGCAGGGCGAGACAAAGAATCCGTGGGACACCAACTGTTGGACGTGCGGCTCTTCTTCCGGCTCTGGAGCCATCGTGGCGGCTGGACTAGCGGGCTTTGCAATCGGCACCGAGACTTGGGGATCGATCGTCTGCCCGTCCGCTTTTTGCGGGGTTAGCGGCTTACGTCCGACGTTCGGCCGAGTCAGCCGCTACGGCGCCATGGCGTTAGCGTACTCGATGGACAAGATCGGACCGATGGCGCGCTCGACAGAGGATTGTGCGCGCATTTTCGCTGCGATTGCCGGGCACGACCCACTGGATCGCGACACTTTGGGCATAGACAAGGCGGCCTTCACGTTTTCCCCCGCCGCTGAGTTGCGAGGACGTACCCTCAAGCTGGGATGGCTGACGAACGCCTGGACGAAGCTCGATCCCGGCGTGCAGCGGCCGCTTGACGTCGCACACAAGTTGCTGCAAAAACGCTTTCCCGGGATGAAAGATGCGGCCCTCCCCGAGGGACCGTGGGAGCAGGCAGCAAGCCTGACTGTAAAAGCCGAAGTGTCATCCGCATTTGCATCCTTGATTGAGTCCGGGCGCGTGAACGAATTGGCTGACCCTTTGGGCCGCATTGGCGGCTACGTGTACGAAACAGTTTCCGGAACCGACTATACGACGGCCCAGCGTATTCGCGAGATTCTGCAAATGAAAATGAGCGCGCTGTTTGACTCCTACGATGTTCTCGTAACTGCCTCGCAACCCGTCGCGGCTACGCCGCTGGACCTGAATCTGTTTACAGGGCTCTCTTTTCCCGACCCGCTGGGCGGAATCGGCAATCTTTGCGGCCTGCCGGCGCTCTCCGTGCCCTGCGGATTCACAGGAAAAAACCTGCCAGTAGGAATTCAGTTTGTCGCGCGTGCGGGAGACGACCTAGCCGTCCTCGAGGCGGGACGCACATTTCAGCAAGCCACCGATTGGCATCGCAAACACCCAAAGATCGTCTAAGTGAGAAGCGCCCGAAGGAATCGGCTCAGGGGCGAACGTGGTTTTGCAGAGTTTCCCGCACTGCCCGGAGAATAGCGGCGCGGCTGAATGGTTTGGTCAACAGGCGCACCGAAGGATCGGCATCAGCCATTTCCGTGGCTGCGTGCTCGCTATATCCCGACATGAAAAGCACGCTGAGGCCGGGGTGCTCTCGCTGCAAGCGCTGCGCAAGCTCTGGTCCGCTCAGACCGGGCATGACCATGTCGGTGACCAACAGAGCGATGTTGCCGTTATTCTCAGCGGCAAGCCGGATAGCATCGGAGCCATCCTTCGCTTCGATCACCCGATAGCCGCCGGACTCCAGGAATTGACGCGCGATCTCGCGGACATCTTGTTCGTCTTCGGTAAGGAGAACGGTTTCGGTGCCATTGGGCACTTCAGCAACCGGCCTAGGCAACGGCGACACCTCTTCCTTCTGGTCGTTGACGCAGGGCAGATAGATCTTGAAGGTAGTGCCCTTGCCCAATTCGCTGTAGACCCAGATGAATCCGCCACTCTGCTTCACGATGCCATAAACCGTGGCCAAGCCCAGGCCTGTGCCCTTACCCTTTTCCTTGGTGGTAAAGAATGGTTCGAAGATGTGCGTCTGCGTTTCCGCGTCCATGCCCGTGCCATTGTCGCTAACGGAAAGCTGCACGTACGATCCTGGGCACATCAACGGATGGCTCGAAGCGTAAGCCTGTTCCAGATCAGAATTGCAGGTCTCGATCACCAGCTTGCCCCCGTTGGGCATCGCATCGCGAGCGTTCACCGCCAAATTCATGATCACCTGCTCCATCTGGCCGGCATCGGCGCGGATTGAACCCAGGTTCGTGTGCGGGCGAATGACCAGTTCGATGTCCTCGCCAATCAGCCGGGGCAAAAGTTTGCCCATCTCCTCTACAACAGAATTCAGACTGATTACTTGCGGCTGCAACACTTGCATGCGGCTGAACGCCAACAATTGCCGGGTCAGCGTTGCAGCGCGATCGGCGGCGCGGTCGATCTGTTGAATTTTTCGCGTGATGTGATCCGACGGGGAAAGCACGTTCAAGAGCAGCTCGGTGTGCCCCTTAATGACCATCAGCATGTTGTTGAAATCGTGGGCTACGCCGCCGGCCAGACGTCCCACAGCTTCCATTTTCGTGGCTTGGCGCAATTGTCCTTCCAATTGCCGTCGTTCGCTGATGTCCTGACCCACGACGAGGCGTACGCGTTTACCCGCATAAAGAAGCTCATGGGAAGTGATTTCCACCTCAAACTGTCGCCCGTCGCGTGCCTGGTGCAGCCAGATGCCGTGCTCCTCGGTGTTGGATGTTAATTCCTTGATGAAACTGCGCGCCTTTTCCTGCTCGGAGGAAGGCCGAATCTGCAGAATCGACATGGACTCAAATTCTTCCTGCGAGTACCCATACAAACGAGCCGCGGCCTCGTTGACGCGCAGAAACTTGAGGCTCTCGATCTCATGCAACCAGGTTGGCAACGGATTGTGTTCGAACAGCAGACGAAGTATCGATTCACTGCGACGAAGTTCCACTTCACCGCGGCGGCGCTCGATAGCCAGGGCGATGTGCCCCCCGACAGAGTCAAGGAACTCCAGGTCGCGCACGTCAAAGGCATTCTCATTGCGATAGTGTTGAACCACCAGTACGCCGATCGTCGAGGTGGGAGTCTTCAGCGGCACTCCCAGCCAGGCAGGCGAGGGCGAACCAACCAATTCCACCTCACCGGCGGCCGCCAAACGGTCGAACTCGGACTGGGGAATCAGTTTCGCGCGGTGGGTGCGAAACACGTAAGCGGTGCAGCTTCGTCCGACCTTTTGCGGAGCTGGCGCGGTATCGTACTCATCGACGAAAAAAGGAAATTGAAAGGTGTCCTCTTCCGGTTCATGCAGGGCCACGAAGCAGTTCTCGGCAGAAACGACGCGTTTCAAAGCCGCGTGAATCCGCGTGAGCAGTTGATCCAGGTCCGACGTCTCGTTCAGCGCGTGCACGATCTCGGCGATCACCTGGCGCTCGGATTCCATGCGATTCAAATGTGTCACGTCCAGCGCGTTCAGTTGAATGCCTTCTAGACCGGGCTCTTTCAGGCGATCCCGGTAGGTGACATCGAGCCAGCGCCACGACCCATCTTTTGCGCGGACCCGGCAGCGTTCCGTGATGGCGGAGCCTTCTTGCGCGGCCACCTGCTTGAGCCGTTCGCGTAGTTGCAGTACGTCCAGGGCATGAACGATCGCGAACAGGCTGCGGCCCAGGAGCTCTTCGCTGCGATAGCCAAGCACGCTTTGAAATGTGGAATTAACGAACTGAACGGTGCCGTCCTGCCCGAGGATGGCGATCAATTCGCGGGTAGAGTCGAGCAAGGTTGTAAGTTGTTGAGTTCCCAGCAGTATCCCGGGCTCACTCACCATTCTCTGGGCCATGAGCTGTCGCTTCGCGTGCCGGCAAGGCAGAGATTCTCCCGCCGGCGAAGATTTCGAATGCCTCCGGTGGAGGGCTTGGAGTACAAGTCGTCTTCTATCTACATTAGACAAAACAAATGATTCCGTAAACGCTCGGTATCACAAGGTGTTCCAATGTATGACTGTCCTCAAGGGCAGGTATTTCGTTGCCTACTTCTCGTTCGTGCGGCATCGCATGGTAGTGTTACTCTCGCTTGCCAATCGCGGCTGCAGAACTGCTTTGCGGAGGACATGCGTCATGCACGATATCTGGCTCCACTTGTTTGTCCCGTCTCTGCCGATCCTGGAGAAGATTATCCGGCCCATCATCATTTATTTCTTCCTGGTATTGGTGTTTCGCCTGTCGGGAAAGCGCGAATTGGTGCAACTGAATCCCTTTGACCTGGTTGTGCTGCTGACCATTTCGAACACGGTGCAGAACGCCATCATTGGAGATGACAATTCCCTGGCCGGCGGGATGATCGGCGCAACCTCTCTGGTGATTACCAATTACCTGGTCGTCCGCTTCCTCTACGACCGCAGGAAACTCGACCAGCTTGTGGAGGGCCGCCCCGATGTATTGATTCAGGGCGGGAAAATCCGCAGGAACAATTTGAAGCGTGAATTGATTACCATGCCTCAGCTCGAGGCGGCGGCGCGCAAGCAGGGCTTCGGGTCCCTGTCGGAGGTGGACCAATGCATCCTCGAACCCGGCGGCACGCTGTCGTTTATTGGCAAGAAACCAGACGTGGAGGAAAAGCGCCATCGCGAGTTGCTGAATAGGATCGAACAGTTGAGTGAGGAAATTGCTTTGCTGCGGAATACACGGCCACCTAGCGTCGCTTGAGGCCTGCGCTTGTCTTGTATGGCCGTTAGTGGAGCAACAAGCCGCTGGCGGCGGCTATCATGCCCACAACACCCAGTAGCATTCCGGCAAACCAAAAGCCTTTCTTTTTGGTCAGTAGGGTAAAGGAGCAGATGATCAGGGCGATCTCCAGAAAAACTTCTCCGGCGTCGTAGCGATCCGCACGACGTGCCACCAGGTCCCGCTCCTTCTCGAAGTCCGTTGCTTGCTCGCTGATCTGGTCCTTTTCCTTCTCATAGCGTTCTGCCTCTTGCGAGTATTTTTCCTGCACCGCCTCGGCCTTTTCCTTGTCGGCAGGCGCAAGCGTTGCGAGCAAATCCGCATCATTCTGCATTTGCCTCGAGCGGATGCTTTTCGCTTGATAGTAAGCCCACTGATTGCTGGCCTTGGCTTGCAGGAGCAGTTCCTCGGTGTGAGCGCGGTGACCGAGAAGCGTGACCATGGCAACCAACACCGCCAGGATGGCTAGCGTGACGGTAACAGGCAACGTCAGGGGACTTTCTCCTTGTCCTTCATGCTCTTCCAGGCCCTCCAGAACTTCATGCATCGAGTGTTCTCCCCTTCGTGAGTTTAGGCGGATGGTTGTCCAGAAATCGTTTGCAGCGCGTCGCTGGCTGCCTTGATCGTGCGCTCGATGTCGCCGGGCGTGTGCGCGGCAGAGACGAAAGCGGCCTCGAACTGCGATGGTGCGAGAAGAATGCCCCGTTGCAGCATCTCGCGAAAGAAACGCGCATATTGTTTGGTGTCAGACCGTTTGGCATCGCTGTAATTTGCCACTGGCCGGGTCGCAAAAAAGATCGTCGAGAGCGAGCCGAACTGATTCACCTGCGCGGGAATGCCGGCGCTCCTCAAGGCTTCTTCCAATCCGGATGTCAGGCGGGACGCTAGTTCGTGGATTCCCTCATAAAGTCCGGGCTTGCTCAATTCCTTCAGCGTCGCGATGCCAGCCCGCATCGCCAACGGATTCCCCGCCAGCGTACCCGCTTGGTAGACCGGCCCAAGCGGCGCCACATTGTTCATCAGTTCGGCGCTGCCTCCATAGGCTGCGACAGGCAAGCCACCTCCAATGATCTTCCCCATGGTGGTCAGGTCGCCCTGAACGTCGAGCAATTCCTGAGCAGAGCCATTGCGGAGTCGAAATCCAGTGATGACCTCGTCGATAATCAAAAGCGCCGAGTTCTTGCGTGTGATTTCCCGCAATCCCTCGAGGAATCCTTCTTTCGGCAAGACCACGCCCATGTTCGCCGCTACCGGCTCGACAATCAGGCACGCAATCTGCCCCTTGTGTTCAGCGAAGACCCGCTCGACTGCCGCCAGGTCGTTGTAAGGAACATTCAGAGTCAGGGCCGCCAGCGCCGCAGGAACGCCGGGGCACTCCGCAATTCCCAGAGTGGCCAATCCCGAGCCCGCTTGCGAAAGGAAGCTGTCGGCGTGGCCGTGGTAGCAGCCCTCAAACTTGACGATGAGATCGCGCTTGGTTACACCGCGCGCCAGGCGCACCGCGCTCATGGTTGCTTCCGTGCCGCTCGAAACGAAGCGGACTTTCTCGAGAAAAGGGACGGCCTTGGTGATCAGCGTAGCGAGCTCCACTTCCAGTTCCGTGGTCACGCCGAAGCTCGTGCCCCGCTGCGCCTGATCGGCAATTGCGGTACTGACTGCCGGATGAGCGTGGCCCAGCAGCATCGCTCCCCAGGAGCAAACGTAATCCAGCAAAACATTGCCGTCCGCATCGTAGAGATTCTGGCCACTTCCCTTTTCGATGATCAGCGGCTCGCCGCCAACCGCACGGAACGCGCGCACCGGGCTGTTGACGCCGCCGACGAGCACCTTTTCTGCTCGCTCAAAAATTTCCCGGGAACGGCGTCGCTCGGGCTTGACCTGCGGATGTGTCGCGCTCATTTCATCACCTGTCCGTTCAAGGCTTCAGCCAGCGAGCGGCATCCTTGGCGTGATACGTCAGGATGATCTGCGCCCCGGCTCGCTGAATCCCCGTCAGAATTTCCAACACCACTCGTTTTTCCTCAATCCAATTGTTTTGCGCAGCGGCTTTCACCATCGAATATTCGCCGCTGACATTGTAGGCCGCCACCGGTGCGTCAAAACGATCCCGCACGCCGCGAATAATATCCAGGTAAGGCAGCGCCGGCTTCACCATAATCACGTCCGCGCCTTCTTCCAAGTCCAATTCCACTTCCTTCATCGCTTCGCGCGAATTTCCGGGGTCCATCTGGTAGCTGCGCCGATCGCCGAATTTCGGCGCGGATTCTGCCGCTTCCCGGAATGGCCCGTAGAAACCGGAACAGTATTTGGCAGCGTAGGAAATAATGGGAATATTTTCAAACTTGTGGGCGTCGAGTTTCGCGCGGATGGCGCCCACGCGCCCGTCCATCATGTCCGAGGGAGCGACCGCGTCGGCACCGGCGCGCGCGTGGGAAAGCGCCTGCTCCGCCAGTATCTGCAGCGTCGGATCGTTCACAATTTCTCCGTTTTCAATCACGCCGCAATGTCCGTGGTCCGTATACTCGCACAGGCACACGTCCGTAATTACCAGCAGATTGCGTTTCGCCTTGCGGATAGCCTCGATCGCCTTTTGCACCACGCCATCCGCGGCAAGAGAACTGGCACCGCTGGCATCCTTCTTCTCTGGCAGCCCGAACAGAATGATGCCGGGGATTCCGAGCGCCTCCACTTCCCGGCATTCTTCCACAATCTGATCGGCGGATTGCTGGTGAATCCCAGGCATGGAACTGACTTCCTTGCGCACCTTGTTTCCCGGGCAGACAAACATGGGGTAAATGAACCCGGCGGTGCTGAGGCGCGTTTCTCGCACAAGCCCTCGTAAAGCCTCGGTGCGACGTAAACGTCTAGGACGATCGATGGGAAAACTCATTCTGGTTGCACTCCTAGAGGCAAGCCCTGATGTGGCTTGGTGAAGAACTCTGCGAGCGCCGCGAGAATCGCAGCGACGGTGGTGTCGCGAGCAACGACGGTGCGCGTTGCACCAGCCTCGCGCAGCGCGGCCTTGGTCACAGGCCCGATCGCCGTAAATGCCGCTTCCTGTGAGAAAGCCAAAAACCGGTCGCGCCCTAGAAGATCGAAAAAATGATGCACAGCCGACGGGCTGAAAAATAGCACCGCATCGGCTCCTTCACGCAGCACAACCTCATGGGTTCGCATTTCCTGCTCCGACGTGGCCACGGTAGTGTAGGCGGTCACTTCGGACACAAAGGCGCCCAAGTGATTCAATGTGTCCACAATATCGCGGCTGGCCCGATCACTGCGCGGCAGCAGCACTCTTTTTCCCTTGACCTGTGCGGCTAATTCTTCCGCGAGCGCCACACCTTGATGCCTGGTAGCAACGTACGCGACTTTGAGTCCGGCGTTGCGCGCGGACTCTGCCGTTGTAGGGCCCACGGCGGCAACGCTAACGTTAACCAGTGTTTTCGCCAACTGCAATCCCAGGAAGTCGCTTCTCTCCTGCAAGGCGCGCACGGCATTCTGACTGGTCAGAAACACCCAGTCGTATCTTCCGAGGTTGCGAATGGTATCATCCAGCGGACGCAAATCTTCGGGCGGCGCAGAGGCCACAAGCGGCAATACAATCGGGACGGCCCCCTGTTCCCGCAATGCCGCCAGCAGCGACTCGCTCTGCTCCGCCGCTCGCGTCACCACGACGCGCTTCCCTGCCAGCGCTTTGGCAGCCGGGTCACCCACGAGAACGCTGTACCTCTTCCAGAATATTCCGCGCGCCGCCGTCCACAAGCAGTTGCGCCATGCGCTCGCCAAGTTGCGCCGCCTGGTCCGGCGGGGTCGTCGCGCGCTGGCGAATGTACTGCGCGCCGTCCACCGAACACACCACTGCTTCCATCACCAATTCACCGCGCTCCAGCCGCGCCCAAGCTCCCAGCGGGACCTGGCAGCCACCTTGCAGCGTGGAAAGCAACGCCCGTTCGGCAATAATGGCCGTGCGCGTTTCCACATCGTCCAGCTTCCCTAAAATTTCGGCGGCTTCCGTATCTTTGGTGCGCGATTCAATGGCAATGGCGCCTTGCCCCACGGCGGGAAGAGAAATGTCGGTGGAAAGTGGTTCGGTGATTTTCTGGCTCCAACCCAACCGGTCCAGGCCCGCTTTGGAAAGCACGATCGCGTCGTACTCGCCACCTTCCACCTTTCGCAGGCGCGTGTCCACATTTCCACGCAGCTCGCGAATATCCAGATCCGGGCGAAAGTGACGCAATTGCGCCTGGCGGCGCAGGCTGCTGGTGCCCACGCGCGCGCCCTGCTTCAAATGGGAGAGCGTCTCGCCGCGGTGGGAAATCAGGCAATCGCGCACGTCGTCGCGGCGGCACACGGCGGGAAAAAACAGCCGTCCCGGCGTCTCGGTCGGAATGTCTTTCACGCTGTGAACTGCCAGGTCCACACTCTCCGCCAGCAGCGCTTCCTCCAGCTCTTTGATGAAGATTCCTTTGCCGCCGATCTCGGTCAGCGAAGCCTGCTGCATCTTATCGCCCGACGTCTTGATAATAATGATTTCGGCTTCCACTCCGGTGATCTGGAACAACTGCTTGCGCACGAATTCCGCCTGCCAGCGCGCCAGAATGCTGCCTCGACTGCCAATGCGCAGGGGCCTCACAGTTTCTCCCGGTCTGACAGGTACAGGTCTCGAAGCGCTTCGACGTTCTGTATCTTCCTGCGATGCTCTTTTTCCGAGCGCAACCGCTCTGCCGGCACGATCAGCAACTGTTCGATCAATTCATCCATCATGTTGCCGATTTGCTCGCGGTCTTCGGCGCTGAAATGGTTCATTCCTGCAAGTTTCTCATGCAGGAATGCGGCGCGCCTCTGTTTCAGACTTCCCCGCAGCATTTCCAGCACGCCGATCAATTGCACGCTGGCCTGCCAGGAAATAAATTTGCCGACGTGTTCTTCCACCAGAGCTTCCGCTTTAGGGACCTCGGTTTGTCGCGCGCTGCGGTTCTGGTTCACGATTTCCGTCAAATCGTCCATGGTGTACAGGTACACATTGTAGAGGTCGGCGGTGGCAGGTTCGATGTTGCGGGGGAGTCCGAGGTCCATCAGGAACAGGGCGCGATTGCCGCGAGCGCTCATGGCGCGCTCAATCATCGCTCTGGTCAGTAACGTATCCTGGACGCCCACGGCAGAGACAATCACGTCCGGCAGCTTCAGCGCGGTATCCCATTCGCCCCACTCCATTACTTTGCCATTGTACTGGCGGGCAAATTCCTCGGCCTTGTCGCGCGAGCGATTCGAGAGATAGAGATTCTTGATTTTGCGGTCGCGCAATTGCGAAACGACCTGCTCGCTGACGGTTCCCGCGCCAAGCACCAGCGCGCTGCGGTCACTCAATTTTCCAAAAATCCGCTCGGCCAGCTTCATGCCCGCGGAAGCCACCCCCATGGGCCGCGTGCCAAGCTCCGTCTCGGCGCGAACACGCTTCCCGATTTCCAGGGCGGCCTGAAATAGCCGGTTCAGCACCGGGCCGGTGACGTGGCTTTCATGGGCGTGGAGATACGCCTCCCGGACCTGCCCTAATATTTCCGCTTCGCCGAGAAGCATCGAATCAAGTCCTGCGGAAACGCGGAACAGATGGCGCACCGCATCGTGGTCGTAGTAGTGATAGAGCGAGGGATTCAGCACATCGGGTCGCAGGGAGTGAAAGCCGCTCAGGTAACGAGAAAGCGCGCTCGCAGACTCACGGTTGGCGTCGGCATGAACACCGTAAATTTCGGTTCGGTTGCAGGTGGAGAGAACCAGCGTCTCTTCGAGGATTCCTTGCGTGCGCAGTTCTTCAGCGGCCCGGCGCGCCTGGTCGACGGAAAAAGACACCTTTTCCCGCACCTCGACCGGTGCTGTCCGAAAATTCAGGCCGACGAGGACAATTTCCATGCTTGAGTCGCGCGCTCCTAAAAAAACCTGTGGCTTTGCGAGAAGAACAGGTTCACCACCGCAAAATTCAAAATGACGAGCACAAAATTAAACACGCACAATCGGGAAGCACGCGCTCCGCGCCATGCCGCCGTCCGCGCCAACCGGAAATAGACGGCGTAGAGCAGCAGTACGAACAGCGTGAAGAAGTACTTGGGATCGAGATAGGAAGAGTGTTCCGCCAAGTGGCGGTCTACGGCCAGAAAGCCCAGCCCCGTGCCGATTGTGATTGCCGCGAGCCCCACCAGCACGCTGGTATGACTCATTCGCTCCAGCAATTCCAGGGAAGGCAAACGCCACACCGCCTCGCCGAGCCGCCGAATGCGCAGCAGTCGCTCTTCCCCCAGGTACATCAGGCTCAACACACACGCCAGCGCGAAGGCAGAATAGCCCAGAATGCTCAGGGTCACGTGGAGAGCGAAAATAACACCATGAGCGGGTGCCGGAGCGCCAGGATGGCTTGGTGTCGCATTCGCGGCGAAAAAGAAGGCCAGAATAATCGGGATAACAAAGGCACCCACGGTGCGCTGGCGGTGATAAATCTCAAGACAAAGATAGGTCACCGCCAGGAGCCAGCCAAACAGCGACATGGCACCTTGCAGGTCGTGGTACGGGACGGTGTGTGTGCCCCGCGCGCGCATCAGCAGAGCCACATAGTGCAACGCTAAAGCCAGGAACATCAATAATGTAGCCAACCGCCCGGTCAGTTCCTTGCCCTTATACAAGAAGCGCAGGTACAGGCCCATGGTGGCCAGATAGGCCAGCACCGTGAGATAGACAAATGGCGTGTGGGTCATCGGCTTGGTTCGCGCCGGTCTGGGACGATGCGGGAGCTCGCTCTTCCCAGTTTGCGCGTTTAACCTGATGTTTTGAGTATAGCGTAGTCGGGTCGGCTATCCCATTGAGAGGCGTCCCTGGACAAACCTCAGGCCGCAACGGCTCTCGCAGGCTTGGTTCTCGCCACCAGCAAAGCCAGCCTCTGATCGTGAGTCATCGGCTCCCAGGGGACCAGCTTCTCGGCAAGGACGTCCATTCGGCGCAGGAGAGTCAACTCGATGAAAAGCTCCATAAAGTCCATGTCCCGAAAGACCAACGAGCCGGAATCTCGCATCTTGTCGCTAATCCGCTCCAGGTGAGCGGGCATCTCGGTCCAGTGCAGACCAGATCGATGGTGATGACAGAGGTGGTAACCTTCGTTCATGAAGTTCACCTCGTCAAAGACAGTTACGGTATTTACAAAATAATCTTCGGGATGTTCCGGGTCACAGAAGGCGTGCTGAACCCACGAGGTGATCGCCATGATGAAGTTCATGGAGAAAAGAGGAACCAGCACGTACAGGATTCCAATCCTCCAATCGTAAATAAAGACCGCGGCGAAATAAACGAAGTACCGGGCGATTCCCCATAGCATTCGTCTTTGGTTCTTTACATCCCCCTTGGCTCTGAAGTAGGCGTAGGGAGCAAGCCCCAAGGTCGTCCAAATGTTGTCCGAAAGATACCAGAAGAAATGCAGCGGATTGGTTCGATCGTAGCCAATGGTGGAGGCATTATCGTCGGGTCCGCCGTTCTCTTTATGGTGGAGACGCACATGAACCGTGCGACCCAATTCGGGAAGATCCCCGTAAAAATATCCGAGAAAGAATTCGACGTAGCGGCCGAAGACCTTATTGTATTTCTCCGAGAAGTACCCTTGCGAGTGGTGGGCCTCCAAGTGTTTGGCGCTGAACATCCTGATTGACCGCTGGAACTTGGGACCGCACAGGGAAAGATAGAAAGCGATTACCAGCAGAAGCCGAGGTTTCCCTAAGACCAGTTGGATCGCGAAAATTGGCACGGCAGTAAGGGTGAGGGACACCATGATTCGTAACGCCGGGGTGTCGCGGGTGTCGCGCAGAACTTTTTGCCCGAGCCGGTCGAGGAACCGGTCGTAGGCCCTGGAGAGAAACTGATATGCGTCCCGTAAGGGACGAATCCTTCCGAAAAGCTGGGCCGCACCATAGAATGCCAAGGAAAGCACGCCCACGAGCGACACGGCGGCAATGCTTACCAAACCCATGAGTACCGCCAGGGACCGAACCAGGACTTTAGGTATGGCGGCCGCAGGCCCGATCGCACGCCAATTCATCTTTGAGCGAGCGTCTGTTCCCACGTCGTTCAAATCCGCTGCCGTTAACTTGCCTGCAAATTGCATGTTCGTCCCTGTCCCCACTGACGGGTTTCGTCCAGTGTCATATGCAAGAGAATTCTACACTCAAGAAGAGTAAAGTCCAGACAATCGGCTGAACGCCAGCGGTGACGCCTACGCCTCACTTCATGTCAACGGAACCGATCGTGATGGTCAGAGCGATAATTGCGCCGCAGGCGACTCGGGTTTTCAAGTTGCGTTTCTGTGATTCTCAAGCTGGCTCGTCTGGATTTCTGAGCCTTCTCGCTCGGAAGTGAAACACCGGTCCCTGAGGATCACACGGTTGGGCTCAGAATATGGTTTGAAGTTCTCTTTCACCCAAAACGAATCTGGCAGGGAGAGACCAGAAGCTGCCGAATCCGCTCCGCATCTAACCAGGACCCACTACACGTCACGCGCAAAAACTGGATCAGTCCCCGCAACCCCCGGCTCCGAACCATGCGGGCCAGACGAGCACTGTGTTCTACCAGGATGTTCAGCAGATGCGCGATTTGCATGAGGAAGTGATAGCCCCGCATGGCCTCCCAGTTGTAAGAAAAGCCGTGCTCGTACCCATAACCGTGATGCTTCTCCACCAAAATGCCTTCCTCGATCCCCCAACGATGCCGCGCCCCCAGGTTACAACGCTCATGCACGTTCTCCGGGCTCAGGAGTACGCTGGAGATCCACGCGTGGCGAGTCGTCTTCTGCACGACCGCGGGCGAATCTCCATCGATCGCTTCCCAGCTCTCTTGGCAGACGACCACATGCAGGATTTGTTTTCTGCACTCCCGTTCGCCGTAGCGATACTCGATCCCGTTCACCCAGCGGAACCGCTGCTTCCGGTTTCCCCAGTTTCGCTCCAGATGATTTTGGCGCTCCAGCTGCCCCAGCCCGCGGAACTCCTCCCATACGGAGCGGAGCGATTCATCCTGCAAGACGATCATAAACTGCCAGTGATAGCGGCGGCACAGTTCCAGCACCGGACCATTCGCATACAGCCCGTCCAGCAACAGCAGAATCGGCAGCCGTGGAAAGTACTCTTTCAGCCGCTCCGCCAATCGGTAGAAGGCCTTCAGTTCGCAATCTTGCTTATTTTTTTCCTGATCTCCCGTGCTGTAATCCAAGAAGTCGCTGAACAAAGGAATGGTCATGCCGTTGGCAAAGGCCAGCCTGGCTTCCACAACATAGACATAATATTGCGGCCGGGTCCCCACCGTCCCGTCTTCCTGTTTCGTTTGCACCTGCCGCTCCAAGCATTGCTCGGTCCACAGCCACTCCCGCTGCAGCTTCTGGGTTCCGTCGATGGCGATCGGATAACAATGCGAAATCAGGTAGCGAGAGAATTTCTTGTGGCGAATGAGCTGCTGCACCAAGCCTAGCAGGCCCTCCTGGATAGGCTTCCCGTCTATGCGGGCCAGCAGTCGGTTCAGGGTGTCGGCATGAGGCAGGCTTTCCAGTTCGGGAAAGAGCAGCTGAAGATTTTGCAAAAACATCGGCAGGCTCATCTCCCGGTTGTTACGCTTTCGAAAGCGTAACAACCGTAATGCGGAGTGAATTGTTACGCAGAGTCTCCCTGTGATAGGCCCCACCAGTAAATCATTTTGAAGGTTTTTTGCTCCGCATAAAAGTGGCCGCTTTCAGCGATGCGATCAGCTTGTCGGTTGCCTTGAACCGCCCGGAGCGCAGTTTCGGCGGCACCACCGATTCCAGAGCTTCCAGTTTCACCGACGGATCCACTCGCGTGTACATTTCAGTTGTTTGCGTTTGCGCGTGGCCAAGCCACAGCGAGACCTTTCGCAGATCTTTGGTCGCTTGCAGAACCGTTAAGGCGCAGGTATGCCGCATGACGTGTGGGTGCACGCGCTTCGTTGCCAGCGAGGAGCAATGCTGCCTCGCAGTTCGGGCGTGCTTGCGCAGGATGTATTCGAAGCCTGAACGAGTCAAGGATTCGCCGCGCGCACTGACGAACAGTTCCGGCACCCATGCCGTTCCTCTCACTGCCAACCAGGCTCGGAGCGCCACAGTGGTCGTCTTCCACAACGGCAGGCACCGTTCCCGGCGGCCCTTGCCATGGACCAGCACGCTGGGTTGCGGCTGGAATTTCAGATCGTCCAGACGGAGGCCGATCAGTTCAGAGACGCGTAAGCCTCCTGCGTAGCACAGGTGCAGCATGGCGCGGTCGCGGATGCCTTTCCACCCGGTTGGATCGGGCGCGTCCAGAATGGCCTGCATTTCCTCGGCCGTCAGGTGCCGGACCAGTTTTGACTCGGCTTTCTTGGCGGGAATCGCGAGGATGCGCCGGATCTGCTCCATCGCCGACGGGACGCGATATTCCAGGAAGTGCAGGAAGGATTTGATCGCGGCCAGCCGGATGTTTCGAGAACTTGGTCCATTGCCGCGCGTGGTTTCCAGATCGTTCAGGAAGTCGAGAACCAGTGGTGCATCGATTTGCTCCACTGCCAACTGAGAGGGTGCTACCTCGAGGCGCTTGCTGGCGAAGGTTAAGAGCAGCTGGAAGGCATACGCATAGGAGTTGCTCGTGTTCTCGCTCGCGTGGCGTTCGATGGGCAGGCGTTGCTCGAAGAAGGCCGTGAGGTGCGGAGCGATCGGCGTGCTTGCTTTGGCTTGTACGAGTGGGAACTTTTCACCGGCAAGTCCCGGCGCTGCTCTGCGCCGTGATTTCTTGGTGGTGTCACGACATCCAACGGGGCGGATTTTCTGCTGCCTCCGCCGCGTGTTTCCGCGGTTTGCTGTCATGGTCATGCTCGCCCTCCCCTGGCAAACTGTTCTGCACGGTCGGCAATGTCCCGCATCAGCTCCGGCACCGCTTCCAGATACCAATACGTGTGGGCTACGGCGCTGTGACCAAGGTAGGTCGATAACGCCAGCATGTGTTTGGTGATGGCATCGCGGCCATCCGGACAAGTTCGCAGGGCTCTGACAGCGAAGGCGTGCCTCAAGGAGTGGGGCGTGGGCCGAACGCCCCCAGGTCCGAGCGGCAGGCCGGCTCGCTTCACGGCCCTGCCGAAGGTCTTATCCACAGCGCCCAGCGAGAGCACTTCTCTTCGCAATGACACGAACACATAGTCGTCGAATGGAGCGTAGGGACGCCGTTGGTGGAGATACCGTTGGAGTCCTGCCTGTGCCGTCTCATGCAAGGGCACCAGGCGGCTCTTGCGGAATTTGGTGCGTCGAATCACTAGACCATCTGGCGTGATGTCGTCAAATCGCAGCTGGATCGCTTCAGATACGCGCAATCCCGTGCATGTGAGCAAGGAGAACAGCGTGCTGTAGGTCGCTCCACAGATTCGATACCTCGACTGTGAGGCTGCGGTGATAAGTTGCTGGATCTGCTTTTCTGTCAGAGTGTACGGGGTGGGTCGTGGCAACCTCTCAGCGCCGAAAACCGCGGGCGGCACCTCATGGCGTTCGTCCTCGGCGCGGAGATAGCGGGCGAATCGGATGACCGTCCCGAGCCTGCGGGCGCGCTGTGGAACCGATCGCGCCAATCCCGCCCACTCGATGGCGATCTCGGTAGAAACGTAGTGCTGCTTTCTCGCCTCGGAGAACGCGGCGAAGCTTTTCAGTTGAGAACCTTCGCACCTCAACGCGAAACCAGCCGCCCGGCGGACGGCCAGATAGGTCTCGACAGCTCGGGTCAACATGGCTACACCTCCGGCCAGGGTTGTGCAATTTGCCGCAAAGACGGGATATCCACTTTGGCGTAGATCTGCGTAGTCTCAATGGAGCGGTGGCGCAGGATGGCGGCGATGTCCTCGAGCGATGTGCCTTGCCGCAGCAGGGAGGTCGCCAACGAGTGCCGCAGCAAATGCGCGGCACCTCGGCTGGGGCGTACCACGCCAGTGCGGCGAAATGTCTTGTCGACGATCTTCGAGACGGCGCAAGAAGAGCCGAGGGCACAAAACGGCGCAAGGGAGCGTATAAATAGTGTATCGGCATTGGTCCGCGGCCGACCTTTTTTCAGGTAGGCCACGATGGCCCGACCCACTTCTTGGCTCAGCGGCAATCGCGTGTGACGGCGGCCCTTACCACAAACCTGAATCGATGCGCCCTTCCAGTCGATTTCACTCAGGCGGAGATGCACGATGTCGCCCGCCCGAAGACCCAAACGGGCCAGCAGCAGCAAGATCGCCCGATCCCGCCGGCCCACGGCTGAGGCTCGATCGCAGGAAGCGATCAGACGTTCCACATCATCTGGTGGAAGGTAGCGTGGCAGAGAAGCCAGACGCCAATGAGCCACAGTGGGGATGGCGGCATCCAACCCGACGGCGCATTGGCCTTCGGCGATCAGGAAACACAGGAACATGCGAAGCGCCGTTGCACACTGCTTGACTGTGGCCTCCCCGCAGGAACGACTCTTCTCGAGAACAAATGCTCGCAACTTGCGGGCATCAAAGCGGCTTGGCTCCTCTCCAAGCCGCCGGAGCAATTCGCGAATGTGAATGCTATAGGTGGAGAGGATCCTATCACCAGAGCCGCGCTGTCGATGCATCCACTGACAGAATGCCGACAACAGAGCGGGATCGTGAACCGGTTGCTCGACCGAGGACAGGGTGATAACCCCGGCATCTCGCAGGTAGGTCAGGAACAGGCGCGCACCATGGACCACGCTCAGCCGCTTCGTATGGCCGGAGTGTTGGCAGTGGCATCGACTTAGGTGGCGGTCGAATCCCGCAAGAGATTGTTCGTTCAACTTACACACCGACATGCCGTGCCGATGGGTCCAATAGATGAATTGCTCCGCCGCTCGGAGATGTTTGCGAGCCGTAAACGTGGCGTAGCCCGCTTCAGATAAAGTTTGAGCAAAGCTTTCAAGCAGGGATCCAGCAGGACCATCCCGAAATCCCTGAATCCGCGCGCGAGACTTGAAGAACTCCGAAAGCATGTGCGGGCTTATAAGCCAGCGGCAGGGGCGACACCAGAGGGATGTTGTTTGCAAGAAGCTGGAGACGCTGTCCCAAAAGGGTCAGGTGATTGAAAAATCGGCACTTGGCAGGTAGCCAAGTTGTTGTTTGCAAGATTCACCAGCCGCCTCTTTTGGTCCCGCAAGCGTTGTTGGCGGCGATTTCGTTCCACCTGCTGAGGGTGGTCCTGGCGATATTTCTTCCAATAGTCGGGGTGCGCCTTGCGCCACTTCCGCGGACTCTCCAAGCAGACCTGCTGATACACCGGATCGGAAGCGATCTTCTGCCGATGATAATCGGAACGGCGCTGGCTCTGGCATGCAGGCTGGCCGCAAACAAGTTGTTGAGGGTGATAAGGGGCAGGGTGCAAAACTTGCTGACAGCAGCGGCAATGGCGATCCTTCATTAGGCGGCTCCAGAGGAGAATGGAAGGGGTTCATTTTCTCCGCAAGCGCCACTAAACCAGAATGCGCCAGCCAAAAAATTCAGTGCTATAAAAACCTATAGAGTTTTACACCGTCTCCGCCGAATGGGCTGCTGCTGTTTCTCGCCGCCATCGACAGAAGTTCGATCGATGTGTTTGGGCTCCAGAATACGTCATGATTATGCGGTCTAGTGCCGCCTACAAAACCAGCAGATCTTTCACCTAGGAATCGGGATAGGTGGTTTCGGGGCTGCGCAGCTCTGCGTAACAATACACTCCGCATTACGGTTGGCCTCCCGCCGCGAGGCCATCTGAAAAACAAACATCAAAATCCCATACAACAGCAGAACGGCCAGTTTGTGGCGGATCAAGAGCGGATTCCGCGGATCGGGGATCTTGGCCAGCCGCTTCAACAGCCGGGGCAGCACGGCGCGATAGATGCGGAGCTGTTCTTCCGCCGTTTCTTGTCGCGCTTGTTTTTCTTCCTCAATCGTCTTCCATGCACTTTTCCCGTTCTCCAGGCTGGCCTTCGGCAGAGGCAACAGATCTTCGGCAGCCTGACGCCTGCGCAATGCGCGCGCGGCTTGTCGGCGGGCCTGCTTCTTACCTTTCAGCTCTTCTCTCCGTCGCTCCTGACGGCTGGGCTGATGCATCGCTCCTCCCCTGTAAAAAAGATCGAAAGTCCCCGACCAAGGGATACACATAGATCGCTCGCGGCACCGAGCGGTAGGGACTGTGACGGCCCATGCGCCCCTCTCCCCGGGTCAACCCCAGGCGAATCCAATTCGCCGCCTGATAACAAGTTCCCCGGTACCGCCCCACCTCCACGAAGGTCTCCAGCAACACCGGCGCGTACCCGTAGCGCTGCTGCCAGTCGCTACGGATCCGCTGGGCCGCCAGCGACAAAGCTTTGCTGGCCAAATTTCTGACCCGTACCCAGGGGAAGTCCATCACATAATGCCCACCTTTTTGAGACTGTCACGGTCTACTATCGCTGGCATCCCCTTTTTGGTCAGTCTCTACGCGTTTGTCGCCGCCGCTGGAAAAATAGTACCGTATGCCAACTTCCAGATAATACGGCGCTGTGCATTCCCTCATGGATGTTGAGTCCAGAGTGCACGCGATTTTCACTCGGTGTTCCACAGATCTCGGTGGACGCATTGATGCAACTCCGGCATTTGCTTTCATCTTTGCAACTCACCTCCGCTTGCGATAAGTCTTCGTTAAATCCCTATCCGCAAGGAGGAACCGATAAAGCGAAGCAGCAAGCCGATCGCCCAGCAGTTCAATCTGTCACTGCTGAGCGCAGCTCCCATAACGATTTCCCAAGACAAGCAAAAGAAACTCAAAGTCGCACTCATCGAGTTGCTGACCGACGCCGTTTGCCCACGTCAAGACGAAAGAGACGACAGAGGAGGGGACGATGAATCCCAAACTAACCGTTGACCGTCTCCGTCGGCGGGCTGTGGTCTACGTTCGCCAGTCTTCGCCTGGCCAAGTCCTTCACCACCTGGAGAGCCAACGCCTGCAGTACGGCTTGGTGGAGCGGGCACGGCAGTTGGGGTTTGCCGATGTGCGAGCCATTGACGATGATCTCGGCCGCACGGGTAGCGGCCTGGTCGAACGTCCTGGATTCGACCATCTGGTCGCGGAAGTCTGCAGTGGGGAAGTCGGTGCTGTGTTCTGCCTGGAAGCCTCGCGCTTGGCACGCAACTTGCGCGAGTGGCACCGCCTGTTTGAATTGTGCGGCTTGGTCGATGCCGTGATTGTGGATGGGGATGGCATCTATGATCCGACGCTCACGAATGATCGTTTGCTGCTCGGATTAAAAGGGATCATGTCCGAGTATGAACTGACTCTGCTACGGCAACGATCACTGGAGGCGAGACGTCAAAAGGCCCGTCGGGGCGAGTTGGAAGTTAATCTTCCGGTGGGCTTCTGTTGGGGTGCCAATGGCAAGATCGAGAAAGATCCCGATCAGCGCGTGCAACAAGCTATTGAGATGGTCTTCAGCAAATACACTGAATTGGGCAGTGTTCGCCAGGTGTTGCTCTGGTTTCGTCAGCACAATGTCTCCTTGCCCTCGCTATCTCGTCCGGGCGCGACCACGGTGATTTGGAAACTGCCGGTCTACAGCTCGATTTGGGGAATCCTTACGAACCCGTTCTATGCCGGCGCTTACGCTTACGGGCGGAGAGAAGTACGAATGCAGATCGTGGATGGCCGTGCTCGCAAAAGTAAGGGGCATACTAAGCCACGCTCGGCGTGGAGTGTCTTGATTCGCGACCACCATCCCGGTTACGTTGAGTGGGAGCAGTACGAGCGGATTCAAGCGTTGCATGCGGCAAACAATTTCATGAAATCCAATGGAGAAGCAAAGGCCGGCCGGGGCGGGCGGGCACTGCTGTCGGGTATGATGCGGTGCCGGCGATGCGGACACATGATGTATGTAAGCTACCTTGGGAAGGGAGGCATCATTCCGCGTTACGACTGCACTGCTGCGCATCTACGGCGGGGCGAGCGCCGTTGTTTGTCTTTCAGCGGTTTGTGGGTCGACCAAGCGGTAGCCAAAGAGGTATTGCAGGCGATCAGCGGAAATGCCGTCGAGGCTGCGCTGGAAGCGGCCGAACAGATGGAGCAACGCCGGCACGAGCTACGTCAGGCGCTGACCCTGGAACTGGAACAAGCGCGCTACGAAGCGCGACTCGCAGAGCGACGTTACGAAGCGGTTGATCCCGACCAACGACTCGTTGCGGCAGAGCTTGAGGCGCGATGGAACATCGCTCTGCAAAAAACACGCGAACTGGAACAGAAGCTGCAGGAGTTCGATGTCGAGACCAAGAATGTGCCTCTGCCCAGCAAGGAACTTCTTCTGAGCTTGGCACAGGATCTGCCCGCTGTTTGGAACGCGCCTTCGACCGATATGCGGTTGAAGCAGCGGATCATGGGTATTCTGATCGAGGAGATCATTGCTGACGTCGATGAGAGCAATCGAGAAATCGTCTTGCTGATTCACTGGGCGGGTGGCCGCCACTCGGAACTGCGTTTGAAGAAGAGAGAGGCAGGCCAACACCGGCGGTGTACGAGTATGGAAGCGGTGGAAGTAGTGCGGCAGATGGCAGGCCGGTTTACCGATGAGGCTGTGGCTGCCACTCTAAACCGGCTAGGGATGCGCACAGGCATTGGCAACACATGGGATAAAAATCGAGTTTATTCTCTGCGGCACCACCATCAGTTCCCCAACTTCGATCCCCAGCATCCACGGAGCAAAATTACGTTGAAGGAGGCTGCGCGCCGCCTGCAAGTAAGTGAGGGGAGCGTGCGGCAGATGATTCTAGAGAAAAAGCTCCCGGCCACTCAGGTCGTGGAGTGTGCGCCGTGGGAAATTCCTGTAGAAGCCCTTGCTTCTGAGGAAGTACAAAAAATAGTCGTCAGGATTAGGAACGGAAACACGCGCCCGCAGAAGCAAATTGTGGAAGAGCAACAAACAATGTTTTCAGTTATTTAGCGAGGTATAGCAGAATGTCATCGCCTTCGG
>Ga0074045_10000461_pt1 | contig 39551 bp, 33 predicted proteins | sample BogForMeECP23OM2_FD_94442 | JGI IMG/M metagenome (GOLD analysis project Ga0074045, IMG submission 94442) | Bog forest soil microbial communities from Calvert Island, British Columbia, Canada - Bog Forest MetaG ECP23OM2 | ecosystem: Environmental > Terrestrial > Soil > Wetlands ...
AAGATCGAGCATCGGCTGTTCTCACAGATCACGATGAATTGGCGTGGCCGTCCCTTGGAGAGTTACCAGGTCGTTGTGAATCTGATTGGAGCGACTACAACCGAGACGGGCTTGCAGGTGCGGGCGGACTTCGACAAGGGGTTCTATCCGACGAAGGTGAAGGTTACCGAGTCAGAGTTGGCGATGGTGGACCTACACCCCCATAACTTCCACGGGGAATGGAACTATTCGATCAACCACAAAACAACCAGTGTGTAACGATTATTGTTTTTCGGGCCCTAGCGGTCGTTCGGTCAGGCCGCCCAGCGATGCGCAAACCGCGGCGGCCGACGGTCAACAAAGCCCGAGATCGCCGGACTTTTGCTGCGGAGGCCAGGTGTGAGTACCAGTCCGCTCCAGTTCGATGCCATTATCGTGAACAACGTGCTCGGCGAATCATTCTTGGACATCGGTTGCGGTCACGGGAAGTGGGGCTACCTGCTCAAGAAGTACCGTTGGTCTCAGAGCAGTCTTCCGACCGTGACGGGCATCGACCTTTTTGAGCCTCATATTCGCGCGCTTGAGAAACACGGTGTGTACGATTCTCTCCAGGTTGCGTCCGCGACCGAGCTACCCTTCGAAGACAAGTCGTTCGATTCGACTATTGCGTGCGAAATCGTCGAGCACCTGCCGAAGGAAGAAGGCCCGAGGCTGATATCGGAATTGAAACGGGTGTCACGACTATCGTTTGTGGTCACAACGCCGAATTATCCTTGTCTCCGCGGCGGGGGACAAACGCTCGACGGGTTCAATGAACATGAGGCCCATCAACACAACCTGGGCTTCGGAGAGTTTCGCGGTCTAGGGTTCACGCAGGTCGTCGGCGTCGGGTTGAAAACGCCGTCGTTCAAAGTGAGTCGCGGACTGGCGTCGCTGGGTTTCTACCTGCCTCGATTCAGCCGGTACCTGGTCGGCTTCTGGTTCGCGGACGGGAAGAAGCGCGTACTGGATATCGGATAGACCGGTCCCAGCCGGCGGTGCGGAAAAGGCCCGTGCCCGTCAAGTTTCTCCGATCAACGTTTGCGAATTCGGGAGACAGACAGATGCCTGATTGCCGTTTCTGTAAAACCCCGCTTTCGCATACGCTGGTCGACCTCGGCATGTCGCCGCTGTGCGAGAGTTACTTAAGCCAGAAACAGCTCAACCAGACGGAGGCGTTCCATCCACTTCATGTTTACGTTTGCCAGGAGTGCTTCTTGGTACAGCTCGATACATATGTAAGTGCCACACATATCTTTAGTGAATACGCGTACTTTTCGTCGTATTCGGATAGCTGGGTCGAACACTCGCGGCTTTACACGGAGAAGATGATCGAGCGTTTCCATCTTGGGCCCAAGAACCATGTCATTGAGGTCGCCAGCAACGATGGCTACCTGCTCCAGCACTTCGTGGCCAGGGGCATTCCGGTTCTCGGCGTGGAGCCCGCGGCGAACGTTGCGGAAGTGGCCACTCGCAAGGGGGTGCCCACGCTCGTTGAATTCTTCGGAGAAAAGACGGCTCGCGAGTTGGTGGCGGAGGGCCGCCAAGCCGATCTCCTGCTGGGCAACAATGTTCTTGCCCAGGTGCCGGACCTGAATGACTTCGTCAACGGACTGAAGATCCTGCTCAAGCCTCGGGGTGTTCTGACGCTCGAATTCCCGCACCTGATGAAGCTGATGGAAGAGAGCCAATTCGATACGATCTATCATGAGCATTTCTCGTACTTCTCGTTGATCACGACTGGCAAGATCCTGGGTGCACATGGTCTTCTCGTGTTCGATGTCGAAGAGCTGCCGACGCACGGCGGATCGCTGCGGGTTTATGCCCGTCACGCCGATGACGCCTCGAAACCCACCGGGAAGCGCGTGCGCGAACTGCTGGATCGGGAGGCCCAAGCCGGCTTCAACGGCCTGGAATGCTATGCCTCGTTCGGCGAGCAAGTCCGGGAGACGAAGCGCAAGCTGCTCCAATTCCTCATCGAGGCCAAGCGCGCTGGCAAATCGATCGCCGGGTATGGCGCGCCGGGAAAGGGGAACACGCTCCTGAATTATTGTGGCATCCGGTCCGACTTCCTCGACTACACGGTGGACCGCAACCCGTATAAGCAGGGTAAATTCCTCCCGGGGACTCATATCCGGATCTTCCATCCTGACAAGCTCAAGGAAACCAAGCCGGACTACGTTTTGATTTTGCCTTGGAATCTGAAAAACGAAATCATGGAGCAGGTCTCGTACATCCGAGAGTGGGGCGGGCGGTTCCTTGTACCTATTCCCGAGGCGAGAGTCTACGACTGACCTCCCCGGCGGCCGACCGCTCACAAACGCTCTCAAATTAGACAGATCGCTCCGATTCGCAGTGAATCGCATTCCGCAGTCTCGCATGTATTCCGGAGGATCGCGCATGACCTGGTCGCTATCTCGATACCGCACCGGTGATCTCGTGGAAGTCCGAACCGCCGCCGAGATCCTGGCGACTCTGGATCAGAACGGCTGTGTCGGCGGAATGCCGTTCATGCCGGAGATGCTTCAATTCTGCGGCCTGCGCCTTTGCGTTGGTGCGGTCGCGCATAAGTCGTGCGACACCATAAGAGTGTCTCGGGGTCTTCGCCTCCAGACCACGGTTCATCTATCCGGCACATGTTGCGATGGTTCGGCGCACGGCGGCTGCCAGGCGGCTTGCAATCTGTTCTGGAAGGATGTGTGGCTGAAACCGGTACACGACAACCAGAACGAACCGGACGAGCCGCCAACCGTGCCGCCGAGGTCTTCCTCCCCTGAGATGACCCAGGCCCGACTTCTCGAGTGCACTCGGGTACCTGCCAGCGCGGATCATCAAGAGCCGTGTTACTCGTGCCAGGCGACCCGGTTGCTCGATGCGACAGAGCCATTGCCACGGTGGGATTTACGTCAATATGTCTATGATGTGGTCACGCGAAACCAATCGCTCGGCAAGACCGCTCGCGTCCTGGCCCTGGCGCCACTGGGATGGCTCTTACGCAAGATCCCTTATGGTTATCGGGTAGCGAGATTCCTCTACGACCGGACGCATCGCTTGTTGACCGGTCGCGAGAGCCCGATCATCATCCCCGCACTTCCTCCTGGGTCCCCTACTCCTACCTGTAGGCTCGACCTGCAACCAGGTGAGTTCGTTCGAGTGAAGTCGAAAAGCGAGATTGAAAAAACACTCGACAGTAACGAGAAGAATCGGGGCCTGAGTTTCGACCCAGAGATGACCCCCTACTGTGGGAAGGTCTACAGGGTTCGGAACCGGATCTCCAGGCTCGTGGACGAGAAAACCGGCAAGATGCTTCACATGAAACAGCCGTGCATCATGCTGGAAGGGGTTGTCTGTCAGGCTGAATACAGCCACAGCCGGCTCTTGTGTCCCCGCAATATCCCGACATTCTGGCGCGAGATTTGGCTGGAGAAGGTCGAAATTAATCCTCAGTAATAGGTTGTTTTATCGTCTCTGCCTCAGCACGGGCGTCGCACGCCGCCAGACCTCAAGACACCAGACACAAAGATCTTCCGGGCTTCTGACACACTTGGATTCACCAATGGTAGCTGGTAGGGAGAATCCTGAGATCGCAAGTGGCTGCGGGGAGAAGAGGTCGACCTTCGATCTCGTCATCTATGCTCCTTGCGTTTTCCTGGGCGTCATACAATTTGTTTTTTATGAGAGATGCAATGATTTCGTCAGTGACACGACGTTCTACGAACTCGCACGTTCGCTTGTTGAAAAAGGATGGTACGGTAGCGACACGCGACCCGAAACGATGGTACCTCCTGGCTGTGCGGCGCTGACTGCCCTCGTGTGGATCTGCTTCGGAAACTCATACTCCACTCTGATCCACGTAATGGCAGTTTTCGCAACTCTCTTTCTGATCACTTCGTATGAGTTACTGCGCCGCCAAGTGGGACGGAGTCCTGCTGCTGCGATCAGTTTGATCATCGGGTCTTCACCCTTTTTCTTCCATTTTTCCACTCATCAACTGGCGGCCGACATACCCTATGCGTTCACGACGAGTCTTGCGCTCTTGGTTGCGACCTATCTGGGAACGTCCACGACCCGAGGATCAAGGGCCACGCTATGGCTATCCTTTGCAGCGTTACTGGCCTGTTCCTTGATGCTGCGATCCGCTGCACTTGCGTTGCTGGCTGCGTTGGCAGCTTGGCTGATGAGCTCGCTCATCGCCTTTCCCGTCAACTGGCGGGCGAGATTGCGAACGTTTCTGCCCCTACTGGTGATTGGGATCGCGATCCAGGGCTTCTGGATGACGTGGGCACGGAACCACGAGCAGCTCGAGTGGCCATCGATCAAGGGGTTTCCAGGAAGCTATGTATCCCAACTGTTCCTGAAGCAAGGTAAGAATCCGGAGCTGGGACCGGCATCCCTTGCCGACGTCCCCCTGAGACTCGGAGAGAATCTGGCTGTGGGGTCCTCTTCCCTGCTCGGGATTCTCTCCCGCAGGTGGATCGAGCCCGCATGGAATTCGCCTCTCATCCTTGGAAGCGTGCTGCTGATTTTGCTTGGTCTTCGATGCTCCAGTTGGGTGGATTCGAGTGGGTTGATTCAATGGTACTTCGTCTCTTACGCGATGATGTACCTTTTGTGGCCCTGGGAATTCGAAATGCGGTTTGTTCTTCCCATCGCACCTCTCGCTTCCATGTATCTCTGGCGCGGTACCGTGTATCTAGCTAACCAGGGGGATCTCGGCTTCCTTTGGCTGAGACGCCATCGCTTCAAAGCACAGATCGGCGCTCTGTTCTTGTCTATCTCCATGGCTCTGATCTCGGCCCTGCTTCTGGTGGAGCACCGGCAGGGTAAACAATCGACATTACTCTGGTTGCTATTGGCTGTCGGTGCTGCTTGCGCCCCCGGGATCACGACCTTACTAAGCTGGATGATGTCAAAACGTTCCTGCAAAAATTTACGTCCGATCGTGGCAGCCATCCTGGTGTCAGGTATTGTGGTTGTAGGGCTGGTCATGCAAATTCGTTTAGGGATAAAGAATCTCGCGTTCGACCTGAAAGCACAAGCGAACTATCCCGATATCGAGGCAGCTCAGTGGATCATGTCTCATACGGATCCCGAGGCAGTGGTGATGGCCCGTAGTGCGGGAATGGTCCACCACTACAGTGGACGCAAAACCATCATTCTTCCTCCTTCTCGTGATCCTGCACTCCTGATGAGCGGGATTATCAAACACGGGGTCGATTGGCTGATCGTTGGGGATGTAGATAGGTGGTTTTTACCGCAGGATACTGAGTGCTTCGCTCCACTGGCGAAAGCATATCCGGATGCCTTTCACCTGGTTCACGAAGGCCCAAGAAACCGCGTGTTCGAGGTTTCTCGCAACCTCGAAGAATCGACTCGAAAACCAGCCGGATGATCCAGTTCAGATCCCAGGCGAAGCACGGCGCAATGTAATACACCAAGCGGTGCAACACGCCCAGTCGCGTCAGATCTGCATGAACTTGAAGACAAGTCACACGCAACGAGGTGGAGGGGTTGCAGTCGCACCCGGTCCGACCGATGCAATCTGGGTAGTCATGAACCTCGAAAGAATGACAAAGACGATCGACTCTCGGGAAGCCGGCGAGCCAATGTATCGCCTCATTTCCGAGCTCTTCCCAATCTGTCGCAGCATCACCGGTGATGGCTTTCGGGATACCCTTTACCGGGTCCGCCGGGAAATTCCACTGGAACTCCACGAAGTAAGCTCCGGTACGCTGGTTTTCGATTGGACAGTTCCCAGAGAATGGAACATCCGGGACGCCTGGGTCAAGAACGCGGAAGGCGAAAAGATCATTGATTTCCGGAGGTCGAACCTTCACGTTGTCAATTACAGTATTCCGGTCCGTCGCAAAGTCATGCTTGGAGAGTTGCGGCAGCATCTTCATAGCCTTGTCGAGCGACCAGACTGGGTTCCCTACCGGACTTCCTACTACAAGGAAGACTGGGGATTCTGTCTGGCGCACAACCAACTCCAAGGGCTTAAGGACGGCGAATACGAAGTCTGTATCGACTCCCGGCTTGAGGACGGATCCCTCACTTATGGAGAGTACTTGATCTCGGGAAAGAGCGCCGACGAAATCCTGCTTTCATGTCACGCTTGCCACCCCTCCCTTGGCAACGACAATCTCTCCGGCGTGGCGCTCGTGACTCAGCTGGCGAAGCTGCTATCCGGGGCCTCACTCGAGTACTCTTACCGCTTCATCTTCATTCCCGGGACCATTGGCTCGATCACGTGGCTCGCCCTCAATGAAGACAAGGTGCCGCGGATCCGGCACGGTCTGGTCGTGGCATGCGTCGGCGATCGGGGGAAGTTTCATTACAAGAAGTCGCGCCGAGGAGACGCTGAGATCGACCGTGCCGTCGTCCATGCGTTGCGTCATTGCGGCGAACCTTTCGAGGTACTCGACTTCTCGCCATACGGATACGACGAGCGTCAGTACTGCTCACCGGGATTCAATCTTCCGGTCGGGAGCCTGACTCGAACTCCCCACGGCCGGTTCCCGCAGTATCACACCTCGGCCGACGATCTCGACTTCGTCCGGCCGGAGGCTCTGGCCGGCTCGCTGGCCGTCTACCTGTCGGTGTTCAGGATCCTGGAAAACAATGCCCGGTACGTCAACCTGAATCCCAAGTGCGAGCCACAACTTGGGAAGCGGGGGCTCTATCGGGCGATCGGCGGGCTGACTGACGCCGGCCAGCGCGAGCTGGCGATGCTCTGGGTGCTTAACCTCTCGGACGGGAACCACTCGCTCCTCGACATCGCGGAGCGATCCGGTCTCGGCTTCAATCTGATCCAGGAGGTAGCGAATGTCTTGGCCGAGTCTCACTTGTTGAAGCGTTCCGACGAAACGAACACAGGGAAGGAGTGCAGCGAATCATGAGCACCATTTTCTTTGACGCTCAGATGAGCGACGAGGAGAGGCGGCAGCAGCTCTACCAAGGCAACTTGTTCGTCTTCTCGCCGACCAAGAGTTCCCTCGGGCTGTGCAAGTTCGCTCGGGAATTGGCCCAAGAGGCATTCGCACCCTTCGACCCGCAGCAGGCACAGCACCACTTGGCCGTCGAGAGGTACGTCGAGATCCTGGCGGTGCTGAAGCCGAAATTCATCCATCATCCGACGTGCAAGGAACTGATCTGGGCAATTTTCACAGAACTCGGTTGCGACACCGCGAAGACGTACTTTGACGTCCCGAGGCTCAGGACGATGACTCATGGCGACTACCTGACCGCGGGGCTCGCTTATGCTTTTCATCCCCACCGCGACACGTGGTTCTCGGCCCCCCCCAGCCAGTTGAACTGGTGGGTCCCTGTGTACGATATTCGGCCCGAGAACACGATGGCATTTCACCCGAAATACTGGAGCCAACCGGTACGCAACAGCTCAAGGGACTACAACTACTACAAATGGAACAAGGAAAGCAGGAGGGAGGCCGCGAAACAGATCAAGACCGAAACCCGAAAACAGCCCCTGGCCGAGGAACCGATCGAGCTGGAGCTGCAGATCAGGATCGTGTGCGAGGTGGGTGGGATCTTCATCTTCTCGGGGGCCAACATGCACTCGACGGTGCCCAACACATCGGGCCACACACGGTTTAGCATCGATTTCAGGAGCGTTCATCTTGACGACGTGGTCGCACGTGCCGGGGCGCCAAACATCGACTCTGAATGCACAGGTACAACGCTGAGAGACTTCTTGCGCGCGGACGACCTAGTGCGCTTGCCTGAGGAGATCGCCTCGCTTTATGATCAGCAGCCACCCACGGATGGCGAATTGGTGTTCACACCCGTCAGACCGTCTCACACCGTTGGCTCTGAGAAGGTCGTGAACGAAACGAGGTAGTGGTTGAGGAGGCCGCGAAACATGTCCGACGTCCCGATTCGGGGCTTGAGGACGGTGGTCACGGGAGCGAGTGGGTTCCTGGGATCTCACTTGTGCAAACGCCTGCTCCATTGCGGTGCCTGTGTGCACGCCACCTCCAGGATCGGCCGTACCAGCCACCATCCGAAGTTGACCTGGTGGCGCTCTGACCTGACTGATTACGGCACGGTCCATGAGATGTTGGAAAAGATCAGACCTGATGTCGTTTTCCACTTAGCAGGTCAGGTCACAGCCGCGCCCGATCTGGCTCTGGTCCTGCCGACTTTTCACAGCCTGTTGACGAGCACTGTGAACATCCTGTCGGCGACGGAGTCGCTCGGATGCCGACGCCTCGTGATTTCAGGGTCGCTCACCGAACTGGCGCCCGGTGTTCCGGAAGCGATCCCGGGCTCCCCGTACGCGGCCGCCAAATGGATGGGAACGGTCTACGCGCGGATGTTCCATGAGCTGTACCGCACCCCCGCCGTCATCCTTCGGCCGTTCATGACCTACGGACCCGGGCAGCACAAGGACAAGATCGTTCCTCACGTAATCTTGTCCTTGTTACAGGGAAACCGTCCCAGACTGTCCAGCGGGAAGTGGCAGGCGGACTGGATTTACGTCGACGACGTGATCGACGGATTTGTGCTGGCGGCGTCCCGCACGGGGATCGACGGCTGCACGATCGATCTCGGGTCTGGCACGTTAACTTCGACCGCCGAAGTCGTGAAGGAACTCGTCAGCCTGATCAACCCAGAGATCGAGCCGTTGTTCGGTGGCGTCCCAGACCGGCCTGCGGAGGTGATACGTGTTGCGGACACGCGTTCATCCAAGGCCAGCCTTGGCTGGGACCCAAGAACCTCTCTCGAACAGGGTTTAGCAAGGACGATCGAATTTTTTCAGGATCAGCTTAACCGACAGACGGGGAAACCAGTATGAAAGTCGTCCTTTTCTGTGGCGGCCTCGGCATGCGGATCAGGGAGTACCCCGAGCCGGTTCCCAAACCGATGATCACGATCGGTTACCGGCCCATCCTGTGGCACGTGATGAAGTATTACGCCCATTACGGGTACAAGGACTTCATCCTCTGCCTGGGCTACAAGGCGGACGCGGTCAAGAATTACTTCCTGAACTACGACGAGTGCGTCTCAAACAACTTCGTTCTCTCCAACGGCGGGGGAAAGATCCAGCTCATGAACACCGACATCCATGACTGGAACATTACGTTTGTCGACACCGGTGTCCTGTCGAACATTGGGCAGAGGCTGAAGGCCGTTCAGCCTTTACTGAGAGGGGAGTCCACGTTCCTGGCTAACTACAGCGACGGACTGACCGACCTGCCTCTTACCGGGTACGTTAACCATTTCCTCAGCAGGGACAAGGTCGGCAGCTTTCTTGCGGTCAAGCCGCCTTACAGTGCGCACGTCCTGTCATTTGCCGAAGACGTCGTCAGTGGAGTGGTGCCGATGAGAGAGGCTGGCTTCTGGATCAACGGAGGCTTCTTCGTCTTTCGGAGCGACATTTTCGAGTACATGAAGGCTGGAGAAGAGCTCGTGGAAGAGCCGTTCCAGAGGTTGATCCAGGAAGAAGAGCTGATCGCCTTCAAGTACGAGGGATACTGGAACTGTATGGACACATTCAAGGACAGGCAGCAGCTTGACGACCTGTACACTCGGGGTGAGGCACCCTGGGAGGTGTGGAAGCAAGCGAGGAACGGACGAGATGAACGTAACTTGGAGGAGTCGAGGTCCACGAAGAGACGGAACTCCATTGCGACGAATGTTTGATGGGTGTCTCTGCAGATCGTTCTCTGGGCGAAAGGGGCTTGATCGCTCCCCATCCTGCCCCTGTACTATGGTTTCCTGTTTTTCATCGTTGTGATGAATAAAGATGCACTGTCCGCTTTTCCCCTGTTCGGCTATGCGTTGTTGTTTGATGGCACCAGTGCTCGGGTGAACATCAATGACTCGGCCTCGCTCCACTTCACGACGGCGATGACCCTCGAGGCACGGGTGAACCCGTCGGCGGTCACCTGTGCCTGGCGAGACTTGATCTAACAAAGGGGACGACAGCTACTACCTATCGGCGACCTCGTCGCCGAACAAGAGGCCGGTCGGAGGGGGATTATGGTCTAGTCGCACCTGGAGGCCTACTGCACGGCGGCGCTGGCGACGAACACCTAGACGTACCTGGCAGCGACCTACGACGGGACGTCGATGCGGTTGTACGACAACGGGGCTCTGGTCTCAAGCCAGGCGACGGCGGGGAGATTGGCGACCTAGAACGACGCGCTTCAGATCGGCGGAGACAGCATTTGCGGGCAGTACTTCAAGGGGTTGATCGACGAGATCAGGGTTTACAGCGGGGCGTTGACTCACTCGCAGATCCAGACCGATATGAACACGCCGGTCACAGCCGAGACGCAGCCGCCAACGGCGCCGGGCATTTTAACGGCGACGGCGATGAGCACGAATCTGGGCGTGGTGACTTTGGACATCGGTTCCGGTTCGCTGGTTACTATCCGCGAGCCAGTCGAGAGGTTGTTCCACCTGGTCGATCCGTCCCTGATCCCCGTGCTTGGCGCGATCGAGGCCAGGCCGCACGAGATGGTGCGATCGGCTGAGATTACAATGACTGAGAAGATGATCGGCTGGAGGCCGAGAACGCTATTGTGCGATGGTCTGGCTACGACGGTGGAGTGGTACACGCTTGCCAATCCCCGTCTACCGCGTGTCGGCTTCAGAGATCAGAGTGTGAATAGTACAGAGTAGATCAAGCTTCGCTCTCGGAACTGCCGCAACAACAGGTCAACATAGCTATGCGTATTGCTGTTGCATCATCCGGGCTTGGCCACGTCACTCGCGGTATTGAGGCGTGGGCTGCGGACTTGGCTCATGCCCTTCATGGGCGGGGCATGTCCGTGGTGTTGTTCAAGGGAGGTGGGAAAGCGGAGAAGCCCTACGAGCGAGTGGTTCGGTGCCTGCAACGAGGCTCTCCTCGGACCGCGAGGTTGTTACGCGTCATCCCCCGTCGTTTCTTCTGGCGAGTCGGGCTAGGTTCGCCTATCGACACGGAGCAGACGACGTTCGCGCTCAGTTTGTTGGCGCAACTGCGCAGAGAAGCCATCGATCTCGTCCATGTCCAGGACGCGCTCGTCGCGCTCATCGTGCAGCGGGCGCGACGTCTCGGCTTGGTGCGAACCCTGACGATCCTGGGCCATGGAACCAATGAGCCTAACAGCTTTCTCAAGAATATCGCTTATCTTCACCACCTCGCTCCCCACCATCTGGAAGAAGCCCGTAAGGCCGGGGTATGGCGGCCGACTTGGACGGCGATTCCGAACTTCATCGATACCGACGTTTTCCGGCCCGGCCGCGCGGACGCCCTTCGGGCCGAACTGGGGATTCCCCGCGACGGGCTCGTCCTGCTGACATCCGCGGCTATCAAGCGGGACCATAAGCGGGTCGATTACCTCTTGGACGAATTCGGTCAGCTCTTGAAAACAAACCCCGGCCTCCCTGCCTGGCTCGTGGTGGCGGGCGGGCTAGAGCCGGACACCGAAGAACTGATCGAGCAAGGTCGTAAGACTCTCGGTGACCGAGTCCGCTTCCTGGTTCGATATCCACGCGATCGCATGCCGGAGCTTTATCGGCTTGCCGATGTCTTCGCGCTGTGCAGCTTGAGGGAGATGATGCCCATCGCTTTGATCGAAGCGACCGCCTCCGGACTGCCGTGCCTTGTCCATCGACACCCGGTGTGCCAGTGGATCGTTGGTCCCGGCGGCGAGTCGATCGACATGTCGGTATCAGGATCGCTTGCAGCGGCACTGAAGACCCTCTTAGATGACGCGAACCGCCGAAGAACCTGCGGCGAACAGGCCCGGCAACATTGTCGCGAAAGCTTTTCGCAGGACCAGGTGGTCGACCAGATCGTCGATTACTACCAATTCGTGCTCAGGAACGCTCAAATGCCTCGCGCGACCGAGACCGTCATTGCCGGCACCGGCGCGGAGCTCCGGCAGGAGATTCAATCGGGTGTTCCTCTTAGGAAGCGCTAAGCGCAGAGCCTGAAACTGAAACCGAGGGGATCATCATGAAAGTCGTCCTCTTCTGTGGCGGGTTGGGAATGCGGATCCGTGAGTACCCCGAGCCGGTTCCCAAGCCAATGATCACGATCGGTTACCGGCCGATCCTCTGGCATGTCATGAAGTACTATGCCCACTACGGTCACAAGGACTTCATCATCTGTCTTGGGTACAAGGCAGATGCGGTCAAAACCTTCTTCTTGAACTACGATGAGTGTGTCTCGAACGATTTTATGATGGCCAATGGCGGGAAAGAACTCAGGTTGATGAGCAGCGACATAGACGACTGGAGCATCACATTCGTCGACACCGGCATCCTCTCCAACGTCGGTCAAAGACTGGCGGCTGTAAAGCCCTACCTCGAAGGTGAGAGCGTATTTCTGGCCAACTACTGCGACGGACTGACAGACTTGCAACTCCCCGAATATATTGATCACTTCCTTCGCAGAGACAAGGTGGGCAGTTTCCTGGCCGTCACGCCGAACCAGAGTTATCATGTGGTGTCCTTCGATGGCGACGTTATCCACGGCGTGCAGCCTATTGGCCAGGCTGGCATCTGGATCAACGGGGGCTTTTTCATTTTTCGGGCGGAGATCTTCGATTATCTCGGCGAGGGAGAGGAACTCGTCGAGCAGCCGTTCCAAAGGCTCATCGGGGAAGGGCAACTTATGGCCCACAAGTACGATGGATACTGGGCCTGCATGGACACGTTCAAGGACAGACAACTCCTTGAGGACGTCTATACCCGTGGCCAAGCTCCGTGGGAGGTGTGGAAGCGCGCGAACCACAGTCAAAATGGGGTTTCGGTCACCGCGCGGAGACCAGCGACGAGAAAAGAGCCCAGAATTGCTTGCCCGTGACATTGGACCTCCCCGACCGGGCGAAGCGAGGAAGAGACAACAGCCATGAAGAAAGAACACACTTTAGACCGGCATATTCCTGTACTCGATGGGATCAGGGGCCTCGCGATCCTTGCCGTAATCGTATGCCACGTCAACCTTATCTATAAGAGTCCGGCTGATCGCAGTCATCTTGGCGGGCTCTTGAACGCGGTGTTGGCTTGGGGTTGGGCTGGCGTCGATCTTTTCTTCGTCCTTTCCGGATTCCTCATCACCGGCATTCTCTACGACGCCAAAGGGCGTGACGGTTTCTTTCGCAATTTCTACGCGCGGCGAACGCTCCGCATCATGCCATTGTATTACGGTTTCTTGCTTTTCTTGATCGGTTTGTCCCGGTTGCTCCACTGCACTCTGAGCCCTTGGGTCTCGTTCGCCGACGCCCTGACGCTCGGTTCGTACACCTATAACTTCCATCTGATATTCACACACCGGAACACTGATCTAACATTCTTCTGGTCACTGGCGGTCGAAGAACACTTCTACCTTCTCTGGCCGTTGTTTGTCTGGGTGCTGGGCCGCCGCTCTCTGATGAAGCTGTGTCTCGGCTTGGCTGCAACCTCGTTTTTTCGGCGACTGATGGTCGTCGAAAGCGGGATATGGCACCTCACTGCGTATCTCGCCACTCCCTGCCGATTGGACGGTTTGGTTGCCGGCTCGTTCGTTGCGCTGGCTCGCAGGGATCCTACTGACTGGGCATGGTTACGGCGAAATGCGGGGAGATCCATGCTCTGTTCCGGCAGCTTGTTGCTCTGTCTGGTTGCTGGCGGGTTTTCCCCGGACGACGGCTTGGTGCTGATCTTCGGATTCGCTGCGCTCGCCGTCTTCTTCTCGGGGCTGATCGTGCTGGCAATGGACGCAGTGGAAGGGGCTTGGTTGCGGCGAGCGCTGGAACATGACGGTCTGCGAGCGATCGGAAAGTATAGTTATGGCATGTACATATCTCACTCGTTGATCCTGATGGTGGGCGCGCAATTGCTTTCGCCCTGGATCCGTCCCGGCGAGTTGATGTCGAAGTCGCTGGCCTTGGCCTGGGTTTCGGCAGCAAGCTTTGCCGCGGCCTGGCTCAGCTATCATCTGTACGAGAAGCATTTTCTCAGACTAAAGTGCTTTATTGAATATCGAGAGCCGACACCGTCGGCCGCGGTTCTCTCTTCTCACGTTGTGTCGTACGACCATGCTTAAATTGAAAATGGACAGACCTGCTGATTCCCTTTACCGGATTCTCTGCCTCGGGGCTCACTGCGACGATATCGAGATCGGCTGTGGGGGGACGATGCTCGATATGCTTGACCGATACGATAACGTGAGCGTGGACTGGGTCGTCTTCAGCTCGGATGATGTAAGAGCTCGCGAAGCTCGGGATTGCGCATCCGCCTTTCTCCGGCGTGCGCGAGAAAGCGAGGTCGTGGTCAAGAACTATCGGGACGGATTTTTCCCCTTCCTGGGCGACCAGATCAAGGAAGAATTCGAGCAGCTCAAGCGGAAATTCAACCCTGATCTCGTCTTCACGCATTTTCGTGACGACCGCCATCAGGATCATCGCTTGATTTCCGATTTGACCTGGAATACGTTCCGGGACCACTTCATCCTGGAGTACGAAGTCCCCAAGTACGACGGCGACTTGGGCCAGCCAAACGTCTTTGTTCCGCTCGAGGAGTCGATCTACTCCAAGAAAATCCAGAACATCGTTGGGATCTTCCGGTCCCAACAGGGGAAGCCGTGGTTCGACGAACGGACGTTCCTGGCGATCCTGCGCCTCCGCGGCATCGAGTGCAGAGCGCCGCGCTCTTACGCGGAAGCATTTTACTGCCGGAAGGCCGTTCTGGGGTAGGTGAGAATCACCCTGCTGCCAGTGACTCGCTTACGAGAGCTTGGACAACCTGAGCTTCTTGCGGAAAACGGTGTATCAGTCTCCAGGAATCCTCGGCTTCGCGCCTCTATGCACGCAATCACATGTTCGCGTCGGTCTCTGAAAACGACCGGGCGTTACGTCAGTCGGACCTCACAAGATAAGGCCTGCAAGACGAGTGAAGACGTCACACGTGCTGAACCGAAATGCCCCATCCTCTGGCTCCGAAAAGGTGCTGCAAAGGCTGCGGGCCAGCGTGAATACAATACAACCGCTGAGGTGGTTCCCGCTGGACCGAGAAAGTGGTATCCTTCTGAGCGACACCGACAGACAAAACGGAGGTGTAATGAGCACTGCGACTGATGATGTGGTCAACGAATTGAAAACCACGCTTGTAACCGAGTCGGGGCCAGCCGAGAACTCATCGTCGGCCGTGCTTGCTGTGACCGTCTTGGAACGGCGTCGAGGCTGGCAGGTCGTTGACTTCCACGAACTCTGGCGCGGCCGCGAGCTGCTCTACTTCCTCACGTTGCGTGACATCAAGGTCCGGTACAAGCAGACGATCCTGGGGGCAGCTTGGGCGATTCTACAACCTCTAGCGACGATGCTCGTTTTCAGCATGTTCTTCGGGAAGGTGGCGGCCAACCCATCGAGCACCGTGCCTTACTCGCTATTCGTCCTGACCGGACTGGTCCCGTGGATGTTCTTTTCCAACGCGATCTCAATGGCCGGCCAGAGCGTCGTGGGAAGCCAGACTCTGGTGACCAAGATCTATTTCCCCCGGTTGATCATCCCCATGGGCGCGATCGGGGCTTGCCTCGTCGACTTCGCTGTCTCATTTGCCATGCTGGCGATCATGATGGCGTGGTACGGCGTAACACCACAGTGGTCGTTTGTGCTGGTCCCGCTGCTGACGCTCGGCCTTGTGATCGCGGCGTTGGGTGTCGGAGCGCTCTTATCAGCTCTGACCGTGACATACCGCGATTTCCGGCATGTCGTACCTTTCTTGGTCCAGTTTTGGATGTTTGCCACACCGTGTATCTACCTTCAAAAAGAGACCGCCTTCGGCACCTCGGGCCACCTGTTGCTGCCCCTGAACCCCGCGTACGGCCTGATCTCCAATTTCCGCGCGGCACTCTTGGGATTGCCCCTCGACCGCACTTCGCTGGCTGTCTCAAGCCTGGTCGCGGTGATCCTGCTCCTCCTCGGCTGTTACTGCTTTCGACAGATGGAAGCCACGTTCGCCGACATCATTTAGCCGAGATCGATCGTTGTCACATTCTCCCTTTCCGGAATTCAGTGCGCCGCGGTGCGCCAGAGTGAGCTGATATGAGCTTTGCGATCAGAGTGGACAACCTCTCCAAGAGCTACCGCCTGGGCACCCACGAGCCGCGGCCGTACCGCATGCTGCGGGATTTGATCGTGGAGGCGGCCATCGCGCCGTTCAGCCGCCTTCGCCGACGATTCCGCCGTCGCAATGGAGACCATTGCGCCGAGTCCCAGAATGGCGCCGCGGGCAATTTCTGGGCTCTCAAGGGCGTCTCGTTCGAAATCCAGCCCGGAGAAGTTGTGGGGATCGTCGGCCGCAACGGGGCCGGCAAGTCAACGCTCCTGAAAATCCTCAGTCGGATTACCGAACCAACCTCGGGACGGGCTGAGTTCCGTGGCCGAATCGGCAGCCTACTGGAGGTGGGCACCGGCTTCCACCAGGAGTTGACCGGACGCGAAAACGTGTATCTGAACGGCAGCATCCTGGGTATGAGCCGGCGGGAGATCGCGCGCCGCTTTGACGAGATCGTCGCCTTCTCGGAGATCGAGGAATTTCTCGATACACCCGTAAAGCGTTACTCCAGCGGCATGTATGTACGTCTGGCCTTTGCGGTCGCTGCGCATATGGAGCCGGAGATTCTGCTGGTTGATGAGGTCCTCGCGGTGGGCGACCAGAGGTTTCAGAAGAAATGCCTGGCAAAGATGCGCGAGGTGGGGCGCTCGGGCCGCACGGTTCTCTTTGTCAGCCATAACATCGCCGCTTTGGAATCGCTCTGCAGTCGTTGCATCCTGCTCGATCGAGGGCAAGTGAAGGCCGCGGGCGAAACGCGCTCGATCCTGGCCCGGTATTATGAAGACGACCAAGATCGTACCATCGGTCGTCGGGACTTGGTGGGACATCGCGGTCGGACTCGAGGCTCCGAGCCGATCATGTTGCAGGTCACCTTGGGCAATGGCCAGCGCAGTCCCGTCGCCTGCGTCGGGACCGGATCGTCCCTCTCGGTGGAAGTGGATCTGAACGTCAAGGGAGTGCCGATCCAGCCTTTTTTGGGGGTTGTGGTAAGGACCAGTCTCGGGGCTCCCTTGTTCGGGGTTGACAACGGGTTCATCCCAGGGTTCGAGTTCGACGCGGTTACAGGGGGCGCCAAAATGACTTGCCAAATCGACGACCTCCCCTTGATGCCGGGCACATACCTTATCGATCTTCATTTCGGCAATGAGAGCCGTGACCTGGACGTGGTCTACGAGGCCATTTTTTTTGAGGTCGTGCCGGGCGATATCTTCGGCTCGGGCAGGCTCCCGCCCAGAGCTTCCGGGCCCATCTTTTGGCCGGCCGCCATCTGGAACCTGAAAGCGAGCTCGAATCGAGACGAACCGAGGTAGAGGTTGGTCTACTCGGCCTGATAATGATTCGGGATTTGTCCTCAATCGTGCCCGAAGCAGTCCGCCGGGCCATCGTACGGCAGTCCCTTGTTTTGCGTCGTTACCCCGACTAACATTGTCACTCGGCAAATTGACGAAACGCACGACTCCACCGCTCACCAATGGTATCCCGAAATCGAGACCAACACTGCGCACAATGCTCCCTTGGAGTTGGTCTTGACCGTCACTTGTACCGAGCCGTCTCTGCTGGATGACAAAATCGTGACTCATGCCCAATCGGCTCAGTGCCTTGAAGAGCCTTTACTCCTTGGGAAAAAGCACGCCGGGTCATTCAAAGCTCCCGGGCGTACACTCGGCCAGAGTCCGTGGGTTTCGCTCCTGCGAAGCAGTAGTTTCCAGGATTTACTGTGGTAACGTAAGTCCTGTGAAGTCAAAGACTTTGGCCAGATTACGCTCGTTACGCATGCGGTCACTAAACATATCCACATCTAAAGACACGACGAAATAACATCAACAAGAATTCGCATGTTGATTACTCTAAATTGGTGTAAGGCTGTGCGTGTTTAGGCTTTGCGCCCCAACCTGAGCTACGCATCACTAAGATTGAGACATGTACTCTCACAACTGTTATGATCGTTTGTATAGAATTAGTACAGTAAAATCTGGAAACTACTGTCTAAGAAGGTGACCTCGCAAGCCGCGTCTCGGACATGTACCGAGCCATCCGACTCCCACAGGCCGAGACGTACAAGCTTTATGAAGACAATGAGTCGAGCTCCTGGGTTGGGTTTCTTCTTGTTTATCTTGGTCAATGCGAGCCTGTTCATTCGGCCCATCGACCTCTTTCCGGCCTTGCTCGGGATACCGATTTACGAGGGGTTGATTCTCAGTTGCCTGCTAGTCTCGGGATTCGCCGTTCTCGGTGAGCTAGCACCCTCTTCGTTGGCCAAGAATTCAATCAGTGCCTGCGCCCTCTGCCTCCTGGCTTCAATGCTCATTTCAAATCTGGCTCACTTTCGGATCGATTCCGCGATCGACTCGGGGATTGAGTTCGCCAAGGTCCTCCTTTATTACTTCCTGCTAATCGGCCTACTTGATTCCTTTGCCCGATTGCGCAGCTTCCTTCTCTGGCTTGGCCTCATTGTGCTGATCGTAGCTTCGCTTGCATTGCTGCATTACTATCACATAATCAACATACCATCATTGGTCGTTCTGGAACATGCTGAAGAGGAGATCGACGAGGAGACAGGCGAACACGTCGTCCTGGCAAGACTGCAAAGCGTGGGGATCTACAACAATCCTAATGACCTTTCGCGCATCTTGGTTGTTGGGATCTTGATCAGTCTTTACTTCCTGGGTAACCGCTGTTTCGGGTTGCTCCGTGTGCTCTGGCTGTTACCGATGATTCTTTTTGGGCACGGGCTGCAGCTTACTCATTCTCGAGGAGGATTGCTCTCCCTGCTAGGGGGCCTCTTTGCATTCTTGCTTAATGGTTTCGGAACGAAAAAATCCCTCGTGCTCAGCGTCCTCGTTCTTCCCGCCGTTATGTTCGCATTCGCTGGTAGACAAACCGAGATGTCGACGAGCGAAGGGACGGCACAACAACGAATCAAAATATGGAACGACGGCTTCGTGGCTCTAAGAAGCTCGCCCGTGTTTGGCATCGGTATGAATCAGCACCAGGAAGAGCTCGGTATCGTCGCTCACAACTCATTCGTACATTGTTACGTAGAGCTAGGAATTGTCGGCGGAATGTTCTTCTTTGCGATGTTCTACCTACCCGCCAAGGCCCTCCAGTCCAAGAGCCGGTGCGAGCCGTCGCCTCGCGATCCCGACGTGATTCGGCTTCGTGCTCTGGTCTTTGCGCTCCTGGTCGCGACGGCCGTGGGCATGTTTTCCTCGTCGCGAAGCTATACAGTCCCGTCCTATCTCATCGTTGGATTATGTGCCTCCTACTTGAGAGTCCTATCTGATCGAGGGCAGACTTTGCTGCCCCGATTCGACCTGAATCTTATACGACGGCTTATGCTGGCGAGCACCCTGACTTTGGTTGGTTTGTACGCTTATGTGCGCCTGATGGCGCGCTATTGAGCTCCGAAGAAATCCGGGTCATGCCGGCAGCAGGCTGCTTCCCTTTGTGACCTGAGCAGCGCCAATACTTATGAGCACCCCCCCCGTAAGTGTCGTGATCCCAACCTATAACAACGGGCGCTTCCTCACTGAAGCAATCGAAAGCGCTCTGGCGCAGACCGTTCCGCCTCGAGAGATCATCGTCGTCGATGACGGCTCAACCGACGACACCCGGGAGAGGCTGCATCCGTACTCAACGCTTGTGACCTACCGATTCCAGCCTAACCAGGGAGTCTCCGCGGCCAGGAACCTTGGAATGCGCCAAGCGAGCGGCGAGTTCGTAGCCTTTCTCGACTCGGACGATGTTTGGCACCCGCGAAAGCTCGAGCTTCAACTAGCGACTTTTCAGCAATGGCCCGAATTGGGGATGCTGGGGACAGGCGCTGTGGACTGGCCGGACCAGCCTTTTCCCGAAATCGCGTCCGGGCTCTTGAACGGACTGCGTTTAGTGACTTGGCCGCAGCTTGTGTTAAAAAATCGCTTCGTAACTTCGTCGGTGATGGTTCGAAGCGACATCCTGCGATCGGCTGGAGATTTCGATGTGAGTGTGAAGAGTTCCGAAGAACGAGACCTCTGGCTCCAGATCGCCGAGCGTGCGACTGCAGCGAATCTCGATTTATTGTTGCTTGGATACCGCTCCGTGCCTGGTAGCCTGAGCAAGCAGCCACGGATTTCCCAGGCGGGAATGATGTCGACACTCCGCAAACTCGATCATCGCGGTGCCTGGAAAGGACGGTTTTGGCTACGGAGGAAATCGTATGGTTACATGTGTCATGCTTATGCATTTGTATGCATGGACAATAAGCTTTACTTTGAATCGCTTCTTAACCTTCTCAAGTCCTTCGCGTGGTACCCCTTGCCCTTCCAGCGTGACGAGGTGCGAACCCGGCTCGAGCGTCCCAAGAGACTGATCATCGCCGCGCTCGGGATTTTGCGGTTGAGAGGCAACGTTGCGGGGCGCCTCGAGGCCTCGGCGCCTCGAGGCAACGGTCTGGTTGACGGAGGCCGGCTCGCGGCAGCATCAACCTCTTCCACTGCGAACCAACCCTGAGGATCTGTCTGCGAGGACAGCACGGGCCGCTCGGCCCGCTTCCTCGGCCCGCCGAGCGACGACCGTGCTCCAGAGAAGGGCTATGACATGAGCTCCAATGACGTATCCGGTACCACTTTGCCGGTTCGGCTGCGTGTCGCCCTGATCGCGGGCACGCTCGGCCAAGCTGGCGCGGAGAAGCAGTTGGTCTATATGGCGCGGTCGCTGCAGGATGCGGGCGCGGACATCCGTGTCTACAGCTTGACCAGGGGCGAATTCTACGAGGCCCACCTGCGGGAGCTCGGAATTGAGCCCCGATGGTTCGCCAGCTTCGGCAACGTCAGGTTCGGCAACATACCACTGCGGCTCGTTTCGCTCGCCGCGCACCTCGGACGGTTCAGACCCCACATCGTGCAGTCCACACACTTCTTCTGTAACATGTATGCGGGCCTGTGCGCCCGGCTCTTCGGCAGCCTCGCCATCGGGGCCATGAGAAACGACCTGAATCATGAGCGGCAGGCTTGCGGTCGATGGACAAGGCTATCTTTGCGCCTGCCGTCGGCGATCATCTCCAATTCACGGGCGGCACTCCGTGGGGTGGATGAGTTTGGAATTGATCCCGATTCGGTTATTGTTTTAAATAATGCCATCGACCTCGAGGATTTCGATCGAAGGTCAGGGTCAAGTTCGGCCGATTCCGCCTGGGTCCCTGGCGGCCTGCCCGTGGCACTGGCCGTCGGACGCATGCATCCCGAGAAGCGATTCGATCGCTTTCTAGCGGCCCTCGCGGTGGCACGCTGCTCGTCGCCGACATTGCGCGGGGTGATCGTCGGGGATGGGCCGGAGTGGCTCGATCTCCGTCGCCGCGCGCAGGATCTCGGCCTCCTCCCGGACAACGTGCTGTTCGTGGGGCGCCGGAACGACGTCCCGGCCCTGCTTCGAATGGCCGACATGCTCGTCCTCTCATCGGACCACGAGGGGTGCCCCAACGTGGTCCTAGAGGCCATGGCGGCACGTCGTCCCGTCGTCGCGACGCCTGCCGGGGATGCCGGAATCGTGGTGGAGGACGGCGTCAGCGGTTACGTCGTGCCGTTCGAAGACATCGAGGGTATGGCCGCGCGAATGTCCCGCCTCGCCGAATCTCCGGAGTTACGCCGAACGTTCGGCGAGGCCGGGCGATGCCGTGTGGAGGAGGCGCACAGCTATGAAACCTTGGCCAACCGTTTGATCTCGGCCTATGAGACGATCGTGCAACGTCGGTCCTCGCGCGACATCGGCACCGCCATCGCCGGCCTGCGCCTTGTCCTGGAGCAGCGCCGGGGCGGGGCCGAAGGCATCCGGCAGCCAATCCGTGCCAGACCGCTTGAAAATCCGATTTCGCGGACGGAATTCCTCATGGAACCGGCCGCTCGGGTGGTGCCATCTCCTCGCCTTCCAACGGACGTCGCGTGATCCTCCAGGGTATCGACACCACGGAGTTGAACGACCCCGGCGAAGCAGGGACGGCGCGCGTCTCGGTCGGTATCCTCGATTGCATCGCGACCGACGACGATGTGGTGGCTCCCGGCACGCCGGGTGTCGTCGACGTCGAACGTTCGCAGGATGTCGGGCGACATCGCTCGGGATTCTTCGAGCTCGTCTGCATGACCTGACGAACAAGTTGGTATCCCCAATCCCTCTGAATGCCCTTGCACCGTTTGCTTGTGTCGCAGCGTTCTCGATTGCGCAGCAATCACGCGATAAAGTGGGCCGCGCTGACGAGTTTTCGAGTTTCCATCCATACCCATGCGAAGCAACGGTTTACTGATTATGGATCGAACGGAATCCGATCAACGTCTCGCCAAGCTGGTGACTGGATTGTCAGCAGCCAGCTTCATCGCGTTCATGGTGAATGACCTGGCCTTGCGTTGTTTCTTGCGCGAGCTAGCGCGATTGTTTGACAAGTTTCTTTACTGAGGCTCTTGGTATGCAACGCTGGCTTGCCCTCATCAACACGATCGCGCCACTGCTATCGACGCTCCTGCTCGTCCGGCTTCTTGGTCCTTGGTCCAGGCGAGTGACCGGCTTCCTGGCGGGGTCGGTAGTCTACGTCACCCTTGTTCTCATGCCTGTTCATTTCTTTGAAATACTGAGAGTCTCGGGAGTCGTGGATTCGTTGGCGCCACACTATGCAGCTTTTTTCCATATCATCGCCCTCGCGTTTCTGGGGGCGTTATCGGCAGGTTGGTGGCGAAAATCTCACGAGACGGGCGCCGGGCCAGCGGTGCTTCAGCCTCCAGCTCACGGAAGAATCCCGCTCGCCTATCGGATATGTCTTGCGATCGTGGGTTTGTGCTGGGCAGCCTTTGCCGCGAAAGCGCTGAGCTCCTATCCCCAAGGCGTGGACAGCTTAGCCTACCACCTTCCTGTGGCCGTCCGGTGGTTGCAAGACCGCACGCTTACGATGCCAGCGTCTCACGCTTGGAGTTATTGTCTTCCGGGCAACGCCGAGGTCGGGATGATGTTGTTACTGGAGACAGGTTGGCAGAGTGACGTCTTCCTCTACAGCACGATCGCTGCGGTAATAGCCTTGGCGGCGACCTTTGAGCTGGCATACCGACATTCGGCAGATCGCATAGGGGCCAGCTTGGCCACTTTGGTACTGGCCACGGTTCCTATCGTAGTGTTTCAGGGCTTCGACTGCTATGTCGACCTGTTCGGGGCCGGCTTTGTCTTGGCTGGTCTGGTCCTGTTTCTCGGCCGCCACGACTCACCGGAACGGTTGACGCATTCGCAGTGGTATCCGATTGCTGTTGCGTTGGCGGGCTGCTCCTGCGGCATCGCCGTGGGGACCAAACCCACCAACTACGTTTATGCCACCGTCTTTCTTGCAGGCGCTGTCCTTACTCTCTTCTCCGAGAACCGGCATCGACGAGATCGAAGAGCGACCGCCGCAATGATTTTTCTTCTGTTCGCCAGCGTGCTACTCGCGAGCGGTTTTTGGTTTCTGCGAGCATTTCTTGAAACGGGCAATCCGTTGTATCCGCTACGGGTCGAGGTTTTGGGCCAGACACTGTTCGAGGGAGTTGCGCCTTCGGAGATCACGGACCCGAATTATGATCTGAAATTCGTGCGATCTCGGTCTGAATGGCTCGTCTACCCATGGACCGAGTATAAGAGCGATGGCTATAATTACGGCCTCGAGTCAGGCCTCGGGGCGGCCTGGGCGACATTTATCCCTGTAGGTGTGATATATGCTTATGCATCCGCAATTAGGAAGCGTCGATCATGGGCGAGCAGCGAAGCTTATACTCTCATGGCAGCATTTGTAATGCTTGCCTTTTTGTGGTGGATTGGCCTTCGCCGCATGCCACGATTTGGGATTCCCCTCATTGCCTTGTCCTGCGTTTTCGCGGCGCCGATGTTTGCACTCCTCCATCGTTCCGGGTCCGTCATCTTTCGTTGGCTCTTGGTTGCTGCTGTGGTTACCAGTTGTGCAGTCTCGGCCTACGATCCCTTGCACACGCTGCTGGGATACATCCGGCTAAACCGCTGGGATCGTCCGTTTGTCTATGGTTATCCCCCGGAGATTGATGCCCTGCCCGCAGGCTCGCGGATTCTGGTCAAGGGGAGCGACAATTCCGATTTCAATCGTTTCGCGGTTGCGGGAAGTCACTTGACGAATCGGGTTATTCCCGGTGAATGGCTGGGTAACCCTCTCTCTGAGCAATCCCTCAGAGAAGCAAGGATCGATTATATCTTCGAAATGTATCCATGCTCGTTCGATCCCCTGCGGTTCCCGGGCGTTCAGATTCGCTTGGAAAGACATCCTGAACCGCCCTCGTTCCTTTATCATTGGAGACTGTACGCCGTGGTTGATCAATCGAACACTGTTGTTTCATCGTCCGCCGTTGATTAAGACCCTTAGAGCCATTGAGTATGAACATCCTTTTTCTATCCAGCGTTTTCCCCAATCCATTGAACGCGTCAAATGGTTGTTTCAACGATTCACTCGTGCGGGCGCTTGCGATCGGGCATCAAGTGGAAGTGGTTTCGCCGATCCCCTGGGTGGACCTCCTGAAGGGTTACCGGCGGGGGTTTCGGGTCCCCACGTATCAACGGCTTGCGGACCCTGCGGGCTTCGGGATCCATTACGTGCCGTTTCTCTACACACCGAAGATCCTTCGAAGCAGGTATGGCGAGTTCTACTGGTCGTCGATTGCTGGGACGGTACAGTCGCTGATCCGGACGCATCGTCCGGAGGTGGTCATCGGTTACTGGGCGCATCCTGATGGCGAAGCGGCAGTTCGGATCGGTCGCCTGGTCGGGGCTCCATCCTGCGTGATCATTGGTGGCTCGGACGTCCTGCTTCTGGCCCGCAAGCCGAGTCGGAGGCGCCGGCTTCAGGCGGTATTGGAAGCGACGGACGCCGTCATCACGGTTAATGATGATCTCAAGGGGGCGGTTGTACGCCTGGGTATTCGAGCCGACAAGGTGCATGTCTGGCACCAAGGAATCGATGTGAGTCGGTTTCGGCCAGGAGATCGGTTCCTCGCGCGGCAAAAGCTCGGTATTCCCGTCTCAGCCCGCGTCATCGTCTGGGTCGGTCGGATGGTCCCAGTAAAGGGGCTCGACATCCTCTTGAGAGCGTGCGTGCGGCTGCGAACACGCGATGTCGATTATCACCTTTACCTCATTGGAGATGGCCCGCTTCAGAGGGAGCTCACGGCCCAGACCGAAGTCGGCGGACTCTTCAAACACGTCACGTTCGTGGGCCCCAAACTCCATGATGAACTGGCCGATTGGTACCGCGCCGCCGATCTGACCGTGCTTCCGAGCCGATCCGAAGGACTGCCGAACGTCTTGCGCGAGTCTCTGGCCTGCGGGACTCCGTTCGTGGCCAGCGATGTCGGGGGGATCTGCGAAATCGGAGATGAATCGTGTAGCATCCTCGTTCCTTCCGAGGATCCTGAGGCCCTGTGCGAGGCCATCCAACGGGGACTCTCCCGTTGGGGTTTGACCGGACAACCCGGTTTCGCGCCTCGGTTCTTGAGCTGGTCGGAATCTGCGGCGTCGTTGCTTCGAATCCTGAAAACAAGCATCCCGTCTCCCCGGCTGATATCTCCTGACCCAGGGTCCCAGGTTGTGAGTGGTTTGCTTCCTGTGAGACAATTGCGTCGTTCCTCTCGCTTCCGACGGATCGTCAAGAAGGGGATGGGGGCGGCACTTCCCAGGCGGCTGTTCATGACTCATGGACCAGCCAACAGCGAAGGAGTTTGCTTGACCTTCGACGACGGCCCCCACCCGGAATACACTCCGCGGTTGCTGGACCTATTGTCCAGGCTGGGCGTTCCGGCGACGTTTTTCGTTGTCGGGCAGGAGGCCGAGCGATTTCCCAGCATTGTTCGCCAGATCGCTGAAGCTGGTCATGTCGTTGGAAACCACTCGTTCGAGCACCGAGACGCGACATTCAACTCGTCGGGATCCTTCCTTGCCGAAGTCCTTCGGGCAAGGACATTGCTCATGGAACTTTCGGGCCAAGAAGTTGATCTTTTTCGCCCACCTCATGGAAGGCTGACAATCTCCATGCTCTGGAGACTGTGGCGAGCTGGCCAGAGGGTTGTACTTTGGAATGTGGATTCCAGAGATTACGCAACAACTGGTCCGGACCCAATCCGCGACGCGTTCGCCGATCGCCCGTGGCTAGCCGGTGACATTCTCCTCTTTCACGACAACCGCCCCCATTGCCTGGCCGTCCTCCCTGACTTGATCCAGGAGACAAGAGCGAGAGGCCTGAAATTCACCACTCCGGACACATGGATTTCTTGAGTCGAGTTCCAATACGTGTCATTGCATGACCAAAATGAGACACACGGTCCACATCGGATAAGACGAAATAAATCTGTATTTCTTGACCTTGGCGACGACTGGTTTACCTGTGCCGGGCATCAAGAAGCGTTGGCAAACGACAACATGCGCACTTCAAAGGCCTGCGGCGCGTGTTCTGAAGCCCGCCCCATAGGATCAAGATCAATGAACGAGCCCCATCGATCGCACTTTGTTCGTCTCATCCGTGAAGGTGCCGCCACCAGAGACATCCATGACTCGGCTGGGCTCGGAGTCTACGATGTAGACCCCTCCCCTTCCACTTTCGCCTCTGACGCATTTGTGAGCCGCGAACTCGGTCGTGTGGCCGCACACAGCCGTAGCCTCTGTCCCACTCTCGTGGATCATGTTGGCTCATCAAAACGCGTTATCGATGTCGGTTGTGGCAGTGGAGGCACGACGGTTGCCTTGGCTTTATCACCCCTTGATGCCGAAGAGGTTATCGGGGTCGATGCCAATAAGGCAGTGCTGGAAGCAGCCACCGTGCGCGCATTTGGATATGATCTTCCGCCGAATCGGGTGCGTTTTCTTCACGTACCCGCGGGAGCCCCTCTCGACTTTCCGACGGGCTATTTCGATTTGGCTACCTGTGTATCCATCCTCGAATTCATCACCACGGAGGAGGCACGTCGGCAGTTTGTCGCCGAGATCATCCGGGTAGTTAGCCACGGGGGTCATATCTTCCTCGCCACACCGAGCCCCTTCCGCCTCTTGGAATTACATTCGCGGAGACTGCTCGGAGATTGGAGGAAGCGTCCAGGCTACTCTTGGTCGAGTGCGCCATGGTCGATCCACGCGATGTTCGCCGGCTGCGATTTGATCCCGCTTGCGAGTTATCGCCTTCGGCGGCACAGAATCTTGAGGAAGGTTGCCTGGGCTGCTCCATTGCTAGGCTGGGCGTTCCCATGGCAACAATTTCTGTTTCACAAGCGCTAATCAGCTTGCCCAGCCCTGGCTAGTTACCCATTAGTAAAATACTCTGCGGGCATTGGAGAAGGTGATCGAAGTTAGTGGTTCTTTCGGATTCAGCGTTGCTCGTTCCTTGTGAGGCTTTCCATTTTGGACCAACGACAGAAACCTCTCGTATTTCTCTATTTCGGCAATGACTGGTTCGCCGAAAACCGGACGTCGAGTCATCATATCGCTGAGCGGCTCTCTCGAGAGCATCGGGTCTATTACATCGAGTGCCCCGGGCTTCGGGCGCCGAAGAGCAGTGGCCGCGATCTCAAGAAGATCTGGACCAAACTGGCCCGATTTGCCATGGGTGCTCGGCCCGTGTCCGAGAACATGAAGGTCCGAACCCTGTTCCAGGTTCCTCTTCATCGTTTCACGCTCGTACGGCGTTTCAACGCGCTCTTCGTCACAGCCACGCTGCGATGGTTAATGTGGCGCGAGGGGATCTGTCAGCCCATTACATGGTTCATGATTCCTCATCTTCCCTCAGTCATGGGGCGTTTGGGCGAGCGGTTGTCCGTCTATTATTGCATTGACGATTATGCGTCGTTGCCTGACGTCGACGCGGCTGCCGTCCGGGAAATGGACGAGCAGATGACCCGCAACGCGAATCTGGTCTTCGTGGCTTCTGAGACTCTCCTGGAGTCCAAGCGTCGGCTGAATCCTGAGACTTACGTTTCTCCCCACGGAGTGGATGTGGATCACTTTGCTCGAGCCCGCGATGAGTCAACACCTATCCCGGCGGATATTGCCCATTTGTCCCACCCCATTGTAGGCTTTTTTGGGCTCATTGAACGCTGGATAGACCTCGATCTCATCGATTACCTCGCAGCGCAGCGGCCGCAGTGGACATTCCTCTTGATAGGACGACTTGCGGTCCCTTTGGACGATGAGAAGCGCCGTCCGAACGTCGATTTTCTGGGGAAACGCCCCTACGCGGAGCTGCCCATCTACGGTAAGCAATTCGATGCCGCAATCATTCCCTATCGCCTGACTCAGCAAGTTCTCCACGCCAACCCGATCAAGCTCAGGGAGTACCTGGCGATGGGAAAACCAATCGTCTCGGTGAGGACCCCCGAGATCGAGAAATACGGAGACTTTGTCGCGATTGTGGATTCGCGCGAGGAATTCCTGGCGCAACTCGACGCCGTGCTGGCTCACCCAGATTCACCCGAGGATGCCCGTCGACGGATTAGCCGGATTGCCGGCGAAAGCTGGGACGCCCGTATAAGAGATGTACTCGAGATTGTTCAGCGACGGTTGACGGGATCTCGGTTGGACGTAGAACAAATCGTGGAATCACAAACCCTTTGATGAGTGTCGAGGAGTTTTCGCATGAAGAGTCGCGTGCTGGTTCGCCGGGCCGATCGCAACGATCCCCGTCCGCAGGTTCGCGAGTTGATGGAGGGTTGCCAGTGGCGGGAGTGCATCGCCGAGCATGCCTCCGTCGTGATCAAGCCGAACTTGTGCACGGAGCGCCCGGAGCAGATTCACACGGCCAACACTTCGATCAGTGTTTTGAGGGCGGTCTGTGAAATTCTTCTGGAGCGAACCTCCAAGATCACGATAGTTGAGTCCGACGGATCGCGATATCCGGCAGAAGCGGCCTTTGAGAACAACGGGGTCAACGCCCTGGCCGCGGAATTAGGGCTCAAGGTCTTGAATCTCTCCAAAGATGAGCTGGTGGAGATGCGTGACCCGCGGCTCAAGGGGTTCGGCATGGCGCGGACGTGGCTCGAAGCCGACGCGTTCGTGACCCTCCCCGTGCTCAAGACCCACGCCACTACGGTTTTCACTGGGGCCTTGAAGAACCAGTGGGGTTGCATCCCTCGCTACGATCGCATCTTGCTTCACAAATACTTGCAAGAGCTGATCGGCCAGGTGAATGCGATCCGCCCGGTCAGTCTGGCCCTGATGGACGGCCTGGTGGGGATGCAAGGCCGGGGTCCAATCAACGGTTATCCGATCAACCTCAACGTCCTGCTGGCGAGCCGCGATCCGGTCGCCTTGGATGCATCGGCGATGCGACTGATCGGCCTGGATCCGGAGACCAGCCAGCATGTCGTCCACGCCGAGCGGATTGGCCTCGGGACTTTGTCTGAGGCCGAGATCGCGGTGGACGGTCCATTTGCAGAGCTGCGGACTGTCGTCGAACCGGCGGCCGAGGACTGGGCGATCAAGCTCATGAACCAGGTTGCTCGGTCTCCGTTTCTCACCAAGCGACTGCTGCTGAATGACGGCATTTTCTACCCGATCCGTCGTGTAGTCACGATCGCTCGGCATGTCCTCGGTCGGCGTCGAGTACTCGAAAACCCAGCCTCCTAGTACAGCGTTTCGTAAGTCCCTCGCCTCTTCCAGCCACTATTTGGCAAGGGTTTACGTCGCTTGGCATAGTCGAGGACCAGCGAAGCGTTCTGCAAGCTCGCGATCATCGATTTCGCTCGGCTGGAGTTGAGATGCTGCAAGAGCCATGATCTTGGAGCTTGACCGGCTAGCGCAATGGTTTCGGGCGGCGCATCACGTCGTGCTGCGCATGCGCTGATCGCACCGGGGAGCCCCAGCCAGCGACCATCGAGGGCAGTTGCCATGGACTCAATACTGACAAGAGTCGTTCCAATGACGCCAGGTTCTACCCTGAGAGAACTCCCTGTGAACTTGCCAACTGTTGAAGTGAAGACTTCTCTCGAAGGCAGTGTTTCTCCCAACCTGACAGGGTGGTGGGTTGCGGTGCTTGTCCTGACCCTGCTGACACTGATTTTGCGCTTCTCCGCGATAAATTCCCAGAGCTTCTGGTATGATGAAGCGGTTTCAGCCGAGATTTCCAAATCCTCCTATGCGGACCTCATTCATGGCCGAGCTAAAGACAACGGAAATCCACCTCTTCATTCAATATGCACGAAAGCTTGGTCCGGCCTCTTTGGTCGTTCCGAAATCGGCTTCCGGAGCTTTTCAGCGGTTTGCGGCGTCTTGACGGTACCCTTGCTGGCGCTCTTGGGGCGTCGCCTTCTGGGGTCGGGTGTGGGCTTGCTCGCAGCCGGCCTCTTGACGATTTCACCTCTACATATCGAGCTTTCGAACGAGGCCAGGACCTACGCCCTGCTTCATCTACTGGCCGTTTTGAACATGTGGTTTTTCGTCGTGTGGGTGCAACGACGCCGACGGATCGACTTGATCCTTTGCGGCATGACCGCGGCGCTCTGCTGGTACACTCATTACTACGCACCCGCTCTCCAGATGAGCCAGGGGATAGCGTTGATAAGCCTGCCTCGGCTGCGGAAACTGCTGATCCCCTGGATCGTTTCCATGCTTGGGGCGATTTTGCTTTGGAGTCCCTGCCTGCCTGTCCTCGTCCAGCAGCTTCGAACTCCTGACAATCTGGAGCGCGTCCCTGGCGAGAGCTGGGTGATGCAATTCCTTGCGACTCCCATCACCTTCGGACTGGGGCGAACCTTCGCCTGGCGTGACTCGCCGACTTGGCTGCTCGGATTGGCCGCATTGGGCGTGCTCGTGACTCTGCTTTGCCCGGTTGCAGTTGGGATCGCGCACAATCGGCCGCGTTTCGCGGTGGTGCTATTGAGCGGGTGGTTCCTGATACCGATACTCGGCCCGTTGGTCGTCGCCGCTCTGGGAAAGCCCATCTACTCACACCGTTATGCAAGCATTGGGTTGCCGGCTTTCCTCTTGATCGCCGCTCTCGGGATGGAGCAGTTCCGATGTTCATGGAGGGCGACACTCCTTGGACTGCTCGTCGCGCTCAGTTCGATCTCCTTGTTCCAGTACGCGACCAAGCCCCTGAGAGATGACTGGCGTTCTGCGGCTGGCAGCATCCTAGCTGGTCTTGACGGCGGGGAACTGATCCTATTCGATAAGCCCATCGAGATATTCACGTTTCGTTATTATGCTTCCAAGTACGGCCAGATGCCGGCCAAAATGATCGGATTGAAGCCGGGCCCGGATGGCAACAAGACGTTGTTCGGGAATGGTTACCGTCGCGGGGATCGCATCGATCAAGAGAGTCGGGACTATTCTGCCGAGATTGAATCGGCATCTGGGCTGTGGTTAGCCCTTTGCCTGCCTGTCGCCCCACCCGACCGATACGAATCGGAGTTCGAGCGTCTGGGATTCAAGCTCGTGGACCGGCAATTCTTCCACCGAGTCTCGGTTCTTCATTTCAAGAAGTCATAACCACACCCCTGACGCTGCCGGACCGACGCTTCGTTCGTTCCATCGAGAACCGGGCAGTTGCCACCACTCACAAGGGCGAGTAATACACAGCACGTTGCCCGTAACGACGAGCGTTGGTTCGTCTGATCCGCACTCCCGGGGTTCGGGCAAACAACATAACAACAGGACCCCCCGGTGGTTTTCTCGTGCGAAACCTTGAGTTCTCCGGGCATCGACGGATTCTCTCGCAAAAGGCCCGCGTCTGAAAAATGATCTATAACCTACATCTACTCCGTGTCGCGGCCGCACTCGCGGTGGTGTATTGTCACATTGCCTCGAAGGCCGGGCTGGATCTGCCATTGGCTTTTGGTTCGTTCGGCGTTGATATCTTCTTCGTCGTCAGCGGGTTCATTATTGCTTATATCGGCACGAAGAGTCCCCAGTCTTTCTTGCTGCGTCGTCTCATTCGAATCGCCCCCTTTTACTGGTCCGCCTCGTTGTTCGTCTTCAGCATCGCTTGGTTTTTCCCTCAGCAACTGAGACAGACGAGAGCGGACGTGCCGCACCTCTTGTACTCGTTGTTCTTCATCCCGCACGAGACGACCTACTGCGGCATGTTTCCCACGTTGATCCTCGGCTGGACGCTCAATTATGAAACGTATTTCTATGCCTTGTTTGGGATTGCCCTCCTGTTGTCGCGCCGGTTTGCCCCGATAATCTGCAGCGGGCTGCTGACCCTGATCTTGCTCGGGATTGGCCTGTCGGGAACAGAGAATGAAACTCTGAAATTCTATGCACGCCCCATCGTATTCGAGTTCGTTTTCGGAATCATCGTCTATTATGGAGTGACGATAATCGACAGTCGAGCCGATCAACTCCGCGATAAATACTGGCTCAGGTGGCTGTTGGCGATCTCGACGCTGACCGCCTCGGTCCTGATTGTCGTTCAGGCGAATTTCGACGGCTTCGGACTACCTCGTTGCATTTCGAGCGGTCTGCCGGCATTCATCCTCGTCCTCGGCGCGATCTTGATCGAAAAACTTTACCAGGCTCAGGTGAGAAACAAGCCGGTTTTCCTACTCGGTGAGGCTTCGTACATTCTGTACCTCATTCACCCGTACGTCATTTATGGAGTCCTGCGCTTGTTTGTCGGTCCCACATCCGGCCTGGGCCCGTGGGCGATCGGGATGTTAGTGCTAGCCCTGCTCGTTCTCCCTTCAGTAATCGCCGTCGTCATTCATCTCTGGTTCGAGAAGCCGATCATGGATTACCTGCGGCGGATCTTGATTCCCGCCCCGGAGCCAACAAGGCGCTCCGATCCCCTCCCCCCGTCCTCGAACAGGGGTCATCCCTGTGAAGTCTCTCGTGTCCTGCCAGCGCCGTGGCGTTCCGCAGGATTTGATGAAAGATAATGGTATTGAAGCATGGAAATATACAAGTTCTTTGTCGTCATGGTGTTCTGGACTTCGGCGGCCTTGACCCTCTATGTCTACGCCATCTATCCGATTGTGGTCTGGTGGTTATCGCGATGGAGCGAGCCGATGGATCGACCTCCCTCAAGTCCTGCGGGGGAATGGCCCTCGCTGACCCTCTTGATCGCGGCCTACAACGAGGAAGCCGTGATCGAGGAGCGACTCCACAACGCCCTGGCCATGGATTATCCGCCAGACCGCCTCGAAATCGTGATCGGTCTGGACGGGTGCAGTGATGGCACGGCCGCGATCGTGCGCCGGTTCGAGGATCGTGGCGTCCGGCTGCTCGACCACTCTCAGCGGCGGGGCAAGGCCTCGGTCCTGAACGGGGCCATGGCACAGGTCGAGGGCGAGATCGTCTTGATGTCGGATGCGAACACGGAGATCGATCCGCAGGCGGCGCGCCGGCTCGTCCGCTGGTTCCGTGACTCTCGAGTGGGTACCGTGGTCGGGCGGCTGGTGCTAACCGACCCGTCGTCCGGACGTAATGCCGACGGTCTCTACTGGCGATACGAGTCCTTCCTCAAGCAGTGCGAGGGGCGGCTGGGGGCCCTGCTGGGGGCCAACGGGGCGATCTACGCCATTCGGCGCGACCTCTACGTTCCGATCCCCCCCGAGACCTTGATCGACGATTTCGTCATACCTTTGCTGGCCAAGCTCCGCTCGGGCTGTGCGATCGTCTACGACTGCCACGCGGCCGCGCGCGAGGAGACGCCCCCGGACGTCTCCTCCGAATTCCACCGCCGAGCTCGGATCGGAGCCGGAGGCTTTCAAAGCATCTGCATGCTCTGGAGGCTGCTGGATCCGCGGCGCGGTTGGATCGCGTTCACGTTCCTCTCGCATAAGGTGTTGCGCTGGTTGTGCCCGTTCTTCATGATCGGGCTCCTGGCGAGCAACGCCCTCCTCTGGGATCACCCGTTCTTCGGGTGGGCCCTCGGGGCGCAGGCGGTCTTCTACATCGTATCGCTTCTGGCGATGCTCGCGCCCCGGGGGCTTAGGCTGCCCAAGCCGATCCGATTGATGACGATGTTTACGAGCATGAATGCCGCTCTCCTCGTGGGTTTCGTCCGCTGGCTGCGGAAGGGGCAGAAGGCTGCCTGGAGGCGCACGACTCGGATGGCGGAAGCCAGTGGAGCGCTTCGATGAGAAACGGGCATGTCCTGGCTGGCGTCCTTGCCGCGGGACTCTTGGTTCTGACGGTGGCCGGCCTGGCCGTCGCGAAAGCGCGGAGGAGAGGACTGGACCGCTGGCTTTTCAGTTACATCCGGCAGCGGTCCCGGTATCACGCACCGCGGTCCGGCCAGCCAGTTCACCTCCTCCTGTGCATTGCCGACCATTTCGAGCCGAGAAATGGGGGAGTCTCTGCCACACAAGGCCGGAAACGGGTCCAACGGTGGCTCGACGATTATCCGCGTTTGTTCGGTGGGTTCCGCGACAGCGACGGCCATCCGCCGCGTCACACGTTCTTCTATCCGCTGGAACAGTACGACCGCGATCACCTCGATGCCTTGAGCGAGCTCTGCCATCAGGGGTTCGGTGAGGTCGAGGTTCATCTTCACCACGATGGTGATACGCCGGAGCACCTTCGCGCTTGCCTGGCAGACTATAAGGAGCTGTTGGCACTTCGGCACGGTCTTCTTCCCCGGGACAAGCGGTCGGGGCAGGTAGTCTACGGCTTCATTCACGGTTGCTGGGCCTTGGATAACTCGCGGCCCGACGGGCGTTGGTGCGGAGTCAACAACGAGCTCGACATCTTGCGCGGTACAGGTTGTTACGCCGATTTCACTTTGCCGTCGGCTCCGAGCCCGACGCAGACCAGTACGATTAATAGCATTTATTACGCGGTCGATGACCCGCAACGGCCCAAGTCGCATGACCGGGGAGTGCCCGTGGGAACGGAACCGGTCCCCGCCAACGCTCTGATGCTCGTCCAAGGACCACTAGTGCTCGACTGGAAACGGCGCAAGTGGGGGCTGATCCCTCGAATCGAAAACGGGTGCATCCAGGGGAACCAGCCGGCGACGATTGAACGCCTGGACAACTGGCTGAGGGCCGGCGTGCAGGTTCCCACACGCCCTGATTGGTTTTTCGTGAAGCTTCACACGCACGGCGCGCCGGAGTCGAACCAGCGGGTTTTGCTCGGCGAGCCGATGGTCCGCTTCCATAGGGATCTGGCTCAACGCTCTCGGGAAGACCCCAAGTTTCACTTCCATTACGTCACCGCCCGCGAGATGTTCAATCTGGTGCGCGCGGCCGAGGCGGGCTGGAAAGAGACCGTAAACTTGGCTCGGGATTATCAGTTGACGTGGCAAGACTGGCGCTCCACCGAACTGCGTTGACCTACCGATCAACCGGCGATGATCCAGGGCTGATTCCGGATAAGACTTGCCATGGCAAAGTGGACAACAATCTGGGTCGTGGGGATCCTGTTGGGGTGCGTCCTTCCCGGGGGCAGTCGTTCCGCCGACTACTGGGTCGGGCCCCGGGGCAGGGACCAGCGAGGGAACGGGGGTCAAAGAAGTCCATGGGCAACGCTCCAGTTCGCCGCCGATCGGGTCAAACCGGGCGACACCGTCCACGTCCTCGATGGAGATTACGCCGGTTTCTACCTGAGTCGGGATGGTAGTGTTCGGGCACCGATTCGTTTCATTGCGGAAGGCCGGGCGGTCCGAATCACTCGCAGAAACCGGGAAACCCCGGACGGAATCAACGTCGAAGGAGCACACTGCGTCGTCCTGGACGGCTTCGTGATTGATGAGATGCCCCGGGCGGGGGTTCGAATCACCCACAGCGCCGGAAGCACGATACGCCGCATGCGCGTGGATCATAATCGGAACTGGGGAATCTTCACAAGCTTCTGCGACGATATTCTCATCGAAGGCAACACGGCTTCCCGGTCGCTCAAAGAGCATGGAATCTACGTCTCCAACAGCGGTGACCGCCCTGTCATCCGCGGCAATGTCGTCCGGGGGAACCAGCGATGTGGTATTCATATCAACGGCGATGCGAGCCAAGGGGGCGACGGAATTATCTCCGGTGCCCTGATTGAGAACAACATCGTCTTCGACAACGGTTCAGGAGGCGGATCCGGTATCAATTGCGATGGTGTTCAAAGATCCACTGTTAGGAATAATCTATTATACAATAATTTTGGCAGTGGAGTTTCGATGTTCAGACTCGATGGGGCGGCTGGATCGAGCAAAAACCGCATCATCAACAATACGATCGTCCAGCCATCAAGATCACGCTGGGCGGTGAACATCAAGAATCAAAGCACGGACAATCTCATCGCGAACAACGTCCTGATCAACAAGGGTCCTCGAGGGAGCATCAACGTTTCAGCAGATAGCATTTCGGGATTGGCAAGTGACTATAACATCGTTGACGATCGTTTCTCGCCTGATGATGGCGACCGAATCATAAGCCTAGAGGTCTGGAAATCCGTCACAGGACTTGATGGTCACTCCCGTGTCTCGAAGCTAGAATCTCTGTTCAAAGACGAGCCATCGGCTGACTTTCATCTCCGCGACGGGAGCCCAGCAATCGATGCGGCCGACCAGGGGTCAGCTCCTCAAGTGGATATTGCAGGGACCTCACGTCCAATCGGTCCTCGTCCGGACATCGGAGCCTATGAGGCGCAGAAGTGAATGGCGGGCGCCAAGGGTGCAAGACTTCTCCCTTTTTTTGTCCACTTCAAATCAGAGTTCGTACAAAGAAATGTAGATACGCACGCGATCTCATTTAACGTACCGTTCGTCAATCTTCCGCTCCTCCCATGCCGCGCTCAAGTCCCGCGGCGTCGCGTGTTCCCATGAACTGTGCGGTCGCACTGCGTTGTATTCCCACCGGAATCAAGCCCCTTCGCCTGTGCGTCCTCGAATTCCGCCCTCTCGAGCAGCTTGTCGCGCAATCAAGTCATGTACAGTTGTATATATCAATTCACCTGGGGGCTTTCCGTGGCCACCGGTGTTGACTTCGCCGCCCCGCGGCAGCCAGTGAGCCAACACATCGCAAATGAATTCAGATCCGTTGTCATTCCTTATCCGTGTCGGCGCTCCACGATGTCCAATCACATGGGCCAAGATCCTCCGCACCTCGGCCCCCGTCAGGGATCCTGATGCATGCAACACCAGGCACTTTCGAGAATATTCGTCCACCAACGTCAGCCAGTTGAATGGACGCCCTGCCGCGGTCCGATCGTGGATAAGGTCATAGGTCCAAACGTCGTTCTTGCACAGGGCCGTCTGCTGAACACAACTGTTGGTCTTCGTCCCGGGTTTCGGACCGAGTTTCCTGCTTTTCTCAGCTTGAAGGGCCCTCGCAGCCCCAGGCCGTTCCAAAGTCGACGCACCCGCTTGGAGTTGACCGGCTAGCCCCGGCGGACCAGCAGGGAATGGATCCGCCGGGACCCGTAACGCGCTTTGCGCCGAGCCAACCGTTTGATCTCCCGGCTCAAGGACCACTCGTTGGCTGGACGGCTCAGACAGTATCGCAAGACCGAATGCGACCGTCCCATCACGCGGCTGATCCGTCTCTGCGAGATCTTGTATCGCTCGCCCACATACTAGAGTATCATTATTCAAGGAGATTCTTGATGTCCTTCGATACCACCGGGTCGACGCGCGACCTCTGGCTCATCAGAAGGATTGCGCTGCTCGCCATTACTCTCCACGTCGCTCTCGTCCTCCACTATTTTAACTTCAACCTGCGACTGCAATTCGGGCAGGGCTGGCCGCTCACTAGTGGGGATCTAAGCTTCCGTTTCGCGAGTGCGATGGAGGGGGTGGAGTTCCTGCGCGAGCGTCACGTCCTATGGGGATACAGCCCAAGATTTATGGCAGGGTATCCTTTCGGAATCTGGAACAGTATGCCCCACCGGGGTTACGAGCTAGCGGCTAGCTTCCTGCCATTTGCTAGCCCGGAGCTCGCATATTATGCGTTCATCGTGGGGGTCGCGATCGCGACCCCTTTCGTCCCGGTCCTCGCATGCCCGGCTTCGGGCATGGGGGCGCCGAGCAGATGGATCGTGCTGCTGCTAGCCCTCTGGCTCTTCCATTTCGATAACGCAATCGCCGACTTCTGGACCTTCGGGAACATCGTCTTTCCCCTGGTCGCCGCCCTTGCCTTGGTGTTCACCGCGCTCGTCTCGACCCCGGGGATCGGACCCCTGAGGGCGCTCGGAGCGGCCGTGCTGCTTGGTGCGATCTTCTGGCTTCATCCCCTCGGAGTAATCCCGGCGACGGTCGGCGGGATCGTCGCGGTCGGCTTCAGCCCCGGGCGGAGGCTGGGTCTGCTCATACGCCTCGGCCTTGTCGCAGCCCTTGCCGCCGCCGCCGCGTCCCCATGGCTGATCCCGCTCCTGAAATTTCGCGACCTCCGCAGCCCGATGGCGATCTTCCCACTTCAGGCCGACCTTAAGAACGCGGTCATGGACCTTCTCTCCGACCGGGCCTACCGATTGCCCAACGATCGTCGGGCCACGCTCCATGTCTTGCTCGTCTTGGCCGTCCTGGGTGCCACCGCTAGCTACCGCACGCGACGGTTTGGTCCCGTGGCCTTCCTCGTCGCGGGGCTTGCCCTCTTCGCGCTAACATACACGGTGGGATACGTCCCCACCCTCAAGCAACTGCAGCCATACCGCTTCATAGTTGCCTACGAATGGTTCTGGGTGATCCCGGCGGCTGTGGGCGTCGAGGTCTTCCTGAGGTGCCTGCGGGGGACGAACGCCGACGGCCGGGTGGTGGCGGCGTGCCTCGCGCTGGCGATGCTGCCCAGTTTGACAGCCTATGGGTTCGACCTCCTCGCCCGGCGGCCCGCCCGGGGCTTGGACGTCGACCGGATGGCCTGCGTCGAGCGGATCAAGGCGAATGGCCGCGGTGCCGGTCGGGTCCTCTGCGATGATGATGAATTAGGCAACCTGATCCCGTATCTCACGAAGCGTGAAGTCATCGGCGGCGGGCTTAGCTCCCAGGCCGTCATTCGGAACGGCTGGACATGCGTCGACGAGCAGCGAGCCTTCGGCCGTCCCCTCGCGGCGTTGTCGAGCGACCAGCTCTCGCGATATTTGTCCCTCTACAACATCACACAGGCGATCGTGCGCTCCGACGTCCTCAAGAAACGGTTCGCGGGACTCCCCCGGACCTGCTCGCAGGTCGGGGAGTCGGGTCCCCTAACGCTCTTCGACGTAAAGCCTGTGCGGATGGAGGCTCTCTGGGAAGGCGTCTACGAAGGTCAGGTGCGGGCGGAGCCCGACCGGATCGTCATCCGACCCGCGCCCACGGGAGAGTTCACCATCAATTACCACTATTTGAGGACCTTGAAAGCGGGCGATAGCGTCGCGGTCCTGCCTGTCTACCTTCTAGACGACCCCGTCCCGTTCATCCAGGTCGAGAACTCGAGCGGCCAAGAGGAAATCGTCCTCAGAAATGTCAACTAAGAGTGCGTCCGTAAACCTCCTCTTCCTTCTCTTGCCCTCCGGAAGCAGATGATCGCGTTGGCCAAATGGACAAAGGCTAGATAGTTGCGGGCATGAACTTCATAGCGAATCTTCAAACGGCG